>Ga0335081_10006515_pt1 | contig 18614 bp, 9 predicted proteins | sample Lox_Sample_35_FD_206713 | JGI IMG/M metagenome (GOLD analysis project Ga0335081, IMG submission 206713) | Soil microbial communities from Loxahatchee National Wildlife Refuge, Florida, United States - Lox_Sample_3.5 | ecosystem: Environmental > Terrestrial > Soil > Wetlands | place: USA: Florida...
CAATGAGGCGGGAACTGGCGCGGCGCGGACGGCGTCACAAGATCAGGATGAAAACCTCTGCCGCGATCGGCGCTCTGGCGGCGTTGCTGTGGCCGCTGGTTGCGCAGAACCGGATCGGCGATAAGCGGTTCTCGCTCAACGGAACGATTGTCGACGGCGTCAGCGGCCGCCCCTTCCCGGACGTGGAGCTGTCCCTCTCCACCGACAAATGGGCGCCGGCTGGCGAGCCTGTAATTTCGGACGCCCAAGGGCGATTTTTGTTTCGAGGCCTGTCGCCAGGCGAGTATATACTCACGGCGCACGGATTCGCTTTCGGAGACGTGTACTACCACGAGCTGCCCGACCCCGGCTACGTCCCTACCGTTCGCTTGGGTCCGGAGCAGGAAGTGAAGTCCATCGTGTTCCGCGTGATGCCGCGAGCCACAATCGAAGGGGTGGTACGCGACGAGTTCGGCGAACCGGTGGAGCGCGCCAATGTGCTGCTGCTCCGTCCGGTGTGGAACGGCGGCCGCGCGGTCTTCCACCAGTCGTCGCAGAAATTCACCGATGACCGCGGCCACTACCGGTTCGGCAACTTGGCTCCGGGCGGTTACGTGGTGTGCTCGATGGGCAGCCCCGGTTCGAGCACTCCGGCGCCGGTTGCCGGCACGGTGGACTTTGCGGCCCGTCCGGAAGCACGCTTCTATACGCGCACCTGCTACCCCAACGTGACCAGCACCGCAGGTGCGCCCAACCGCCTGGCCCCCGGCCAGCACGGCCAGATCGACATCACCATGCTCAGCGCGCCAGCCGTGTCGGTGCAGGGGCGAGTGCGAAACGCGCCGCCGCGAACCGGTTTCGGCGTGATGCTGATGGCCGAGGATGTCTTCGAGGGTGCGCGTCAATATCCCAATGCTTTCGTCGATCCGTCCCAGGGAACCTTCGGCTTCCGCGGTGTGCCGGCCGGCCGCTATCGGTTGGAGGCCAGCGTCATGACGCCGGTGGAAGGTCAACAGGTTCAACTCAAGGCCGCAATGCAAGTCGACGTCGGCGGCTCCGATATCGATGGCCTCGAACTGACCCTCGAGCCTGGCAGCACCGTCACCGCAATGCTGCACGGCATGGCGGAGAACCACATCGAACCGAACGACGTGCAATTAACCTTGCGCCAGAAGGAATCGAGCAACGGCATGCACGGGCCAAACAAGGCCGACGACGGATCCATTTCCTTTGGCCCGCTGGCCGCGGGAACCTATTGGCTGGTGACGCGCACGGAGGGCCGGGTCTGTGTGCAGTCGGCGAAACTAGGCGACCGCGATGTGCTCGACAGCCCATTCACCGTGGGAGCGGGCGCCGATGTGCGCCTGGACGTGAACGTATCGCGCGATTGCGGCGGTATCCAGCTCCGCGCGGTTTCCAATGGCGAACCGGTTCCCAGCGCAAAGGTGGTGCTGCTGTTGAGCGGCACGCCGAAGGATCCGGGCGACCTGATCGAGGACTATACCAACGACCAGGGCGAGTATACTTTCACGGGCCTTACTCCCGGCCGTTATCTCCTCTGGACTTGGAGCGTGGACGAGGCCGGCGCGTATTTGGGGCCGGCCAGCCTGGCGGAGGTCCAACAACGGGCGACCGCCGTGGAGGTAAAGGCAGGTGAGCCGGCGGCGATCGATGTGCCGCTGCTTAACCGCGAAGGAGATGGCAAGTGACGGGTAGGCTTTGGGGAGCCTGGTGGTTGGCGGCAATTGGCGCAACCCTCTGTTCGTCCGCAACGCACGACCTTGAAGGACGGGTGGTGAGCGCGCAAACCGGCGACCCGGTCGCCCGCGCGCGTGTGCTGCTGCGCTCTTACCAGCAAGGCCAAGCTGTCGAAGTGTCCCTGTTGAGCGATGCGGACGGCACATTCCACGTCGCTAACGTACCGGAAGGCGGATACCAGATCAGTTGTACGAAGGCCGGCTACCTACCCGCCTACGAAGGAATAAACGTGGCTTCCACCGGGGACGCCAAACCGGCTCCCGTGGTGGTGCGGCTGACGTCGCAGGTAGTCATTGAAGGAACGTTGGTGGACGACCAGGGCGCGCCGGTGGCGCAGGCTAACGTTCAGGTGGTCCGGCAGGCGGTGGTCAACGGCCGGCGCCAGTTTCAGTGGGCGGCCGGCGACAACACCGATGAAACCGGCGCCTTCCGCGTGTTCGGCATGCCGGCCGGGCGCTATTTCGTGTGCGTGGTGGCGAATGTGACCGGTGTGCGCCGCGCGAAGCATCTGGCTTACCCCGTGTGGTTCTATCCCAATGCCACCGACGTCGCGGGAGCCCAGGGCTTCGACTTGCAGGCCGGCCAGGATCAGCCGATCCAGATGCGCCTGCCGCCGCCGCTGCCCGCGCGTGAAATCCGCGGCCAAGTGGTGAACCCAGGCCGGTATGCCAACCTGCAACTCACTCCGTCCTTTTCCACTAACGCGTTCAACATATCTCCGGCCTACGCAACCAGCTTCGATGCGAAGACCGGAACCTTCAAGATCTCTGGAGTCACCGCCGGCGTGTATAACCTGGAAGCCAGCACGCAGGCCGAGAACCAGCGGCTGCGCGCCAGCACCGTGGTAACGGTGGGGAGCACGGATGTCACCGGAATCCGCCTGGAGCCGGTCGACGTGGTGCTCAGCGGAAACGTGCGGGTGGAGGGCGACGCACCTCCGGCGCCGCAGTTGCGCATGGGCGCGTCGCCGGGCCCTGCCCGGCTGGCTACCTTCATCAGCATCCAATCGTCCCATGCCACTGCCGGCATTCCGGTCGATAACGACGGCAACTTCCACCTTCACGGCCCGCTTCCGGACACCTACCGCGTGATCGTGCAGTCTCCCAACAACGTGTGCGCCAAGTCGATTCTGCAGGGCAGCCGCGATGCATTGCACGCCGGCGCGGTGATTCCCTCCGACGGACAACCCGAGCCGCTCGACGTGCTTCTGACCTCACACTGCGGCACCATCGAGGGTACGGTCATGCTGCCGGACTCGGATTCGCCCACGGCTTTTACAGTGGCGCTGCTGCGGCAGGTCGGCGAGGAACTGGTAATGGAGAGGCAACTCGGTGTCTCGATCGCCCCGCGCGGCAGCCGGATGAACGGGGAAGTGGGCGGGGGAGCGCTCGGAACACCGTTCAGCATTCAGGGTGTGGCTCCTGGAGACTACTTCCTGTATGCGTGGGCGGTTGCCGCTCAAATCGAATATGCCGATGCCGCTTACATGCGCCAGTTCGAATCCGCCCGCCAGGCGGTCACGGTCACGGCGGACAGCAAAGTCACTGTTACCATCGATCGAGTGCTGGGGAACTAGCGGGCGCGACGTGGCGTACGCACTCATGCGTGCCGTGTCGGCACGCCTGCCGACACGCTGCAGCGCAGGCGCGGTGCGTCGCGATGAGTCGCGACGCGGCACGCAAAAGTGCGTGCGCCACTGGCTCTACCGCCCCGCGGGACACCCGTACCGCTGCGCGGCCGCGGTCCGCAACTCCTGCCCGCGTTCCGGCTGCCGGGCTTCGTTGTACGCGCCGGCCATCTCCGCCGCCGCCCGGCACAGGTCGCTCTTCACGCGCAGGCAGCCGAGGTTGAGCTGCCAGGCCGTGGCCTGCTGCACGAACGCGCAGGACCCGTCCGGAATTTTCTCGTATGCCTCCCGGATCGCGGCCACGGTCGCCGGCTGGAAACCGTCCGCTTGCGCCCGTTCCAGCAACGCCACCGTAGCCTCCGCGGTATCGCCCATCGCCGTGTAAGCCATTCTCAAGCCGTCATATGTCTCGGGAGTCCGCGGGTCGATGCCGCGGCCGAACCGTAGTGCCTCCAGCGCCTCGGCGTAACGGCCCAGGTGCAGATACACGTTCGCCAGGTTCAGGTACAACTGCTGAAACGCGGTCCGCCCCAAGGGTGGCTTGTTCCGCGCGCGCTGCGTTTCTTCGTACGCCTGCTCCGTCGCGAGCGAAATCTCCCGGGCACGCAGCAGCAAAGCCAGCGCTTTCTCATACCACTGCCGGCTCTCGGCCGCTCCCACCAGGTCCGCTTTGGTGGTGTAGTAGATCCCCAGGAACGTAGGCGGCAGCTCGGACGATCGCGCCGGTGGAAGCGGGGCCAGAATCTCCCACGACTTTTCTTCCTCCTGAATGACGCGGTCGATGTTGCGCTGCGCATCCTGCTCGAAGAGAGCCTTGGCCAGCAGGTCGTGCAGCCGGAAACTCCGCGGCGCGGACTGCACGTCGCTCGAAGCCAGGGTCAGATCGTCGTTCCAGTCCGGATTGCGGGCTAGCGTCCGGCCGGCGCACAAAACCAACAGAACAACCAATGCAGCCACAGCGCGGCGTTCGCTCTTCAAGTGGTACACCAGCGCCACCGCCGCCATGCTAAACGCCACCGCTGGCAGGTACAAAAAACGTTCTGCCATGACAGCGCCGATTGGGAAGACCAGGTTAGCGGTGGGAAGCAGCGCGATGGCGAAGAAGCCCGCCAGCCAGAACGGGAGACGGTCGCGCCGATATCGCGCCAGCGCCGCCGCCAGAATTGCCGCAATCACGAGGAACGCCAGCCACGCCCACGGGTCCGACCAGCCGGCCGGCGGGATCTGCGCGAACGAACGGTCGCACGAAAGACCCAATGGACAAACGAGCAGCCACAGGTCCAAGCCAATCACCTTGAGTGCGGTCCACCGCGCTATCAAAAAGCTTGCGCCGCGCAGCGGATTGTCCACGTACACGGGTTGGGCCATGGGCAGGCTTCCCAGCACAACGTGACGAACCGACCAGAGAACCAGCAGCGATGACGCCACGGCCGCATAAGCGGGCCAGCGGCGCAACACCGCGGACTTTCCCTCGCCGAAACTCAGGTCCCAGACCAGCATCAGGCCCAGCAGCACCGCGGCGTTTTCTTTGGCGAACACGCCCGCGGTAGCAACGGCAAACAGTGCGGCAGTGGCCCAAGGGCCGCGCCGGCGAATGTAGAGCAGCAGGCCGCCCAGCACTGCCATCGCCGCCAGGAGATCCGCCCGGCCCACGATGCTGGTGACCGCCTCGGTGCCGATAGGATGCACGGCCCACAGCGCTGCCGCGAAGAAGGCAGGCCCGGCGCGGCGGAACACCACGAGCGCCAGTTCGTACACCAGCCACACATTCACCCCGTGGAGCAGGAAGTTCACCACGTGGTAGCCCGCCGGGTTTGGACCGTTGCCCAGGACGGCGTAGTTGAATAACAGGGAAAGGGTGGTCACCGGGCGATAGAGGCCATCGCCGGATTTGGGCCACCAGTAGTTTCTGGCCAGAATTAAGTGGAGATTCGCCGCACTCACCTCGCGGATGCGAGTATCCTGCCGGACGACCGCCTTGGAATCCTGCGCCAGGCCCAATCCAAAAGTGTCTGCATACGCCGCCAGCGCAATCGCCAGGAGCGCCGCCCGAACCCTCCACTTCGAATTCCTCCCCACGGGGACCGGCGCATTCTTGTTGGTGCGAGCACGAGCCAAACCGGCATTATGCCATACGAGCAACTACGGGCGGCACGGTTAGAATAGGAGGGTGCGCCTATGAAATACTTCCTCGCGAAAACGGATCCCGAGACTTACTCCATTGACGACCTGGAGCGCGAAAGCAAGACCGTGTGGGACGGCGTGACGAATCCGCAAGCCGTCCGCGCCATCCGCGAGATGCGGCCGGGCGACCGTGTTTTCGTCTACCATAGCGGCGGCGTCTCCGGAGTCGTGGGCCTGGCCACGGTGCGCTCCGAGCCGCGCGACGATCCGAAGAACTCGAAATCGGCGGTGGTCGATCTGGAGTTCGCGGGACGGCTGGACCCGCCCGCCACGCTGGCTGAAATCAAGCAGTCGAAGAAATTCGAAGACTGGGCGCTGGTGCGGCAGGGACGCCTCTCCACCATGGCCGCGCCGGAGAAATTCGTGGAGTGGATGAAGGCGCGCTACCCCAAAGCCAAGATCTGAGGGCGCAAGCTGAAGCTCGCGCCTACTCGTATCTCAGGGCCACTACCGGATCCAGCCGTGCGGCTTTGTTGGCTGGGAAGATGCCGAAGAACAGGCCTACTCCAACAGACACGGCGATGCCCAGCAGGGCGGCCCACAGCGGCACCGTCGCGGGAATCGACGTGAAAACCAGGCGGCTGATCAGCGAAATCAGCCAACCGAATATAATCCCCGCCATGCCTCCCAGGCCGGTCAACGCCGCCGCTTCGATCAGGAACTGAATCAGGATGTCGGCCCTTCGCGCTCCAACAGCCTTGCGAATCCCGATCTCATAGGTGCGCTCGGTCACCGACACGAGCATGATGTTCATGACGCCAATCCCGCCTACCAGCAGGCCGATGGAACTGAGCACCACCATCACCAGGAACGTGATCGCCGTGATCTGGCGAAAATCGTCCACCATCTGTTCCGCGGTCGAGAGCGCGAAGTTATCGGGCTTGCTGTATGGCACGCGGCGGTCGATGCGAAGCACTGTCCGCACTTCATCCAGCGCCTCCGGCAACTTGCCCTGCAGGGCCGTTACGATGATGGCGTTCTCGCGGGCGTTCGGGTACATCTTCTGCATGGCCCCGTACGGCAGCAGCACGCGCGTATCGGTGTCGCCGAAGAAAGAGGCCGCCGGACGCAGCATGGTGCCGATCACTTCGTATTCGTGACCGTTCACCAGGATGGGCTTCCCGATCGGATCGACGTTGGCATACAGCCCTTTTTCCACGTCCTGGCCGATGACCGCCACGGGCGCGCGGCGGCGGCTTTCTTCGTCGGAAAAGAAGCGGCCCAGGTGAATGTCCACCTGGCCGCCGCGGGCGTAGGCTTCCTCCACTCCAAACAGGTTGACGTCGTACAGGTCGTTCCCTTTGTAATGGACGTTGACCATGTCGTTGGGGAACAGCATGGCGGAAACGTCTTCCACCGACTTGCACCGTTCGCGGATGTCCACCGCGTTCTGGTAGGTGAGGTCCTTGCGCGTGCGCTCTTCGGGGCTCAGGTTGTGGGTTCGCGGCCCGACCGGGAACTTGAAGACGATGATCGAATTGGGCCCGAAGCTGCGCAGGACCGCGGTGACGTTAGCATCGAAACCCGTCAGAATGCCGGCCACACCGATGATGGTGCCGGTGCCGATAATCACGCCCAGAACGGTAAGCAATGCGCGCAGTTTGTGGGTGCGAATGGTCTGCCACGCCAGCACGAGTCCATTGAGGAATGCCAGTTTCGACATGCGATTATCGCTCCACCCGCAGAGCCTCGATGGGGTCCAGCTTGGACGCCTGCCGCGCCGGATAGATGCCGAAGAACAGGCCAACAGTGGCGGAAAGACCGACTCCCACCAGCACCGACGACCAAGGCAGGGCCATGGGCACCGATGTCAGATTTCGGACCAACACTGCGAGGCACCAGGCGATACCGACACCCACCAGACCGCCCGCGGCCGCCAGCACAGACGATTCCACCAGGTACTGATTCAAAATGTCGCGGCGGCGCGCGCCCAGCGACTTGCGGATGCCGATCTCATGGGTGCGCTCGGTGACCACCGCCAGCATGATGTTCATGATGACGATGCCGCCCACCACCATGAAGACGGAGACAATCCCTACCGCCATCCCGGCGATTGCGGCGGTCAATCGCTCCCAAAGGCTGACGATCGTGTCGGAAGCGAAGATGCTGAAATTGTCGGCTTGGCCCGGCCGGAGGTGGCGATAGGAACGCAGCAGCACGCGCACTTCGTCCTCGGCCTCCATCAGGTGGGGTTGGTCGAGGGCCTTGGCGATGAGGCGGATCCCGTTGCGGCTCCCGTAGGTCTTGAAATAGCTCTCGATGGGGATCATCACGAAATCATCCTGCGAATTGCCGAAGACGCTGCCCAGTTCTTTGGCCACGCCCACAATCTCGTAGGGATTTCCCTCCACCGCGATCGTCTTGCCGATGGGGTCAACACCCTGAAAGAAACGATTGCGGATGTCGGTCCCGATGAACGCCACGGTCGCGTGCCGACGCACTTCCTCGTAAGTGATGCCGCGCCCGGAATCCACCTGGACGTCGTTGATCGCCGGGATTGTATCGGTGATGCCTTGAATGTTCACATCCTCTTCAGACTGGCCTTTGTAGGTAACGCGCGCCTGCCTGGATGCCATCATGCCGAGGTCTTTCAGCAGCGTCGCCTGGTCCTTGATGAATTCGTACTCGTTGGGGTTGATCTGCGGGTTGCGTTTCTGCATCTCCAGGAACTTCTTGGGATCGAAATCGCCGAAAAAGGCCATGCGGACCACGCGAAAGCCGTCCGCGCCCATGTTCGAAACCTTGTCCGCGATGTAGAGGTTCATGCCGTGGATCAGGGCAGTGACGGCGATGAGAGTCGTGGTGGCCAGGATGATGCCGAGCAGGGTAAGGAAGCTACGCAGCTTGTTCTTGCGGAGCGAGTCGACCGCGATGCGGGCAGCTTCCCAGAAGGAAGCGCTCAGGCGAAACTTGGCAGTTGTCGACACCTAGGATTCAAAGAAAAGGACGCGCACGGTACCTGGTTTGTTCCGCCAAAAACTGGCCGGATGTGCGGATACACCTGTGACGCGGAGTCCACAACCGTTCGCCTGGTTGAGATATCATGCGAGTTCACCTCCTTTTTTGAGACCGGCCTCCTGAGATGACCGCGAAAGACCGCAACCCATCAGGCGCGTCGCGCCGCTACCTGCCCGTACTGCTGGCGCTGTTCGCCGCGAGCGGCTGCTCCGCGCTGATCTACGAGATCGTCTGGTACCAGTTGCTGCAACTGGCGATCGGCTCGACGGCGGTTTCATTGGGTGTTCTGCTGGCCACTTTCATGGGCGGCCTGTGTTTGGGGAGCCTTCTGCTGCCGCGTGTGACGCGGGCGCGCAACATGCATCCCTTGCGCGTGTATGCCTTGGTGGAAGCGGGTATCGGCATTTGCGGCATCCTGGTGCTGATCCTGATCCCGCTGCTCGATAGCGTGTACGTTGCCGCCGTAGGCCATGGAATGCCGGCCATCTTGTTCCGCGCGCTGATCTGCGCCATTTGCCTGGTCCCGCCCACCATGCTCATGGGCGCCTCGCTGCCGGCGGCGGCGCGGTGGATCGAATCCACTCCGGAAGGCGTCTCATGGCTGGGCTATTTGTATGGCGCGAACACTGCCGGCGCCGTGTTCGGCTGTCTGCTGGCCGGTTTCTATCTGCTCCGGGTGCACGATCTGACCACGGCTACCGTGGTGGCGGCACTCATAAACGGCATGGTCGCGCTGGCTGGTTTCCAATTGGTCAAAAGGACACAGAAGCCGGCGCCGGCCGAAAAACCGAAAGAACCAGCCGCCCGCGCGCTGGGCCCCTGGCCCATCTATGTGGTGATCGCGCTCTCCGGCGCGACAGCTTTGGGAGCGGAAGTAGTCTGGACGCGCCTGCTGGGGCTGCTGCTGGGCGCGACTGTCTACACCTTCTCGATCATTCTGGCGGTGTTTTTGGTCGGCATTGGCATCGGCAGCGGTGTGGCCTCGGCGGTGCTGCGCGGGTCGATCCGGCCGCGCGCCGCGATCGGTTGGTGCCAGATGCTGCTCGCCGGCACGGTGGCGTGGACCGCATTCATGCTGGCAAACTCCGTGCCCTACTGGCCTATCAACCCCTTGCTTTCCACCAGCCCGTGGTACACCTTCCAGATCGACTTGGCGCGCGCCATATGGACCGTGCTGCCCGCCACGCTGCTATGGGGCGCCAGTTTCCCGCTCGCGCTGGCCTCGGTGGCGCAGCGCGGCGAGGACCAGGGCCGCATGGTGGGCGGCATCTACGCGGCTAACACCGGCGGCGCCATTCTGGGCGCGCTGGCTTTCAGCCTGGTGCTGATCCCGTGGATTGGTACGCAGGGATGCGAGCGCGTGCTGATCGTGGTCTCCGCCATCAGCGCCCTGCTGGCTCTGGGCCCGGTGGTCTGGCGGGCGAAAACCATCGCGGGCACGGTCGCGCTGGCGGCTGCTTTGGTGGTTGCGGGATGGCTCTCCGCGCACGTGGAGGGAGTGCCGGCAATGTTGATCGCGTACGGGCGCCGGATCATGATCTCGGCCTCGTCGTCTAAGATTCTGTACTCGGGCGAGGGCATCAATTCGTCGATCGCCATCTCCGAGTGGAACGACGGGGCGGTGCAGTTCCACGTCAGCGGTAAAGTGGAAGCGTCCACCGAGCCATACGACATGCGGCTGCAGCGCATGCTGGGCCACATGCCGGCGCTGTTTCACGGGCAGCCGCGGTCGGTGCTGGTGGTAGGCTTCGGCGCGGGGGTCACGGCCGGTTCGTTCGTGCCGTATCCCGGCATCCAGCGCATCGTGATCTGCGAGATGGAGCCGCTGATTCCGCCCATCGCCACCCAGTATTTCGGCAAAGAGAACTACGACGTGATGCACGACCCGCGAGTCGAAATCGTCTACGACGACGCGCGGCACTTCGTGCTGACCACGCGCGAAAAGTTCGACATCATCACTTCCGACCCCATTCATCCCTGGGTGAAGGGTAGCGCGACGCTGTATTCGAAAGAATATTTCGAGCTGGTGAAAGAGCATCTGAACCCGGGCGGAATCGTGACCCAGTGGGTGCCGCTGTACGAGAGCGATATGGACACGGTGCGCAGCGAGGTGGCTACGTTCTTCGACGTTTTTCCCAATGGATCGATCTGGGGTAACGACAACAACGGCACCGGCTACGACACGGTGCTGCTGGGGCAGGTAGAGCCACCCAAAATCAACGTGGATGCCATCGACGGGCTGCTGGCCCGGCCGGATTATGCGCGGGTAGCTCGATCGCTTAGCGACGTCGGATTCCGCTCGGTGACGGACCTGCTCGCGACTTACGCGGGACAGCGGCAGGACCTGCTGCCGTGGATCGAGGGCGCGGAGATCAACCGCGACGGCAATCTGCGGCTGCAATACCTGGCCGGGCTGGCGCTCAATGTCAGCATGGAAGGCACGATCTACAACGACATACTGCGTTACCGGAAATTCCCGGAGAACATGCTGATGGTCTCCGAACCGCGCCGGCAATCGTTGATGTACGCGCTGCAAGGCAGCGGACAGTAGGGGACGCCGCCCCGGCGCCGCCTGCGCCGCAGCGCCACTCCGCAGGCTCACTCGTCCTGAAGCCTCTTGAGCACGGCCGGAGTGAAAGGACTCTTGCCGGCGCGCAGGGCTGCGACCCACGCCTCCCGCTCCGACTTCTTGTCTTTGTCGGTGGTTTTGCCTATGAACACCTGGAAATCGCGGATGGCGTCATCGGGCTTGCCCGCCAACGCCCGGGCCACACCGCGGCTGTCGTGAATCTCACCGCTCGCTGGTTCGAGAGCCACGGCCGTATCGCATGCCTGCATAACCTGCAGCGCGTGGCCGCGAAGGGTGCCGTACCAGCAGACGTTGTTCCAGTCGTCAGCCGGGATTCTCAGGCCGGGCTCCATCTGGATGGCATTCTCGTAGGCAGCCACGGCTTCGGGGTACTCACCCTCGCTGGCCAGGTTCCGTCCCTCCTGGAGCTTGGCTTTGGCGACCCAATGCCGCGCCTCGTTCGCGGGATCTGCCCTCCAATTGGGGTCGGATTGTTTCGCCTTTTGAAAGCTCGCGATGGCACCATTCAGATCGCCGGCGAGAGCGAGACTCTTTGCTTTGGAAATAAAGCTCTCGGCGCCGATTCGTCCGGACTCGGCCTTAGGGTCAAACGACAACTGCGCATCGAGCTGTCTCGCCCGCCTGAACCTGGCTTCCGCCCCGCCGACGTCGCCCTTTTTTGCCAGATTCGATCCCTCCTCCAGCAGCGCGGCCACCTGGCATGGCACTCCTTGGAGGACGTACTTCTGACACTCCTCGGAAGTCCACGGGCGGTTGTCGAACTGGCGGGCCAACTCCATCAAGTCCCCAACGTTGAGAGCCGCCGTTTCAACGACGCCCTGCGAACTCACAATGGTGAGCCACCTGGCATTGGGGGCAAAGGCAAACGCAGCGTACTGGATGCGCGTCCGGCCCATCAACACACGATGCAAAAGCCGCCCCGAGGAAGTGTCCCAGATTTCGATCGTGCCATCCGAATCGAGCTTGGAAACGGCCAGTTGCTTGCTGTCCACGCTGAACCTCAGCCGATCCAGACTGCTCGTGTCGCTCGGCAGGGTACGCAACGGGGCACCGGAAGCAGCATCCCAGAGTCTGATGCCGATTTCTTTCTTGGCGCCGGCCGTTGCCAGAATTCCCCCTTTGGGGCTGAAAACCGCTTTGGCAGCAGCAACGAGGTCGCTCGAGAGTTTGTACAACTCCCGTCCGGAGGAGGCGTCCAGTACCGTGACGCTTCCGTCCCCACCAACCACCGCCAGGCGATTTCCTCCGGGTTCAAAGGCTGAAGCCAGCGCCGCGCCCGCATAGCCGGGAAGCGTTTGACGCTCCTGCCCGGAAGACACGTCCCACTGCTTGAGTGTCCGGTCTGCGCTGGCGGTGGTGAGCCGCACACCATCGGAGCTGAACGCCATCGCATAGATATTCCCGGTGTGTCCCTTGAGCAGGGGGAAAAGCTGTCCGGAAGCGAGATCCCAAACTCTCACGACGCGGTCCCACCCGGCCGCTGCAAGCCTCTTCCCGTCGGCGCTGAAAGCCGTCACGGAGACTTTTCCCGTGTCCTGACCCTGAAGCGCGAGTGGTTGGCCCGATCCAACGTCCCAGACCTTAACTACACCCGCGGACCTTGCAGCCAGGTGCCGGCTATCCTGGCTCAGGACCAGGCCTTCATTGGTACCAGGGAAGCCGGACAATGCCGGTGAATCCGAAGGAGATATTCCCCAGACCTTGACGCTCCGGTCTTCGCTTCCCGCGGCAAAACGCATCCCGTCCCGGCTGAAAGCCATCACGCGCACTGCGCCTTTGTGACCGCTGAGCTTGTAGCGGATCTCACCGGTATCTCCACCAAAAATCCGTACGGTGCCGTCGTCTCCCGCAGCAGCCAGAGCCATTCCATCGGGGCCGAAACAGAGTTGCTTGGCTCCGCCCTGGACGCTCGAGAGAGTCACAATGTCGTGGCCGGAAGAAGCGTTCCGGATCTTGATGCTTCCGTCCTCTCTCCCCGTGGCCATGAATCTCCCGTCCGGGCTGAACGCCCGCGCGGAAATCAAAGGATCCCGCCCGCGCAATGGCTCATATATGATTTGCCCTGATCTTCCGTCGCGAAGAATCTCTCCGCCTGAGGAGTGCGTCAAATCCCAATCCCGCACCAGAGCGATGCCGAAGGCTTCGTCTACCTGGCTGGAAGGAATAGACCACTCCTTGCCTGATGCGGGGTCCCACACCTTCACCGATGTGTCGTTCATCACCGTGGCCAGGAACCTACCGTCCGAGCTGAACATGGCTCGAAAGACCTCACCCGAGTAACCCGAGATGTTGGCGAGGATCCGGCCGGAGGCGGCATCCCACACTCGCACCGCATGATCCATGCCGGCTGTAGCAAGACGTTTCCCCTGTAAATCGAAAACAACCGCATAAACAGTGTCGGTGTGGCCGGACAGGGTGATTAGAAGGTTGCCGGAAAGCGCATCCCAGATCTTGACATCTTTGTCCTCGGTTGCTGTAGCCAGGCGCGTCCCGTCCGGACTAAAGGCTATGTCACTGAGGTTGTCCATCTCGCCGCGCAGAGTGCTCAGCATATGTTGCCGGCGCTGCCGGCGGATCGAATCGGCTAGTATACTTTCAGCCTCGATGGTGGTGGCTTCCGAGACCGCTTGCCGCGCCAGCATGAGGGCGCTGTCGGGGTCTTCTGCGGCAATGTCGCGAGCCAGTAACGCGAGGCGCATGGAGTTGACTCGCTTCGCTTCTTGCTCCGCCTTCTGTTTCAGTTCCAGGGCTGCAATCGCCAGCGCGCCCACAATCGCCACTGCCAGCATCAGGATGAGCACTTGCAGCCGTCTTCGGCGGGCCTGCTTTTCGGTCCTGAGGCGGGCCTCCTCCTGTCTGCGCTGTTCTTCCGCCGCGCGGCGCTTTTCGTCGAGCTTTCTTTGCTCGATGAGGCGCTCGTGCTCCCGCGCCTTCTTCCCGATCCATCCAACCAGGAATTCACTCGCGATCTCGTAGTAGTAAACGTCGCGGCGCGGCTGGCGCCGCACCAGCCTGGTCTTCTGCTCCAGGTTGTGCAGTGTGGTCTCCAGCAAGCCGCGCGGGATCCCGTCTTCGTTCTCGACGCGGCTGAGCAGGTCGCCTTCCCAGATGACGTTGCGGGTTCCGGCCGAGGTGATCATCCGGCCCAGCAGGGCGATGGCGGGTTCCCGCTGTTCGCTCTCCAGCGATTGCAGGGCGCTTTCCAGGTATTGTTCCAGAATTCCCTGCACGCCGCCCTGGCGCTCGAAGAACTCTGCAAGCTTGTCGGTGGATACGCCGCTTTCGAACAGGCTGCCACAAACGATCTGCACTTCGGTGAGGCGGATGTCCCCGGCGGCGCTCCGGCTGAGAAACTGCTGCTGGATTTCGTCGGTGAGTGGCGGCTCGATCTCCGGCTGGTAGCGCTCGGGATAGGCTTCGAAGGGCTGGCGGATGACGCGGCGAATCTGGCCGCCCTGGAGCGACGCGAGACGCAGATACTGATCGGGCAGGCTGGGATACTGCTTGAAGAGGGGAGTGAGTTTGGCCAGGTAGTCTTCGCGCAGAGAAATCAAAACCTTGACCGGAAGGCTGGTGTCCCTCAGGAGGGTGACGATGACCTCGCCGATATTCTCCTGGGCCGTGCGCACCTGCTCGGTGGTCTGCCCCGCCGACCCCACTTCGAACAACGTCACCCACTCCTCGAATTGGTCGAAAACCAGGAGCGGGTGATGATCCGTGGCCTTCTCGCGGAGCACGTTTAGAAACACCTCAGCGGACAGGGTGACGCGCTCAGTGGTTTCATCAGAGAAGAAAACGGAAGGCAGCAGGCGCTTGCCGGCGCCGGTGATCTCAGTGAGCCTCTCCACCACGATTTCCTGGCCCTTGCGCGGCTGCACGCGGATGCGCTGCGGCTGATAACCCTCCGAGATCGCAAGCGGGATGAGGCCTGCGTTGATCAACGACGACTTCCCGTTCCCCGAGTTGGAATACAGCAGCACGCCCCGGTAGATGACCACCATGCGGATCAGCTCGCGCACTTCGGCTTCGCGCCCGAAGAAGATGTTGCGGTCGGCATAGCTGTACGGCTCGATTCCGGGATATGGGGATTTGGGGAGCTGGGCCGGAGCGGCGGCTGCCGCGGCGTCAGGCATCGCCATATGCTTTTCCTCGAACTTCCTTGTAGAGCCAGGGCACGAAAGACCAAAGGTCCTCAGGAACGAACGTGATGAACTTTCGCGTGTTCTGCCACACCTGCAGGATCAAAGGATCGGGGTAACGATCGATGGAGAACGAGGGAGGAAAGTTGGACGGATCCACGCGCCAACGCAAAGTGCGAAAGAGCAGGCGCAGGTTGTAGTCGCGAAGGCTGTAACCGAGGAAGAGGGTGGGCCACTTGGACATGCGATAGCGGATGGTGCCGGGGACCGGGTGCAGCTCGCCCTTGTCGGACATCCGCTGCACGAAGGTGATGTAATCTTCGTCCGTGATGACGATCGAGTCGGACTGTTGGAGGTCCCCGTGCATCTTGAAGAGCAGGGGGCGCTCTTCGGTGGGGTCGTCGGAAGGATCGCGGGTGGGCTTGCTGGCCTCGGGGTCGTAGACAACGACTGTCGGATCCTTTTCCTGCTGGTGGAGGGCGGATTCCAGGAGCCGGTCATAGTTGGTCGTGACGAAAATCCGGATCGGCAGCGCCGCCAGCATTTTCAGGATGGGAGACGGTTTCTTACCTTTCATCAGGTATTCGTCGAGATAATCGATGAGCTTGGCGCGCCCTAAACCCTGGGTATTTTCGAAACACAAAGAAACCCTTTGCAAATCGCGAGGCGATTCCTGGGGCAGCTTTTCGCCGTAGCTGCATTCCTGGGCAAGTTTCTCGGCCAGCGCTCCGCCCAGAAGTGGTCCCAGCTCCGACGGGTACGCGGCGCCATCCGGGGGCGGGGCATGCACGCCGGCGCCGAGAAAAAGGACGCACTCCCCCTTCTTGACTTGCCGTGCCAGCTCCGTGAGGACCTTGTCCGTCTGTATGGCGCCTGCGCTCATCAAGCCCTCCTGGCGATCAGGGCAAAAGAAAACGGGCGAATGACTGCACTTTCCATTGAGGATTCCCCTGGTCGCATCCCAACCGTCGTGTTCTCCTCAAAAAGGTAGTTCCGACGGTACAAGCGATATTACAACAAATTCATGAATTTCTCGATATTCTTTTGGGCGGCGGCTGCGGCGTGGAGCGGTTCTTCCGCCTTCCGTGCCCCTTACGGCGGAGCGCCTATCTGAACTCGACGCGCTTGATCTCGCCAACCACCACCAAGTAACAGATGATGGCGGTGAGAGCGTTCGCGGCGACGAATACCAGGGCGCCGCGGAAGGAGCCCGTGCCCTCGACGATGTAGCCGATGACGATGGGAGTGGTGATGGCGGCGGTGTTCCCGAACATGTTGAACAAGCCGCCGGAAAGCCCGGCGCTCTGCTTGGGCAAAGTGTCGGACACGACCGCCCAACCCAGAGATCCAATCCCCTTGCCGAGGAATGCGAGGCTCATGATGCCGACGACCATCCAGTCGGCTCGAACATAGTTGCAGGCGATCATGCTCACCGAGAGCAGCATGCCGAGGACAATGGGCGTCTTCCGGGCGGCGGCCAGCGACCAGCCGCGGTGCAGCATGAAGTCCGAGAACAGGCCGCCGACGACGCCGCCAAAGAATCCGCACAGAGCCGGCAGCGACGCCACGAACCCGGCAGTGAGGATGGACATGCCGCGCCCCTGCACCAGGTACACGGGAAACCAGGTGAGAAAGAAATAGGTGAGCGTGGTAATGCAATACTGGCCGATGTAGACTCCGAGCAGCATCCGGTTCGCGAGCAGTTGTTTCAAATAGAACCACTGGGGACCGGACTGGCGCGGGCCGGCGCCCGGCGCGCGATCCATGTCGACGAGGCCGCCGCCTTGCTCGATCCAATGCAACTCGGCCCGCTTGATCCGCGGATGCTCCCGCGGGTTGTAGACGATGTTCCGCCAGGGGACGATCAGCAGCATGCCGAGACCGCCCATCACCAGGAAGACATATTGCCAGCCGAGGGCGTGCGTGATCCAACCCGTAAGTGGGGCGAACAGGACCGTGGAGAAGTACTGGGCGGAATTGAAAATGGCCGCGGCCGTGCCGCGTTCGGGAGTCGGGAACCAGGCGGCGACGATCCGGCTGTTGGCGGGAAACGACGGCGATTCGGCCAGTCCTAGGACGAGCCGCAGGGAGAACAGGACAACGACGGCGACGGACGCCGGGCAGCGGCCGACGGAGCCTTGCAACAGTGTCACCGCCGACCAGGCGAGAATGCTCAGCGTGTACACGTTCTTCGATCCGAAGCGGTCCAGGAGCAGCCCTCCCGGAATCTGGCCGGCCACATAGGCCCAACCGAAAGCGGAGAAAATGTAGCCCATAGCCACGGCGCTGAGACCGAGCTGTTTGGCAAGGTCCGGCCCGGCGATGGAGAGGGTGGCGCGGTCCGCGTAGTTCAGCGACGTCACCAGGAACAACATGGCCAAAATGGAGTAGCGAACGCGGCTGGCGTCTCCCATGGCGGACACACCGCAGTTTCGCATACGGTTCGGCGCTAGGGAATCGCGGGCGAACTGCGCTCGCGTGGGCGCACTGCGTTCGCCCGGACCGATTGACAATCGGTCCGCAGATTGCCAACCTGCCCTACAGCGGTGGAACTTTCGGGCTCTCGGGCTCGTATGTCTCTCCGGCGGGAGCCGCGCCGTATTCTTGCGCGGAAAAATCCCGTCGCGCCGGTTGCGGCACGTCGCAGTGATCAACGTCTGAGACGGCCACCCACGAAAGCCGCCGTCTACAGATACCAAGAAGATACGAAGCGATAGGAGGAACATGTCGAAGGCTTTGCGGTATTGCTTCCTTCTTGCCGTTGCAGGCTGGCTGCTACCCGCGCAGCCATCCGTGGCGGACGAAGGCGTCACAGGCAATCTTGTCACTGTTAACTGGCTTGAGAACCATCTTAAGAGCGCCGATGTCCTGATACTGGATGCGGCGCCACCGCAGGTCCATGCGGTAAACCATATTCCCGGCGCAGTAAACGTTGATCTATATACCTATGTTGTTCGGGAGATGCCGGTCGCCGCGATGGAAAAGATGTACCAGTCGTGGGGAGTCAGCCCCGGGAAAACGATTGTGGTGTACGACCAAGGCGGCAACATGATGGCTACACGGCTGTTTTTTTCCCTCTACGCTGACGGCTTCCCGGCAAGCCGGCTTTTCATCCTGGACGGCGGGCTCTTTAAGTGGCAGGAAAAAGGATTTCCTGTAACGAAGGACAGCACACAGGCCCCGACGCCAGGCTCGTTCACGATCCGAACCCGTAACGAAGACGCGCAGGCTAATCTGCCGGAATTCCTTACCGCCTCCGGAGATTCGGTCCACAATGTCTTAGTGGAAGCGCTTGGCGCCGACTGGCACTTTGGAGAAGTCCACGCCTTTGACAGGGCCGGCCATGTTCCCACTGGCATCCTGGCGCCCAGCGCCGATT
>Ga0335081_10006516_pt1 | contig 18614 bp, 22 predicted proteins | sample Lox_Sample_35_FD_206713 | JGI IMG/M metagenome (GOLD analysis project Ga0335081, IMG submission 206713) | Soil microbial communities from Loxahatchee National Wildlife Refuge, Florida, United States - Lox_Sample_3.5 | ecosystem: Environmental > Terrestrial > Soil > Wetlands | place: USA...
GCAGGTCGAAGAAAGTTGCCCCCAATAAAACCCCAGCACCAAAACCGAGCAGCAGGTGAAGATGCTTTCGGGCGCGAAGAGCCAACCAACCTCCGCTCAACGTGGAAAGCGCCGCCAGAACAGTAAGGAGTATTGCTCTCATGTGGCTGTCTTTTTATCGTGAAAGCGCTGATGCGGCGGGTACATTTCCTGCCCGAAGCCGGAGATCGTTCTTCAATCAATCCAGTTCTGGTGATATTCGATCCACTCCGTGAGCACCGGCCAGAACTTCACCGCGAGTACAAGAATGGTAATTGCGATTGCAACCAAAATCGCGAGTTGTCGTTGCCGCCGCAAATCAGATTGTCCGTCAATCGGTTGAAGCTGCTTCCAAAGCCGTCCGACCGACGCTAACTCGTCGTCTTTGGGTTCCCGGCAGAAGCCGCGCGGAATTCAAGATGAAGGTAAGCTCGGAAGCAACATGGATGAAGGCAGCTAACAGGGGATTCAGCATCCCAAACGCCGCCAGGCCCACGCCAATGCTATCCACCGTCAAGGTGCCGGCAAAATTCTGCATGATGATGCGACGGCATCGACGAGAAATCCTAATCGTATCCACCAACCGGAGCAGATCGTTGCCGATCAACATAACATTGGCGCTCTCGCGTGCGACCTCGGTACCAGATCCCATCGCGATCCCTACCGTCGCTTGCATTAGTGCCGGCGCGTCATTGATGCCATCGCCAACCATGGCAACCTTTTTTCCATTGCCGACAAGCTGTTTGATAATTGCGTTCTTTCCGTCGGGCAGTACTTCGGCGTGAACTACATCGATGCCGACCTCTCGCGCAATCGCTTCCGCAACCGCTTTGGCATCCCCTGTCAGCAAGACGGTTCGCAGTCCCATGGCATGCAAAGCGCGAACCGCATCGCGGGCCTCCGGGCGCAATGTATCCGCAATACGGATGGACCCGACATACTGCCCGTTGGCTGCCACCAGGATCTCGGAAGCGTCGTCCACTCCTGTGCCATGCCCATTAACCCCGATCTGTTGCCGCTGCAGGAATGCTTTGCTTCCCACCAGGATTTCCAGGTGATCAAGAGAGCAAGAGATACCAGCGCCGGGAATGTATTGGAAACGTTCCGGCGCAGTCACCGTCAGCCCGGCGAGCGCCGCTTTTGCGACAATCGCCTTGCCCAAGGGATGTTCGGACCTTTGCTCCGCAATGGCGGCGAGTTGCAAAACCTCCTGGCCTGTGTGCCCTTCCGCGGCAACTATGGACGTGACCACAGGGTTGCCGACCGTCAGCGTGCCGGTCTTATCAAAGACCACAGTCTCCACCGAGCTCAGCAGCTCCAGGTACAGACCACCTTTGATGATCGCGCCTTCTCGTGCGGCGCGCCCTATTCCCCCCAGAATCGCCAGCGGCGTGCCGGCTGCGATTCCGCAGGCGCCTGCAACAATGATGACGGAGATTGTCGAGGTGAGATTGCGAGTGATGATGAAGGTGAGGACGGCGCAGCCGAGCGCAAACCAGACAAGATACCCGGCTAACCGGTCGGCGGTTTTTTGGATAGGAGCGCGCGACCGTTCCGCTTCCTCAACTGCGTTCAATATCCGACCAAAAGCCGTATCTCTGCCAATCCGTGTTACTCGAATTTCAAGTGCCCCGGATTGGTTGACCGTTCCAGCATAAACCGCCGTGCCAGGCAGTTTCTCGACAGGAAGAGATTCGCCGGTGATAGTTGATTGATCGACAAACGAATTTCCGCCAACCACTTCCCCGTCAACGGGTATCCTTCCCCCGGGATGGACCTCGATGATCTCGCCGGGATGAATGCTGGCTGTGCTGAGTTGCTCGGTCCTGCCATTTCTGCGAACCGTCACCTCGCTGGGGAGCAAGTCCAAAAGATCTCTGATCGCCAGGCGTCCGCGCCGGACGGTGAGTCCCTCGAGCACTTCTGCAATCAGCACGAACAGCAAAATGATTAGCGCGGTAAAGAACTGGCCGATGGCAAGCGCCGCTAGGATGGCGATGGTCATGGAGAGTTCCATGGTCATCCGGCGCTCCATCACATTCTCTCCAGCCTCTTTGAGAATGGGATAGATACCGATCAGCGTGCCCGCAACGCCGATCATGCTAACGCGCGTAAACGGCTCCCACACTCGGAACCAGACCAGAGCAGCCGCAAACGCCACAAACAGGATTCGTAGTCCATCTTGCCGTTCGAAGCTCTGGTCGTGGTCATGCTCGTGGGTTCCGGGATGGTCTTGCAGCGAAGCTGAAGAAAAGGGCTGGTCGGCGCCTGGGGACAATGGCTCACCTTGCTTCACAACTTGCATGCGTACCTCATTACTTCAAGTAGGACTTGGCGATCGTGACCACTTCTTCAACCGCGTCGCCCTTGTGTGATTTACCTTTCTGCGTGCGCTCCACCAAATGAAACCGGATATGCCCTTCAAGGACTTCCGACATCAGCCCGTTAATCGAGCCCCGGCAAGCGGCAATCTGCTGAAGAATGTCGCTGCATTCGCTCTCGTTTTCCAACAGCCGTTCCACGGCCTCAATTTGGCCGCGAATTCTTCGGACGCGGTTCAGCAGCTTCTGCTTGTCTCGAACGGTGTGTGCCATATTGGTAGCAAGTATATACTGGGGAGGAGTATTACAGTTAACCGCGTATCGAATCGACTTTGGTGGGCTGGTTGAGTTGCCGGTGCCAGCAGAAGACGAAAAGTCATTGCCTATGGTTACTTCGTTTGCCGGCTCTTGCGGACAGGTCGAACGAGGATACCGTGGGTTGCGACCACCTGGCGCAACGTCAGGAAGCCGTTTTCGTCGCGGAACCACAACTGCTTAGCAGGTCACGTGCAGAAAAGCATTTGTACTGTCGAACTGTCGCTTGAACTCTGGGATAGCCTCGGCTGTCGGCAGGACCGATAATTCAATTTTGCAGCGCTTGGCCTCGGCCTGCACTTCCTTCATCACCGGCAGAGCACCAGTGCCGGTGCCGACCACCAGGCGACGGCACTTCCACGCTATCCCTTCCTGCAACGACAGCGGTGTGTGTCCGAAAGCTTCGCGGAACTTCTTGGGAGCTTTTTTCTTCCGCTTCCATACCTGGCCGCAGTCGATCACCACATCGTCGTGGTAGCTGACCCATCAATCTGAATGGAGGCCAAGGAGAATCCTTCGAATCGCATGTCCTCCCTCCAATGCACAGCCAATGTCTTTGCCAATCTCCCGTGACACCGCATGATGCGCCCACGTGCAATGCGAAGCGGCGTACGTTACCAGTCAGTTCTTTCGCGCCAGCATCAGATACAGCTTGGGTTCATCCCGATACGCGATCACTCCCAAGCCCAGTGGCCCAAGGAGCGCCTCAAACTCCTCTTTGGTGGGAAGTGATTCAATGAATAGGTCGCTGGTTTCTCGCAGTTGATCAACGAAGGCCCTGCCTTCGGGATGGCTGACCGCAAGCCACCCTCCCGGCCGAAGCATGCGTGCGACATTCCGGCACGCAGCAGGCTTGTCTGCAATGTTGCCGTACATGCCATTCATGAAGATAGCGTCCACGCTGGTCGAGGCCAAGGCCAGCGAAATGATGTCGCCGTGGTAAGTATGGACCAAAGGGTATTTGTCGTGTACCTGCTGCAACATCTTTTCCGCCACGTCGCAAGCCAGCACCGTGGATGGCCGGTAGGACTGAATCAACGGGATCAAAACCCCAGTTCCCGTTCCTACATCCAAAACTACCGCTCCGGGACGCAGTTCTGCCGAAGCAACAATCTGCCAGAGGCGTGCCATCACCCCTGGTGGCTGTGGCCGATCAAAGACATCGACCAGTTCATTAAAGCGGCGACGCTGGTGCTCCGCCACTGCCTTGGCTTGTTCAGGGAGCATTGCGCTTCAAGTAGATTAGCCCCAGAACCAGTAGTCGGGAAGGCCATGCCCTTGTGCCGATCCTGGAGGGCCTCCGCACGTTCAGCCGGCCCCCCGTGCGTCGCAAAAAGACCAGGATTTCCAGAGCCAAGGTGGCAGAAGCAAGCTCCGGGAGCAATAACGGGAGGGATACGGCTCAACGATCCGGCTCGGACCATGGTCTGCTGCTGAACGTCAACGTTTTCCGCTGTGCCGATGTCGCCGTTCCGCCGCCTTGATTATGGTGGAAACCTCTGTCGAAAATGCTTTGGCGAGATCGGCGAGGGTTCGCAACGTCGGGCTCTTGCTGCCACGTTCCAGCTGGCCGATGTAGCGTTCCGTATATCCCAGATCGTGCGCCAATTTTGATTGGCTCCAACTTCGATCGACACGCAATCGGGTGATCTCAGCACCGACCGCCTCACCTAAGGTGCGGGACTCACGCTGCTTATCGGCACCAATGTTCTTGGGCACGCCTCCATAGTTGTCGTTTGACGCCAAATCATTGAGGAACTATAGTTCGCAATTAACTGCTGGAGAGGGCACGTAAGGTGTTTGCCGCGATGGGGGCCGCTTCCCCGGGCAATTAATCACGTCCCAATCGAAGGCCTTCATAGGTCTCCAATGAGGTCAATGAAATCACCTACAATAGGGCAGCCGGTCAGTTTGCTGGACGAGAGTCGGGGCAAACCCGATGCTGCCCCCAGTTTCCGCGATTGAAGAAGCCCAGAAGCCAATCCGTGCATAAGTCAAGGGTCCGGCTGCAGAACCTCGCCCGCCAGCGTGCTGATGAACAGGCCCGCCGCGTCCCATGGCAGCGGCTTGAGGAGTCCCGCAATCATTACATCGCCTGGCAGGAGTTTTGTTTCTGGGTTAGGTCGATTCTTGAAGTCGAAGACCGCGTTCCCGATTGGTTGGCCGAGATTCTCCGGGAGCGATGCCCGGGATTCCTTGAAGCTGAAACGCCAGCCCCAGCCAAAGGGGTCAACCCAAGGCCCCTTTCTCTTCGGCTCGAAGACTGGATCGATGATCATTTCTTCAACTACGCAAAGAGCGAGGGCTGGTTCAACGCGATTACTTATTACGCGGTTCGGGACCCTCGTTATCGGCGGGCAGAAGCGTGCTGGACCGAGTGCGTAGAGAAGTGGCAGGAAGCTAAACCGGCCCAATATGCGACGTTCGATGAATGGAAGGCCATGGCAGCGCTATGTGATGATGCTGCTCACCTGAGCGATGAAGAGCGCAAAATCTGTGCGTCAGCCAAGCTCGTGCATCCCGATCGTCTGGCTGCGGCCGTTGCGCAATATCTTGACTGTGAGGCTCTCGCTTACTGGGCACGCCACGCGCTGGAGTCTGGATCGACCGTTCCAAGCGAAATTGAGCGCGAGTTGGAGCTGAGGTGTCCAGGGTTCTTGGAAAGGGAGCTCAAGAGTCGGCAAAGGTCCGGGGGCAACGGGCAAGAATGGCAACGGCTGATGCGTTGGCTTGGTGACCAAGTTTTTCGCGATGCGCAAGCGGAGGGCTGGTTCAATGCAGTTCTTGCCCAGGTGCACAATCATCCTCGAGCGATTCGCACCATGGAATACGCCGACCATTGCCACGAGCTATGGAGTTCACGAATGCCAGAGCCCTATCCGTCATTTTACGAGTGGAGACAGGAAGCGGACAGCTACGTTGAGACCTCCAGCGATTGATCGTCATGAGTTACAACATGTCCCTCACCGGGTTTTCGCGTGAGCGCTTCGGCGGCGACCGCACAGCACTTGACATGCTTGAAGTAGACGTTCCCGGCTATCTTCCTGCCGCAGCTGCACGTCCTCACCACCAAGGCGTGCTTCTGTGCACGTGAAAAGGCCTTGCCAGGAGTTGTCGGAGGCGCGACGCCATAATCGTTTATCAGCCATTTGGCCGTGGCCGGATCCATAAGATCCAGGTTAAATTCGTAACCGTGCTTCTTGCAGAAGTCCTCAAATGCCCGGTCGGCAACGAACGGGTCGAGCACCTTTAGCTGGCCGGCAGAAACCAAAGCCTGTACCTGTTCCACCTGCACACCCAGAAGCTCCGATGCCCGGTCCCATGAGAACGCCTCGCCTCCTGTTGTGATTGCGGTGGAGACTCTTTCGAGAGCCGAAGGATCCAAGGATGAACGGTTCTTATCACAGAACGCCGTCAGCGAACTTGCCGGTATGCGCGGATCCCGTACCCGCAGAATGCCCTGGCCGATAAGATGCTGCAACCGCGAGGGACTCACATGCAGCATCTTCCGCAGTGCCCGCAGGGACCACCCGTCCGTAACCTTGGCGCTCATACCGAGAGCACCCAAGCGGAAGCGTACCGCGCGCTCGGAACGATCAAGCCGCTGCGCAATTCTCTTGACGGGTTGATACCCGGCTAATTCCAACAACTTGGCGTCGTCAGCTTCGGTCCACGGCCTTGGCGCTGTTTGCCTGGGTGCCGAAGGCGCGCCGAGTTTTGTTGCCTTATCGCCGCCGCGCTGCTCGATAGGGGTAACTTGGGCTGTTTTCCGCAGATATCGAATGCGTTGCCAGCAGTCGCCACGGTTCCACTCGGGGACGAGTTCGAGGATTCGGTTGATCGCCTCGCGCTTCTTGACTGGTCCTTGTTTAATCGCTGCAATCAGCAGTTGATCGATCGCCGCTAATCGCCTGTTGTCTCTGCTGGTCTTTGCTCCCTGAGCACCGGGCACTGCCAAACCCCTGGATGGACCTGGATGACACCGTGAGCCACGCGAAAGTGCCCGACGCAGAAATCGCCGTGACTGCCGATATCCAATCCGGAGAGGACGAAGTTGGCTGCTGTTGTCGGTGCCGGAAACGTGCTCTTCATCCCGCGCTTCTTGCCCCTTGACGGGAACGGCTGGTTCTCAACTTATGCCAAGAGGGTTCTTGCTCTTCCGCGCGCTTCATCTCGATGAAGTGATACCACCGCACCTACGCGGTGCCACTTGTACCAAGCGCGTGGAAGTGGGTCCTCGCCCCCAGACGTACTTACCTCTATGTGGTGAAGGAACCTCCAGGCCGGAAATGGTGTCAACAAAGAATTCATTTGTATCCGTGATTGCGGAATTGGAGATGTCGGTGAGCGTGGAACGCGTACGTGGAGTCGGGTGTGGGTAATCTATTGGTTACAAAAGTAATGTGCAATCAGAGACTCTCCCTTGACACCCTTCTTACCTGATGGCAGTCTGCTGTTTCGCTTGGGCGAACCCAGTCCGGCGAGATGCGACGGCCCTGAATGTCGAACCCGGAGTCGGACCCCGAATGGATCCTTTCAAAGGGGCGCCAGTCGAAAAACGATGATGAACTCAAGGCGGCGGCAAGTCGCCTCTGGCCTCGGGTGCAGGCTCACGTTCGCCACAAACTCGCGAACAAGGATCCAAATGACAACATGGCCTTGGCGACCGAAGTCTGGGAGGCCGTCTTGCAGTCGGTTTCGAAGACGCTCCAGAGGCATCGTGAAGCGCGCTCCCGGATAGCCGATCTGGATGCCTATTTATTCGGAATTTTTCTCCACCGTTTGAATCGAGCGTTAAGGCGCGAGCGGCGAAGACAGGAAACCGTCGAGGTTCTTCCTTCTACTCGCGAGCTTGAGCAACTCCCTGCGGCTCACGACTGGAAGTCGGCTCGTGATCTGGAACGTTCACTTGAGGTTCAAGAGCTGATCGAGAACATGGATCGTTGGACACGTGAGGTGTTCACGGCCCGGATCAACGGCTATGCCTGGCGAGAAATAGCAGAGCTTTACGGAATGAACGAAAACCAAGCCAAACTACGTTTTGGCCGCGCTCTCCGCAAGCTTGCCGCCCGATTGAGGTACCGCAAATGAGCAAATCGCGGCGGCTGCGAGGTTCCAACGATAAGGGGCAAGCTCATGTCACCGGAGCAAACAATCCTGGCGAGGATGAACAACAGGTGAGTGAATCTGAGGAATTTAATCAAAAAGAGGAGAAGCGCCTGTTGGATATGCTGGCGCAAGGTCTCTCACAGGAATTTCCCAATCCGCAGCGCATAGGATGCCCTGACCCTGCGGTTCTCCGAGGCATTGCTCGTCATGAGCTGCCCCTTGCTGAGGTTCGCCGCTGGCTCGATCATCTCAGTACCTGCAGCCCGTGCTTTCAGCAGTCTGCTGAATTTCGCAAGGAAGCTGAACGGCAGCGGCGGCGACGAATGGCATGGATCGCTTCCGGTGGCGCAATTCTCATTCTGATAAGTGCTCTTTGGGTGTGGATGCATACGCACAAACCCGCAACCGAGGTGTTAGATCTGCGGCAGGTGCCTGCAGTAAACCCGCAAAATCCTATCGCACAGGAACAGCAAACGCTTGTGTTGTATCGATGGGCTCGGCACTTGGTTGTGGACTTGCCGGCAGGGAGCAAATCAGGCGTCGAGGAGGAAATCGCTGTTTTCAGTGAAAGTGATATCGAGGTTTTCGACACAACGGCAGTGACGCGATCAGAACATCAACTTGTTTTCATCGAAGTGGACGTTGACGTGAGCAAGTTTCAAACCGGCCGGTATTTCCTTGGCGTCAGGGAGCCGGGTCTGACATGGGCCGAATACCGGGTCCGTATCCCGTGAGAGATTGAAAAGAGCTCTTGGATTGTGCAGCACGCTGGAATATGCTTGGGCGCTGGTCCGCTGAGCGAAGCCTTGGTCAATCAGTTCAAGGTGTGGAGCGAAAATACGAGGGACAGGCGAGTTGAGGGTTACCGTTGCCGATTGCGTCTGGTGCCGTCCGCAGGCTGGCAGTCGCTGTCGGCATAGGTCAGAAGGCTGCAAAGATTTGAGTAGGAACGTTGATGCAACACCGGCCGGCATTCTGACGGTGCATGATGATAGTCGCCTGGGCCGGAGGCAATGGCTTGTCCTGAAACGAAGCATGCGCTGTATAGGCGGAAAAAAATCCCGCATAGCACGCTCTATCCTATTTCTTTCGCTCTTCTATTTCTCTTCCGCTATTTGGTCCGTAGCGCTGGATTCGAGACATAAGGTTTCGCAATATGCGCATACAGCTTGGCGAGTACAAGACGTTGCCGAAGACTTTCGCGGCCCATTCACTCAGACCGCCGACGGGTACTTTTGGTTCGGAACAGCCAGTGGGCTCGTGCGCTTCGACGGCGTCAGCTTTGTTCCGTACGCACCATCGGGTCTGAAGCTTCCAACCCGTGGATTTAAGCACTTATTGGGTGCTCGCGATGGCAGCTTATGGATTGGCACTACAAGCGGTCTGGCTCGCCTGAAAGACGGCAAGCTTCAGTGGTACTCCGATCCCGCGCGACATATCGGAATCGGTTCCATCCTCGAAGATCACGAAGGCACAATTTGGATCACGCGCTATCACGTTCCTGCGAGTGAGGGACCCTTGTGCCGCGTCGAGGGAAACGGGCTCCATTGCTATTCGAAAAGCGACGGCATTCCAGTCCATTATGGGCTTGGCTTAACGGAAGACAACGCAGGAAACTTATGGTTTGGATCCAAGGTCCTGTGTCGTTGGCGACCAGGGTCGGTCGCGAGTACGTACTTGAATGAGATAACCAATCGTCGGGACGCAGGGGACGGCATACTCGATGTCGCAACCGGACCTTCAGGAACGGTTTGGGCCGCTACGGACGGGACTGGTCCCGGCCTTGGCGTGCGTTATTTCTCCGGCGGCAAGTGGGCTTCCTACATCGTCCCAGGCTTCGATGGCAGCAAAGTCAATGCCCTGGCACTGCATGTCGATCGGAATGGCTCTCTTTGGATTGGCACAGACAACAATGGACTTTATCGTGTCCACGACGGGATAGCGGAACACTACGGAACCGCCGACGGGCTTTCGGGCAAGGCCGTGCATTCCTTTGATGAAGATCGCGAGGGCAATCTCTGGGTACTCACCGACGCAGGAATTGACATGTTTCGAGATACGCCCGTGGTTAGCTACTCCACGCGAGAAGGATTATCGCAGACATATATCTTCACGGTTCTTGCCTTACGAGACGGGTCCCTGTGGGTTGGAAATGGAAGCGCCATCGACATTCTTGCGCCGGGAGGGCACTCCAGGCTTTCGGCGGCAGAAGGGCTGCCAGGCCAGGACGTAGAAGCATTGTTCCAGGATCATAGGGGGGTCGTTTGGCTTGGTTTGGATGGTAAGTTGATGGCATACGAGCATGGACGGTTCAAGGAATTTAAGCGCCCCGACGGCTCCAGTCTTGCTGAAGGAGACTTATCGGCAATAACAGAGGACGCGAACCACACTATTTGGGTCTTGACGTCAGGCCGGGGTCTCTATCAAGTCGAAGCCCAATTCGTTAATAAGGTTATGTCGCTGAACAGTGACAATCGGCCTTCGGGATTTCTCGCTGCCGATCACGAGGGCGGCATCTGGGTCGGCTCCCTGAACGGCACCTTGATTTATTACCGTGCGGGTCAAGCCCATACCATCGCATCGCCGGCGCCCGACGGTTCTTTCACGCTGATGGACATGGCTGTGGACTACGACGATTCGCTGTTGCTTTCGACGAGCAATGGACTTTTTCGTTGGGACGGCCAACACTGGAACGTTTTGAACCATACCAATGGCCTTCCCGGCGACGCAGTTTCTACCGCAATCCGAGATAATGCTGGCGCACTGTGGCTCTTTACGCAGCGTGGCCTGGTTAAAATTGAACAGTCGGAGTATGAAAAGTGGCGCCCCCAACCGACTAGCAAACTGGCAGTCGAGATTTTTGACAGGTCTGACGGTGCACGGCCCCGCAGTACCTTTCAACCAGTGCAACCGGTAGCCGCAAGAACAAGGGATGGGAAACTCTGGTTCGCAGCATCCGAGGTCCTGCAGATGATCGACCCCAGGCAAACCTACAGGAATCGCATTCCACCGCCGGTTCACATAGAAAAGGTGATTGCTGATCACCGCGACTATGGCTTTGCGAATGGAATCCGTCTCGCTCCCTTAACCCGCGACCTCGAAATCGACTACACGGCGCTGAGCTTCGCTGTGCCTCAAAAGGTGGTGTTTCGCTATATGCTCGAGGGCCACGACGTAGGCTGGCAGGAACCTGGAACGCGTCGAAGAGCCTTTTACAATGATCTTCGGCCGGGCCGCTACTGCTTCCGGGTGATCGCCGCGAACAACAGTGGGGTATGGAACGAGACCGGCGCGACCCTGGAGTTCTCGATTGCCCCGGCGTACTGGCAGACGAACTGGTTCCGCGCGCTCTGCGCGCTTGCTTTTGTGGCGACCCTGTGGATCGTTTATCAGCTTCGCGTCAACGCATTGAAACAGCGCCAGGCTGTGTTAGAGCAGCACCAGGCATTATTGGAGCGACATCAGACTGAGATTCGCGCCCTCAACGAGCAGATGATCAAGGCGCAGGAGGCGGAGCGGATGCGCATCTCCGGAGAGCTTCACGACGGCGTTCTCCAGCAGATCACTTCGCTGACTCTCAGGTTGGGCAAGGTAAGACGCCAGGTGCCGCCCGACTCCGAAGCGACCGCAACGGTCGACGGCTTGCAGCAACAGCTCATCCAGATCGGAACCGATATCCGTCACATATCGCATGAACTCCATCCTGCGTTGCTGCAGGAGGCGGGCCTGCCGGCGGCCCTGGAGGCGTATTGCGAGGAGTTTAGCAAGGTACGCGACATCCCTGTGTCGTGTGAGACGGACGAGAGTGTGCAGGAGTTGTCGCCTGGCGCGGCGCTGTGTCTCTACCGTATCGCGCAGGAAGCTCTGGGCAATGCCTCCAAATATTCTGAGGCAAGGAAAGTTGACGTTCGGCTGACGCGATCCGACGGTCGCGTTCACCTTTCCGTGTCCGATGATGGCGTTGGTTGTGCTCCCAACCAGATCGGAAAATCGGGAGGGCTGGGACTGATCAATATGCGCGAGCGTGTGCTCCAACTGAGTGGGACGTTCGAGTTCGACAGCGAACCAGGACGCGGGGCCACCGTGAGGGTGTCGGTTCCTTTTCGACCGGCGTAGTAATTACAACTCGTCTCATACATCAATCAGGATTGTATTAGGGTACGATTTCAGTCGTATCGCCGCGTCTCGCAACGAAGGCGCCTGTCCGGGATGGAACCTCTTCACTTCTGCATGTGCCCGTCATATTGTTGCCGCTAACCTTCGCATCACAGTCATAGGAAACCAGCGCGTATTTGTCCTGCTGATCAAAAGAAAAGGAAATATGATCTCCTTCCACTACGACGTTGTAGATCGAGCCTTGAAATCCAGGAGCCGTTATTTTGCCAATTGGCTCCCCGTCATCCCACATACCGATGGTGAGTCGGAAGTCGCCAGAGCAACCATTGTTGGTGACGTTCCATACGCCATTGACTTGAGCTGAGACGAGACTGGGGAAGAGGACAACAGTCATGACCAATGATGATATAGCGCGGCCATAGGTCATACGCATTGCCCCGTGTAGCGACCATATCGCTCGCGAGAGTGAATTGCGCCACCGGCAGCGCCGCTTCAGGACGATGTGGTAGTCGTTGTGTCCAGATCGGGTTTTCTCAATTGTTTCCTGAATGAGTGCCATTTTGAACCGCCTCAGTTTTGAAAGGCCTAATTCACATCCTTCGCGTTCGGTGTAAGTTTGCGCAGAAGGAATTCCTGAGCCAGGCTGCTGACCGCGCGCTCGGCGGTGCCAAGCGCAAAGTGTCCAAACAACAAGCCCGCACCGCGGTTGGACTGGGGATAGTAGGCATTCTCGAGCGCGGCTGCCGCCAGATCGCCGCCCATGCTGGAATAATTCGGCTGCCAAGCCCCATTGTCACCCTTGCAAACGAAGGGACGAGTTAGTGCATAAAGAATGCGAGATTTCGTGGTCCCCGTACCCTTGTAGAAGTAGCGAGGATCCTGGTGCAAAAGCGTTGGCAGGATTGCCCCGCCGACCAGGATGTCGGCGGATCCGTTCGCGGCTACGGTACCAAACCGTTGGCCGTAACCCTTGGCGCCCTGCTGGTAATTTGGAGTGTTTCCCGCCTGATCTAGGCCGGCAACCAGGGCAACACCAAACATGGTGACTGGGTCGACGGTTGTCTTCAAGGCAAGCTCGAACTTAAGCTTTGCACTGAGCGGCTCGGGATTGCGATCATAAATAGCGTAAAAATTTGGCGCGATGCCCAGAACGCGCTGTTTCTCCGCAGCTTTCACCTGTTCCGTAGCGACTTCCACAGAGGAGTAGCCGACATTGACCGTGGTCTTGACATCTTGAAGCCGCAGTTTGCAACCGGTCAGGATCTTGAATTGTCCAGGCCCGAGCACAACGACGGGCGAAGTCCAGTCTTCGAAACCATCGGCATGGACGGTGACTCGATACGATATTCCTGATTTCAGGCCCCGAAACTCAAAAAAGCCGTTGTCATTTGACAGAGTGGTATAGCGATCGCGGGATCTGAGGCCTTGCAGAACTACAGTGGCGCCAGCAATGGTGTTGTCGGTCGGATCGAGGACAGTTCCGTCGATGGCTGTCGGCAATGATTGTGCGGATACGCTTTCCTCTGCCCATGACAGGTTGGGAAGCACAATGTATAGCGCAATGGCAATGGCCAGAACCAGGATCGCAACTTTGGTTATCTTCATGACTGAACTCGATCGATCACACTTGGTTTAGTGCGGCCAGGCGGTTCGCCTCTGGGACTCGCGACCAGTAAATACGTTCGCGACTGCTCATCGGAGAGCAGCAATTGGCAGCTTGGCGAACGTCGCCGCACGTTGCGACTTGCTTCTCCCTGCAACGGCCTCTCCGGCGCCGTTAGTCGACGGACGCGTGTTGTTCGCGATCGTCCATCAACGCACGATTGCCTCCGTGCACGCCTCGCAGAGTCTGCTTTCGTGTCCGCAATGACCCGAATTACACAATTCGCATTTCATAACAGCCTTCTCAGTCAGCCCGGTACGGACCGACGACACTTGAGGTAGAGCAGGTTGGATGCCAAATCAATAACCAAGGCAAGTGCACGGAGAATTGGCGGCTACCGGACGGAAGGCTTGTGAGCTACCTAAGGCGGTCAAGATGTTGACACATGACTGTTTTGCCTGTACGAAAATTAGCTAAACGCGACTAAGGGGAATATGGAAGATCTGTCTCGAGTCTCTTCAGATCGAGAGCTTTGGATTTGGAGTGCGACAGGCGCTCGCGTAAAGCAAAATCCGAAGAAGAAAGCGGTCATGACGCCCCAGAGCGTCACGCTTATGTTGCAAACAGCTGCAGGGCAGGCGATATCCGAACTTGAGCAAGACTCCCACTGGTAAGCACTCTCTGGAGTCCTGCGAGGGGTGGTTTATTGCCGAACTTGGCCGGCAATACTGCCTCTAAGATTCGCTTAACTCGTCTTGATCCGGCCTGCGCCGCTGGCGCCGCCGGTTGCGTAAGCAGAGTCGACGGAGTGTCCTCCGGCCAACCCGGGATCCTCGAGCTCAATGAGCCGGTTGACGACGGCAAACAGGAAACCTGCCGATAGTCCGCACATCAGCACACCGGTAACGCTTTCTATTGGACCTATTGTGCGCCACATTTGCTTAAGAAAAAGATCCCCCGAGCCGACTGTGGAATAGTTCGCCACGGAGAAATAGAATGCCGACTCCCATGCTGAGAAGCACTTCCAGCGATAAAACGAGGCCCACAGCAGAATCTCCGACATGTGCAAGCAGATAAGCAGAGTGGTGAATCGCACTACGAGCAAGAAGGAGCGAAAAAGGCCAAGTTGGTGAAGGCCATGGGGAAATTGAGCCTTTATCCACTCGATAAGAGCGACCATTCCCCCAGCCTGCAATACAAGGGTGAGTGTAATGAGGAGAATAGCTGTAACGCTCTGGTCGACCAGAATCATAGGCTCCCTCGGTTCAAACTGAACAGCCCCGGTTTGCCTTCAGCGAAAACACGGTCGCCACGTTTCAGGATTCGTTTGTCGTGAGTGGTTTGCTTCACCTCCGTGCCTCCACATATTCGTCGGGCGCCTCAGGATGTGAATCTTGAAGCAGCGCGGCAAATTTGGTATCTGCTGGTGCTAGCTGCATTTGGATCAGAGCACTTATTTCAGACCAGACGCGCCGATCGCATTCGATAGCCGTGTGCCCCTTGAATAAAAACCTGTCATGCCATGGGTATCGCCTGCACTCAGCAGGCTCGGTTTGATAGCGGTATCCGTAGTTGCCGAGGATGGTAGTGCGCGATTGATCCAAGGCCCTGATCTGAGATCGTCCGTGCAGTATTCCCCCAGTCTGATAGAAGTTGACAGCTTCATGCACGTTAGGAGGAATCACCGAATCGTCCTCGCCGTGTTTTTGGATGCTGTCCACTTGCACCGTCAGTGCAACGGGTATTCCATCCCGCTGAAGGTCGCGCGCGAGGTAAACTGCGGCCGACGCTCCCCAGCTATGGCCGAACAAAACAATTCGAGGGTGCTCTCGCTCCTCAGCCGGGAGATACCTGTTGTTATCTGTTTCGAGTGCGCTCAGGATGAAACGATGCGCTTCTTTTATATGGCGATTGTCAAATACCTTCGCACGCACGTGGCTGCCGTAAGTCGCGCGCATTTGTTGTATGAGTTGTACTTCTGAGTGGCGAAGGTCATCAGCGTGAACAAGGCCGCCTACAAAGCCGATGATGATGGGACGCGTGGAAGAATGCCCCTGGATCTCATCAAGCGACGGTCGGGTTTGACCACTGAGTGCGCAGACGAAACTTGCAGCAAAGGCAATCACCGATATTACTAAGCCGACGAACTGTTTCGAGTGTTGAGGTGCCCCTGCGTCTAACGGTTTGAATTGGACTAGGAGACAATGTCGAATGTTCATGATTCGAGACCTAGTTGTGCCAGCCTGGCTAAAACCACTGTCTCCTCGACCTTGACCTCAGCGACGCGCCTGCGCAACTCGCTATCTCTGAGTGCAGGTGGCGCGACCGATTCCAGCATCGCCAGACGCGCTCGTATCTGTCGCAAAACTGTTCTAAGCGCGTCGATGTGCCTTGATGTTGTCATGAAGCCTCCGCAAAATGACGATGCAAAACTACCCCGCCTCGAAGAGTTGGGCAGAGCAGCCTGTTCCATCCACTTCTCCTGTCTTTACTAAGCAAGCTGATTGCCGCTCCCCGTGACTGACACCGGACCAGCCGCCTCAGTTGCGCTGCCTTCGTGATATCGGCATTTGGACGGCAAGGGGTTTCGCTACTTCGTCCTCGAAGCGAGCATGGTGTCGTTACCATTTCTGGCAATTGTGGATTGCTTAGTTTTCACGGCAACCGCCATGGAGCGGACCGCCTCTTCCATCTGGCGGAGAGAGGTCAGCAGCGAGCTCTTCGAAATGTTGCGCACAATCGGAGTGACCAGCCAGCGAACGGAGACCGGGATGTCCCGGCTTAGCGCCATTGCCTCCAGTTCAACGTAGACTCCGTCATCTGCCTGTTCAAACCGGGCGATTGTGTAGAGCCGCCAAATGTAGCCACTTCCTTGGCCCGGCGGAAGGTCCCGCTCATCCGGCCGGCCATATCCCCGAACCTCCTGCAGGCGTGTGCTGTGGCCGATGCTGTACCAATGTTTCGCGTCGACCTGGACGTAGCAGGCTTCGTATTCGCCATCGAGGCCCGTTTCGGACACCACCTCTTTGTTCACAATCCGCATGGAGTACTTGTCACAATCTCCGGTCCTGCCGAGGAACTTGGAATCTACAACTGCAGGTTGATAGAAATATTTGTACTGGTCATAACTCCGAGACGCAGACAAAACATCTTCAAGCCTGGCATTTGGGATGAAGGCCGCCCCGATCCAGTCGTGGATCAAGCCGGAAGGCACAGGCTTCGGGTTTCGCTGACCCACTGAAGACACCAGAATCTCTCCGTCGCGAACCCCCTGGATGCGGTCAGGTGATTCGTCAACCCAGAGGAAAGTTCTGTGCATACGGTCGCGCATCTGCAGGTTAGCCGTCTCGACATAGGCGTCCCAAGTTCGCACGGCCTCTTGTTTCAACTCGGCTGCGGGGGACGCAACCGGAGCGGCTAGAAAACTTGCGCACAAGATGACAGTTGTGAGTTTGCGGTACATGCGTAACATGACAAGTTCATCCTTGAGGATCTGCGGGAACGGTAACCTGCGAATTCAGACACAGCTCAGCGTTCAGCCACGGGTCGAGTTGTTTGCACACGGCCGGCCAGATCCCTTGTTCAGCCCGCGGCGCAGTTCATATGGTAGGTTTGCCGAGCGCCGACGAGGAGAGCTTCCAGCCGCTCCTGAATACGGAGGCACTCCTCCAACGTCACCGAAGCGAGTGTTGTGCAGACAAATTCCCGCTCGCAGCGTTGCGAGCAGAAAAGGTTCTGGTATTCAGCGGTAGAGGTTCGCGCTTCTCTGTATTTCCGACAGTGAGAGCACAATCCAGGTGTGGGTGCCACGAATGCCGCCTCGGCCAATAGGACACCGATCTCGATCAGCATCGAGGCGGCCGATTTGTTTGGCGGACCGTCTAGCGGCGACCTGGAGACTTCGAACTCCTTGGATCTGACGGGCGCATACTTGGATCTACCGGCTGACATTCGGCACCATCCTTCGAGCTTTATCAGTGCACTTCGGATGCCAGAGCAGCAGGTCGACCCGAGCACCCGATGTAGAAACAATTAGTGGTTCCCCTGCATATCCACTGAGCCACACGTGCATAAGTGGACAGAGCATTGTCGATAAGCACACACACAGCAGACGCAATCGCGAGGTGTTTACTTTCCGCGACTTTGCAGAGGTCGTTGCCATGCTAGCCGGTTGGCACATGCTCGTGGGTTGACACTGCAGGCGAGCGATTGCTTCTCACCCGCTAACTAACCTCCGTGAGTTCGCAATTTGCCGTCGGGAACCAGCCGATGAAACAAAGTCAGAACGCCTGGCCCTGGTTAGGAGTGGTTCTCGAAGTGCATTACTAAACAGCGCAACGAGCGCGAGTTGCAGAGGGGCTTTCCAGAAATGCAACCAGTGCCGGGAAGGAAGAGTTATGTGGATGAGATCGTGTCCATTGTGTAAAGCGCTTCTGAAGAAACTTCACCTGTATGATTTCCTGCGTTGCCAGTGCGGCTGGGAGTGGAAGTAAGGAGTATGTCATGTCGTTGTCAGAACAATCCGTATGGCAGCACGCCAACCAATACAGCGCCGATTCAGGTTGCGCACACTGTGAGGGTATCGTCTCTCACGAAGCATGGTGCAGCTCGAAAAACGCCAAGGTTCGATATGCATTCGACGTGGCCTTGCACCCAGATCACCTGACGACGCAAGACACCCTGATTCTGCACGCCTTAGGTGTGATATGGAACGACAGTAAGCTGTAGGTGCGTGTCTCAGCAATGGCCAGTCACCGCCTCGGTCATAACAATCGCACTCAGATACACAGATTCACAGCCCAGCGCGATGGGCCAGCAACACCTGGCATCGCATTTTGCAGCATTGGTGCCCACCGGGTGGCAGTTGGGAGTGTCCTTTGGCGAACATCAATCGGATTGCACCGGGGTTTCGTCTCCCGGTTTTCATGCAAATCATTGAGGCGCTCTATACGTAGTTGATGGTGCGTAGGTGGTCCGTAGTTGGCCCGTAGATTGCTAGTGCATAGGCGGTGATAGCGTTCGGTCCATTAGTTGGGAGCGACGAAGAAAATCAAGGGTGCTCAGAGGCAAACCAGCCCTCGAGCTTAAGGAGTGTTAAGTGAGAATTCACGTGCAGACCCACTCGACCATGA
>Ga0335081_10006517_pt1 | contig 18613 bp, 15 predicted proteins | sample Lox_Sample_35_FD_206713 | JGI IMG/M metagenome (GOLD analysis project Ga0335081, IMG submission 206713) | Soil microbial communities from Loxahatchee National Wildlife Refuge, Florida, United States - Lox_Sample_3.5 | ecosystem: Environmental > Terrestrial > Soil > Wetlands | place: USA...
TCAACACAACAAGCAACCGCCTTGTGATACGCCCCCCAAGTCTCCCCCTCAAGGACCTCCCAAGTCACCTCCTCAGGGACCTCCCCACCAAGGGCAGCCTCCTTGCGATACACCGCCAAAGTCTCCACCTAAGGCTCCTCAAGGTCCTCCCCCCTATCCGCCCCCTTCGCAAAACAACAAACAACCTCCTTGTGATACCCCTCCGAAATCTCCTCCTCACGGTCCTCAAAATAATCGGCAACCACCTTCAGCCCCACCCAAATCCCCCGGTCCTAAGGAAGGCCAACCACCTTGCGACACTCCTCCCAAATCCCATCAAGGTCCACCTGAACACAGCTACTAACCGCCTCCAACCCCTCCTAAATCACCGGCGGGCCCTGGTCGAAAGGAGGGCCAGCCACCCTGCGACACTCCTCCTAAATAAATATCCTTCCTGATCGCACGACGCACTTATTTCATCAATGCCTCTGGCACACTTCTTATTTTCTTTCTAAATTTCGTCTTCGGTCGCATAAATTCCCAGATCTCTGGGGCCGACTTTCAATAAGTATATTTGTTATAATAGAGAACCTTTTCAAAACCTAGTCAGCTTGGTGTTATTCGCGTCGCGGGTAGTTAGTCCTAAATACGTTTTTAAACCCAAAACCAGTAGTTTCCGCCTTTGAAACTTTAGCGTCAATCCGGGGTTGTGCTCGGACACCAATCAAAAAGCGCCGAAGCTGCATTCCGACGGAACAGACGGCCGGAATGTCGTCATAAACGCTGAATGGCCGAATCGGCAACGGACTCACAAATTGTCTTAAGGCTTCGCCACTGCCTCACAGCACCATTCCGGGGACGTCTATATTTTATGGCAAACCTTACGTTACGGCCTGTCGAGATCCTTAAGACAGTTATAAACTACGATGAGTGGTTTGCGGAGGCCCCGACCGTTGAGCTCTGGGCGAGGAAATTTTACAGAGAATATGCCGGCATCGATGATGAGGAGGAGTTGAAGAAGCATTTGATGGAGGTTCGCGAGTCGGCCTGGAAAGTCTACAAGTATCGGTGTGTCGCATCCTTCTATTTCGTCAATTACAATCTCGGAGAAACATACGGACAGCAATGGTACGCGTCAATAATTCGACGTCTCAAGAGCGGGGAAAAGCTGCTCGATTTGGCATGTGCTTTCGGCCACGCTGCGCGGAATTTGGTGTATGACGGGGCTCCAGAAGAAAACGTGATTTCGGGGGATTTGAGGCAAGGATTCTGGGACTTGGGGTACCAACTCTACCGGGACAAAGATAAATTCCACGGCGTTTTTCATCAAGGGGATTTCTTTGACCCCACGTACCTTCAAGAATATGTCGGCAAATTCGATATGATACATAATTCTGCCTTCTTACACCTTTTTGACTTGCCCCAGCAATATGAAATCGTCGAACGTCTTCTTCAACTTTTGAGTAACAAGCCGGGTACGGTTTTGTTCGGACGGACGGTCGGTAACAGCATCACCTGTACGATGACTCATCCGGAACGACCTGGACAACTCTTTTATCAACACAATGAGGAGAGTTTCAGGGAGATGTGGAAACATGTCATCAGCGATGAAAAATGGGATGTTAACGTTCGATTTTACACTAGGGAAGGCAACATCGCACCAAACGGGGGATTGCACGGAAGATTAGTATTTATTATAACTAGAATATAATTGGGGAACGACATTTCTAATGGAGGAAGCAGAACACTGCCCAAGCGAGATATTTCTCTTGGGCGTTCATTATATCTCCCACTCTTTGCTTCCATAGACTTAGCGAATTGATTGGGTTCACCTAATTCCTCATTTGCCAACTCCACATTTGTTGAACCCAGATTCTCGGCGACTGCTAACGGAGGTCGCCTCAGCAATGGGAATAATGTGTTCATCGGTCATCAATGCCCACGTTATAGGGACCTGCGCCGGTGTAACTCCCTTTTATTTGTTTCGCCATGGGCTTGATTTTGTCGAGGGGTTGAAGGTTATTCTCCTCGGAGAATCGGATGAAATGCGTACGAAATTCCTTCGGAATGTCATCAATCGTTCTAAAGTTGCCGAACAGAATTCTCCGGCCCAAGGGAGAGTAGCTTTGTCTTGAATTTGGTTGCCTATAGGGACTATTCAATTTCGATGGTTGCGATAGGGTGGACTTTGTATTCACGTCGGATAGATTCCGCGGATACCTCCGAGAGCCCGACATGATCAAACCTGGCCTCCTTGGCCATTGCAGCTAGTGCCACGATTGACGTCTGGAGATGTTAACATAAATTCAAAAGTGAGATAATACGTATTCGGGTCAGGCACATTCAAACATAGCCGATCTTCTTGCTGACTAAATTCTTCCATGTGTTCTCCACATCCTGCGTCAAAAACTCTGGGATTCCGTTCGGTACCAATTCTAAATGTCTCCTTTCACAGACAAAAATACTTTATCGGCGAGTTCCTGGTGTTTGGTGAAGAACTGCGCAATGAGCTAAACACTGGTCATCTTGCGGTCAGGACCGATGCCGGTAAAACTTTCAGAATTCTTGAACGTCGCTCCCTCATCAATGGCAGCTTTCATTGCGGCAGAGGCATCTTCGTCGGGAACATGTCGACCGAAACCAGGAATCCAGAATACGTGAGATGCCGTATTGCGAAGGGAGATTTACCCATGAGTCCAAGGCCAATTTCTCCAACGTGGATGCATTTGGTAGATCCGCCGAGAATCGCTGATGCATAGTATCTTAGAAGGGTGAACCGATGGTCGGATCGGTATTTTGCTTCTATCCTTGAGAGAAGCTGAACTTGCTCCGGCGAATGACTCGAATCGTCTTGGGGATTTATACTTACGTCCCGATTGTGGAGATTGACCTGACCTGTAAGTTAACTCTTTGTCTCCGCCTGCACACGCATAAAATATACAAAGTGAGCGAAGATTTGCGGACTCCACACGTCGGACATGCGTAAAGCGCGGCACTTGGTATTTTAATGCCGGATTCCGTACGGGCCGTGCCAGCGAATCAAAATCGGAGATGCAGAACGCAATTAAAGTCCGGGTCGAGACCATCTCCGACGGGGCCCGTTCAAAATGCACGCAACGCTCGCAGAATTCTCGCCGAGTTGAAAGATTCCTATGTCCAGTGTGTATGTATGAGACCTGCTGTTTAAGCGAGCTAGTCGCATATACATAAAACGTGCCTTGTAAACGAAAGATTACTCTGGAAATTTTGGAAACTACAACAAAGCGTCAAGGACGCTTGCCGAAACCCTCTTCACATCCGAAGTCTTTTTTAAGACCGGTCCTGCGAACACCCGAGTCTCACCCAGCCGAGAGAAATCCTCAACATCAATTGACATGTTGTCGTGGACCACAGAGGGCACAGCACAAAACGATGGTGGTCGCCAAGGCGTTGAGTTCGCACGCCTAGCTTTCAAAATTTGGGTAAGTGTGTGAATTCTTTTTACGTCCCCTGGCTGCATGTCCTGACTTACGGGGGGCTCGGTTAGCCAACGCTTTTACATTCGCTTTCCAGCACGTGTCGGAAGACTTTCTAACCTCAAACAAGCCACAACCTTGCAATTTTCCCAATTCCCTTTGGTCCAGATTCGCCCTGCCGCCCGTTCAACTCGAAGGAGCCTAAGCTAACGTAGGGTCCACCTCGTGCCGCCTAGCGGGTCAAGTTGATCTTATCGTTATATCCCTTGAGGCGGAAACCCGAATGAAACACCATTACTAGGTCAGCCGGCATGTAAAGTGACGGCAAGCTGGCCCCCACACGGTAGAGGTACCTTAAAGGAGAGGAAGAGATGACGCGTTCCGTTTAATTTACCACTCTTCGGATGAACACAAAGAATTGGGACTTCGGAATAAGACGAATCACATAAGATCTTTCAGGCTTTCCGCGAAGCGTTATCCATTGAGCAACAACAAGCTACTGGATAACTCGGGTTGACATTCGGCCGAGGTCTTTCCGCCTCTCACTCTCAGTGTTAAATTTTAGAATATTATATCGGTCTGCTAGATATGTCGGAAAACTCAAACGAGAAATTTTGTTGGTGAGTTTATTTAGAGTCATGGGTACAGCCGGTCAACCTTGATCATAAAGGCTGACTCATAGGCCCGGCACGTACGGAAACGGAAAAAGTATTTGAAACCGAGAAACAGTATAGAATATGTCTCATTGCTTGTGCAGAAGTTGAACAAGGTTGGTAATCGGGGGTGTTCCAACCTTCCTTCTCTCGGGAGAGTGGGATCGCGGATCAACGGGAAATGACGAGTCCTCATAAAGTATATTGTGCATTGAGAGGCAAAAAGTCATTCTGGGAATGGGACCCGGCGTACACCGGTTGTGCATGCAAGTCTAATAGCCAGCTTGCCGGGGTACATAATGTTGCAGCAACATTCCTCTCTGACGGTTACGCTGAGACCCCCCTTTTCTCCCGTTTCCGTTTCATTACGCAATCCCAATGCTTATCACGGGAACAACTTCTCGGCCTGGAACCCCACGAATCATAGTCCAATCGCCAGCCACAGATGTCATGGGCGATACTAATGAACTCGGCATGGCGTTATTAATTGTCTCCCGGCGTGGGGTTGTGTGGTCCAGTTGAATGGCTTCAACGGCATTGTGCAGGCCCGCTACGCCACCAAGGTCGCAACCAACCCTTCTCGATTCTCGGGAGAGGATGGCTACACAACAGAATAAGCCAAAGATTGCCAAGAAGTCTGCAAGACAGGGATCTCACGAAGTCGACAAAGGGAACCATCGTATTGTGGGTAAGGAATATACATTCACCGCACATTCATTGGAATACATCCATACAAAAACTAAGCCCAAGTCCATCTCAGCAGGCCGCTTTCCAACTATTCGTTCTTGTAAGCCTATTTACTCTCACCGACTCTATTGACGTGTCCACAATTAGGGCAAGGGATATTATATGAGCAAGATCCCCGTTCGCAATTCATGCAAGGGCCCCACGGGTTGGAGTCTGGAAGAGAAATAACGCCGGGGACGGAGCTTACGACTCTTTCGTCCGAATGGAGTTTGGGGATGGTAGGAGCAGGGAGGTCTTCCTCGAAGGAAATGGTTACGATAGCTTGAGATGCCATTGAGAAAGGGGTAGCTCGCACGTTTTGGGTTGTCTCGATAGTTGATTTCTCTTCGAGCGATGAGCGTGTGGAAAGACTTTAGTGGTAGACGAGCACCTGCGAGCTTTATATACTAATTTGAGGAGAAACACCCGAAGAGACACCCGTGACGTATATTGTTGCTTTCGGCCGCAAGGTACATTGCCAAGGTTCCGCATGCAGTGAGTTGCAGCCGAGGACTTGATCAGAGACAAATCCCGAGGTTGAAGAGCCTTGAGGCGGGTTTGATTTTCAACCTTAAATTAGAGGCCGGCCCAAGGTTTGCACCAAAAATACATTATTATGATATTGTGTGGGAGAAGATTCATGCGTACTTATTTTATAGGGTCCTGGCTCTTCTCCCCAAAGGCCGAGGGGAAAGATTCGAAATTTTTAAATAAGCAATAGAAATTAACCTCGTTCCCGTTCTGCGGAATTTAACTCGGGGTTGCATGGTGTGACCAAATAAAATTAGCCGTCTGGTTGGTTGCCTACCCCATAAAATCTCCTGTGGCGATTATCCTCAGGTCCAGCAAACTTGAAATTCACGAATCATTCATGCAAGGTGCGTCAACATACGTCGACGTGCGTCACTCACTCCCATTTGTCATGTTTGAGTCTTGATGGACACGTTGGGAAGTAGCGAGTCGACCAGTTGGCCATCCCCGTACCTTCGTCAAATGCCCTCGCCTGAACAATCGGTGAGCGACCCTTCATTGTTATGCAATTTTAACCGCTCATTGACAGAACGTAGCATGAAGTTGGAGATGCACCCTAGCGATTCTTCGATAGCGTCGAGAATCATAACTCTTCTCACCTTTTGAACAATCAAGTCTCAATCAAACTTTCTGCTGTGAACGGTCTTGGTGGGTAAATTTGAACGCGAGTGGGATGGGACTTGTAGTCCGCGTCGTCAAGGCCCCACTAGGCTATCAGGCAGTTCAAGTTCGCTCTTCACGGATACCCCCACGGAGCGACCGCGGCAACGAAAGTGTTAGATCCCCTGTTAGGAAGGTTCAAGCGTTCCTGTTCGCTCTTTGCCAGCGCCGTTTCGCAATTGTTCGCGACAGAGTCGCACAAATATCGGGTGAAGGGCGCAAGGTGGGTGGCCGTCATCCAAAGCGCGACATGTCTAGAAATATCCTTGAGCATCTTTACCCACGACAATATGTGGACTAGTGTACACGAACCCTGCTGAAAACCGATTAGACACGGACCGAGAATCTCCGTCGCTCTGTAGTCAAAGATCTTCGATCCACCGACGACGATTAAGGTTGGTTGCTTTCGTCACCCCCCACCAATTCTGGAGCGAGGGTCGGCCTGGCCTCAGGCTCAAGGGAACCCTTATCAGCGGGTGCTCTTGCGCATATATTATAGTTAAGGGTTGCCTCTCCCGGTTTCTCCCCTCTCCATATCTCCTTTGAGAGTTTCCAAGAAGGCATCAAGCATATGGCGAACGTTATTCCTTATCCACGAATCGGACGCCGGCAGAGCAACGCCAACCCAGTGATCATCCCCCTCCAAGACGGCGCTTTCGTTCAAGCGATTCAGTTCATCTGGAACAAGTTTAATTATAACAATGGAATCAATCTGCACTCCTTCCGCCACAACCTGCGGGGTTACCTGGATGAGTCGGACCCAATCACGACTTACGATATCCAAACAATTCGCACGCTGTTGTCAGACCCCGAGCTACAGATCGTTGTTTCACCAGCCGGCAATAGTTTCCACTGGGAGAATCGTAACGCCTACGAACGAAAATATATTTTCATCGATGAGGCGTTGTTCTTTCTGTTGTACTTTCCGCAATCCGAAAGCCAACTTACTGCCATTCGAATGATTCTCTTCGCAACCGTCCTGCACTGTTTGGGGGATTACATCACAATATGGTGTCAACCCCATGTTAATTTTGCAACCAACACAACCGTTCATCGACTGGAGGGCGGGACAAAAACCGAGTTTGTTTTTTTCGGCGGCAGAATCGGCGGCTATATGTCGGATGGCGTGCATTACGATTGTGTCACAATTCGAACTTTCAACGTCATGAATCAACCCATTCATTGGTTCATTCCGGACAACGTTGCTCGCGACGCCTACAATGCAGACGTGATCACGAAATTTAACGAGACGGCATTGTCAGCGAATACAAATCCTCCACCTCCCTCGAATACCATCCGACAAATTGACATTTGCTGCGGTTGGCATCGGACTGTGTGGGTTCCGATTCGCAGACCGCCTCAACCTCCTCCGGCTCCCACCAATTGGCCACCCTATCCACCGCCACCAGGGCCTCAAGGGCCTGGCAACTATCCTCCTCCTTCGAACTGGGGCTATAATGCATATGGGCCCGCCCCTGGGACCTCCGGCCAAGCTCCATCTCAGTATCCTCCTCCTCCAGGAACCGGAAACTATGGATCATATACTTCTACCTCCGCTCAAGGTGCAGCGGGTACAAGTCAACATATGTTCCACTAATTTGGGCAGGGAGTCAATATTTTCCCAATTGGTCTCAAGATGGTGGCCACGATTTGAGTGCGAGCACTTGGGTGCCATCTGCCCAAGTTCCAGGGGGGAAATCACAGCCGGGACAGGATGATTCCCAAACTGGGAACAGTTAAGTATTGCAAAGTGGAGAGGTATTGGTATTGTTGGAGACTTTTACGTAGCAGGTACATGTTTATTCCAAATGATGTCTCTCGCTCTGCCTCAGTAACGAATTTGTAAGCAAAATATACGAACATAAAATGTTATGCCGGAGTTTTATGCTCCATTCCACATTCTGGACGGACACGTTCATCCGGCAATTTAGTGCACGCCGGCAAGAGTATTTGTGCACAGTAAAGGGTCGCATGCCATAACAACATTGCATATCTTCAACTATGCAAATGCCTTCTTTCGGACGTGTAAGATGGGTCTTGAAGGTGTAAGATGTAGACACGCACGTGCCGGATAGGTCCTCGTCCTCTTTTTTGTTGGAATCCCCACCGAATGTGGAAAGGATTATGTTCATGACTCCGGCTAAGTATTAGCCGGCAACCTGAATTGGTTATGAAACGGAAACGCCTTAGAACCCCAACTCTTGCGTGGAATGAAGCTTGTTAATTTTCCGAGCGAAGCCAGACTGCTTTCCATGGTGTTGTGCGGCACTTCAGTTGGCCTATCAGTCAAACAAAAGGTGTGGCTTAATGGCGTCAGAAGCGGAAAGAAGTACTTAAATTGAGGTTGAAGAATTGAAATGGGATCGGGAATTTTGAGCTTTGGTAATCAGATTTCCGATGCATATAGATAGCGGCATGTGCCGTCCCTGCAGAAAACTGTGTGTAGGCACGATCAGACGGCTGACGGGCTGATATGCGTTCGATGCGTTGTATTCTACAGAAGAACAGACTGTGGGATGGAAAGTGGGGCAAAACGCGTGTCGATCGGAAAATCCGGCATCAGCGATAAGCGCGTCTAAACCTAGTTCCCTGATGCAAGACGGTCTGTGTGTCAGAGGAAAGTTAATAACGACTCCATGAGCGGGAAATTCGTCGAATCAGGGGCTAATTGAATCAATGATGCATGGCTCACTCCCCAACGTTTTCCCGGTTTAACGACAAGTGAATTGGGCCTTTTTGCGAATGGCACGAAATACTCCGAGCATGGCGAAACCTTCCTTTTCATTATGTGCGACCCGGAAATTGAAAAAGGGGGCTTGGAACGAGGGGGAGCCGCAAATCGATAGGCTGAGAATTCGACCTGCACGGACGCATGGGCCCTCCAACAAAGATTGGACGAAAATAATTGACTACACGAGAGAGGAATTAGACTTTGAGCCCGAGGCTGGGAAGGAAGCCACCGCGTGCCCGCCCCTTTTCACCAGAAAGCGATATGTTCACAAATGGTCCTTCGAGGATTTTTTTTTTTTTTTTTTATTTGTTTGTTTTTTTTCCGCGGACTTGGATCGAGTGCTCCCGTTGGTGAGCGGGTGTATACCCCATCGCGTATTATGCGCATCGGCTGTGCTCAGTAACTCTAATCGGGCACGCTCCTCCCCGAGCAAAATTGAAAGACTAAGTAAAACAGAGAAAGGGATCCAAGAGCTTTTACTTTTTCTGTTCAATTTCCCCCCCTTTTACCGGCAAGGTCACTTTCCGCATTGGCCCCCACTCCAACACACGAAAATTCCGCTGACCGGTGATATCCTAGAGCTGGACCACCCGCACGGCCACAAATTATATTTCCTGAAATTATTTATAATTCCAGGCGTGCGTTTTTAAAGTGTGGTCAGGGGCGGCCGGCGCTTCAGCCAAGTAAAAGGAAACCTTCTTTCCCTTTTTCTCCACAAACCGCAAGGCAAGAGGAATCAGGAACAACAAGAGGGGGTTGCCTCGAGAGGGCATCCTTTTCTCATTGACGGAGCTGGGCGGTTCAGAAACGAGAAACGATGGTCGAGGAAAACGGTTTTGAAAATCATTATTCGCAACGGCGGCACGCGGATCATCATAATCCCTATGCCTATTCAAATGGAATTTCTGGCGGTGTAAGGGAGAGTATGGAGATTATAGGAGATGCAGGGGATGACGGGGCAGTCCATATCAGCCATCGAATCAGCGGGATCAACTTTACGCCGACCTTGCATGATAGCCTCGTCAATGAGATCCGGAAATTGCGAAACAAGCTCGATAAGAAGGAGAGCGAGGTCAAGTCTCTGAATGACGAACTCGGTAGAGATTGTGCGATTCTATGTACTAATTCTAGATCATTTTCGAGAAGTACACGAGAATCTGCAGGAGGCCCACGGTTCTTTGGCGAGCAATTCGTCAAAGGAAATTCGCTCGCTGCGGACGCAGCTGGAACGCAATGCCGCTGTTCACGTCTCTGAAATCAAATCCCTTCGATCCGAATTACACGATACCGCCTCCGTCGTCCATGATCTTCGACAGAAGCTCGAGAACGCGCGACGAGCCAAGTCACTCGCCGAAGAACAACGTGATAAGTGTATGCATGATTTAGACGAGCTCAAGACGCAATCGAGCAGTACGAAAGCAGATTTGGAACGCCGTCTTGGTCGTGAAATGGAGCGTGTGAAGGTTCTCGAGGATCTCGTCGAGAAAATGGAGGCGGAGCTCGAACGGTCCAACGCCAAGTCCGCCAATCGAATGAGCATTGTCTCCAGTAGAATGAGTCTCAGGAGTCTGCGGGAGGAAAGCGAAGACGAAGACGAAGATGAGGGGAAACATAATGAACCTGGATCCCCGGTCCAGACTCTCTTCGCGGAAATGGCAAGTATGGAACAAGACGAGAGTGACGAGGAGGAGCAAGAAGAGGTTGGTCAATTCTCTTCGCCGCAATCTCCGCAATCCTCCGTCAGTCTTCCCAGTATCGCCTTGTCCCAAGTTCTCCAGACCCTTCGCGAGCAGCCAGAGGTCGAAATGGTTGATTGTGGTGTGCAAACCGACAGACTTCATCTCGTCCCGACGATTCGTGTTTTATCACCAACTCCACCCCTCACATGCGCTCCCCTCCTCAGTGAAGAAATCGAGATGGCTGATTCTTGGACACAAACCGATACTGAGACGACCTCGACGGCCGTTCAGACAGACCCTCCTCAAATTCGTAGTCCCATCATCAGTAAACCCCACCTCACCTCACCCATCCTCCGTCCTCATAACTCGATTCGCCGAGGCAGTCATTCTGTGCGCTGGCAAGACGACAAATCTATTCAAACCGACGTCGAAGAACGCAGGTTCACGGAAATTGCCATTCAAACCGATCCCATCGTGATCGCCAAGATTCTCAAACCAGCGCTCAAGACCCCGACCTCCGAGCACAAAGAAGAAGAAAAGATTCGGCTTGGAGAGGTCAAAGCACATGATGGTCCGGCGAAGAAGGAGGCAGGGGCAATCGCCAAGCCTGGTTCCACCGCCCGAATCATCTCCACGCGACGCTTAGAATCTCATCGATCTTCGGTTGTGTTTGGAAATGGAATGATTCCAGCAACACATATCCACGGATACTCAAGCCATGAGCGCAAGCTGTCTGGTTCGTCTTCGATTCACACCAATAATAGACCCTCCAATGATTTACGACGGGGTCGTCCATCGCACCCGAAAGGTCGATCTCAACCACCACCCCCACGAACGGGAGCACAAGACGTCCGTCTCCACAGTCCCACGAGCATTCATCCACCTCTTCCCATCCCCCAACGTTCATCCTCGAAATTCCGCGTTGTCCTACCTATTGTTCGAGATAGAGATCGGTTAGGCCACGAAGAAAGCTTGCCCGATGTTGCTGAGGAACTCGATCCAATCTCCGAAGAAGAACGCAATCGACGCGAATTAAATGCCTTTTTAGCCCGTCCGCCGCGGAAAACCGTTCGACAAATTCGCTCGGCCGTGAACCTTCGTTCCGCAGCATCCACCGAAACAATCCCTTCGACTCCATCAACCCATTATCTTCATCACGACCCATCCTCCTTTACCCCCTCATCGCCAGCTGTTGAGATGGCACCTAAATCATACTCTACGCCTCGGAAATTACCCAAGCGACTCGTCAAGATGAAGCCCCTGGTGCCGGAGCCAACGCCCGCCAGCAGTGTTTCGCCCGCTAGTTCCTACTTTCCGACAAATGAAGAAGTTCACGTTGTCAATGAGATTGCCAAATGTATGGTTGGAGAATATATGTATAAATATGTTCGAAAACGGCGGAGGGGGAGTTTTACTTGGAAACGCAATCCTGCGCGCCAACAGAATGGGTATATGGATGAGGTGGAAGAATCCACCGTTCGTCATAAACGCTGGGTCTACCTTCAGCCTTATGAAAAGTATCCCCTATATTCTCAACGCAGTTTTAACGTTGAAGGACGATTTTATGGTCCCCCACTCAACCTCCATCGCAGAATAATTTCCTCCATCGCGCACAAGTAAAGAAACGTATTCCTCTCACTCGGAGTGAAGTTAACGAATAGGTGTTGTCACGGGGGTAATAGACGTTAAAGACGACACACCATTGATGATTTCGCCCTCGAGTTCTCATCTAGCCTCTCCTGTACATAACCGATCAATCGTCGTCCTCACGCCGACCCAAGCTATCAAATTCACGGCTCTCTCCCGAGAAAGTCACATCGCCTGGCTTACAGCCCTCGACTTTCTCGTTCATAATGACCCAGCTGATCTTGTTATCCCCCGCGCTATCTCCACGAGTCCGAGTAACGGATCGCTATGGCCGTACGCGCCCTCTCGAACAGCAAGTAGTATTGCGTCTTCCTCGCAGGGCCCGTCGTTACACAGCCAATTACCGCCTCCTCCCTCGATGCCCGCTGCATACTCTTACTCCGTGCACAAAAATGCATCGTTATCCGACTATGAGGGCTCCTCTTCCCGATCGAATAGGAAAGAAGATCCAAGTCCGCTAGGCTATAAGTTCCGGTATGAGGATCAGTATGCGCAACCGCCTTTGGTACCGCGTATCCCGACTGGACGACGGTTCGAGGGACATGGACGCAGCGGCAGTGGATCGGGGAATAATATGCTTCGAGATTGGGAGGAGACGGGGTGGTTGGCTCCTGGCGGCAACGGCGAGACGATTCGAATGGATGCTTTCGTGAAAAGGAATCCGCCGAGACTCGAGTTGGATATTGACCATACCTTGTTCCGTGAATTTTGACCTTACCAAAAACCGAAAATGAAGGACTGAGTCTTGGTTATTGTTAATGATAATTGCCATAAAGGACGAGTAATCTATATTCTATTTCCTTATTAGGTGTCTCCATCTATTACTTGCCATGTTGATGGTGATTGCGTTTTCTGGCTATCGATCTTCGGTTTAACAAAGTTCGTTTGGTCTTCTTCCAAGAGATGCTTAAAACGGGTCCCGGAATTTCGAACCCCTCGAAAACACGGCCATATCTAATCCCGCCAAGACGACTAATAGGTGTCAACATACGCTCCTTCAAAACATTCTGATCCTCATTCGAAATGAAATGAGGTGATGTGTGAAGTAGTTGCAAGCGTTAGATCCCGAGGGAATTCATTTCTCCAGAGGAAGCGCGGATGTGCCGACATTTCAAGGCAAGCATCATTGTGCGATGAGGAATGGGACGGTTTGTCGGACAGACCGCCCGATCGGCGGCCCTCCTCACACTCTGACGCCTTGTGAAAGTGGCACCTGCCCACTAGACTTAAATCGCGTTTATAGGTGTGAGAGTGGTCAATGCGTGACCACCACTGTTTAGGATAATCCATGGCGCGGGGTTGTAAAGTGCGGTAGGCCAAATGCGACTGAAGAGGGAGTCGTCATCCTTATCTATTTATGCTATCTAAACTTTTCTAACCGTTAGCCCTTCGGTAACCTTGTCTCTACTACTTTGTCTGAATTCAGCGAAAATGCATATGGAACAATGCCCACTCCCACACCTCTCATACCGGATGGCGTCAATTCATGCCACTCTAATTGTCCTTTTGAATCTGGCGGCCCCCACGTTTTGATCCCCCTTTCCAATCTCTCGGTGGACTCACCCACCAGCGCCCCGAACCCCTCGCTCGTCTGAAAGCTTCGCCTATCGCCCTTCCCCCAACGGCCCCAATCTGTCGCCAGTAATTGTATAAGAACACGCGCTTGGCACCCCCCACAAGATGAACTTTCGGACTGCCCAGCGAAAAAAGTCTCTCCAACCCATGCCCTTCCTCCAAAACGGCACCGCCGCTCCAAACCCCCCCAAAGTCCTCGCGACCGATAAAATCAGTCCCGACGGTCTCAATCTACTCAAGCCCTTTTTCCAAGTAGACTCGCGTCTCGGTCTCACCGAGTCTGAAATCTGTGAAATCATCCCCGAGTACGATGCGTTGCTCGTCCGTTCCGAAACCCAAGTGACTCCGCGGATTATCGCCGCAGCATCCAAGCTGCAGGTCATTGCTCGGGCTGGAGTAGGCGTAGATAATATTGATGTTGGAGCGGCGACGGCGAGGGGGGTCATTGTTGTGAATTCGCCGACGGGGAATATCGCTGCTGCGGCGGAGCATACGATTGCGCTTTTGATGGCGTTGGCGAGGCATGTTCCCAGGGCGACAGCGAGTTTGAAAGGCGGGAAGTGGGAGAGGAGTAAACTCGTTGGTGTAGAAGTGCGTAATAAAGTCCTTGGCATCATCGGCTTGGGCAAGGGTACCTACCGTCCCCCACATGAAATGCAATGGTATGAGTTGTAACGGTGCGCTGACACAAGGGAAGTTGGGATGCATGTCGCGAGATGTGCCGTTGGACTGGGGATGTATGTTATTGCTACAGACCCCTATGCCTCCCCCGACCTCGCCAAACAAAACAACGTCGAATTAACCACATTAGACGAAGTCCTCTCTCAATGCCATTTCCTCACAGTTCACGCTCCGCTCATCGCATCGACAAAGGGAATGATTGGCGCCGACGAACTCGCTAAACTGCCCCCGGGAGCACGTGTCCTCAACGTCGCCCGAGGAGGCATCATTGGAGAAGAAGCTCTCCTTGCGGCACTAGAGTCAGGGCATATTGCCGGTGCCGCAATCGACGTGTTTACTTCCGAACCCCCTCTTCCCGATTCTCCAGCCGCAAGACTCGTGGCTCATCCTAATGTCGTTGCCACACCGCATCTCGGGGCTTCTACGGCCGAGGCACAAGTCATGGTCGCCCACGACGTCTGCGTCCAAGTCCTCGCCATCCTTTCCGGGGAATTACCTTCTTCAGCTGTGAACGCACCAATCATTCTCCCTGAAGAATTAAAGCGATTGCAACCATACGTCGCCCTCGTCGAGAAAATGGGAGATTTATACACTCAACATTACACGGCACAACGACATCATTTAGACGTCATCTACGAGGGAGATATCGCGGAAATCAATACAAAACCGCTTTATGCTGCCTTAATTCGCGGATTGACGAAATCGGTGTCGGAAAATCAGGTGAATATTGTGAATGCAAATCTCGTCGCTAAAGACCGTGGAATCGTCATTAATGAACATCATTCTCGTGAACGTCCTTCGGCAGGAACTTACTCCTCGCTCATCACACTCAAGAGTAAAGATTCCCATCAATTGATTTCGGGGTTTGTGTCGGATGATGGTCCGCGCATCGTCCGACTCGATCGGTTTACCACCGGCTTTGCACCCGAGGGACACCTGCTTATTTGTCATAATTATGATCGGCCGGGGATGATTGGAAAGGTCGGCGGGATTCTCGGACGGGATGGCGTGAATATTAATTATATGAGCGTTGCTCCTGTGTTGGTTGGTGGTGACGGGAGTGACGAGAGGAAGGGAGAGGCATTGATGATTTTGGGTGTTGATAAGGAGGTTGATGCGGTTTTATTAAGGGAGATTGAGAGGACGGAGGGATTTGTGGATGTTAAGAAGGTTTATTTGTCGTGAATCTCGCGGGAGTTGCTTTTTTGATGTTTGGTTGTCGTGGTTTTTCGTTTGGAGAGTCTTGAAAATTCAATCTGGAGCATGGGGATATTCAAAAACTCAACCTAAATATTTATTGTCGTAGGTTAAAAGGATATACTCTTCTGAATTCTCATCTGAAAACAAACTTCTTGTCTGAAGATATGGGCCCGTTGTCGTGTGATATTTAAATTGTTAGCCGCTGCCGTTGCTCGACCGCGACTTCATCGGCCGTTGGATCACAAACTCGCAGGTCGATGTTACAGGCGAACCCCCCCCCCTCGTCAAAGAAAGCTTGGTCCCCCGCGACGCAATACCCTTCTTTACGGTGCCGAACATGAAACATTACTTGTCCTTGTTGTCGGGGTTCTCGGCGCTAGGCTGTCCAGGGAGGGGAGGCAACCTCTATTAATGGAAAGTATGCAACTGAACCGTTCGTTTAAGGAGGATATCGAGATTTATTTGGAGAGGGTGTTGTCTGAGGTATCCCACGATCGAGTGACGTCAAGCTGACGACAGAATGTTATTAATGGCAAGTTTCGTCCGGAACGCTGGAGTGCAGGAAGCAGCCATGGAAGAGAGCTGCAGAGCCTGTGTAAACCGAGGGATGCAGTAGTATGTTCGGCGCGAGGGTATTCTCTGAGAGGAGTTAATTGAAACGCTAAGTTTATAATCTATCTTCTGACGCCGCCTGAATGTAGGGAAAAAAGACAAAATAAAAAAAAGATGGAAAGAGAAGAAGAAGCGTATAAAGGTCGGAGGAAGAAAAAGAAGAAGAAGGAAGAAGGACTCGCTGAACATCGTCCACTCACAATAATCCTGGTCCAGAATATGAAATATGAGAAACAAACTTCCTTCGCGGCTAAAACCCCCGCTATACACCCGCCGTCTCCTTTGATGGTACTTAGGAGTTTTGTTTCAAGAATGTGATGATATCGTTTCGGTCCTTGTCCTTCTTCAGGCCGGCAAAGTTCATTTTGGTGCCCTTGATGTATTCTTGAGGCTTGGTCAGGTAGTCCCAGAGGTTATCTTCAGTCCTAGAAATTCAATTATCAGGATCGAAGTTCGGATGACGGATGGACAATGAGATGAGATGGGGGGGACTATGTGGGACTAGGCGGGACGCGGCGGACATACCAGATGATGTTCTTGTTCTTGTTTGCCTCAGTGTAACTGTAGCCTGGTACAGAACCAGTGTGTCGACCGACAATACCGTGCAGACTGATGACGGGGAATTAGCCCAATCCATTGCAATCGAAGAAATGGGTGGACGTGGCACAACTTACTTCGGGCCTTGCTTTCCCTGGGAGCCCATATCGTCACTGATAACATGGCATTGGGTGCATCGAGTCTATGAATCATTGTCAGCACGACATGATCTCGACTCGGGACATATGAAGATAACGACGGAATCGATACCTTGAATAGGGTTGCTCCCTTCTTGGCATCTCCTTCCTTCCAGCCCATTGCTGAATCCAATTGTCTCTCTCGGAAATTGACTGCCGCTCAATTATAACAGTGACAGAACAACGTCCTGAGCCCTTGGCCGCCTTGATGAATGTGTGCTGGAACCTTTCCTGGACTAAATATTTTTTTAAATAAATTTTTGGTATAATAATTTCTTGGTGTATTACATAACCCCCGATTTGCTCCGGCACTCGGAGAATCGGTTGCCACATTATATCGCCGCGCTGTCGATGCCCCATTCCGTCAAGAAATGGCCGGGAAACCGGGGCTCCGGCAACACTTCGCGTAGCAGCAAACGATTGGTTCGGACGAGCGAGGATGGGGAACCAACACGTCAAGACCGATTCTTTCTCCCTTGGGCCTCAATTAACATTCCGCGTAGGTGAGATCAACACGGTACCAAACCAAGATCGCCATCCTGCTTGTCGTTCTCGCCATGTCTCACTTCTGGGGATATCTTGGCCCTCAGAAAATCTGGGAACTCGGACAAATCCATCGCAATGGCCTCAGTTGGAGTTTACCGTCTTATTGGAATCACCACTTTACTCGTCACCTTCGTCGCGGCCAACTTTTACCTTCAAGAATGGCTGGAAGAATACGAACGGAATCAGACGAAGTCGGAAAATGAGCAACAAACTTAGTCGACCGAAAATTGAGTACTTGAAGGGCACGAATAATATTACCCTCCCGGGTTCATGAAGACGTATGGCTCTCTAAAGTCCAATAAATCCCAGAAATCCCAACACGTTTCAAGTCGTTTTACTCTTCTCCTTCTGATGGTAACAACATAAGTCTTGGCCGTGGCATCCACCACCCAAGTCAAAAATTCCGGCCTCGACCGCGTACGCAATTTCCTCCTTCGTTCGTCGTCCCCAAATTCGCCATCAAAACGTCGCGATCACCGCTGAACTTCCAGCACCGCGTTTCCCAACATTCGACTCTTGTTACCTATGTTCTTTTTGTGCCTTCCTGCCCAATAACCTGCGTTTACAAATAATGTAAAATCTTGTTCTTCCACGCCGTATGGGTTGCCTCGGACACAGCATCGGGCATCTCGTATAAATCGGTTCCGTCGGCCTGGCTGAAGAGAGGGGGCTGTGTCACTACCTGAATCTGTTCGGTTTGCGATTACGATTAATGCTTTAACAACGGTTGTAAATATTCCTAACAAGGCAATGACCTCGTGTTCTCAAAGGGTGTTTCGGCGATGTTGACAAGATAATCTCACTCACCCTCGCCGAAAGTGGCTCGTTCCATGTGTGTAGGTTTCAGGTGCGTGGTGATTTCACTGTAGGGTGAGATGAGGCTTTGAGCCACGTAGAGGCTTCCTTTGTGGAGCACGCGTGGCGACGTAAAGTAGGTACAGTTTGGCGGCGGGTTTGATAGAGTCCACTTCGGAGGACGATATGGCAAGGCAGTTGCTGACGCATCGCATTAGGAAGAGTAGGTTGACTGGATATTCCCACAGCCATAGAGGGTAGCCTTTCCTTCTAAGAAAGTTAGTTTGCTGGTTGAGAAGCCGCGGGCGGGGATCCAACATTCAGACAAGGCGATCTCGTCGGTGCGATCAGTAGACGCAGTCAGAAATGAGAAGCCTCTGTAAACAGTGCTAGTCCTCTCCCTCTTTAT
>Ga0335081_10006518_pt1 | contig 18610 bp, 19 predicted proteins | sample Lox_Sample_35_FD_206713 | JGI IMG/M metagenome (GOLD analysis project Ga0335081, IMG submission 206713) | Soil microbial communities from Loxahatchee National Wildlife Refuge, Florida, United States - Lox_Sample_3.5 | ecosystem: Environmental > Terrestrial > Soil > Wetlands | place: USA...
TGGTCAGGTGGCGCCTGGCCTGCCCGGCCGCGCCGAGGTCCAGGGCCACCCGGCCCAGGCCGGCCAGGCAGCGCGCGATCTCCTGCCGGGCGCCGACTTCCTCCAGGATCGGCAGTGCCTCCACGTAACGGTCGTGCGCCTGGCCCGGATGCCCGCGGAGCCTGGCCAGGTCACCGAGGCCGAGCAGGGCCCGGGCGGCTCCCCACTGCTGGTCGATGCGCCGCATGACGGCGACCGAGGCGCTGGCCAGCTGTTCGGCCTCGCGCAGCTTGCTCGTCCGGGCCGCGATCGCGGCCCGGGTACCCAGGGCGTAACCCTCGTTCCACCCGTCCCCGGCGGCCTGCGCGACCGACAGCGCCTGGTCCGCCCAGGCCGTGGCCGCGTCCGCCCGTAGCCCCAGCGGGCTCTCCGGGCCGGCCCGGATCGGGGCCGGCGCCCGCCCGGAAACGACATCAATGGTCCATCGATGCCGCCGGGGCAGCATCGGTGGACCACCGATGCTGTTTCAGCCGGTCCCCGGGGACCACCGGGCTGAGGCTGCAGGCACCGGACGAGGCTGACGCGGGCGACGGGGCACCAGAGGCGGACCATCCCGTCACGATCAACGTACGCTGACCGGACATACGCTATTTCGCGTCCGCGCGACGCCCCACCGGGGACATATGGCTAAGCGGCATCGGGCCCGGGCCGTTAGAGTACGCCTTATTGACGCGATCGAGGGTTACGGCGGCCATCTTCGCCTCCTTTTGCTTTCCCATTCCGCCGGTCAGGCCGCCGGGCAGCCGGCGGCGGGCCGCTGCGTACGGGGCGAGGATGGGCGGATGGTGCGGCCGACAGCCGTGCCAGACGGCCGGTGGCACGCGGCCGGGCTCCTCCGGCCGGGACGGTCATCTCTCCCGTCCCGGCAATCATCTTCAGGAGGAACCCAATGCTCACTAGCGGTCACGTCGACCACTTCCGTACCTTCGGCTTTGTCGTGCTGCCCGGCTTTCTCGCCGACCGCGCTGCCGCACTGCGCGCCGAGACCGATGCCGCGATCCGCGACGCCTACGCCGCCACCTACGACGAGCGCGTCATCGACGGGATCAGCGGCCACTACCTGCCCATGGCGTCCCGGCTGACCCCGGTCAGCGCGTCGCTGGCCTGCGATGACCCGCGCTTTATCGACGCCGCCGAGCAGCTGCTGGGCGGGCCGGTCATCCCCGAATGCCCCGAAGGCGTCGTGTACTTCGCCGAGGCCAGCTGGCACACCGACGACGGCATCGGCGTGCGCGCCGTCAAGTACGCCGTCTACTTCGGCCAGCTCACCGCCGGTAACGGGGCGCTGCGGCTGGTGCCCGGCTCCCACCACCCGGAACAGAACGCACGGCTGGCCGCCTACCGCAATCGCCAGCTGCCCATCCGCACCGACGCCGAGGCCGCCGCCTATCAGGCCAGCATCCCCGGATACGTGGCCGCCACCGTGCCGGGTGATGTGATCGCCTTCGACCTGCACACCTGGCACGCCAGCACCGGCGGGCGGGACCGGCTGGCCTGGACGGCGGTCTACCAGCGCTGCCCCGAAACCGATGCCGAAGGCGACCGGACGTTGCGGTCGGTGCACGACAGCTTCGAGCAGGCGTTCCGCGGCTTCGACCGGAACCGGTACCCCATCTGGCGGGACTGGCTCGAGGACGCCGCCACCCATCCCCGCCGCGCCCGCGTAATCGAGCGGATGCGGCAGGCCGGGGTCCTGGACCTGCCCGGCGCGCGGGAGGGCTGGTGACCAGCGGCCGCCGGCCTGCCGGGGCCAGCCCGGCGGACCAGTCCCCCGTGCACGGGTTCCGCGACGACGAGGCGACCCGCCGGGCCAGGCGACCCGTTCTCGGGCGCGGGCCTGTACGCAGGTAGGATGGGTGTGGCGCTGGAGGGTGCCGCCGGGTCCGCGGGAAGGGCTGAGGCCACCTCCGGATAGCCCCACCTCGGGCCAGTGGCCTCTTCCTCGGCCTGAGCAGCGGACCGCAGGCGGAGCAGGGAGACGCCATGTCCGTTTCGCTTCCCGAGCGTCCCGACCTCGGCCAGCTGCGCCGCCAGGCCAAGGAGCTGCGCGATGCCGTCCGCCGCGGTGACGCGGCAGCGGTGGAGCGCTTCGGCCGCCACCACCCAGCGGCGCTCCAGGGCGTAGCCAGTCTGGCCTCGGCACAGCTGGTCATCGCCCGCGAGCTGGGGTTCGCGAGCTGGCCGAGGCTCAAGGCTGCCATCGACACGGAGGCCGGCAATGCCGATCGACGTGTACGCGCATTCGTAAGCGCGGGAGGGGCGTCTTCGACAGGCTCGTGACATCGTCGGTGCCGATCCGGGTATCGCCCGGCGCGGCCTGCTCGCCGCGACGGTTCTTGGCGACGCCGAGGCGGTGCGGGAGATGCTCACCGCCGATCCCGCTGCGGCGGTGGCCATCGACGAGGAGCGCGGCTGGCCGCCGCTGCTGTACGCCTGCTACTCCCGGTGGCCTCAGATCGACCCGGGCCGGGAACCAGGGCTGGCAGAGGTCGTCCGCCTCCTGCTCGACGCCGGCGCCAGCCCGAACACCAGCGACGGCGGCCGTACCCGCTACCGCTCCGCCCTGAAGGGCTCGGTGGAGCTCAACAACCCAGCCATCGCCGAGATGCTGCTCGACGCCGGCGCCCACCCTGACCCCGGACAACCCATCGGCGAGGCCATCGCCCATCGCGACCTGCGATGCCTGCGGCTGCTGCTCGCCCACGGTGCCCGGGTGGCCCGGACCTGGGCCCTCGGCGCCGCGGTCTGCAACGACAATCCCGGCGCGATGTCGCTGCTCCTCGAAGCCCTCGAAGCGAGCGGTGCGCGACCGGCTGACCGACCAGGACCGGTCGGTGATCGTGGAGGCCGCCGGGTCCCGCCCGGCCGAGAGCATCGCCTTGATGCTCGACCTCGGCTTCTCCCCGCGCGCCCGCCGCTTCGGTGACGAGCCGCTGCACGAAGCCGCCTACCACGGGAACGCGGCGGCGGTCAGGGTGCTGCTCGGCGCCGGCGCAGATGCCGACGCCCGGGACGGCCGTTTCGACAGCACGCCGCTGGCCTTCGCCACCGTGGGCAGCAAAGAGCAGGCCGAGGCGCCGGGCGACTGGATCACGACGGTACGCCTGCTGATCGAGGCCGACGCCTCGCGCGAGGGTGTGTGGATCCCTGACAAACCGCCCAGCGAGGAGGTCATGGATCTGCTGCGGCGGTACGGCATCGGTCCCAGCGATGCAGCGGAGCAGCAACCCGACGACGTTGCGGAGGTGCCCGGCTCGGTCGGCACCGGCGTCATGGCCGAGGTGGCGCGGCATCTCGAAGCCGCCTACCAAGACCGCGACCTGGACCTCCTCGCGTCCCTCCTGCACCCCCAGGTCAACTGGACCGGCATCTGCCGGAACAGTGAGCAGGTACTCGACTGGTATCGCGGGCTCCTGTCCGACGGAACCATGGCCACCGTGCACGGCGTCGAAGTCGACCGTGACGCCGTCTTGCTCGAACTCAGCGTGACGCTCCAGGCTGAAGGAGCCCGGCCCGCGCCACCGCAGCAGGTCTGCCAGGTGTTCACCGTTGACGGCGCCCAGGTCACCGACATCCGCGCCTACCCCGACCGCGCCTCTGCCCTCGCCCGAACATGAAGCCGCAAGCCAGCAGATCAGCACCCACCGGTCCGGCGGCATGACCTTCCGTTCGCCGAGCTCTTCTGCTCATTCCGAATGGGCGGCGGCGCCTTTCTGGTCTCCCCCCAGCGGGAGGTGAACCTTGAGGGTGGTACCGGCGCCCGGTGGGCTGTGCAGCGTGATCCGGCCGCCGAGCGCCTCGACCCGGTCCCTCAGCCCGACCAGGCCCGAGCCTCGGCCGAAGGCCGCGCCGCCGTTGCCGTCGTCGCGGACACGGACCCGCAGCACGCCCTCGCCGACGGTCACTTCGACCGCGGCGGCGGCGTGTGTGTGCCTGGCCGTGTTGGTCAGCGCCTCGGATACCACGTAGTAGGCGGCGATCTCAACCGGGCCGGGCAGTCGGCCCGGCACCTGCACGTGCATGTCAACCGGCACGGGGCAGCGGCGGGCCAGCGCTTTCAGCGCTGCTCCACGCGCCGAGCACCGTCAGCACGTCGCCCGGTTCGTATCGGCCCACGCCCGTCAGGTCGGCGCCCAGCAGCTGCCCGGCTTCCGCGGCGACCGCGGCGAACACCTCCTCCGGCGGCGCCCCGCTTGCGACCAGCGTCGCCACCCGGCGCAGCGCGGCCTGCTCGTCGGCGATCCGGCCGCCTGCGCGGGTACCCGTCAAGGCGTCCGCCCCGGCGGCCGCCCGAGACGCCCGCTTCGCCAGCCTCCGGTCAGCGCCCAGCACACTCACACCGGAAAGTTAACGCCAGGTAAACCCGGTCGGCCACCATGGCGATCGCACAACCGGGATGGCGGGGCAAGTCGGTTGGCCGCGAACAGCTTTGACGAACGAAAGCAGGTCAGCCGCCACGGAGAGCGACAGCCAGGCACCGTCACGTTGCGCTGATGTACGGCACGTACAGCCGCTTGAGGAAGACCGCAGGCGGGGCTGGTAGCCGGCCAGGGAGCGTAACACGCCCTCCGTTCGGGATAATGAATGATCCCGGGCCGAACGAAGCGGCTTCCCCGCCCGGCCCGATCCGCCCGCACCTCCGGGCCGGCCTGGCACCTCGGCCGGAGCCGCGCCGTCAGCGGCGGGTCTGCCGCTCCGCGATGAGCGGGTCTGTCAGCTTAACGTGACACACCCCGGGCTCGGCGGGCCATGGGTCCCGGACTGGCTGAGCTTAGCAACCTAGATCTTCCTCGGCGTGTGTCGCTGGAGTCTAGGCCGTATGTCCCCGTGGGGCGCCGCGCGGACGCGAGATAGCGTATTTCTGGTCAGCTTGATGTGCGGCTAGGACCGCCCGCCCTGCTCGCCCCGGGCGCCCTGCCAGCCCCGCCAGGCCCGCCAGCCCCAGCTGGCTCTCTGGGCCGGCCCGGAAACCGACATCGATGTCCCATTGATGTCGCTGGGGCAGCATCGATGGACCACCGATGCTGTTTCAGCGGGTCCCCGGGGCACCGGGCTGAGGCTGGAGAGGCTGACGCGGACGACGGGGCACCAGAGGCGGACCATCCCGTCGCGATCAACGAAAGCCAAGCGGCATTGTGTTTGGAACCCATAGGCCGACGTGCGTGTCACTCATCGCGCCGCGAGCGGGTTGATCCAGCGCACGCTCTCGAAGCGCGCGAAATCAGAGTCGTTTGAGTAGATGGTCCCGTCGTTCTCGACCGCAATCGCCGCGAGCTGGACGTCGGTCGTGAGATTCCCGGCGGTACCAACGGAGCGCAGGAACTTAAGGGCAAGATCATGGTGATGCGGTCCAGGCACAGCCCAGCGCACGTTCGGCTCGGCTAGCCATCCTTCGATGGCCCCCGCCGCGTCCTCGACCGGCAACGGCGGCTTCAGCAATCGGGGACTGGTGCTTATCCGCAGGAATCCGAAGATCGCCGGGTCCGTGAGACCGATCAGCTCATTAGAGTTCATCGCCTCCTCCCACCAGTTCTTCGCCGCCGGGTGCTGCGGGAAAGCGTCGATGATCGCGTATAGCAGGAGGTTGACATCAGGGATGATCACTGCCGGGCCAGCCTCATGATGGCCTCATCCTCGAGTTCGTCGGCGAGCTTGTTAAATCCCGCCAGATCGAGGCCGGGGGCCAGCTCGGCGTGGTGCACCCTCACGCGGTACGGCGCCGATCGCACGGGCCTGGGCGCGAGCGCGGCCCTGATGGCGTCATTAACGACTTGCTTCACGGATGTCCGGGTCTGGTGGACCCGCTCCTCGACCAGCCGCGCCACGTCATCGTCCAGCGTCAAAGTGGTACGCATGTAAGCATCTTAGTGCCTTATTTTATAGGCATCAAGATGCCCGGCGTGACGCAGCAAGCGGCCAGATGCCAGCACGCGCCGGTCTTTCATAGCCTCGGGCTCATGAGGCACCAGGTCGTTGACGCCCGGGGGACGAGGATCCACTGCGTGGAGGAAGGGTCAGGTCCGCTGGCCCTGCTGGTCCACGGATTTCCCGAGTCGTGGTATTCGTGGCGGCACCAGCTGCCGGTGATCGGTGATCGCCGGGGCCGGGTTCCGGGCCGTAGCGATCGATGTCCGGGGGTACGGGAGGTCCTCCGCCCCCCTGGAGGTCGAGGCCTACGGGATGCTCCAGCACGTCAGCGACAACCTCGGGGTGGTGGAGGCGCTGGCCGGCCGGGGCTCGCCGGCGATCATCATCGGTCACGACTGGGGGGCGCCGATCGCCGCCTGCTCGGCACTGCTGCGACCGGACATCTTCACCGCGGTCGCGATGCTCAGCGTCCCCTACAGCCCCCCCGGCGGCCGGCGGCCCACCGAGGCCTTCGCCGAGCTGGGCGGGCAGGCCGGCCCCGACGAGGAGTTCTACATCAACTACTTCCAGGAGCCGGGACGAGCCGAGCGGGAAGCGGAGATCGACGTGCGATCGTGGCTGCTCGGCTTCTACGTCGCGGCCTCAGCCGACGGGGTGAGGCCGACGCCGGGCGCGGGGACCATCGCCACCGTGGCTCGCGGCACGATGCTGCGAGACCGCTTTCCCGCCCCCGGCCCGCTTCCCGCCTGGCTCACCGAGGACGACCTCGGGTTCTACGCCGGGGAGTTCGAGCGGACCGGTTTCCGGGGAGCCCTCAACCGCTACCGCAACGTGGACCGGGACTGGCAGGACCTCCAGCCGTGGAGAGGCGCGCCTATCCGGGTTCCGTCCCTGTTCATCGGAGGGGAGAAGGACGGTCCGACCAGGTGGGGAGCCAGGGCCATCGCCCGCTTTCCCGACACCCTGCCGGACCTGCGCGGCAGCCACATCCTCCCCGGGTGCGGTCACTGGGTCCAGCAGGAGCGGGCCGATGAGGTCAGCCGGCTCCTCGTGGACTGGCTGACGTCGCTGTAGCAGCCGGAGCCGGATGGCAGCCTACCCAAGCGGAAGTTCTGACGGGCAGTGGCTGATGGTCAGGAACGCGATCGCGAACGTGGTGATGGCCAGGGCCGCCGCCGCGGCGAGGACCGCGGCGGTGATGGCTCGCCGCGCCATGCTGACCCGCCGCGGGGGATCGATGAGGCGCTCGATCCGCTGCGCCGCGGCACTGCCGGCGCCCAGGGCGCCGGCCGGTGCCCCGGAGGCGGCCACGGCCAGCAGCGCGGCGGCCAGGGTGAGCCGCGGAGCCCGGCGCACGGCCGCGTCGTCGGCGGCCACCTCCACCAGGTAGGTGACATGCCGCGCGGCTACGGCGAAGAACCGTACCCGCGGGAACGCGCGGGCCAGCACCCAGGCGAGCCTGAGCACGACGTGGTGCCGTTCGGACAGGTGCGCGCGCTCGTGGGCCAGGACCGCGTCCAGCTGCGCCGGGTCGAGGCGGGTCAGCGCCCCGGTGGTGAGCACGATCCGGCGGCGGCGGCCCGGCAGGCAGTACACCGCGGGATGATGATTGTCGATGATGCGGACGTCGGTCGCGGGCCCGGGCCGGCCCAGGATGACCAGGGCATCGTCGTGGCTGGCGCGGCGGCGCCTGGCAGTCGCCGCCGCGGCGCCGTAAAACCACGCCACCCGGCCAAGCACCATCGTGGTCAGCACGGCGCCGGCGGTCCCGGTGGCGGCGCCCGCGGGGGAGGCATACTGATCGCGCAGGAAGTACAGGCTCGCTCGCAGTGCGGCCGGGTCGGCGCTGAGATGAGCGCACGGGACGGCCAGGATCACCCCTGCCCCGGCCCAGGCCAGGACGGCCGACAGCGCGCCGGACAGCCAGGCCGCGATGCCGAGGCGAGGGGCCCACCGCGGCCACTCCGCGCGCGGCAGCCACCGCGTGCCGGCCGCCAGCACGGCGGCCGCGTACACCAGCAGCAGCCCGGCAACGGCGGGCTTCACCGCGATGATTCCCGGCCGGTGGCGGCGTCCAGGGCCGCGCGCAGCCGGGCCGCGTCGTCCGGTTCGAGGTTCCCGGCCAGGCGCACCAGGGTGGCCGCCGGGTCCTCGGCGGCCGACAGCGCCTCGGCCAGCAGTCCGGCCGCGTAGTCGTCGCGGGATCGCGCCGGTTCGTACAGATAGGCCCGGCCGTCTTTGCGCCGGGCCAGCCAGCCCTTGTGGTAGAGGTTCTCCATCACGGTCTGCACCGTGTTGAACGCCAGCGGCCGGTCCCGGTTCAGCTGCCCGGACACCTCGCGGACCCGGACCGGCGCGCCGGCCGCCCAGACCACGTCCATGATGGCCGCCTCCAGGTCGCCGAATCGGCCCATGGCGCCTCCTTTGCCGGTTGTCACCATACTGGGTAGCCGCCCGCCACTGCCACCGATATGCCTTAGGTATTGAGGTACATGCAGGGGAGCAACCTCACACCGCCCGCCGGGGACCGGGGTCAGGCGACGCGGATGCCGGTGGCGAATGCGCCCCAATGCAGCCGCTGCAGCCGGGCCTGATAGCCCAGTGCCTCGAGCATCGGGACGGCCTCGTCGTGGTGGTCTTGGATCTCGATCTTGAGACAGCGCACGTTCTTGGTCCAGTCTCCGTGCCTGAGCATCTCGTACCAGGCGGTCTCAATGCTGACCAGCAGATAATCAATAGGTGCTTCCCCGGCGAAGTCGCTGAGCACCCGGCCGGCATCAACCGCTTCTAGCCGCTCCCCGGCGGCAGCTGCGCCGTGCGGGGCGGGAAGGCCGGTGACGAGCTGCCCCCACGCGTCGGGTTCCCACCTCATCGTGAGGGTCTCGTCGCGGTACCACACCGCCACCTCGCGCAGCGTGCAGCGCTCCCCCAGGTGGGCCACGTTGTGCCGGGCAAGGACGGCGTTGCCGGGGTCGGGCTCCACCGCGAGAAGGCGGGCGGCGGGATAGCGGTCGGCAAGGTCGGCCGCCAGCAGGCCGATGTTCGCCCCGAATACCGCGATGCGCTCCACCGGCGGGGACAGTTCCGCTGGCGGGAGGTGATGCCGGTAGTAGAGGAACTCGAATGCGGCCCGGTCGGTGGACCGGGGGCGCAGCCATGCCAGGCGGCCGTCCATGCCCTTGACACGCACGGGCACAACACGGTCGGCGGCGGGCTGGTTCTGCTTGCCCAGCAAGACTTCGGTTGCCACCACGGCAGACATGACCGTTTTACTGCGCAGGCCGCTCACCCGCCGGACGGACCGGGCTCTGTGGCGCAGCGCGCGAATGAACTGGATTCCGTCCCATGGTGCTACCCGCCCGGCATAGATACTCACTGAGACCTCCCTGGCTATCCGGCGCTGGCCAGTCTCCGTCCCGGCGAGGCAGACGGACGGCCGGCATCCTCCTGCCTATTCACCTAAGGTGAATAGGCGATGGCGCTTGAAGTATGCCATATGGGCGGCGCAAGAGTGCGGTACAGGCCGAGCAGTCACCCCTCACCGCACGGACCTTCACGTGATCTCCACACCGTCTGCAACCGTCTTTCACATCGGTCCGGCCCGCTACGGTCATGGCCGCCCGGCAAGCGGCGGAAAGGGGACGGGGAGGATCGCGGTGGAACAACCCGACGCAGCGCTGATGCGGACCGCCGGAGAGCCGTCGCCCGCCGTGACGCTGCTGACCCGCCCGGCCGGCCTGCCGCGTGCCCTGGACGTCGAGATACCGCGCCTGCGGCTGGTCCGGCTGCTCGAGGGCCGCTGGGACCGGCCCGTGACGTTGCTCGTCGCGGGGCCGGGCTTCGGCAAGACAACCGTTCTGGCTCAGGCGGTACGGGCTCACCAGGCCGCACCGCGCGGTATTGACGCGTGGGTGAGCTGCGAGGCCGCGTACGAAGATCCCGTCCGCTTCGCCACGGCGCTGCTCGACGCCATGTCCGTCGACGGATGTGCCCGCCGGGGCGGCCGGGGAGCTGCTCCGGGATCGCGGGAAGTCGTCGGCGCCCTGATCCGGCGAGCGCCGCTGGAGGTGTGCCTGCTGCTTGACGACGTGCATGAGATCCCGCCGGGCTCGCCGGGGGCGGTGCTCCTCCGCGAGGTCACCAGGACGCTGCCGGCGACGGCCCACCTCGTGCTGTCCGGGCGCGAGGCACCTGACGTCCCCCTCGCGCGGCGTGAGGCCACTGGCGAGGTGATCAGGATCGGCGGCGAGGATCTCGCCTTCACCGACGTCGAGGTGCGGGCGCTCGCGCGCCGGCTGGGACGGGACGCGCGGATCGCGGAACCGGTTCGTGGCTGGCCCGCCATGGTCCGGCTGTCCCTCGCGGCCGGGCCCGCCGCACCGTGGCAGTATGCCCGCGAGGAGGTGCTCGGCCGGGTAAGCAACGCGCAGCGTCAGGCGCTGGCCGCGCTGGCCGCGCTCGGGACCGGAACCGCCTGCGAGGTCGCCGAGGTCACGGGCGGCGCCGTCACCCTCGATGACCTCGCCCGGCAGGTTCCTCTGGTCGGGGTGCTGGACGACGGCCGGTATCGCGCGCACGATCTGTGGGCCGATGCGCTGCCGCAGATCCTGACGGTGCGGGACGAGCGCGCCCTGCGGGAACGTGCCGTCGCGCTGCTGGCGGCCCGCGGCGACCTGGTCCGCGCCGGCCGGCTGGCCTGCCGGGCAGGGGACTGGCGGCTGCTCGGCGTTCTTGCCGTCGACCTCGTGCACAGCACGCTGTCGGCGCTGCCGTGCACCACGGCGGAGAGCTGGCTTGGCGCGGTCCCGCCAGCGGTCGCGGACGACCCGGCGTTCGTGCTGCTGCGGGCCGCGGTATTGCACGCCGGCGACTTCATGGATCCGCGCATCGACCCCCTGCTCGACCGGTCCTGGCAGGGGATGCTCGACCGTGGCGACCAGCGCGGCGCCGCGGCCGTGCTCGGGCAGGCGATGATCACGGCGCACTCCCGCGCCGACCTCGCCCGGCTGGCCGTGGTGGCCGGCTGGGGGGACCGGCTCGACGGCCCCGTTTCTCCCGTTGTGACGCTGCTGCGCCGCAACATCGCCGCGATGCGCGCCGAGGCCGCCGGTGACCCGGAGGCCGCGCTGGCCGAGTTCGCCCAGGCGCCGGTGCACGAAGTGCCCCGGGCCCTCGCGCTGTCGGTGTGGAGATTTCATTTCCACTGCCTGAACATGTGCGGGCGTGGCCGGGAGGCGGCGGTGCTGGCCGACCGGACGCTGGCCGAGGCCGGGGACGAGCTCATCCGGCTCTCCGGTGCCATGGCGCGCTGGTTTGACGGCGACCCGTCCGGCCTGAACCAGATGCGCCGCCAAGGACTCGGGGTAGTCATGGCCCGCGCCTTGGCCGGCTCCGGGACCGGGGCGCAGGCCCGGGTCTGGCCGCCGGAGGCGGGCACGGACACCACGACGGCGCGAGAAGGCTTTGTGGCCACGGCACTAGCGGCGGTGATGGCGGCCTCCTGCGGAGAACAAGCCCGGTTTCCGTCGCTTCCCTGCGGAGACCCGGCCGGCTATGACAACCCTCGCGACGCCTTCCTGGCCTGCGCCGCCCAGGTGGCGATGGCGATAGCCCGCGGCGCGGAGCCGGCGGCGCGGCAGGCCTACGCTCGCCACCTGGCCAGGTGGCCCGTCGAGGACCGGTTCGCCGAACGGCATCTGCGCCGGTTCCTGGCCCTTGGTTACGTCTTGAGCAATCGGCTGCGCGCGCACTGGGACGGCGTTGCCCTGGGTCCCTCGCACCTCGCGGCGCGGGCGACCGCACGCGCCCTGGTCCAGGCGCGGGCGGGCGACCTGACCGCGGCCGGGGAGCTGGCCCCGGCGTACGCCCTGTGCTTCCTGCCGCTGTCGTGGTCAGTCGAGCTGGCCGCTCGCCTGGCGGCCGCTGGTCACCCCCACGGGTACGAGCTTGGCCGCTGGCTGGCCGACACGCTCGGGGCGGCCGTCCACCGGCAGCTCCGCGAGACGGCACGGTCGGCCCGGCGGCCGCTCGCGGCGGGAGCTGCGCAGCTCCTGGCCGCATTCCCCGCGCCTCCCGCGCACCGGACCCAGATCGCTGTCATCGGGCCGATGCGGCTGGCGCGGGACGGCACGCCGGCCGACGCGCCGGAGCTCCGGCGGGCCCGGGTGCGCCAGTTGCTCAGCGCACTGGCCCTGCGCCCCGTCCTGACCCGCGACCAGGCCATCGAGCTGCTCTGGCCGGGACTGGACCCGGCGAAGGCGGCCAGGAACATGCGGGTGACGCTGACCCACCTGCGCCGGCTCCTCGAACCCGGTCGATCAGGCGGCGACGCGAGCTACCATTTGCGCACCGACGGTGACACGATTCGGCTCGTGCAGTCCGAGTTTCTCTCCGTGGACCTGTGGACCCTTGACGTCCTGGACAAGCGGGCTGGCCAGGCGCGGGCCGACGGTGACATCGACCGCACGGCCGCCCTGCTCACCGACGCGGTTGCGCTGTGGCGCGGCGATCCGCTGCCGGACCTGCACCACGTGCGCAGCCCCGATGTGCTGGGTGAGGTCGATCAGGTCCGCATCCGCCACGTCAGCCACCTGCTGGCACTCGGCGAACTGCGCCTGGTGGCCGACGACGCGGCGGCGTCCTTCGCGCTGGCCGAGCGTGCGCTGTCGCTGGAACCATTCGACGCCCGCGGCCACCGGGTCGCCCTCGCCGCGGCCCTCAGGGGCCGCCGTCCCGCCCAGATCGCGGCGGCGCGCCGGCGGGTTTGCTCAGCCCTGAGGCAGCTTGGCGTCCCGCCGGACCCGCCGACCGCGATCCTCCTGCAGCAGGCGGCGCGCTGGGCCAGTGCCGGGGCAACCCGGGTCCAGCGTCCGCGGCGACGGGACTAGTGGTGGGTAAGCGTCAGGACGGCGTTCTTGTCCGTCTTGATGTCTTTATTCGAGAACACCTGCGTGAAGTCGCCGCCATCGGCGGCTGTGTAGTGAATCTCGAACTCCGCGTCCTCCACGCACTTAATGTTCAGCGTCTGCCGGACGCTCTTGCTGCCGCCGGGGGCGAGGTCGTCGATGCTGCCGCCGAGCGTCAGGTTGTTCCAGCCCTCCAGCCCTCCGGGGTTCCTGACCCGGTGTCCTTCGCTGGGAATGGTGACGGTGAGACCGGTGCCGTTGACGAACTTGATCGTCATGTCCTTGCACTGACCGAAGACCATGGGAAATCACCCTCGTGTGATCTTTGCGTCGCACAGCGGAAGCGATGCGCCGGCCGACCCCCATGGCCGGCATTCCCAGGCTCCGGGATCGGGCGTTGCCCGGACGCTAACCAGACGGGCGTACGGTCCCGCGGTTAACGTCCGGGCAACGCCCGGTCGGCAGCCTTGGAGCCAGGCCGGCACCGAGAGCTAGATCAACGATCGCGCATGGCGTGCTTCGAAAGGACGGGGGTCCAGGTGATGACGTTCAAACGACTGTGGTCCGGTAACGACCGTGCCGCGCAGCGCGGCATTCCGGCCGGGCTGCCGGTGAACACGGTGGCCTCCGCGCCGGTGGATGTGCACGCCGTTCGCGGGCACTTCGCGTTCCCCCGGCTGGGCCGGATCGTCACGAACAACGCGGCGAGCACGCAGCCGCCCGACGAGCTGCTCGCGCTCTACCGGTCCCTGGCGGCCGGATATGAGAACGTGCACCGCGGGCAGTCAAGCGCCTCACAGGCGACGACCGCGCTGTTCGAGGACTCCTACGACACGATCGCGCGGTTCATCGGCGCGCCCGGCCGGGCCAGCATCGCGTTGTACCGGAACACCACCGAGGCCCATAACGCGGTCATGTACACGCTGCTCAGCGAATTCCGCAACGGCGACAACGTGGTGACCACGACGATGGAGCACAATTCGAACTACGTCCCCTGGTATGCGATGTGCCGCGAGATCCTGCCGCGGTTCGGGCGGCGGGTGCACTACCGGCTGGCACGATTTGACCCGGTCAGCGGAGAGCTGGACCTGGACCATCTGGCGTCGTTGATCGACGCCCGTACCAAGCTCGTGTGCTGCACCGGCGCCTCGAACTTCCTTGGCACAAGGAACCCGCTGCGGACCATCCGCGCGCTCGCAAACGCCAGCGGGTACCCGCAGCCCAGTGGCGAGCGGCGTTCCCGCCTGCTCATAGATGGCGCGCAACTCGTGCCGGGATCGTTTGTCGACGTTCAAGACCTTGACGTGGACTACCTGTCGTTCTCGTTTCACAAGATGCTGGCGCCGTTCGGGGTCGGGGTGCTGTACGCCAGGCAGCACCTGCTGGCGTCCTCGCTGCCGTTCCTGTACGGCGGCGACATGATCGCAGAAGGACGCGTGTTTCCCGACCGGGTCGAGTACAACGCCCTGCCATGGAAGTATTCCGCCGGAACGCCTAACATCCTCGGTGCGATCATCTCAGCCCAGGCCCTGCGCATCCTGCTCGACCTGGCGATGACACCGAGGAAACCCGCCTACTTCCAGACGGCCAGACCGATCGAACCCGGCGCCGTCCGCGCGGCCATGGATCGTGTGTCGGCGTGGAACGGCCGCCTGACCAACCGGGCGCTCGAGGGCCTGCGCACCGTCCCGGGGATCACCATCTACGGTCCGCCGGACCCATCCCGCCGCACCTCGCTCGTCTCGTTCAACCTCGCGGGTCACGATCCGGTCAGCCTGGCCGAGGTCCTGAACATGGCCGGCGTGGAATCGCGCGCGGGCTGCCATTGCGCGACGCTCGCCCATCACGCGCTCCGGCTAGACCCTCCCGCGAGCTGCCGCCTGAGCTTCTACCTCTACAACACCCTCGACGACGTGGACCGCGCCGTGGAGGCGGTAGCCACCGCAGCCAGCCGCCGGACCCCGCGCGTTCCCCGGCCCATGGCCAGCGGAGCGTCATAGCCGACCTCGAGCGGCACGTGCCCATGAGGAGCAGGTCAGACAGGCCCGGCCGGGAGCCCGGAACCGTCCGGGGCAGGCCGCTCTCGCCTAGGCTGCGGTTGTGCCTGCTCTGATCGCGATGTGCGGGCTGCCGTTCGCGGGCAAGTCCGTCCTGGCTGGGGCGCTGAGCCGGGATCTGCGCATCAGGCATCTACGTCAGCCCGGACTACGTCCTGCCAGAAGTCCTGGCCAGAGTCCGCGCCCGCCTCACGGGGAGCTGAGCCCCGGCGGGTGCGCCCTGGGCTCAGTCCGAATGCGCCCGGTGATGCGGTCGGTGTCCGCCGGAAGGTGCGGCCGCGCTGCCGGGGAGGTTCCGCTAGCCGCGAGCGGCCACAATGACAGTATGGTAGCTGGCGGCTAGGGGCAGTTGAGGTGACCGATATGACCAGTGTGGTAGATCAGCCTCTCACCGGTGAGCTCTCGGCGGCCGCCCAGGCGGTGGGCTCCCGGCTCACGGGTGCGGCCCCGCTGGGCGTCGCGTTCTCCGGTGGCGTCGACTCCTCGGTGCTGCTCGCCCTGGCGGTGCGGGCGCTCGGCGCCGGCCAGGTTGTCGCCATCCTCGGCGTCTCGCCCAGTCTGGGGTCGGATGACCGTCTCGCGGCACACCGGGTCGCCGCGGTCGTCGGCGCCCGCATCGTCGAGATTCAGACCAGGGAAGGGGACAACCCCGCCTACCGGGCCAATGGCCCTGATCGCTGCTTTCACTGCAAAGACGAGCTGTTTACCCGCATAGAAGATGAGGTAGCCGACACCTATGGCCTGGCGGCCGTGGCCTATGGAGAGAACGCCGATGACATGATGCGCCCGGATCGGCCCGGGTCCCGGGCGGCCAGTAACCATAAGGTCCTGCGGCCGCTGGCCGATGCGGGACTGGGTAAGGCCACGGTGCGTGCCATCGCCAGGGCGCTGCAGCTCCCGAGCGCCGACAAACCCGCCGCACCCTGCCTGGCGTCGCGTATTCCTCACTACCAGGAGGTCTCCGAGGCTAAGCTCGCTCAGATCGAGGCGGCCGAGAAGACCCTGCGGAACCTGGGCTTCGGCGAGTCCAGAGTGCGTCATCACGGCGAGGTGGCCCGTATCGAGCTCCCCGCCAGTGAGCTCGTCCGAGCCGTCTCCGCTCCGGCACGCGAGCAGATCCACGCCGCTATGACCGCCGCTGGCTTCCGGTTCGTCGCCGTCGATCTGGCCGGTATCCAGTCCGGTGCCTTCACGATGTCATTGCTGCCGGTCACGCGTGACTGAGCCCTGGCGGCCCGATGAGGCTATGGCGGCGTTCATCGAGCTGGACCATGACCGGGTGCGCCGCCGCGGCTACCCCGAGGCGGTGTACTGCGAGGGCAAGACGCCAGGCCAGGTCAGTGCCGTCGCCCGGGCCATCAAAGCATCCGGGACCACGACGTTGTTCACCCGTGCGGGTCACGCGCACACCAAGGCGGTCCAGAATGTCCTGCCGGACGCCCGCTACGACGAAGACGCGCGCATACTGGCCTGGCCGCCTGAGCCTCCTGCTCCGCGCGGCGGGCGGGTACTGGTGGTCGCGGCCGGTACCTCCGACTTCGGAGTCGCGCGGGAGGCCCAGCTGACCGCCGTCTATCTCGGCCGCGCCGCCGATCTCGTCACCGATGTCGGGATCGCCGGCCTGCATCGCATACTGGCCCGGCTCGACCAGCTGAGGTCGGCCCGCGTCATCATCGTGGTCGCCGGGATGGACGGCGCGCTGCCTGGCCTGGTCGCGGGCCTGGTCTCCGCGCCGGTGATCGCCGTGCCGACGTCCGTCGGCTACGGCGCAGCGCTACAGGGCCTGGCGGCTCTGCTTACCATGCTCAACTCCTGCGCGCCCGGCGTGGCCGTGGTCAACATCGATAACGGCTACGGTGCCGGGCACCTGGCTGCCCAGATCGCGGCCCCGGCCTAGACCCCCGATCAGGCCCCCGGATCAGGCTGGGCCTGCCTGGACTGGCCTGCCCGGCACGAAACCTTCGCGCTCCGCGGCGGCCACGGCTTCCTCGAGCACCCGGCGGACCGGGACGGATCGTTCGGCGGCGACCATCGCGGCATCGTCGAATTCCGGTGTCGCATGGACCACTTCGCCGCCCCGATGCGCGACCTTGAGGCGGACCTGGCCACCCGCGACCGGCAACGGCACCCAGAACCGGTCCAGGGCCATCCTGGTGACGGCGACTTCACGTACCCCGATGGTGCTGGTCAGCTCGAAGATCAGCCGCCGTAGCACATCACGCCTGTCCACCGGGGTCAGCACGGCGAGCGTGTGAGCGGGGCGCCCCTTCTTCATCACGATCGGGACCAGCCATGCATCAGCCGCGCCAGCATTCAGCAACGACGCCAGGACCGTGGGCCACACCCGCGGGTCCATGTCATCGACGTTGGTTTCCAGCACCGACATGATCACCGGATCATCCGGTTGCCCGGGCTGGTCGGTACGGTCCCCCAGGACAACGCGCACGACGTTCGGGCGACCGGGGACATCTGCGGTGCCGGCCCCTACGCCGACCGTGCGCACCGACATGGCGGGCAAGTCGCGGGACTCCTGCGACAGGGTGGTGAGCAGCGCCATGCCGGTCGGGGTGGCTAGCTCCCCCTTCCCGCCGGACAGCACGCGCCAGCCCGCCGACATCTCCAGCACCGCCGGCACGGGAACCGGGAGATCGCCGTGGGAGGCGGTCACCCGGCCAGAGCCCAGCGCAATGGCGCTGCAAGACATGGAGGTCACCCCCAGCCAGTCCAGCGCGGCGCACACGGCGACGACGTCCGCGATCGAGTCCCAGCCTCCGGCCTCGTGGAAGTGCACCTCGTCGGCCGCGATCCCGTGCACTCGCGCTTCGGCCTCGGCCAGCCGCCGGAACACGCGCCGGGCCTGCTCCCGCACCTGCACCCCGAGATCGGCATGCTCGAGCAACGCCTGAATGTCGCGCCAGCCGCGATGCGCCTGATCCTTCACCGTGGGGTGCACGTCTACCTTGGTGGCGCGCATCCCGGCCCGCGAGACCAGCGTGGACGCCAGCCGGACCGAGTCCGGCAGCACGGCGTCCACGGCGGCCTGCAGAACTGCCAGGGGCGCCCCCGCATCGACAAGAGCCGCGAGCAGCATATCGCCGGCCACACCTGCCGTCGCATCCGCCCAGGCGTGCCTGGCCGCACCGGCTGATGTCATGATGACACCCTAGGCTCCAGGCACCCCGGGAGGTCTCGTGCCCATCGAACAGGCAGAGTTCGGCCGCACCGGCCACCACAGCAGCCGGGTGATCTTCGGCGGGGCGGCTCTCGCGCAGGTGTCCCAGCGGGTCGCGGACGAGACCCTGGATGTCCTGCTCGCCCGCGGCGTGAACCACCTAGACGTGGCCTCGTCCTACGGCGAGGCGGAGGTGCGCATCCGGCCGTGGCTGCAGCGCGAACCGGGCCGGTTCTTCCTGGCCACCAAGGGTGACGAGCGCACCGCAGCCGGGGCCCGCGAGGAACTGCACCGGTCTCTGGACCGGATGGGCGTCGACCACGTCGACCTGTGGCAGCTGCACGCCCTGGCCGATCCGATCGAGTGGGACGTCGCCCTGAGCCCTGGCGGGGCGCTCGAGGCCGCCATTGAAGCCCGGGAGCAGGGCCTCATCCGCTGGATCGGGGTGACCGGCCACGGCAGCCAGATCGCCGCGACACACCGGCGCAGCCTAGAGCGGTTTGACTTCGACTCGGTGCTGCTCCCGTACAACTTCATCACCATGCAGAACCCCTACTACGCCAGCAACT
>Ga0335081_10006519_pt1 | contig 18609 bp, 17 predicted proteins | sample Lox_Sample_35_FD_206713 | JGI IMG/M metagenome (GOLD analysis project Ga0335081, IMG submission 206713) | Soil microbial communities from Loxahatchee National Wildlife Refuge, Florida, United States - Lox_Sample_3.5 | ecosystem: Environmental > Terrestrial > Soil > Wetlands | place: USA...
CGGTTTTCTTGGCAGCGTTGCTAGTTGTATCGGCCGTCTTGTCAGCGGCAGTCTCGGTACCGTGTGCGGTATCTTTCGCGGCGACCTTGGTTACGTGGCCGGTTTTATGGGCGGCATCGTCAGTCGTGCTGGCAGTTTTGTGCGCTGCAGTGTCAGTGGCATTTGCCGTATCTTTGGCAGCGGTCTTGGTCGCATGGCCGGTATCTTCGGCCGCTTTCTTGGTGTCGGTCGCTACTTGGGCATAGAGTAAGCCGGTTGAGACAAGCAGGGCTAGAGTCAGAACTCTCCCCAACGTTAATTTCATATTGTCCTCCCCTTGGGTGAAATGGATGGTTAGAGTATGGCGCACTTATATCGGGAAAACAACCGCTTCGTGCTCATTCGCCTTCTTCTTCCAAGGCAGTGAGCGTTTCATCCCCCACGTCCCACTTCTTCAGAAGAGTGAAGATAGTTTTGGATGAGAATCCTGCGCGCATCAACTGACGAAAGATTCTCGCTGTTTGCTTCTGGTCTTTCGGTTTCACCAGCCGCTTGCGCCGCAGATAGTTACGCGCCAGTTGTTCTTCGTTGACGTTCTCGTAAGCATCCGCAATCGCTTTCTCGATGATTTCGCCGTGGACGCCTTTGACTTTCAGGTCCGTAATCACTCTTCTGCGGCCAAATTTCTCATTGTCGCGACGAAGAGATGAATACGCGGCGGCGTAACGAGCGTCGTTCAAGTAGCCCTGATCTTTCAGTTTGCGAATGACCAGTTCAACCAAGGTCTGACCATATTCTGTTTCTGAATCGACTCGCGGACGCAGCAACCTCTTAAGTTCCGCCACTGTACGCATGCGCCGCGACAGTGCGCCCACGGCGTATTCGTAGAGTTCGTTCTCAGAATCTGTCTTTCTTGGTCGGGGAAACGGCATTTCGATTGCTTCAAAGTGAGACTGTAAAAGTTTAGTTAAATCTGACTCACAAGTGCATTTTACTGCGCAAAACGCGGCACAATGGACGTTCCAGTGTTTACGTCTTTTTACAACTTTGCGGTGACATTGGGAACTTTCTCCCGTCTATTTCCGTAAACACATAGAGATGAAAGGGAACCAGTCATGTTAGCGATCGATGTGGAAAAAAATGGCGATGTGGCGATAGTGAGATTGAACGGACGGCTGGTCCGTGGCCATGAGGTGCGGACCCTCAGGAGCGCGGTGGTTGCGGAGAAGTGCAGCCGCATTGTGGTGCTGGATTTGTCGGAACTGGAGTCGCTTGACGCCGGCGGCTTGACCACTCTGCTGGGGCTGCATCACTGGGCGAAGAGCCACGGAGTGCAGCTAAAGCTGGTAAATCCCTCGCGGTTTGTCCATGAAATTCTGCTGCGCACCCGGCTGGACCATGTCTTTGATATCTCAAAACTTGATCATGCGCTCTACGTTCTGAGCGGGCCGAATTGCCAGCATGCGAGATATGCAGCTGCTTTCTGAGAAGGATCAACGGCCTCCAAAACAAAAGGCGCGCTCTCGGGCGCGCCTTGAGTGTTTCTGAAGGGGAACTAAACTCCGCCGTAGCCCACCTGCTGCATGGCGTTCTTCGAAATGTCGCTGGTCGAAGAGATACCCTGCATGCGCAGCTTGAAATCGTCGGCGTTCGAGGCGTTTTCCAAGGCGGTTTCGTAGTTGATCAGCCCCGCCTGGAACAGATCCCACAAGGATTGATCGAAGGTCTGCATGCCGTACTGCGACGTGCCGGCGGAAATGGCGTCGCGGATGGCGCGCGTCTTTTCCGGGACGAGAATACATTCGCGAATGTAGGCGGTATTGATCATGATTTCGACGGCAGGCACGCGGCCTTCGCCGTCGCAGCGCTTGACCAGTCGCTGGCTGATGACTGCGCGAAGCACAGCGGCAAGCTGAAGACGAATCTGTTTCTGCTCCGGCGGCGGGAAGACGGCGATGATCCGGTTGATGGTTTCGACCGCATCGAGCGTGTGCAAGGTCGAGAATACCATGTGGCCAGTTTCAGCGGCGTGCAGTGCAGTACCGATAGTTTCGATGTCGCGCATTTCGCCGACCAGGATGACGTCGGGATCCTGACGCAGCGAAGCTCGTAGCGCGGCTCCGAAAGACGGCGTGTCGACTTCGATTTCTCGCTGATTGACGTAGCCCTTCTTGTCGCGATGCAGAAACTCTATTGGGTCTTCGATGGTGATGATGTGCTCAGCGCGGGTCGAATTGATGCGATCGACCATGGCGGCCAGCGTCGTCGACTTACCGGAGCCGGTCACGCCGGTGACCAGGATCAGGCCGCGTGGCAGGTCGCAAATCTGCTCGACCACTTTGGGCAAGTAGAGTTCATCAAGAGCGCGAATTTTCGTTGGAATGACGCGCAGCACCAGTCCCACGTTGCCACGCTGCTGAAATACGTTCACACGGAAGCGGCCAAGCCCGGCGACGCCATAAGCCATGTCGATTTCCGTGTTTTCTTTGAACTTCTGCTTCTGGCGCGCGGACATCATGCTGAAAGCCATGGTCAGCATGTCTTCGGCGCTGATGCGTGGTTGATCGGTCAGCGGAATCAGTTCGCCGTCGATCCGCAGGTGAGGGTAGTTGCCGACCTTGAGGTGCAAGTCGGACGAGCGCCGCTCCATGGCGATGCGCAAGAGATCATCAATGTTCATGCGGGAGTTCCTTGAGGGCCTCTCGTATCATGAACCGAAATCGCCCCTGACCCAAGATGACCTAGGTAACGGGGACAATCGAAAACTGTCAGCGAGGGCTGCCGATTTTTAAGATAAAGAGGTCCAGGTAACCATTGAACCGGGCAGCCACAAGGGTAAGCATCACTGATTTAAAGAGGCATTTTTCGGAGTTCATCCGTCGAGTCGAAAAGGGTGAGGAATTCATGATCACTTTTCGCGGCATGCCCGTGGCGCGACTAGTTCCGATAAGGCCAAGCAAGGAGCGGGCAGACAAAAGCCGCCTGTAGGGCGGCTTTGACTTTTTATACCGACGACAGAACTAAGCAACAGCGGCCTCACTGATTTGCCGCTTTTGAAATCTGAAACACTACTCCTTTTCCGTTCTTTCCTCCTTGAAAAGCAGTTCCAAAGAGGCTGCCTTTTACGGCAATCACTGTGCCTTGCGGCTGGCCACCATCGACACAACCCGGCTGCGAACAGAACTTGTACAAATCCGCTTCCTTTCCGCCATGAATCCTGAAGACCGTGCCGTAGCCCGATCCGCCATAGTACGTCGTCCCGTAGAGATCTCCGCCGACCAGAGCAACACCGCCGGGCGAAGACCCCTGAAAGATTAGAGGATCCAGATGGCGAGTATTGGGATTTATCCGAAAGACCCCGCTTGGGGGCCCCCACGTCGTCCCATAGAGATTCCCGGATTTGTCAAAGATCATGGAGGCGTGGGAACTCAGCCCACTTCTCGTGTCAAACGTGTAGAGAACCCTTGCTTTCCAGGGAAGATTCGGCTGCGGGATCAACTCGAAGATGACGCCGGATCCTCCGCCTCGCCCTCCCAGAGTCGTCGTGCCATACACATTCCCTAACGCATCAAGCGTCACTCCGCCTATGGGGAGAATTCCGATGCTCGGATCCAGGCCAAACGAATAGAGCACCTGCTCGGACCATTGGTCTCCGGATTTGGGCGGTTGCAAGACGAAGACCGTACCGGAGGAACCGTATTTTCCCCCGTTCTCGGTAGTCCCGTAGAGATTCCCCGAGGCATCGAGAGCCAGATGGCAGCGCGGTAGGCTGCCGTCATTCTGCCCGCCAAAACGCCAGAGAGTGGTCTCGGTCCAGGTACCACCGGGATGTGCGGGAGGCGCCAGTCGGAAGACCGTTCCCGGCCCGTTCGCGCCTGACGTCGTGCCGTAAAGGTTGCCAGCCTTGTCAAAGATGAGCCCGGCCATGGGAAAGTCTTCGCCGCGAGTGAAGCTGTAGAGCACGGTTTCTGTCCAGGTCCCATCCTGCGTGGGACTGAGTTCGAATACCGTGCCATAGCCTCCCTCGTTCGTGTCGTTGGCTCCTCCGAATGCGGTGGTGCCATACAAGTTCCCGGAGGCGTCGGCCACTAGTTCCGCCCACGGCTCAGAACCGTCAGTGCATGGTGCGGCCGAACAGAAATTGTAAAGCACCTTTTCTTGGACCTGGGCGGGGCTAGACGCAACCAATGTCATGGCTGCACAGAAAACGGCGACAATCATTGTGATTCGGAGGAGGATGCGCGAGACCATAAGACCTACCTGGAGCGGAAAGATCGAACAGCGAAGGCGAGACAGTATACATCGGAGTAAGCAGGGAGGAACAACTTTGTTCTGTGAACAAAAAAGCCGCCCAAGGCGGCTTTTGATGCCTTCCTCACGACAAAGACTAAGCAGCAGTGGCCTCGGCTGGCGGCACGAATGGCTCGTCGTAGCTGCCGCCATAAATTGAGGGAACCTTCGCCCCCATGGGCCGCAAGTAAACGGCAAGCTGGCCGCGGTGGTGAATCGAGTGATTGTTCAGAAAGCCCAAATATGCGACGGCCGGGAAATTGAACATCCCCAAAAATTCGACCGGCGTTGCGAGTTGTTCTGGCGTCAGCGATCGCACCCGCTCGGCGGCACGTTTGAAATTTCTGTCATACCAGTCCACGATTTCGCCGATGGTCTTGGGCTTGTCGGCTTCCGTGGAACTTTCCATGTTGAAGTTCAGGTCGGCAATGCCATCGAGAAATTGCACGTCGGACTCGGCCAGATGCCATGCCAGCTCCCATGCGGTGCGGGCATTGGAATCGGGCCGGTAATCGGATTTCGCATCAGGAATGGCTGCGATGACTTTCTTGGTGGTTTCAAGTTCACGAAGCACGCCGTCGAGCATGATGTCTCGAAGGCCGGCTGCGAACTCAGGAGTGAGACCTTGCTGGGGATTTGCCATGATCGTCTCCTTGGCTGGTTGGTGTGGCAAAACTATAAGGGCGCAGTTCGCGCGCCCCCGAAAACTAATTTCAGAACTGACTCTATACCGTAACCGGGTGCTTGCTTCCCACTGGAACCGGCGTCAACCAATTGAAGCGGTCGGCTTTCTCGCCCCGAATAATGCCGAAGAACTCTTTTTGAATTGCCTTGGTAATCGGGCCGCAGATACCTTTGCCGACGCTGATTTTATCGACCGACCGGATAGGCGTGATCTCGGCAGCGGTGCCGGTGAAGAAGACCTCGTCAGAAATGTAGAGCAGTTCGCGCGGGATGCCTTGTTCGATCACCGGAATCTTCAGGTCTTCTGCGATCTTCAGCACGGAATCGCGAGTAATACCCGGCAGCACCGAGTTTCCTAAGGGAGCGGTCTGCAATACACCGTTGCGCACCACGAACACGTTCTCGCCCGAACCTTCACTCACATAGCCATTCTCGTCCAGAGCAATGCCCTCAACGTAGCCATTGAGAATGGCTTCCATCTTGATGAGCTGCGAGTTCATGTAATTTGCGCCGGACTTGGCCATAGCCGGAAGTGTATTGGGAGCGATACGCGTCCAGGAGGAGACGCAGACATCGACGCCTTGCTCAGCGTCCGATCCGAGGTACTTACCCCAGGGATAATTGCAGATGTAAACCTCGGTCGGTGAGTTGAAGGGATTCACCCCCGCCTCTCCATAGCCACGCAGCACGATCGGGCGCAGGTAGCAGGGCCACACACCATTCTGTTTGACCAATTGCACCATAGCCGCCACCAGCTCTTCGCGGGTGAAATCGACGTCGATGCGGTAAATCTTGGAGGAGTCCAGCAGCCGTTGCATATGGTCATTGGCACGGAAAATGGCTGGCCCGCTGGGCAGAGCATAACAACGGATGCCCTCAAACACCGAGGAGCCATAGTTGACCACGTGCGACATCACGTGGATTTGCGCCTGATCCCAGGGAATGAACTTGCCGTTATGCCAGATTTTCTCCGTCTTTTGAATGGCCATGGACGCTCCTCAATGAACTAAAGATTCCCTAATACCACCGGGGGATTCGTTCTTTGATGCCAAAATTAACAACCGTGGGCGGACCCGCCTGCTTCATCAGGCGGCACGGCACTCGGGGGAAACTGCTCTGCATCAAAGCGAAGTGATTATAACCGAGACCGGAGGAAATTCAGGAGGGTTTTCCCGAGGCAAGAAAAAAGTTTACAACTGGCCGCGACCGGCAGACAGGAGTCTTATGTCTACCGGCGATCGATGGCGTCCGCCGGAATCGCAGACTCGGTGGCAGCTTTGGCCTGCATCTTCGCTGGCAGTTCATCCCCACGGTAGTATCGGCCTTTGGTGGCACGCATTTCCGGCATGGCTGCGTAGGGTTTGCTGTAGTCGTTGGCGGCATTCCAGAAGAGGAACCCAATTCCACCCTTACTTTTCGCGGTCATCACCTGGGTTTCAATGTATTGCGGTGAGTAGGTCTTGGTACGCCAGTGGAAGGCCTGCAGCCAAGGGCGAATTACGACTCCGCTATCTTTGGTGATCGCCTCAAAGCGCGCCATCGACTCGCCGATGAAGTGCTCCGGCGCGTCTCCAGGGTGAGCAATGCCATCCATGCCGAAGAAATGCGATGGATAAATCATGGGTGAGAGCACGTCGCAATACTTCGCCATCCCGGGGATGTCCTGCCCAGTGTGGGCGAGGTCTACCGGCCGTTGCCAGGCCATTACGCCGAAAACATCGAGCGAAAGTAAGACCCCGGTCGGATGCAATTCTGCGTAAGCATGTTTAAGGAAGTCGGTAATCACATCAGTTCGATGCCAGGTGGGATGCTCGGTCTGAAACACGAAGCTGGCATCTTTCTGGTCGCCCTCAGCAGGGAACCGGACGTAATCAAACTGCACTTCGTCGACGCCCGATTGCGCGGCCTTCTTGGCCAAAGCGATATCGTACTCCTGAACCTTAGGCTGGGAGGGATCGGTCCAAACCAGCTTGCCATTTTCCCGCCATGCCTGTCCGGTTTTGTGCGATTTCACCGCCAACTCTGGATGCGAAGCCACCAGCCGTTCATCACGAAAAATGGCCACGCGCGCGATCGCATGCATGTTCAGCGAATGCAGGAAATGCACGAACTTCGGAAGATCCGGCAGTGGAGTATGGTGTTTGCCCAGTAGCGGATACTCGAATGGAATATTGACGCTGCCATCACTGTCTTTGATGTCGAAGACCACGGCGTTGCCGCCCACTTCGCGCCAGTGGCGGATGATGCGCATACCGTGATCGCTGCCTGCCATTAATCCGGTCAGATAAACTGCACGAACTTCAAAGTCACGCGGGACCGGGATGGTGTTTTCCACAATCGGCGCTTCGAGAATGCCGGGAACGATGATCTGTTGTCCCTGCGTCAGGAAAGTCCTGTCAGAGTTGCCGTTCGCTTTGCGGATGGATTCAGCCAGTTCGCTGGAAGTGAGGAACGATGTCTGCGCGAGATAGTGCCGAGCCACTAAGACGAACGTGTCGCCGCGCTTGGCCACGTACAAGGCGCTTCCCGGCGGCAAGGGTTGCGTCAGTGAAATCGCAACCGCCGGTTTAGAGGTTGGTGGCAAAGAGGCCGAAGCCGGTACTAACTGCCCCTTTTGTGCGGCGGCAGCCGAAGGGATGTGAAAAAGCCAGGTTCGAATGCCGAACAAACCAGAGCAAAAACCCAAAGTAAGCAATATCCAACCGAAGCGACGCACTGTATCTCTCCCAAAATGCGAGGCTAACGGGCTTCGGAGAAGCTTGCCAGTTACGTCGGGTCACCGCCGTGCGCGCTACAGCGTGGACGGGATGGAGACAGGAGATTTCCCATGCGCAAAGTATTTCCCTTCCTGTGTTATTCCTCTGCGCCTACAGCGACCCACCAGCGCTGGTATCGGCATCTAATTCTTGTACAAAGAGAACATGGCAATGGCCCAGCATATGGCCAGCGATTTGCAGTGAGGTATTGCGACAGGCGTGGGGCCTGTTAGCAGGTGAAGGGGAGTGACAAATTTTGTCGCTTCCAAAACACGTAGACCGCCCCCCGAAGCCAAGGTTCAGGAGCAAAGAGGGCAGTGACCCTATGAAGAACGTCGTCAACACGGTACTCGATCCAAACCGCCGCAGTAACGATGCCCGCGAATTCGAGAACGCTTTGCGCCGGAAGATTGTCGGTCAGGACGCGGCGGTCGAGAAGGTCGTCGAAATCTACCAGATGTTTCTGGCGGGACTGAATCCCCCGGGACGCCCGGTGGGCAACCTGCTTTTCCTGGGACCAACCGGCTCAGGCAAAACCCGCGTGGTGGAAGCTGTCTCCGAAGCCCTGTTTGGCGACGCGCGGGCTTGCATCAAGATTGATTGCGCTGAGTTTCAACACTCGCACGAGATCGCGAAGCTGATCGGATCGCCTCCGGGATATCTTGGCCATCGCGAGACTCATCCGCTGCTGACGCAGGAGGCTCTGAACCAGTGGCATACAGATCAGCTCAAGCTCTCCATCCTGCTTTTCGACGAAATTGAGAAGGCATCCGATGCGCTGTGGCAGTTGCTGCTGGGAATTCTCGACAAGGCAACGCTTACGCTGGGCGACAATCGCCGTGTCGATCTTTCGCAGTGCATTATCATCATGACCTCGAACCTCGGCGCCAGCGAGATGGGCAGCCTTGTGGATGGCAGCATGGGCTTTGCGCAGAAGCCGAAACTCGTGGATTCCAAGCTGGACGACAAGATCGATCGCACCGCGATCGAAGCGGCTCGCCGCAAGTTTACTCCGGAGTTCATGAACCGCATTGACAAAGTCGTGGTGTTCAAGACCCTGAGACCGGAGCACCTGCAGCAGATTCTGGAGATCGAACTGGGCATGGTCCAGCAGCGAATCCTGATGGCGTCAGCTGCAAATCAGTTCGTCTTCAACTGCACGGCTAAGGTGAAGAGCTACCTGTTGCAAGAGGGGGCCGATCCCAAGTACGGCGCACGGCATTTGAAACGGGCGATTGAACGTCACCTGGTGTTTCCGCTGGCAAACCTGGTTGCCACCGGACAGGTCAAGCTGGGAGATTTCATCCGCGTCGATCTGACTGCCGAAGGCACGATGACATTCGTGAAAGAAGCCGAGAACGCTATGGTGCCGATGCTCATGGAACGCTACGGCGCTGCAACTGCCACGCCCGCAGTTGCGCGCGCGCGTGCCACGGCACAACGCGAGTTCGGAGCTATTCCAACTGTCGAAAGAAAACAAGTTTAGCTAGTCTGCAGACGCAGAAAGCGCCGACGAACCTGTCGGCGCTTTTTGTTTTTGACTATTTCGAGATTCGCAGGTTTGCAGGCGCGGTATACAGGTCGGGAAACTGCTGCTGCAGATGCGCCACCTTCGGCGCGTCGTTGTAGCGGATGTAAAGGTTGTCAGGATGATTGGCTGCGTAGTTCTGGTGATAGGCCTCTGCCGGATAGAACGCCGTCAACGGAACGACCTTGGTGACGATCGGATTTCCGTAAACCTTCGCCTGATCGAGCTGAGCAATGTAAGCTTCGGCAATTCGTTTCTGGTCCGGGCTGTTGTAGAAAATCGCCGAACGATACTGCGTTCCCTGGTCTGGGCCTTGGCGATTGAGTTCCGTAGGGTCGTGGGCGACGGAAAAGAAAACCCGCAGCAGTTCGCCATAGGTGACGCGCGAGGGATCGTAAACGATCTTCACTGACTCGGCGTGACCCGTGTCCCCCGTGCTGACGACCTCGTATTCCGCCGTCTTGGCCTCGCCTCCCGAGTAGCCTGAAGTCGCACTGATCACGCCCTTCACGTGCTGAAAAACCGCCTGAATGCCCCAGAAACATCCGCCGGCGATGACGGCTGTCTCTTGCCCGGGGGACTTGGCCAAAGGAGCGTCAATCGCAGGAGCCGGGAACGCCGAGCTTGCGCCGGCGCCACGTCCGAATGCAGTAAACAGTACGACCGTTGCCAACCCCACAATGAGAGCCCGAAGGGCAATACTTTTCATAGATGCCTGCCTCCGTATGAGTACGTAATCAATTAGAGCGCGGATGGGGCGAAAAGTTACACGACACGAGATTAGACATCTGTTGACCTGCTCACTAAACTCTAAACTGTCCCTAAACCTATGCGACTTGTGACCTTTGAAGATCCGGCGCGGCGGCAGCGAATCGGTGCGGTGGCCGCGGACAATCGCATCGTCGATCTGCACTCTGCCTGCGCTCTCTATCTGCGTGATGTGGAGCAAGAAACCGCCTTCTACCGCCTGGCGGAGGCGCTGGTTCCGCCGAATATGCTGGCCCTGTTTCAGGGCGGCGATACCAGCCTGGAAGCGGCGCGCAAGGCCTTGGACTATGTGGAGGAGAACGCCGCCGTAGTTGGTCCCAATGGCGAGTTTCTTTCTTACGCCGCCGAAGAGGTGCGGCTGAAAGCTCCCATCATTCCCAAGAAGTTTTTCCATACCGCTGGAAATTTTCGCGAGCACCACGAAGAGGCGACCAAAGCAGGATTCTCGCATCCTGTGATGCCGTGGATTGTGTTCTTCCAGAATGTCGACGCGATTATCGGGAACGACGAAGCCGTTATCTATCCTGAACATCTAACGCAGGAACTGGACTACGAATTGGAGCTGGCAGTCGTACTCAAGAAAGGCGGGAAACATTTCACGCCTGAGGAAGCCTCGAGCCACATTGGCGGATACGTGATCTTCAACGACATCACGGCGCGCGACATCCAGCGCCGTGAGATGAAGTCGGGCGTGTTCAGTTTCTGCAAGGGCATCGACACGTTTTGTCCGCTGGGCCCGTGGATCGTGACCGCCGACGAGATCCCCGACCCGCACAATCTGGCGATGGAGCTGCGAGTAAACGGTGAGCCGCGGCAGCGGTCGCACTCCGGCAAAATGTCAGTCAAGATTCCCGAGATTCTCTCTCACTATTCCCCGATGGGGTACAGCGCGGGCGATGTGGTTTCTACCGGCACAGTTTCTGGTGTTGCTGCGTTCAGCGGCGATCCGAAGGCGTGGTATCTGAAACCGGGCGACGTAATGGAATGTGAGATTGAAAGAATCGGTGTTCTGCGAAATCGCGTGATCTCGTGGGAAGAGGCCTACGGCGAAAAGCCGAAGGCGATGGCGACTCAGGAGACGAAGTAATCAGCCCCGATGGCACGTAAATGCATAGGTCCTTCGCTTCGCTCAGGATGACAAAGTGTTTGAGAGAAATTCGTGAACAGTAATTCGAAAATCTGGGTCAGCGAGCTGAATGCCCGGCCAGAAATCCGCTCGGCATTTCCCAAGAAAGCCGTTCACTTTTATGACACTACGCTGCGCGATGGTGAGCAGACGGTTGGTGTGGTGCTCTCGCCCCAACAAAAACTGGAGATCGCCCGCAAGCTTGACGATCTAGGAGTGAGCCGCATTGAGGCAGGCTTCCCGAGGGTTTCTTCCGAAGATGCTGAAGCCATTCAGTTGATGCAGTCAGCGAACCTCAAAGCTGAGCTTTGGGGATTCTCGCGTGCGGTGCAAGCAGACGTGGAAGAACTGGTGCGGCTTGGACTGACGGCGTCCTTGATTGAGTCGCCCACCAGTGACATCAAGCTGAAAGCCTACGGAATATCGCGCGAGGAACTGCTCAAGCGAGTGACCAATGCCATGTCAATCGCAAAGCGGAACGGGATCACGGTCGCATTCTTCGCCGTGGACGGCACACGTTCGGACGTTGATTTCCTAAAAAAAGTTTATCTGGCGGCGCTGGAGGCCGGCGCAAAAGAAATCGTTGTGGTGGACACCATTGGCGCGTGCGGGCCGGAGGCGGCAGAATTCCTTGTCCGGGAAGTTTGTAGTTGGGTCGGTTCGACAGTGCCCGTGCACTGGCACGGCCACAACGATTTCGGAATGGCAACGGCGTGTGCCGTCGCCGCGGTTCGCGGCGGCGCGTCGTGGATTCAGGGCACGATCAATGGCATGGGGGAGCGTGCGGGGAACGCCGACATCTGTGAAATCGCGCTGGCGCTGAAGTGCCTGTATGACGTCCCGGTAAAGCTGAACCTTAAAAAAGCGCGCGAGGTCTCGGGTGTCGTCAGTGCGGCCTCGGGGTATAAGCTTGATGCGTGGAAGCCGCTGGTGGGCGAAAATCTCTTTATGCGCGAGAGCGGCGCCGTTGCCAGCCAGTTTCACATCCCTGAGGCGATCGAACCGTATTCGTCGGAGCTCGTGAACGCGAAACGCAAGATCGTGCTGGGGAAGAAAAGTGGGCTGGATAGCATTGATCTTAAAGCCGAGGAACTAGGACTCACGGTGACGCAGGAACAGCGTGGCCCCATCCTTGCCGAGGTGAAGAAGCGGGCGATTGCAAAGAGGGGACTGGTCGACGATACGGAATTTCGTGAAATCGTCAGTTCTATCCCTGGCAATCCGTGAAAATCCGTGGCTTATTTTCGAAAGTGCGGCAGCACGGCTTCGCCGAATAGTTTTGCTTGTCCCGCACGGTCGTCGCCCCAGATTTCCAGCATGATATGAGTGCATCCGGCAGCGCGATACTCCTCAATCCGCGCGATGCATTCATCGGGCGTTCCGGCGATGGCGCAGACCTTCCTGAGGATGTCGTCCGTCACTTCTTTAGCGGCGGCTTTGCGGCCAGCTTTTTCCATCGCGTCGGCGATCGGTTGTAACTCTTGAAAACTCAGATTTGCGCATTTGAGCAACTCATCCGCTGCGCCCTTGATGTTTTGAACTTTGTTGGCGAGGTACATCGCAGCCTGCTCGCGTGCGCCTTCTTTCCCTTTGCTGGAGTCGCGCCCGATGCTGCCAACAATGACCGAGCCCAGAGCTAAAGTCGAAGCGTCCTTACCGACTTTGCGTGCGCCTTCTTCCATGTTCTTGCGCGAATAGCGGACGAACGCCGGGGTGGTGATGCTGGCAGTCAAAAGTCCATCGCTGATCGATCCAGCCATCTTCTGCATTACCGGTCCCGTGCCGGCGACATAGATCGGCGGAATGCCGCGCGGAGTGTGAGCGTCGGACTTCAGCGGCGGTACGCTGGCGGCAAAAACCTTGCCTTGATACTCGAAGGAATCGCCCTTAAGCACCCCGCGAATGACCTCGATGCTTTCGCGCATCACCGTCGCCGGGCCGACTTTCTCGCCCTCACCCTCGCCGATCTCTTTCATGAAAATTTTGGAAGCACCCAGGCCGAGCAGAAACCGGTCGTGCGCAAGGTCTTGCATGACCCGCGCCTCCATTGCGATCTGCACTGGATGCCGCGTATACGGCGAAATAATTCCCCAGCCAAGCTGAATCCGCCTGGTCTGCGCCGCGATGAGCGCCAGAATTGCTGTAGAGGAGCGCGCCTCAAACGAATGCTTGCGCCACCAGGGATAGGCTTCAGCGATCCAGAAAGTGTCGAAGCCGGCTTCTTCGCAGGCCTTTGCCATCGCGACGGTTTCGTGCACCGGTTCCATGCTGAGTTGCAGAACGCCGATGTTGAATGGAATCGTCATAAATTCGCTTTTAGCTCCTGGCTGTCGGCTCTTCGGCCAAGCTGCCAGCTACTGGCCTCTAGCTACTCCGGGTCCTTCCACGAATGTTCTAGTCCTTTGATTAACTGCCAGAGCGCTCGGTTGAGCGGAGTAGGGACGCCGCTTTTCTCGCCCCACTCGACAATTGCCCCGTTCATGAAATCGACTTCGGTCTGCCGCTTGGCCAGCACGTCCTGCAACATGCTGGCGCGGTGTTTACCTGGGGCGTTCGCGCCTTTTTGCACCAACACGCGCGGATCGCCGTGCAGTGCGATACCAAGTTTTCGAGCAACCGCTTCTCCTTCGGCGATGAGATCGTTTGAGAGCTTGCCGGTCGGTTCAAAGCGCGTCGCGGCACCGTGGTGAAGCAGTGTAAGCGCGCCCACCGGGTTGGTGGCGGCATTGAAGATCAACTTCGTCCACTGTGCTCCACGCGCGTCTTTCAGGGCAATCGTGTTCATTCCGCTGCGGGTGATGACCGCCGCTAGTTCCTCGACCTTTGCCATCGGAGTATGACTTGGTTCAAAGGGGCCGATCCACGTGTCACCTTTGATATCAAAGCCGATGTGTCCGGGCGCGATCGGATGGCCTGCGGGGAAAGTCGTCCCACGAATTACCAGCTTCACGTGCTCGGCGATGATCTCTTCATTGCCCACGCCATTCTGCACCGAGCACACCGCGCTGTTTGAATCGAAGATGTGGGCAACCTGCGCAATCGCGCTGCGGGTGTGAATTGCCTTGGTTGCCACAATTCCATAATCGCAACGCGGAAGTTCTTTCGGATCGCTCGTGGCCTGCAGGCGAGCGGTGAAATCAGCAGCCCCAGAAAGGCGCAGGCCATGGCTGCGGATGGCCTCGGTGTGCTCCTTCCACAGGTCATAAGCCCACACTTCGGCTTCGCCAGCGTTCGCGAGGTGCGCGGCGAACAGGCTGCCCACCGCTCCGCAACCGATGATGCAGATTCTCATGGAACTCCAAACATTCTTGTCATTCCGAGGAGTGCAACGACGAGGAATCTGCAGTTCGCGTAATCATACACAACTGCAGATTCCTCACTGCGTTCGAAATGACAAGGCGGCTAGGTATTCACATACTTCACGCTTACCTTTTCTCTTTGCCCGTATAGAACCTCCACGGCACGTCCGCCAGGCATTCGCCTTCGGTTTTGCCAATGCGATACGTGTCCTGGGTGTACAGACAAACCTTTCCGTCTTTGTCCACGACCTGCGGATGCAGAGAGAAAATCATATTCTCCTGTAACGGAACCTCACTCTTCGCGCCGATCGCAGGATGTTCGATCATGGTCGCGCCGATGCTGTGCCCGGAAAGGTGCCCGAGAGAAAATCCGTGCTTGGCAAAAGTCTCGGCAACCGCGCGGTGCACATTGCTCGCCAGTTCGCCGGCCCGCATCAGCTTGCGCGCAGCTTCGAGCGCGGATGGATAAGCATCCGCCATGGCCTGCGTGCGCGCACTCAGTTTTCCACGAAGCAGCGGCCGCGAAAATTCGACCCAGTAGCCGCCGGCGCCGGTGATTTCCAGTGAGTAGAGCAGAAGATCGTTAGTGGCAACCGTGCGGTGGCCGGGAACCTTGAAAGATGCTTCTGCCTCCCCTTGACTGCCCGAAAGAAGAATGTTCATCATGCGCGGGCCCGCGCCCCGCGCGAAAAATCGCTCAACCGCCGGGGCCATGATTTCCGCTTCGGTTTTACCCGGCTCGTACGCCTCGACCAGGGCCCAGAAACCATCCAGAATAATGTTCATCGCATCGCGGATTTCGGTGAGTTCTTCGTCGCTCTTCACCGCGCGCGCCATATCGAATTGAAAATCGAAGGGCAGCAACTCGAAGGAGGCATTCGCCAGCTCGCGATAGTCGCGGACTGCCATGATGAAGTTCATGCCGTAGACGCCGATACGCTTCCAGCCCTTCTCTTGTGCCTTCTCACGAATCCAGAGCCCGGGGATGTCTGGCCAAACTTGATCCTTGACCCAGGGCTTGGCCTTGTCGCCAATCCAGCGCGCCTCGCGTGGGAATACGAGGGTCGGCTCACCTTGAAGGGGAATTACGACATACACGTAGCGGTGAACGATCTCGAAACCCGAAACATAGAGCACCGCGCCTTCGAAACCCGCATACTGATTGCCGCAGACGATGAGGGCGTCCACACCTTCGCGTTGCATGGCGGCGCGAATATTCTTGTAGCGGCGGTCGATTTCTGATTGGCTAGGCAAGATGGTTCTCAGGATTGTACGCCGCAGAGCTCTGCCGCGGTCAAAGCGTAGATTTTAGTGATGTCCACCAGCGTTTTGATGGCCACTTTTTCTCCCTCGGCATCGCGCGGCCCGCTGGAAGGCCCGTAATTCACGGTTTCGATCCCGTAGCGGCTGAGCACACTGGCATCGGAGCACCAGGTAACGATCTCGCGATCCGGCCGCTTTCCCATGATTTGCTCGTGATTGGCATCGATGGCTTTGATCAATTCATGCTCTTCGCTGATGCGCGCGCCAGGCACTGAAACGTAGGTTTCAAACTCTAATCCCCAATCGGGGTGCTTCTTCTCGAGTTCAAAGAACATTTGCTGGATGTTCCTTCGCGCCTCGTTCATGGGGATGGTGGGCGGTACGCGGACGTCGAGAAATAGATCGGTCTTTTCGGGAGTGCGGCTGGCGCGCCAGGCATGTCCGCCGCGAATCCCGCCCAGGTTCACCAGCGCCTTCTTGCCGCCATGCGACGCATTTTTCTCCCAGTTCGTAATCCACTTCATAATGCTTTCCATCAGTTCGTACATGCGGCGGATAGAGTTCATCTCCTCGCGCCCTTCGCAGAATGCGGTATGCACGTAGATGCCGGCGCATGAAATGCGCACCCACATCGAACCAAAGTGTTCGAGCACCACATGCATGTCGGTCGGCTCACCCAGGATGCACATATCCGGCAGCACCCCGTGATTCACTAGATAGTGCGTGCCGAATCCGTAGCCGCGGTATTCCTTGCCTTTGAAGTCTCCCCACTGGGTTTTTTCGATCTCGCCAGCTACTGCCGCGATGATGACATCGCCTCTGAGCCGGACTCCCGCGCGCAGCAGCGCCTTGACCGCATGGGTGTAGCAGACCAGGGCGCCTTTCATGTTGTAGATGCCTAGTCCGTAAACGAAATCGTTTTTTACAACTGCAGTCGGTTTATAGCCGATGCCTGTAAGAAACTCCTCCCGGCCAGTGTTGGAAGTATCCATGTGGCCGTTGAACATGAGGTTCTTTCCACCGCCGCTGCCAATCCAGCGCCCAACCACGTTGGCCCGACCTTCCTCCACCTCTTGCCAGGTAACGTTGATCCCCAAATCTTGCAGCGCACCTTGCATGTACTGCGCCATCTGCAACTCTTCGCCAGTGGGACTGGGAATATTGATGACATCGCAGGCCATGGCCACGATTTCATCTGCGCGAACTTCGGCGACAATCTTTTCGACGAGAGAAATATCGAGTTTGCTGGTTCTTTTCCTGGCCGGTTCCAAAGTGTCCTCAGTGTCCGACTAGCCGAAAATCGTCAGGATACGTGCAGAGCTTTTCGTTTCCTTGCGCAGTGATCAGAAAATTATCTTCCAGACGCAAACCGCCGCCGCCCTCCCAGTAGATACCAGGCTCGATCGCCAGCACCATGCCTTTTTTCATCGTTCCGCCGCCGGCCTGGTGGGCGTAAGGCGCCTCGTGCGCCCGCGCGCCTACGCCGTGACAGATCGGATGCGACGGCTGCCCGGCGTATCCCCCTTCCGCGATCCGCGCGCGAATCAATCGATCCAACTCTGGGAAACTGGCGCCATCCTTCGCGAAGGCCACGCCTTCGCTAAACACCTTCAGCAACAGGTCGAGCAGCTTATGGTATTGCGGCGTGAGCTCTCCGGGGCAGGCGTTCTTCGTCAAATCGGTCCAATAGCCATCGACGCACACCCAGATTTCGAACAAAGTCGGCTCGTTCTTCTGGATCGGGCGATCGCCGGTCGCCGTGAACGTAGCGATTCCTTTCCCCGACCATACTAGAGTGAAAGCGCGCGCCATCTCAACTTTGCCCTTGTAGCCAACGCCGATGCCATGAACGAAGCTTTCGTACATCCCGCCGACTTCGCTTTCCTTCATCCCCGGGCGCATGTGCTGGCGGGTATGCTCCATGGCGAGTGCCGCCAATTCGTTGGCCAGCCGCATGCGCTCGATTTCCTGTGACGTTTTGATGGCGCGAGCGTCATTGAGGAGCGGGGTGGCGTCGACCACCTGTCCTGCAACTTCGCCGAAAGCGTCGAAATAAGCCTGCGTAGGGGTGGTGGGCTCGCCGACCATGCGGTCCGCGGACTGCGTGCCCATGTTGAGTTCGATGGCGACTTTGTCGGTCAATCCACGTTCTTTGAGCACGGCCAGCGCCGCGTCAAGCGCACGATACTGCGGTGGCCGTGGATCGCTCGGATGATAGCCCTTGAACAGGCGGATATCTTTCGTCCACGAGTTGCGCTGCGCATCGGCCAACTGCGGTTCCAGCGCGATCAACGTCGGCTCGCCTTCTCGGGGAAAAACCACGGCATCGTAGCCCTTCATGCACCAGTAGTTGGTGAGATAGAGGACATTGTCGGGAGCGCGAACCACCAGGGCGGTCACGTCCTGATCTTTCATCAGAGTGCGAACGCGATCCAATTTCGTTTTGTCGAGCGGCCAAGACATATTGGAGATGTTCGTTTCGCGGCTCTAGTGCGATGCTACGGGGCGATTTTCATCCGCGAATGCCCACGATGCTTCTTTTCCCTTGATCAACCGGTACACGGCGCTATGCAGCGGCGCGGCGACTCCCAGCCGCTTTGCCTCGCGAGCAATCGCCCCGCTTAAGAAGTCTACTTCTGTCGGCAATTGATTGCGCACGTCATACAGCATGGACGGCGGGTGGTTGGTCATTGCGCCAATCTTGTTCATTGCCCACGGATCTTCATGAAGCTCGATACCCGCAGCCGTAGCCACGCGCTTGCCCTCATCGATCAGTTCGTGTAGCAGGCGACCAAGATCGGAAAAATTGGATTCGTCGGCAAAATGCGGGGAATGCGGCAGTTCTGTCAGCGCAGATACTCCGTTCACCGAAGAATTAAAAATCAGCTTTGACCATTGCGCCGGACGCGCATCGGT
>Ga0335081_10006522_pt1 | contig 18607 bp, 15 predicted proteins | sample Lox_Sample_35_FD_206713 | JGI IMG/M metagenome (GOLD analysis project Ga0335081, IMG submission 206713) | Soil microbial communities from Loxahatchee National Wildlife Refuge, Florida, United States - Lox_Sample_3.5 | ecosystem: Environmental > Terrestrial > Soil > Wetlands | place: USA...
TGCCGGGAGTGCAAAGTGTTCTGGATTGGCCGTCTTGCGCGCCTGCAGAGCCAGTCCCACGAAGATCTGGTTTCCACTTCGCAAGAAGAGGACAAGGATACATCGCTTCCGCGAGCTGCCTGAGCATTGCTCCTGGTGGCAACCACGTGCTTGCGCCCCAGAATTGCAAGGAACAGTAGTGACTCGAAAGGACCCAATTTGATGTCGATCCAGGAAATATCAGCAGAAGAATTAGCCGAGCTCTTCCACCATTATCACGAAGCCCTGGGGATAGATTTCCCCGGTACGAGCAAGTTGACTGCGGAGCCATGGGGCGCGTTGCCCCAGGGGGAGAAGAACCGTGTGGTTGCCGCCGCCCGATTGGCGTTGCTGGAGATCGCTTCCCTCGCGAGAGAGCGGGAAAAATCGAGGCGCTATTTTGCGAAGCCCGGCGAGGCGGAATGGGGCTGCTAGATCGAACCAGGGTTACGGAGAACCGAGATGTCAGCAACGTGGAACTTGAGGCAGATGTTTACGAGACCGTCCGTTCGTGCTGGGGAGCAGCGTGCTGCCCGGCATAAAAGCGCACCGGCTGAGATGATGACCTTCGGCGACTTCCAGATTGATCTCACGGCGCGCACCGCAACCCTGTGCGGCAGGGAACTGGAGCTCACCTCCGAGGAATTCGACGTTCTCGTTTTCCTCACCAGCCATCCTCAAAGGCTGATCACCCCGCACACGATGTTAGCGACAAGCCTGGCTGCCAGGCGAGTTCGGCAAATCGGGTTCATGCGAGCGTTGATCTCGCTAAGAAGGAAACTCGAAGCGACGGCTGGGCTACACAATCCCTATCTTCAGACGGAATTCTGGGTCGCATACCGCTTCGATCCGGGCCCACCGTCTGGACCCTGATACCCACCTCGCGCTTCTAATCCGCGTGCATGACGTGAGCTGCGGTGGCGGCAGGTTCGCGGGCGATACGCACGTTGCACAGTTCGCCGATCAGGTTTCCTGCCCAGCGGTAAACGTTGTGCTCCTTCACGATTCTGCGCATGCGCTGCATCCGCTCCTGACGCTCGTCGGCGGTCAGCTCCAAGCCGACTCGTATAGCTTCTGCGGTGTTCTCGGTGTCATACGGGTTCACGATTAGAGCGTCATCGTGAAATTCGCGCGCTGCACCCGTGAACCGGCTCAAGATAAGAACGCCCTGTTCGTCGTCCCGAGCCGCAATGAACTCTTTGGCCACAAGATTCATGCCGTCGTGCAGCGAGGTCACCAGGCAAATGTCGGCGGCGCGATAGTAACGCTGCACTTCCTGGTGGCTGTGCTGGCGGTTCAGAAAAATGATGGGTTTCCACGAACCGGTCTGGAAGCGCCAGCAGATGCGGTCCGCCTCGGCCTCCACTTCCGCCATGAACTCGTGGTAGCGCTTGATGTGGGTGCGGCTCGGAGCTCCCACTTGCACCAGCGTGAACTTCCCCTGATACCGCGGATATTTTTCCAGCAGACGTTCCACGGCAAGGAAGCGCTCGATGATCCCCTTGGTGTAGTCCACACGATCGACGCCGACCGCCATCAGAGTTGCGTCGGTGCCGAGTTCGCGCAGCATGTTGACGCGCTCACTGTATGCGGACTGATCGCTGATCGGCGTGGCCGGCGATTCGGGGAAGTCCACGCTGATGGGGAAGGGCCGAACCACCGTCGAATGGTCTTCCCGAATGACCGCGAAATGCTCCCAGTTGATCCTGGATTCCAGCGTGCGGTCCACCGTCTCCAAGAAGTTGTTGCAGTGCGACTGGATGTGGAACCCGACCACATCGGCGCCCAGCATACCGTCGACCAGTTCCCGCCGGTAAGGGCAAATCGCGAAAGTCTCCGCGTTAGGCCAGGGGATATGCCAGAAGATGGCGACCCGTGCATCCGGACGCCGCTCCTTCACCAGGCGGGGAAGCAGCGCGAAGTGATAATCCTGAACCAGCAATACTGGCTGTGCGCACTCAGCCATCTCTGCCAGAATGGCATCGGCAAACCGGCGATTCACCGCCTGGTAAAACGCCCAATCTTTCGCCCGGAAGACGGGCCGGGTATGCGCGATGTGACAAAGCGGCCACAAGCCTTCGTTGGCGAAGCCAAAGTAGTAGCCCTCTTCTTCCTCCTTGGTGAGAAAAATGCGGCGCAAGGTGTAGCGCGGGTCGTCGGGAGGAACGCGCAGGCGGGAATGCGAATCGACGGTTTCCTGGTCGGCATCACCGCTGCCATGGGCTACCCACGTCCCATCGCAGGCGCAAAGAATCGGTTCCAGTGCCGTAACCAGCCCGCTCGGAGGGACCACGACCTCGAAATTCTTTCCCTTCCGCTGGTGCGAATAGGGCTCGCGATTGGAAACCACGATCAGCCGGCTGTCTTCGAGCCGGGTGCGAACGTGAGCCGCGAGCCGTTCCGACGTCCAGATCGACTCCGCGGAGTCGCGCAGCTGGGCCTCGGTTTTGGCGGCCGAGCGCGCCGCTGCCAGGCTGATGGCAAAAGTCTCCATCTCATGCGCCAACGGCTTCAAAATGTCGAGGTCGGGCGCCTGCGCGGCGGACACGCCTCTTCCCGTGCGCAGAGCTTTCATCCACTGCGCGGCCTTTGCGATCGGTCCGATGATGCTCCAGCGCACGATCAACAGGATGAAGGCCGCGATCAAGAACACTTGCACCAGACTGCGCACAAAACTCTCGCGCCATATGCGTGAGCTTTGAGCGTTAATGTAGTCGGTGTCGTGCACCATGGCGAGACCGCCGGCAGCCTGATCGTGAACCTGTAGCGGGACGACGTAGATGTGGACCGGCGTATCACCCAATCGGGTGAATTGGCCCGAAGGTTCGTTCTTTTGGATTGCCGCAATGACTAGAGGGGCTTCGCCCGTGAAGCGGGAGGCAAGACCAGGAGTGACAGCGAGGAGCGCGCCGTTGGGGTCGAAGACCGCAACCCCTTCCAGATGCTCACGGTTACCGAACCGTTCAACGATCCGCTGCAATTCACGACGAGATCCTTTTTCCAGTCGCGGCTCGATATTTCCCGCCAGGCTTTCGCCCAGCACTTCCGCGCGCCGCTCGAGATCCTTGCGCAGGTTCTTCTTCTCAGTGCGGACCTCGTTGTATGAAAACGCCAGTGAAACCAGCGTGATTCCTATGAACAACGCCACGATCAGGCGCGTGCTTAGTAATCTCAAACTGGCTCCTCCGTTAATTCTGATGTCTTCACCGATTCAGGAAAGTAACAGGAGGTACGGCGAAGATGAATTTCAGGTCGGATGCAGGCCAGAATGAAGCCGACCACAAACTGATGCCTAATCCTAGCATGGCTTGGGGCCTCCGCGAAGAGCGGATACAGGGAATCCAGTAGAAGCGAGCAGGAAAACCAGACAGCGATCCCGCACTCGCAGACAGGCCGCTTCTTCCGGACTGACCGGAAATTAAAGAGCAGCGCTTGCCAGCGCAGCCTGCTGGCTCAGGGACCAAGCCGGCCTCGCCGGTTCGGTCGGCGTGCGTTTCGCCCTGGTCGTAACCTTCAACCGCGCTTCGTCGCGGGTACTTTTCAAGTACTCACGAATCCGCAACCGCGCTTTATGCAGCTGCGATTTGCTGTTGCCCGTGGAACAGTGCAGCAGGCGGGCGATTTCCCCATGACCATAGCCCTCGATGTCATGCAGAAGGAAAATTCTCCGATAGCCCGTGGGAAGGTCGCGCACCGCGCGTGCCAACACGATCCGGTCTACGGTATGCATCAATCGCGAGTCGGTTCCTCCGTATTCTCGCGGTACCGACGACGTATCCGTGTTCACGGGTTCGTCCAAAGAGGAGGTGCGCAGGGTACGCTTGCGCAGACTCATCAGCACCGTGTTCACGGCGATACGATATAACCAGGTGGAAAAAGCTGAGTCCCCACGGAAGGTTGCCAGTTTCCGGAACGCCTGAATGAACGCGTCCTGTGTGAGGTCGTCGGCATCTGCGGCGTCGCCGGTCATCTGCAGGCACAGCGAATAAACCCGCCTCTTATGGGCTTCGAACAGCGTGGCGAACGCTTCCTCGTCGCCTTCCTGGGCGCGCGTAACCAACTCAGTGTCTCGGAGAGTATGGGAAAGCTTGTTTGCGGCGACCGGTAATGTGGCCATTCAGCGCTCCTCGTGGATGGTTTGCTCTGCCCGCCGCATGCGTCCAGGTACTCGGCTGGAAGAGTGTCCCGAGGGTAGAAAAGCCGCTTCCGATCGTCCATCCGGTTATGGCTGTAATTGCCATTGAGGTGCGCTGTAGATCAGAAAGGAGACCTTTGTCGCGCCAGCGCCCGATCGAAGGTGTGACATAAGACCGCTACCGCCACCCACAACCTCATCAAAACTCCCGCGTAGGAAGCCCTCCAATTCGGAAGCGCGAAAATGTGCATCCTAAACATGAGCGGGCGAATAACACTTTTCCATCCGAGGAAAGACCGCGAAAAAATTACACGCTGTGAAACTCCGGCACGCAGGGGTCGACCAGAACTTCAAGACCCTCAGCGAGTTAAATTTGGAATTGCATGTGCAGTTCACTAATAGGCAAGGCTGATCTCCACGTCCTGTGTAAAAATGTGTAGACATGGAAACCTAGCGGCTGCAGTCTGAAATTCGGCTTCGCGCTTGCGCGATGTGAAGGTCCTCGCAAGGACGACGGTAATTTCCTGGAGGTGGTCAGATGAAGACCTTTCGAATCCTGATCGCAGATGATCACGAAGTTGTCCGGCACGGTTTGCGGGCGCTTTTGCAAAAGCGCGGAGACTGGGAAATCTGTGGCGAGGCCGTCGATGGCAGGGAAGCAGTGGCCAAGGCCTCAGAGTTGAAGCCGGATCTCGTGATTCTCGATATCGGCATGCCGAATCTGAACGGACTCGATGCAGCCCAGCACATTTTGAGCGAACTGCCTCACACCAAGATCCTCATCCTCACGATCGACGAGTCTGACCATGTTATCCGCGCCGTGCTCAACGCCGGCGCCCGCGGATTTATTCTGAAGTCGGACGCCGCGCGTGACTTAGTCGCGGCCGTGGAAGCGCTGCAGCGCCACCGCACATTCTTTACTTCGCAGGTAGCGGACCTTGTGCTCGATGGCTATTTAACGGGAAAGTATCCTTCACCGGACAAGGTGCTCGCACACGAGCGTCTCACGAAACGGGAGCGCGAGGTCGTGCAACTGCTCGCGGAAGGGAAGACCACGAAGGAAGTCGCCAGCATACTCGGCATGAGCGTGAAAACGGCCGAAACTCACCGCGCGAACATCATGAGCAAGCTGAATTTTCACTCCGTCAGCCAGCTCGTGCTTTATGCCGTACGAAACAGCCTGGTGCAGGTCGCCCCTACGGTAGGCCCCTAAATCACTGCAGTTTCGCAGTCCGGGCTGTCTACCCCCTGGGAGTGCTGTAAGCTACCCCCAATCCCCGATTGTTTTTCAATTCCCAAGAGCATATTCCATAGGCGTGGAGAGCATTTAGGCCGTACCCACGAATCCGCTAGTTAAGGGGGTGACCGATGGACTCGCCATGGAAAGTGCTCATTGTTAGCGCCGACGCCGAATGTCGGAGGCGGATGGCCGAGTCGCTGACGCTGTGGAAGATGGAACCTGTGCTTGCCGCTGACTACACCCAGGGCAAGGATGTGTTGGAAAAAGAGCCGATCGCGCTGGCGTTTTGCGACTCTCGCCTGCCCGACGACGGCTTTCGTGAGATGCTCTCCCTAACGTCGACCCAGAAGCGGCCTGTCCCGCTGGTGGCGTTGGTCTGCGATGAGAAGGGATATCAAGATGCCACCGTGCTCGGCGCATTCGACGCGATCCCGCTTCCGTGCGAGCATTCCGACGTCCGCTGGATTGTGATTCGGGTGATGCACGACCAGCAGAACCGTCGCCGCGATTCCGCGACGCGCGTCGTTCCGGGCACGGTCAGATCGGCTTCCGGTCGATTAGACTAAAGTGCCTCCCGGGCGTGGCGTCCAACTCTCGCGGCGGCTCTCTCCGATCCTCGACTCGAACGTGCCGATGATTCCTCGCGCGCGCACTCTGCCGCAAGCTTGACAGGTGAATGCCCGCGGGGGAGAATGCCGCGTCCCGCATTCTTGTAGAAGTCCCTCTGAATCGAACTCGCTCAATTGTCCCAGAGGTCAAAATGACGTACCTTCGCGCCACGCTGGTCGTGCCTTTGGTCCTGACGCTGCTTCAGCCTCCACCCATCTCGAGTCAGACGCAAACTTCTGCTCCGCCATCGGGCACAACTTCCACCGCGTCGAAACTTGCTATCCAGGATGGAACTCCGGTGAAGTTGCGGTTGTCTCGCAACGTTTCGTCGGCCGACGCCAAGACCGGGGATACGGTGGATTTCGAAGTCCTCGAAGAAATCCGGGTGAGCGACACGCTGGTCATCCCCAAGGGAGGAATCGCCTGGGGAACCGTGACGAATGCGGAGCACAAAAAGAGAATGGCACGCGGCGGGAAGCTGGACATGACCATAGATTCGGTTCGCTTGTTGGACGGCGAAAAGGCTGCGCTGCGCGCCGTGAAGGAAGCCAAGGGCGGCGGCCACACCGGTGCCATGACCGGTGGAATGATCGCGACCAGCCTGATCGTGTGGCCTGCTGCGCCCCTCTTCCTGTTCATGCACGGCAAAGACATCACGATTCCGAAAGGAACGGAGATCACGGCGTACATCAACGGAGATTATCCGGTCGACCAGCAAAAATTCCGGTCGGCAACTCCCAGCGCGGCGCCCGTGCCTGCGCCTGCACCCTCTGCCGCGACGGCGACATCGCAGGCAAGTCTGGAGATTACCTCCACTCCGGCCGGAGCGGATGTGGAGCTTGATGGCAGCTTCGTCGGAAATACTCCGTCTTCGGTGGGGGTTGCGGAAGGGGAGCACACCTTGAAGATTTCCAAGTCTGGATTCAAGCCGTGGGAGCGAAAGGTGAGAACTTCCACAGGAACTGTAAAAGTCGAAGCGGAATTAGAGAAGGACGTTGCTACCCCGCCCGCGAACCAGACCCCGCCTGAGCAGAAGTAAGGAGTGTCCCCCACTAATAATTAGGCCGCTACCCATAATCAGGACCCTACGCAACTCCATTTGACCGGAGGAAGTACCGTGATGAATAATCGAGGAGTTGCCCCCTCGTTCAACGGCAGGACAGCTGACTCTGGATCAGCATATCGGGGTTCGAATCCCTGGGGGGCAGCCAAATCTTTTCAATCACTTGCAAACCTCGATTATCTAAAGCCTCAAAAAAGTCAGTCGTACCAAATGGCTCGTCCATACGCTGAAACCAGACCGTAGCTCTGAGAACTCCGAACTCACTTCCCACCAGAAGCCGTTTCTGGACAACTTCCGGCTAGCCCGGCTGACTGCCCTCGGCGGTCAGTTGCGGTCAGGGCACAAACTTGTGAAATTTTTAAGGTACGATTGGGTTGTTTCCCAAGCCAACAAGTCCATTCCGCTCGATTCGGACGTTTTACCACAACAAATCAGTTTGCGGTCTCCAGTACGCCTACCATGACCCTGACTGTGCCCTACATGTACAGTCCCCGGGTGGCCCATGAGACTGCCCCTCGGGGCTCAAGAAATTGTCTTTCACCTGCGCCGCGGCATCCTCATAGCGCACTTTGGTAATCAGCGTTCTGCTCAGGTCCGATTTACACCTCGTCGATGAAACAGCTGAGACCCATGTCTGAACCGGTAGAGCCAACTCATGACAAATCTGTCGAGCGCCTCCCGACGATGCGACCGTGCGGTCCACTTTTCGGCCTAACCGGAGTAGTAGCGAAGTGATACCTATCATCTCGAAGGCCTGCGACTTGCGGTTAGAGGAACAGACTCAGTTACTGGATCTGGCTAACGATGCTGTGATCGTGACCGACACAAACGATCACATTACTTTCTGGAACCATGCCGCGGAGCGGCGGTATGGCTGGACGAAGGAAGAAGTTGCGGGTTGCGATTGCAGGGATCGGTTGCACGCTGTTTTTCCCGTATCGCAGTCAGAGATCCAGGAAAAATTGCTGCAAAATGGGCGTTGGGAGGGAGAGGTCGTTCACACCTCCCGTGACGGAACCACGATCGTGAGCGAAAGTTGCTGGTCACTGCTGCAGAATATCCAAGGCCACCCCATTGGAGTATTACGGATCGAGCACGAGGTGACCCTGCGGAAACGCGCTCTGGAAACCTTGCAGAAGAGTGAAGAATCCCTCCGCTGTATGCTGGCTACGATCCCGTTCCCCATCATGGTCTATGACTCAACCACACTGCACATCCTCGATGTGAATGATGCAGCGGTAGCGACCTATGGTTACAGTCGGGCCGAATTCCTTCAAATGACGGTGGACGATCCGCTCCCGCCGGAACAGTTGCAGCGTGTCATCGCCCAATCCACGGGAATCTCTGACGGAATGCTTTCCTGTGGAGAGTGGAAGCAGCATACCCGCGATGGGCGGGTTTTTGACGCGGAGATCCTCCAGCACGGCTTTGAACTTAGGGGACAGGGTGCAGTCCTGGTGCTGGTCGAAGACATTACACAACGAAAACAGCTTGAACTTGATCTGCGTCATGCCCAGAAGCTGGAAGCGATTGGTCAATTAGCGGCAGGCATCGCGCACGAAATCAACACGCCTACTCAATACGTCGGAGACAACGTGCGCTTCCTGAAGGATGCCTTCAAGGACCTGAGCACTTTGCTCGAGCGCTACAAGGGCCTGGTGACGGCGGCCCAGAACGGCACACTCTCACGGGAAGTGGTCGAAGAAACCGCGACGGCAGTATGCGGAGGGGACACAGACTATCTGTTGGAGGAGATTCCAACCGCCATCGAACAAACGCTGGAGGGCCTGGCTCGAATCTCCACACTGGTAAGGGCGATGAAAGAGTTCTCGCACCCGGGGAGCAGAGACAAATCTCCACACGACTTGAATCAGGCCATTACAACTACGGTCACGGTGGCACGCAACGAGTGGAAATATGTGGCGGAGGTTGAAACCGACTACGATCCTTCGTTGCCCGCCGTCCCCTGCGTTGTGAGTGAATTGAACCAGGCGATCCTGAACATGATCCTCAACGCGGCACAAGCCATCGCCGAAGTGGTTGGTGATGGGAGCGCGGGAAAGGGGAAAATAAGGATTCGCACGCGTAAGTGCCAGGACTGGGCCGAAATACAGATTGAGGACACGGGTGCGGGAATTCCGGAAGCGGTGCGGGACCGCGTCTTCGATCCGTTCTTTACGACCAAGCCGGTGGGAAAAGGAAGCGGACAGGGGCTTGCGATTACACGTTCGGTGATTGTCGACAAACACGGGGGCAGCATTCACTTTGACTCTAAGGTTGGGCAAGGCACCACCTTTGTCATTCGACTCCCTTACGACGGCAAAGGTCCGGTCGACGTTGCGCCGTGAGCGGACTGTACTTCGCGGGCAGGGTCGAGGATATCTTGCCGGCTGCGTCACAAACACTGAGGGAAGAGTGATCTGGCACATTTCGACGAAGGCGCAATGTGAGCACCAGCGGAGAGGAGCAGCGTGAGAGCGACGGATTTTAACCTGTCAAAGGACTTGAAATTCAACCTGGAGACCGGTGTCACAGCTTTCAGGGACAATCGAGTGGTGGTCATGGATGCTTGTGCTCTTGGCTTGCTGCGGCAGAACTTGCTGGATTTATTGGGCTGGCAGAAAACCCGGGAATTGTTCCTGAAGTTTGGCTACCAAAACGGCTACTCGGATTTCATGCAGATGAAAATGGCCTACCGGTTCGATTCAGAGATAGATTTGCTGGCGTCGGGCCCGGTGATCCACACCTGGGAGGGAATTGTGCATTCCGTCCCTAAAGAAATCCGGTTTGACCGCAGCAAGGGGGAATTTTTCTTCGATAGTGTGTGGAAGAACTCCTACGAAGCGGAACAGCACCTCTGTTTCAATAAACCAGCGGCGGAACCGGTGTGCTGGACCCTCGTCGGCTATGCTTCCGGATGGTGTACGGCCTTTTTTGGCAAGCGTGTCATTGCTCTGGAACTGTCTTGCGCAGGCAAAGGTGATGATCATTGTGAATCTCGAATCCTGGCGGAGTCTGCATGGGGTGCGGAAGCCGCGCCTTATATTGAGGCACTGAAGGATTTCAGGGTCTAAGGGGACGACCTGTGGCCGACATACTCGTGAAGTATTACCAATACGTGGCGGTGGAGGCTGGCTACATCGGCAAGCTGAAACTCGCGCAGTTGACCAAGCTTCCATTGACCAGAGCAGCAATGGAACCGGACACACCCGAACTAATTGAAGCGTTCAACAGAGCGGTAGCTGCCGTTACAGGCAAACCAACGCCCGACCTTTGATCGGGCCCCAATCGATTTGAGGTAAGGCGATCTGGGTCGCCTCTAGCTCGGGGAGTTCCCTCAAGGAGGGCTGCGGCCAACGCGATCCATAGCATCGCCGTGATGATCGACACCGATGGAACGGTCACCTAGAACGACACCTTGAAGAGTACTTATGACGGCTCGTGACCGCTCTCGGACTCGATCCACAAAATGGATTTCCAGAATCCAGTGCGGTTGCCAGCCTGAGGCGTCCGGCATCCTCACCCCCGGTCAAGTCAGGCGGATTCTCTCCGTACGGCGCCAAAGTGTTGCGCCCCGCAGGCACGATGGGTTTGTGCCAATAGCGCAAAACTCCGTACATGCTTCCGGCCAGGGCGTAGACAATTTCGTTAATTTCGCTTTCCTTGGCACCTGGTCGAATCAGGCGCTGCGCCTGGATCTCTGCGAATAGAGCCTCGGCCTTTCTTTGAGCATCCAACAGCCCGCGACGAGTCCTTCTTCCGATCGCTCCATAGGAAATCAGATTACAGCAGGAAATCAGATTACAGCACTGGCCAGTATCGAAAAGTAGCAGGTCTGGCCGAACGGTAGAATAATCGGACTTAGGAGTTGAGAATGCAGGACCGGACGTCACTCTTTGACAACTCAAGTGAGCACGTAGCCACAATCGGATTCAACGAACTCCCTGGGCCTTCGGCAAATCGTGGCCGTCAGTGCGAAGCGATGGAGTTATTCTGTCCGAGCAAGGAAATGCATCCGCTGCGTGCAACTGCGAATTCGACCCCGAGACCGGGTGCCCAAGATCCACTTCGACCGGAGCTGGCGGCGGCTGAGCTCGGGTCTGTCCTGCAAGCTGGCCGAAACTTTTCGTGGAGGCACGAATCACATTTGTGGTTAGGGTGCAGGCGGATGAACCGATGCTGATCTATCTCCTGGCTTTCGTTGGCGGGATTTTGACGATATTGAGTCCGTGCATCCTGCCCGTTCTGCCATTCGTATTTGCGCGTGCGGATCAACCCTTCCGCCGGTCCGGATTGCCTCTGCTCATTGGAATGGCGCTCACGTTTTCAGCCGTGGCGGTGGCCGCCGCATTCGGCGGGCATTGGGTGGTACGACTGAACCAGGGTGGACGTTACCTGGCGATGCTCGTCTTTCTCGTGCTCGGAGTGAGCCTTCTTTTTCCATCCATTGCGGAAGCCCTGACTCGCCCTCTGGTGCGCGCCGGCGGCAGATTGCAAGGTGCCCCGTCGCCTAAAGGCAGCATCGGAAAATCCTTTGTGTTGGGAATCTCGACGGGCCTTCTGTGGGCCCCCTGTGCCGGGCCGATTCTGGGCTTGATCCTGACCGGAGCGGCGATTCAGGGGCCAGGGGCTCGCTCATCCTTCTTGCTGTTGTCCTTCGCGGTCGGCGCCGTGACTTCACTGGGAATTGCACTCTTCGCGGGCAACAGAGCGTTCTCCGCCATGAAACGTTCGCTGTCGTTTGAGGTCTGGATCCGTCGCGGGTTGGGTGCGGCGGTGATCCTGGGAGTGGTCGCGATCGCTCTTGGCTGGGACACAAATTTACTCACCAGGTTTTCCTTTGTGAACACGGCAAAAGCCGAAGAGCATTTGATCGGTGCCATGCGTCCAGCGAAGCCGGCGGCAGTTTTCGCAGCGAGCGCCTCCGAGCACCCTGCTCTTGACGATGAAGGCCCATTGCCCGATCTGAGCGGTGCCGTTGCGTGGCTCAATTCGCCTCCGCTCAACAGCAAGTCGTTGCGAGGCAAAGTTGTGCTCGTCGACTTCTGGACCTACTCCTGTATCAATTGCCTGCGCGCGTTGCCCTACGTGGAAGGCTGGGCGGCGAAGTACAAAGATGCAGGCTTGGTCGTTATCGGAGTGCATACTCCCGAGTTCGCCTTCGAGAAAGAACGCAGCAACGTCGAGAAAGCAGTGCGCGACCTGAAAATCAACTACCCCGTTGCCATCGACAGTGACTACAGGATTTGGCAGGCATTCAACAACGAGTATTGGCCGGCGCACTACTTCATCGACGAGAAGGGCCGGATTCGTTATCACCATTTCGGCGAAGGAAAATACGCGGAGTCGGAGCAGGTAATCCAGGAGCTTCTGAAAGAGAACGGAGCACAACTATCCTCGTCTGCGCCAATCAGTGTTGCCGGCGCCGGTGTGGAAGCGGCTCCCGATGGAGCGAATGTCCGTTCGCCGGAAACCTACATCGGTTACCACCGTGCCGAACACTTTGCTTCCACCGAGCCGATTGCCCAGGACAGCCGCCGATCCTATACGCCCCAGCCCAGACTCTCTCTCAATCAGTGGGCGCTCGGGGGGAATTGGAATGTGAGCGCGGAGAATGCGGTGCTTCAGACATCCCCGGGAAAAATCGTCTTCCGATTTCACGCGCGAGACCTCCATCTTGTCCTGGGAACCACAAAGAAAGACAAGCCGGTTCGCTTTACCGTGAAGTTGGACGGCACGGCGCCACGCGACGATCACGGCGCGGATGTGGACAACAGCGGCTCGGGCACCGTGAAAGACCACCGGCTCTATCAGCTCATACGGCAAAAAGGACCGGTGGAGGACCGAACCTTCGAGATCGAATTCCTCGATCCCGGCGTGCAGGCATTCGCGTTCACGTTCGGTTGAAGCGGAGATCGGAAAGACGCATGAATCGCAGAGAGTTCTTCACTACTGCCGCAATGGCCATCGCTGGAACGAGCGTGGTTGCCTGGCTCGGCAGCCCGCTTTTCAGTGTGGCAAAAGCCAAACAGGATGACGATGACAAAGATACAGTGACGGTAATCCGGTTCAGCGACTCCGGGCAGAAGCTCGGTCACGCCCGCGTCAAGAGAGTTCGCAAGACGGACGCCGAGTGGATGCAGCAACTGACACCTCTGGAGTTCGAGGTTACCCGCAGGCAAGGAACCGAGAGAGCATTCAGCGGCGAGTACAACATCCACGACAGGGGTCTCTACCGCTGCATCTGCTGCGACAACGCGCTGTTCAGTTCCGACACGAAGTTTGATTCCGGAACAGGATGGCCCAGCTTCTGGGCTCCGATCGCGAAAGAAAACGTCCGGAAAGCAATTGACCTGAGCCTGGGGATGAGGCGCGATGAAATCTCTTGTACCGAATGCGAGGCGCATCTCGGCCATGTTTTTGATGACGGCCCTAAGCCCACGTACTTACGCTATTGCATGAACGCCGCGTCTTTGAAGTTTGTGAAGCACGGTTAGTCCTCATCGGTAATCTCGCGCGAGCGGTTTACGTTCATGGAGGCCGCTGGTCTCCAGTATTTACGCGGCTTTGCGTATATCACTCCTATGGAGAATCTCCTCCGGGGGGTCGCGTCCGCGGGTACTCAGGTAACCAGCTATCCCAGCAGCTGACCGAGCATTTGCGCATGCTCGCGCAAAATTGGCAGCAGACGGTGGACCATCTCAGGCACCGAACTGCGTGCGGCATGAAGTCCGATGTTCATCCCCGCCACCATTTCGCCTTTTCGGTTCTTTACCGGCACGGCAATGGAGCGATGGCCCAGCTCGAGCTCTTCGTCGTTGATCGCATAACCCTCCACTCTGACTTGCCGGATTACGTCCGCCAACAGGGACTTGTCCACAATCGTCTTGGGCGTTACGGCCAGAAGATCAGTTCGGTTGAGATAAGCAGCGAGGCCCTCTTCGGACAGTCCTGAGAGGAGCACCCGCCCCATCGACGTGCAATAAGGAGGAAGTCGGCTGCCGACGGAAAGCCCCACCGACATCACTCGTTTCGCCGAAGCGCGGGCGACGTAGACGATCTGGTCGTCCTCCAGCACCCCCACCGAACTCGATTCGTGCACCAGTTCGATGACATGCTGCAGAATCGGCTGCGCCAGGGTCGCCAGAGAACTCGACGAAAGGTAGGAAAATCCCAGCCGCATGACTCGCGACCTGAGTCGATAGACTCGCCCATCGGACTCGGCATAACCCAGACGTTCGAGGGTGATAAGAATGCGGCGCACAGCCGCGCGCGAAAGCCCGGAAAAACGCGAAACCTCGGCGGCCGAGAGACCGTCCGTGCTTCCTTCGAATGCTTCCAGCACACGCAGTCCACGAGCCAACGACAAAACAAAATCGGCATCACCTTCGAAATCTGCGAAGGGCCTGGGTCCGGTTTCGCGCGCCTGACCGCGCGAGCCAACATCATCGTGGACTGATTTCGAGGTTGCCACCACGCTCACTCCACCAGCCAGCGCATTCTGCACGATCGGGCGTTATTCGCACAATCACAAAAGTGCATGACCACTAGCGGGAAAAACAATTGACAGGAAACGGGCAAGAGAAGTACATTCTCCGCACGTTTTCGCACAATGATGCGATTATCGCACAAAAACAGGGGTACACAAATGAACGCACCGCGGAAATCCCTCGTCTTCGTTGCCATGCTCTTGCTGCTGCTGCCCGCCCTCAGCTGGGGGCAGACCGGCACGGCTTCGCTTCGTGGAACGGTTACCGATCCGCAAGGCGCCGTGGTCGCCGGAGCCAGTGCGGCCTTGTCGAATCCCACGACGGGTTTTTCGCAGGTGGCAACCACGGACGAGCATGGGTTCTACCAATTTCTACAGGTGCCGCCCGGCAAGTACACCCTGACCGTCACTCAAGTCGGGTTCGGGACAGTCAAACAAGAGGGGCTGAACCTCCTGGTGAATGTGCCCGCGACCTCCAACGTCAGCCTAAAGGTAAAAGGCGAGATGAGCGTCGTGGAGGTGAGCAGCCTCACCGAGCAGGTGAATACGGAAGATGCGACCATCGGCAATGCATTCGGAACGTCGCAAATCGATTCGCTGCCCTTTGAAGGCCGCGACCCAGCCCAGATTCTGAGCCTGCAACCCGGTGTGACCTTCGTGGGAACCAATGTGGATCAGACCCACGACAGCCGCGGCGGTTCCGTGAATGGAGCCCGCAGTGATCAGACCAACATCGTGCTTGACGGCATCGACAACAACGACGAGACCAAGGGGTACGCCTTTCAGGGCGCTCTGCGCTCAACCTTAGACTCGTTGCAGGAGTTTCGCGTCACCACCAGCAACGCCAATGCCGATGAAGGACGATCCTCGGGGGCCGAAGTTGCATTGCTGACCAAGAGCGGCACCAACCGCTTGCACGGCTCGGTGTACGAATACAATCGCACCAACCTCGGCCAGGCCAATGACTGGTTTAACAAGCGGGCGGAATTGCAGTCGGGACTACCCAATACTCCTGGGCAACTGATCCGCAACACCTTCGGCGCGACCCTGGGCGGGCCAGTGGTCAAGGACCACCTCTTCTTCTTCCTGGCCTATGAAGGACAGCGGACGAGAGAGAGCACGCAAGTCACGCGCGTTGTTCCCAGTGACAATCTTCGGAAGGGAATTCTGAGTTATCACTGCGCGGACGATCCCACCTGTCCCTCGAGCGGGATTCAGACACTCACGCCCCAGGATTTGGCCAAGATGGATCCGCATTGCGCGGCCAACGGAAGCTGCCCACAAGGCCCGGGGCCGGATCCCTCCGTCGAATCTCTGTTTTCGCAATATCCCCATCCCAATACGACCGGCGGAGACGGCATCAACTTCCAGGGGTTCACCTTCTCGGCTCCAACGCCGGGCAGTCTGAATACTTATATTGCCAAGCTGGATTTCAACGTCACGCAGAATCATCGTGTCTTCGTTCGTGGTGGATTGGTGGGTGACAACGCATCGTCAGGCCCTCCCCAATTTCCCGGCCAGCCCCAAAGCCTGACCGCCCTCAACACCAGCAAAGGTCTGATCACCGGCTACACAGCCAGCCTGCGCCCCAATCTGATCAACAACCTGCGCTATGGATACATTCGTCAAGCAACAGGAAGTTTCGGACTGCAGAATCGCCCCTATATCCAGTTTGGCGATCTCGATAGCCTCTTCGCCTTCACGCCGACCGATAAATCGAACGTGCCCGTGCACAACTTCGTCGACGACGTGACCTGGGTCAAAGGCAAGCACAGTCTTCAATTCGGCACCAACGTTCGCATCGTCACCAATAACCGCGTGTCGAACGACAACTCCTTCTCATCGGTCATCGGATATTTTCTTTGGGTTGCGGCGCCCGGGCTAGCCAACTCCGGGGGGAGTCTGGATCCTGCTGCTTTCGGTTTTCCCGCCGTCGACACGCTCACCGCGCCGAACTACGACGACTCGGCCGTCTCGATCACCGGACTGCTCACACAGTCCTACTCAAACTTCAACTTCAACAAAGCGGGGCAGGCGCTGGCGCAAGGAGAGCCTGTGGTCCGGCATTTTCGCGATCACGAGTACGAGTGGTACGGCCAGGACTCATGGCACGTGAGCCCAAGTCTCATGTTCACCTTCGGGCTGCGCTACAGCCTCCTACAGCCACCGTATGAAACTACCGGCACACAGGCCGCGCCAACCACCAGCATGAATGCCTTCTTTAACCAGCGCGCGAAAGCCATGGCCGCCGGCCTGACCTACGACCCGCTCATCACTTTCGACCTCTCCGGTCAGGCCAATGGCCGCAAGCCTTACTGGGCCTGGGACTACAACGATTTCGCGCCGCGACTGGCTCTGGCCTGGTCGCCGAGTTCGGATAAGGGGATTCTGAAAACCCTGCTGGGCGGCGCCGGGAAGACTTCCGTACGCGGTGGTTACGGAATTTATTACGACCACTTCGGCCAGGGAATCGTCAACACGTTCGACAAGACGGGAACTTTTGGGCTTACAACTTCCATCGGAAATCAAGTAGGGCAGTTCGGCGTGGATGATGCGCCGAGATTTACCGATCTCTACACCCTGCCCCAGTCGCTGCTCGCGCCCACGCCCGCGGGCGGATTCCCCAACACTCCGTTCGCCAATACCAGTCCGGCTATCTACTGGGGACTCGATGACAAGTTGAAAACTCCATATTCACACGTGTTCGACTTCTCGATCACGCGCGAACTTCCCAAGGGCTTCGTATTCGAGGCAGCTTATGTAGGCCGTCTTGGCCGGCGTCTGTTGCAGGAAGACGATCTTGCCATGCCCCTGGATATCCGCGACCCGAAGTCCGGCATGGACTACTTCGCGGCCGCTACTATGCTAGCCAAGGCCGCCGAGAAGGGTGTTCCCATTCAAAATCTCGCGCCGATTCCTTTCTGGGAGAACGTATTTCCGGGTGCCGCTGGAACCCCTCCGAGTCCGGGCAGTGGGGTAAGCTGCGCGCCGGGGGATGCGAGCTTCGCCGGGAAAACGACAGCGACCCAGGCGATGTATGACTTCTTCTCCTGCACGCTGCACAACGAAACTTTTCCGCTCTTCATCACCGACGTTCCGTCGTTCGCCGCGGGAAACCTGCCCGATGGTATCAATCCGGGTCCCGGAGGCTGTTACCCATCCTGCGCAACGATCAACGGCAAGATCACACCCAATGCGTTTTACCACCAACAATTCTCGTCGCTCTATGCGTGGAGGACGATCGGTGCAAGCTCCTATAACGGTTTGCAGCTAATGTTGCGGCGAAGAGTGACGAACGGTTTGCAGTGGGATTTCAACTACACCTACTCGAAGTCTCTCGACATTGGGTCCAATGCCGAGCGCATCAATCAGTTCGAAGCGTTTTATCAATTTGATCAGGTCATCAATGCCTGGTCGCCCAAGCAACTTCGCGCCGTCTCTGATTTCGACACCACGCATCAGTTCAATACGAACTGGGTCTACGAGTTGCCGTTCGGCCAGGGCCGCCGCTTCGCCGCTGGCGCAAATCGATGGCTCAACGCGGTGCTGGGCGGCTGGCAGTGGTCCGGGCTGGCCCGCTGGACCAGCGGATTCCCCACAACGATCTCGACCGGCTGTTGTTTCCCCACCAACTGGGAGCTTTATTCGTCCGCGATTATGGACGGACCCAGGCCTCGCACCGGCGCCTTCACCGATCAGAATGGCAATCCCAACCTGTTCAAAGATCCCACCACGGCGGCCAACTCGTTTCGCTTCTCTTACCCCGGCGAGTCCGGGCAGCGCAACGAGCTGCGCGGGCCAGGCTATTTCGGAATCGACAGTGGTCTGAGCAAGTCGTGGATGCTTGCTGAATCGCAGAGCCTTAAGCTGAGCTGGGAAGTTTTCAACGTCACGAACTCCGTGCGTTTCGATGTTGCCCCGCTGCCGCAAAGCAGCAATGGCCGGCTCGATTCCGCCGGAACCGACGTCTTCGGCACCTTCAACAGCACGTTGACCAAGCCTCGCGTCATGCAGTTCGCCTTGCGCTACAGCTTCTAGGAATTCGAGCCGGGA
>Ga0335081_10006523_pt1 | contig 18607 bp, 17 predicted proteins | sample Lox_Sample_35_FD_206713 | JGI IMG/M metagenome (GOLD analysis project Ga0335081, IMG submission 206713) | Soil microbial communities from Loxahatchee National Wildlife Refuge, Florida, United States - Lox_Sample_3.5 | ecosystem: Environmental > Terrestrial > Soil > Wetlands | place: USA...
CCTGGTGGTTCGCGCCGTACACCATCACGTACGCGAGCTGATCGAGGTCGAACGTCGTGTTGCCCTGGCCGTACAGCGCGTCGCGGTTGTCGCCGGCGCAGAACAGGTTGTTCGCGATGCAGTAGTCGCCGTTGAACAGCGGCGGAACGTTGTGGGTCGCGAGCGCGACGCCGGTGCCGCCGGTCCTCGCCTGGATCGCCGCCCCGAGCTGGTCGACCGCGGACGACAGCGTCTCCGGGCTGCTGCCTCGCGTGCGCCCGGGCGGAGTCGGCAGCGGGTTTGCCGCGAGCTCGCTGCCCGGCGTGACGCGATACACCGACGGCGGGTGTGCCAGCCATGCGTCGATCGCCGACGTGCTCGCCGGCACGCCGACGCGCAGGAAGAACGAGAACGTGTCGGCCTGGTAGTCCAGGCCGAGGTGCGTGTTGTCCGACCGCAAGACCACGATGTTGATCGCGGCGGCCGGCGTGCCCGCGCGCTCGAGCGCCGCGGTCACCAGGCTCGCGGTCGTCGCGTTGCTGGTGAACACCGTCGCGAACTCCGAGAGGAACGGCCTTCCGCTCGCGGTGGACAGCACCAGCTGGTTCCAGCTGTCGCCCAGGCTCGCGAACAGCTGCTCGCGCTCGTGCGTGGTCGGGTTGTAGCGATCCGCCAGGTACGGCGTGAAGCCGTAGTAGCGCGCCGACGGCGGCGTGAGCCCCACGACGATCACCGCCTCGTCCTGGCGGAGCCGCCACGCGGTCGCGGTGCCGTCGGGGTTCGCGTCCGGGTTGGGCACGGTCTGGCCCGGGCCCGGCGGCAGGCGCAGCCGTGCATACGGGCTCGACGGGTTGGTGCCGGAGCACGACTGATCGCCGGTGCAGCACGCGGTGAGATCCGGCTGCTCGAGCGTGCCGGTCTGGACGGTCGCGCCGAGCACCGCGAGCGCCGCGCTCGTCGCCATCGGCGTGGCGGCGTCGGGGTCGGTGTCGATCGTCACCGTCGGATCGGCGGGGTGGCCCTGACATGCGGCGACGACCAGGAACGTGATGCGAAAACGCCTCGACATGTCGGTCCGCAGCAGCAAGTGCCGCACCAGGCGATACCGGAACGTCGAGCTCCCCGGTCACCGCGCGCGCGACGTGCGATCCGGTACGGCCGGGTTCCGCTGTCGCGATTCTCCACGAGCGGAGTCGGAATTCGCGGCACCTCGAGTGATAGAGTGCGCGGTCATGAGGCTCGCCTTGGTGCTCCTGCTCGCCGCTGGCTGCGCGAACGAATCACACGTCGGGATGAACCCGCTGCTCCATCCACCCGGGGACGCGGTCAACCAGTGCGCAGCGCAGTGCCAGGCGATCGGGCTATCGCTCCAGTCGATCGCGCTCACCTGGACCGACGTGACCTGCCAGTGCCACGCCCAGCCCGCGATGGCGCCGCCGGGCGGACCGGCCGCGCCGCCGCCTGCCGCGCCGCCCGCGCCGCCGCCCGCACCGTAGGTCGAGCGCCGTGCTGTCGCGCGCCCGGATGATCCGGTGGTTGCTCGTCACCGCGATCGTGGTCGGTGTGGCGGTCGACGCGTTCTTCGCGATCGTCAACTTCTACCCGGTCGCGCCGCACGCGAGCCGCGGCCCGACCCGCTACGTCGTGATGAGCCTCGACGACGTCCAGGCCAAGTGGTTCGAGGACAACGTGCTCGCCGACTTCGATCGCGAGCAGAACGTCGACCTGCGGCTGATCCATGTCGACGACGACAGCCAGATGATCGCCGCGGCCGAGAAGGCGCTGGCCGAGGGCAAGGACGTGGTCGGCGTGACGCTGCCGGTGATCCAGCTCGATCGCGCCGGCGCGCTGGTGCGGCCGTACAGCGACGCGATCGCGCCCGACCGGATCGCGCGTGACTTCGCGGCGCTCGGCGACAAGGTGCTCGCGCCCGGCAAGCGCGGCGGCACGCAGGCGTTCTTGCCGCGCATGACGGTGGTCGACGTGCTCGCGTATCGCGTGTCGAAGGTGCGCGACGCGGTGCTGCACTGGTCGCAGCTGCGCCCGCAGATCGACGCGGCGCTCGCGGCGATCAACGGCCACGGCTTGCCGTCGAACTACGAGCTCAACCTGTCACCCGACCAGTGGGACGCCTACGACGTGTTCGTGATGGCGTTCTACTGGGCGCACCGCCGCTACGAGGGCACGCCGGCGCGGCCGCGCGTCGCGCATCGCACCGGCGACGCGCTCGACGGCCAGATCGACATCGCCGCGGGGCTGTACGGCGAGGGCGTCACCGACGACACGTTCGGCACGCCCGACACCCGCGCGGCGCGCGATTACTTCGAGTGGGAGGCGCTGTTTCGGGCCCAGGGCCTGTATCCCGATGCGATGTACGGGCCACGGCCCTACAGCGACGACGACGTGATCGCGGCGCTCGCCAGCGGCGAGCTGTTCCTCGCGCCGATCGACGCGATGGACGCGTTCAGCTTGCACGGCGGCGCGCACGCCGCCGCACTCGCACAGGTCGACGATCCGGCGGACCTCGAGTTCACCGAGCTGCCCAACGGCGCGTCGCTCGAGCTCGGCAAGGACCGCCGCGCCGCGCGCACCAGCCCGAGCTTCTCGTTCCGCCAGGACTGGGTGTGGGCGCTGCCGGCGCGCGCGCAGGCCGCAGACGTCGGCTACCGGTTCGTGCGCTTCCTGTGGCAGCCCGAGATCCACGCGCGCGAGTGCGAGGCGCTCGGCATGCTGCCGGTGCAACCCGAGGTCGTGTCGTCGCGGGTGTCGCGGTTCCGCGTCGACTGGATGACCCACGTGTTCGAGGCCGGGCTCGAGCAGGCGAGCAAGGGCAAGGCGCTGCCCGCCGCGCTCGTCGCGAACGGCTACGGCTCGATCTACGCGCAGCTGTGGCAGGCGATCGTCGCCGCGACCCCGCCGATCACCGGCGGCGACGCGATCGCGCAGGCGCTGCGCGCGCACGTCGCGCCGAGGCCGGTCTCGCTCGAGCCGCACGCGGCGCCGCCCAGGCCCGCCGCGGCGCCGCCGGTCGACGACGACACCGCCGAGGCGATCGATCATCCGCCGCCGGAGGTCGAGGACTGGGAGACCGACGTCGTGTTCGACGGCGTCGGCTCGGGAGCGAAGCCATGACCGAGGAGCGCTCGCCGAGCGAGTCCGCCGATCGGCTGTCGGCGTCGGTCGAGGAGATCGAGCGCGCGATCGAATCGGCGATCAGCCGGCTCGAGGCCGAGCGCAAGGCCGAGGCCACCGCGGCCGCCGCGGCGGCAGATCGCAAGTCGCTGGTGAGCCAGCGCGTGTCGATCGCGGCGCTGCTGCTCACCATGATGCTGTCGTTCCTCGGCTTCGTCCGCGCCGGCGAGGACAGCTCGTCGTCGGATGACAAGACGGTCGTCGAGCAGAGCAAGAACGACGCGGCCTCGGAGTGGGCGCTGTACCAGACCAAGCAGGCGCAGCGCACCAGCCTGGTCGAGGCCGAGGACGCGATCGAGCGCTCGGTGCTCGGCATGCGCATCGACGATCCGGGCCGGCGGCTCGCGCGATTTCACCATCGCGAGTACGGCGAGCAGGTGCGCGCGGTCGATGCCGAGAACGGCCAGGTGTTCCATCGCATCCAGAGCCTCAACCGCCGCGAGTACCTCGCCCGCAAGGACGCCGAGCAGCACGATCGCCGCAAGGACCGCTACGACATGGGGATCCGCACGCTCACGCTCGCGCTCGTGCTGATCTCGGTGACGCTGCTGGTCGATCGCGACTACCTGTTCTGGTTCGGCCTCGCGATCGCGGCGATCGGCGCCGCGCTCGGCGTCACCGCCTACTTCCTGCACTAGAGGCTGTCGAGGTACGCGATCAACGCGGCCTTGTCCTGATCCGAGAGCGTCGTGCCGAACTCGTGGCCTCCGGCGCCGTTGCCGGGGAGGGTCGTGTCGAACGCGAAGCCGCCGTGGATCCAGCGCTGCGGGCGCTGCGCGGCCGGCGTGAGCAGATCCTGCAGGGTCTGCACGCTGCCGTCGTGGAGGTATGGCGCGGTCGCCCACAGTCCGCGCAGGTCGTTGACGCGATACCCGTCGGTGCCGGTGACTTGAAGATGATTGTCCTGCACGAACAGCAGCAGGTCGTAGTAGCCGGAGTCGCTGCCGGTATCCGAGGCGCCGGTCTCGAGGATGCGATGCTGCGGGTCGGTCGCGATCGTGCCGCGCGGATACATCGGATCGGCGCCGGGCTGGAGCTCGGGCTGCGCGGCATCGACCGCGGTGACGACGCCGTCCTGCGAGATGTCGTCGGGATGATGGCACGCGGCGCAGCCCGCGCTCGCGAACACGGCCTTGCCCGCGGCGACCAGCGCCGGATCTTGCGGCGGCGGATCGGGCGGCTGGAGCTGGCCGAAGAAGTCGAGGAACGTGGTGACGCGCTTGTCGTCGGGGAACGGCACGAGGCCGTCCATCACGTCGGGGTTGCCCGCGCCGAACGTGAAGATCGAGAGGTAGGCCTCGGTGCGGACGTTGCGGCCGGTGCCGAGGTAGTTGGTGGCGGTGCGATCGCCGAGCGTGAAGTAGGTCGGGAAGTCGGCGGGCACCACGACCGGGTAGTCGGAGCTGTCGGCGTCGGCGCGGCCCGGGCCGAGCGCGGCCAGCTTGCGCAGCTCGAGGTCGCCGAACAGCGAGGGGTGGCCGGCGGCGACCCAGCGCTTGTTGACCTCGACCTGGAACCCGCCGAAGTCGAGCTGCTCGTTCGGCGAGCCCATCCAGATCCGGCCGTCGGGCAGCCGCGCGGTGTGGCACAGGCTGCACGTCTCGTGGACCCGGGTGGGATCCGCGATGCCGCGCTTGAGGCCGATCGGCAGCTCGTCGTGCGCGTCCGGAAGAAAGCCGAAGCGCGCGAACTGATCGCCGAACACGTCGGGCTCGGAGGCCATGAGGCCGATCAGGAAGTCGGCCGGCGGCCACGCGTCGAGCGCCTCGGCGCCCCAGGTGTCGTACAGGAACTGGTACTGCCCGTGGTAGAGCGGATCGCCGGGCGGCAGCGCGTTGTCCGCGTCGATCGCGGGCAACGCGGGCGACGAGCACGCGGCGAGCACGATGAGCCAGCGCGTCATCACGGCGCCGAGCAGGTGGAGGGCGCGCAGCCGCAGCCGGCGGAACCGCACATGCACGACGCGCCGTCGCCGCAGAAGCCCGGCGGCGAGCTCGCGCTGCACAGCGCGGTGCAGAAGTACGAGTCGAGCTGCGGGGTCGACGGATCGTTGCCGAGCGTCGAACAGATCGTGGCCTGCGAGTTGCCCGCGCAGTCCTGCAGCGTCGTGCAGAACTTGCCGACGCCGAGCGAGTTGCCCGTGTCTCCCGGATGACCGCACGCCGAGTAGAACGCGTCGATCGCGGGCGGGCCGTCGACCGGAGCCCCGTGGCCACCGCTCGAGCCGCACGCGGCGAGCCACACGATCGCGATCAGTGTCGAAGCTGCACGATGGTTCGTCATAGGGACCTCAGGTAAGCGACCAGATCGTCGAGATCGGTCGGTGACAGGCCGGCGGCGCCGCCGTGCGCGGCGGCGTCGCTTCGGGTGAGCAGGTCGCGCAGGCTGTCGGAGCGACCGTCGTGAAAGTACGGCGCGAGCAGGAACAGCCCCTCGAGCCCCGGCGTGTTGGTCTCGGTGACGGCGTCGTCGGGGGACAGGCTCATCGGCGACAGCACCGACCAGCGCTTGCCGTCGGTTCCGAGCGGCGGCACGTGACAGCCCGCGCAGCCGGCCTGCGCCGATGCGAACACCGCCTGGCCGCGCGCGATCTGCGCGGGGTCGCCGGCCGGCGGCACGGGCGGCGCGACGATCTCGTCGATGTAGGCCTGCACGGTCGTGCCGTCGACCAGCAGGCCGTCGCCGGCCATCAGGTCGGTGACCGTGCCGTGGACCAGATCCGCCATCGACGCGAACTGGCCGTCCCAGTGATACGGCTCGGTACCGGTGTGCGCGTTGGCGAGGTTCGGCGTGCGGCGCCGCTTGGTCGGGATGTCGCTGGTCGAGATGAACCACACCAGGCCGTCGTCGCCGCCGCTGGGATGACAGGTCGCGCACGCGAGCACGCCGGACGGCGTGACGTGGCTGTTGGTCGCGTCGTAGAACAGCTTGCGGCCGGCGAGCGCGGCCGCCGAGTACACCGGGGCCTGCGCGCGCACCAGCGTCTGCCGCGCCGCATAGCGCGGCGCGGTCGCGCCATCGAGCGGCCACGACAGATCGATCACCGACACCGAGCCGTCGAACGCGTTGTCGACGAACGCCCGCGCGTTCGCCGCGTCGACCGCGATCCCCGATGGACCGGCGCCGACCGCGTAGCTCGCGACCTCGCGGGTGTCGGGCGAGCTGGCCCGGGTGTCGATCACCGCGACGCTGTTCGACGAGACGTGCGCGACCAGCAGGTAATGCGGCGGCAGCGCGGCGAGCGCGACCGGCCCGCTCGCGGCACGGCTCGAGCCATCGAACCGCGCGTACAGGACCGGCGCGCCGGTCGGCTGGCACGCGAGATCGAAGCTCGACACCGCCGGGTTGATCTTCGGATCGCCGTCGAGCACCGAGCCGTAGTCGTCGGCCACGACCTCCGAGGCATCGCCGGTGTGGTTCACCAGCTCGTGCGCGACGTGGAGCTCGCCGAACGCGGGCAGGATCGCCTCGACCAGGTTCGCGGTCATGTGCTCGAGCGCCGCGCGATACGGCGCGTGCTCGGGCACGAGCGACAGCGTGCGCGCGCCGCCGCCGGCGAGCTCGATCACGTCGCCGCCGGTGTACTCGCCGACGAACGTCGAGTCGCCGACGATCGCGATCGCGCGCGGCCGGACGAGGTCGCTCGCGATCTCGGTCGCGGCGAACGAGCCGGGATCGATCTCCATCACCGAGCCCGACCACTCGCACGCGACCGCGACGAAGCTGCCGTCGTGCGCGACCGCCATCCCGCGCGGTCCCGAGCAAACGCTCGCTCGCCGCGTCACCGCCATCGCCACCGGATCGATCGCCACCACCTCGCCGCCGCGAAACGTCGACACCCACAGCTCGCCAGCGACGAGCACCAGATCGTGCGGCTCGCCACCCACCGTGACCTGACCAGTCAGCGCGAGCGTGTCGGGGTCGAGAAAGCTCACCGTGCCCTGATCCGGATCGACCACCGCGAGGCGGCCGGCGTCGGGCACGAGGACGATGCTCGACGACGCGGTCCCCGCCGTTTCGGACGGCGAGGCCGTGCACGCGGCGAGCACGGCCAGCACGGCTGGAGCCTTCACCTCTCAGTTCTCCGGGTCGAGGATCGCGAACTCGACGTCGACCGGGTTCTTGTTGCAGGCGATCGGGAAGCTGCCGACCGGCAGCGTCACCGGATCGTTCATCGCCGGATTCCCGGTGCCGGTGCCGAGCCGATCCTGGAAGCACAGGATCTGGTAGTCGCCGTCGAGCAGGACGTTCGACACGAAGCTCGGCGCCGGCGTCGCGGTGAGGTCGGCGTTGGGCACCGTGAAGTCCTGGACCGAGATCGCGTCCTGCTTCGGGCCGGTCACGTCGACGTCGCTCGCGTGATAGATGCTGCAGTAGATCGTTCCGGTGAGCGGGCCCATCGGGTCCTGCTGGATCACCGTGCTCGCGGTGAACGTCATGTTGAACGTGCCCTGCATCGCGAGCGTGATGCTCGGATCGCCGAGCTGATTGCACGTGGTGGTGTCCGGCGGCGGCAGCGTGATCTGCTTCCACGGCAGGAACGGCACGTCGACGATCGGGTGCACCGGCGTCTGCACCAGGTACGCGACCTGCGCCACGCCGAGCGCGCCCTCCGCGAGCACCTCGACCGTGCCGCCGCCGGTCGGCTGATCGTAATAGAACGGCACCGACCACGGCGTCGACGAGCCCTTGGCGGCGGCCTCCTGCTCGGCCATGGTCTCGAGGTTGCGATCGACCAGCGCGCGGAACGCGTCGCCGGCGTTGATCGACGCCGGCGCCTTGGCGATCGGGATGCGCGTGCCGTCGGGCAGCAGCACCTCGAACGCGACGTCGATGAAGCCGTCGGGGACGTGCGGCGTGACGGTCAGGCGCAGCCAGGTGTGCGGGACGAGCGCGAAGTCGCTGAAGTTCTGGCTGCCGGTCGCGCCCTCGCCGTACGCGTGGTCGCTGAAGTAGTCGAACTCGTCCTTGCTGAGGTGGAAGTTGACCGTGCCGGCGATGCTGTCGGACGGGCCGGTGCTCGCCGCCGGCTGGCCGATCTGACCGGGCTGCAGGCTCGTGCGCGGCGAGCTGATGTCGATCACCAGCGTGTAGACGCCGCCGCCCGCGCGCACGCCGAACGACAGGTTGCCGCCCATCGCCGACGTCACGCGGTACTCGAGGAAGAACGACTCGCCCGAGCCCGGCTGCTTGGCCTCGTCGGCGATCATCGTGGCCAGCGCGGTGTCGACGGTCGAGACGTACAGCGAGCCGACCTGATACGACGCCGGGACCACCGCGAGCGTGCGCGGCGTGCCGCCGTCGTCGAACGCGAACGTCACCCGCGACTGCCCCGGCGTGGTCGGATCCGCCGCGGCCGAGATCGTGAGGCCCTTCGCGATGTCCTTCGACACGAAGTTGCCGGCCTGGGCATCGGAGCCGAACAGCCCGGAGGCGAGCGCGTGGAAGTCGCCCGGCTGGAGCGGGACCTCCTCGTGAAAGCCCACCCACTCGCTCGACGTCGAGGTGGTCGGAGGCGGCGCCGACGCGTCGGTCGGCGGCGCGTCCGAGCTCGAGTGGCCGCATCCGGCGAGGCCCGCGATGGCAACGAGGTGAGCGATTCGCATGGTTGCTCGCGGGTTGCACCACATGTGCCACGCGTAACCGGCGCTGCATGCGTGTCGGCGTGGGCACGACTGAGGGCTCTGGCCATCGCCTCGCTGATGGCCGGCGCACTCACGGCTCGATCGCGGCCTGGATCAACCCGCCCGGCGCCGGGTCGACATCGATCGTCGCGAAGCTCGAGCCGTTGGCGGTCGCGAAGATCCGGGTGTTGCTCGCCGGGATGTTGCCGATGAACACGACCGCCCCGACGCTGTCGGTCATCACCGCGGTCTGCGATGGCGTCTGGTCGACGAAGTACACCACCGTGCCCGGCGGATCCGTCGTGACGGTCGCGCCGCCGGCCGGATAGCCGTTGCAATCGACGACCTGCAGCAGGATCTGGTCGTCGTCCAGATCGAGCTGCATCCCGGCGATCGCGCCGAGGTGCATCAGGTCGTCGCTCTTGACCAGCTGGGGATCGATCTCGACGCTCGCGGTGAGCGCGGCTGGCGGATAGACCGTGGTCACGAGGTGGTCGGGGAAGCTGGCCTGGACCGAGAACGTACGCGGCTCGCCACCGGTCGCCTGATGCACGGTGTACTGGCCGGTGGCGTTGCTGGTGGTCGTGAACTCGGCGCCGGGAATGCCTTGAAAGAACCCCTGGAGCTGCACGCCGGAGAGCGGCACGCCGCTGAACGGATCGCTCGTCGTGCCCCACACCGTGACGCTCGGGTCCGCGCTGGTCGGCGGCGGATCGTGCTGGCACGCGAACGGCGCACCGGGTGCGTCGATGGCCTCGATCTGCTTCTCCACCGGCAGCGAGCAGCCCGCCAGCGTGACGGCCAGGACAAGCCGCCGCATCAGAAGTGCCCTCCGAGCACGATCCCGACCCCGCCGACCAGCGGCGCCGCCGCCAGCCGCTCCGTGCGCGCGTTGCCCGGCCGCCCGAGCAGCCACAGCGTCGCGGCGGTGGCGAGCGCGACCCCGCCGCCGACGAACGCGGCGTCGGCGACCAGCGCGTCGCGCCGCGAGCGCAGGTTCTGGCCGACCGCCTGCGGATCGCTGCAAGCGACCGACGGGCACAGCTGATCGGAGCGGGTCTCGAGCTGCTGCGAGATGTAGCCGAACCCCGCGCCGGTCGCGAGCGCGCCGACGCCGACCACCGCGAGCGTGAGCGACAGCGCGCCGAACCGGCGCGGCGGCGCGACCTCGCGCGGCTCGTCGTCGTCGCGATCGGGCGACTCGTCGCGCGCGCGCACCGGCGGGTCGACGCGCGCGCGGCGCTCGACCACCGGCTTGTCCGCAGGCACCGGGTCGAGCGCGGGCACCGTGACGGTCCTGCTCTCGGTGCGCAGCGAGACCGTGGTGCTCCACGTGACACGGCCCGGCGCCGACGCGACGATCTGGTACTCGTCGGGATCGAGCGGCAGGCGCTGGTTCCACAGCACGCGGTCGAGCGCGGCGCCGTTGCGCTCGACCACCAGGCCGTCGATCGGATGATCGACATCGATCGTCAGGTAGACCAGGCGGGGCAGCAGACGCGCGGCGCGCCGGCGCGCCTCGGCGCCGCGCTTGCGATCGTCGATCCGCTTCGCGGTCTGCTCGGCCTTGACGAACATCGCCCACGCGCTCGCGAGCTGGCCGTCGCGCTCGAGGCAGTCGGCGAGGTTGAGCTCGGTGCCGCACGCCGGGTCGAGCCGCTCGCTCGCGTCGAGCTTGTCGCACGCGCCAGCGGTGTCGCCGGCGGCGAGCAGGCGCTTGCCCTCGCGAAACAGCGCCTCGGCCTCGGCCGGCTGCGCGCGCACCGGCGCCGCGATCGCGAGCACCGCGAGCGCGACCAGCCAGCGGCTAGTTGCGATCATCGTAGAGCCCCTGTGGGTCGGGATCGCGCGGCACGGCACGCGGCGGGCTCGCCGGCCGCACCGCGCGATGCGGTGCGGGGACGGGCAGCGCCGCGGCGGCGCGCAAGGGTGGCGGTGGTGGTGCGACGACATCGTGGAATGTCTCGACCGCTGCATCCGCGGGGCCAATCGGCTCGACCGTCACCGGCGGCGCGGCGGGCCGCTCCATCGCGGCGGCCGGCGGCGGCGCGCTCGCGAGCGGCGTGCTTGCCTGTGGCGCGCGCCCCGACAGCGCGATCGCCGTGAACGCACCGACCGAGATCGCGATCGCGCCGAGCATGATCGATCGCCCGAGCCGGCGCGGCGTGAGCAGCGTCGACGGCTGCCCGGCCGACATTCCGAGCGTGGTGCGCGGTGCGGGCGGCGCGTAGCCGGGCACGGCGAAGGTCGGCGCGCCGATCACCGAGAGCTGCGCGAGCACGGCATCGCAGGCCTGCTGCACCTCGCCCATGGTCTGGAAGCGCTCGCCCGGCGCCTTGGCGAGGCAGCGCAGCACGAGCGCATCGATCGAGGGCGGCAGGTACGGCGTGCGCGCGCTCGGCGGCAGCGCGGGCTCGCACAGGTGCGCCGCGGCGATCGCGGCGAAGCCGTGCAGGTCGAACGGCGGCGCGCCGGTCAGCAGGTGATACAGCACGCAGCCGAGCGAGTAGATGTCGCCGCGGTGATCGGTCTTGCTGGTGTCGTTGCACTGCTCGGGCGACATGTAGACCGGCGTGCCCATCACCGCGCCGGTGCGCGTCTGCATGCGCTCGCCTTCGTCGGCGAGCTTCGCGATCCCGAAGTCGAGGATCTTCACGCGCTCGCCGCCGGGCGCTTCGCTATCGCGCACGACGAACAGGTTCTCCGGCTTGAGATCGCGATGCACGATCCCCGCGGCGTGCGCGGCGGCGAGCGATCCGGCTGCCTGGCGCACGAGGCGCAGCGCGTCGGTCGGCGCGAGTCGGTGCAGCCGGCGCAGCCGGTTCAGCAGCAGCTCGCCCTCGAGATACTCCATCACGATGTACGCGGCATCGTCCTCGGTGACGCCGAAGTCGAACACCTGCACGATGCCCGGATCGGCGACGGCGGAGGTCGCGCGCGCCTCGTTGAAGAAGCGCTCGACGTTGTCGCGCTGCACGCTGCGCTCGGGACGCAGCACCTTGATCGCCGCGCGCCGTCCGATCAGCGAATGCTCGGCGAGGAACACCGCGCCCATCCCGCCCTCGCCGAGCTTGCGGACCACCTTGTATTGACCGAATGCATCGCCCACGAATGCACGATATCAATCGCGCCGTCTCGCGCAGCTTGCTGTTGCTGACAGTCACGTGCCGATCGCGAGACGCCGACGCGTGATGGCCGCGGCCATCACGTGATGGTCAGCGCCGTCGCCAGCGCGCGCCGCGCGGCGTGCGCGTCTGCCGTGTTGCGTGCGGCCTGCGGCTTGCTCCATCGGCAGCGTCCAAACCAGGAGAGACAGTCCATGCACAAGCTTTTCGTCGTCTCGCTCGCGATCGTGTTCTCGGCATGCGCGGCCAACACGCCGGCTCCTCCCGGTGGCGGCGGTAGCGGCAGTGGCGGCGGTGGTGGCGGCGGCGGGGAAGGCGGCGGCGGCGGCGGTGGCGGCAGCGGCGGCGGCGGTGGCGGCGGCGGCGGCGGCGGCGGCATCACGCTGTCGGGCACGGCGCTCGACGAGGGCGAGAGCGGCAGCTCGCCGCTGTCGGGCGCGACGATCGCGGCGTACGCCAACGGCGATGACAGCACGGTGCTCGCGATGTCGACCAGCGACGCGCAGGGCAAGTTCTCGCTGACGCTCGATCAGGACAGCCTCGACGGCTACCTCAAGCTCACCAAGTCGGGCTACACCGACACCTACGAGTATCCGGTCGCGCCGTGGACCGCGAGCACCACGGTCGACGCCGACATGATCGCGTCCAGCCTGTTCCCGCTGCTGGTCGGGATCGCCGGCGGCGACACCAGCAAGGGCGTGATCATCGCGACGATCGTCGACGCCAGCGGGACCCCGGTGTCCGGCGCGACGATCTCGACCTCGCCGGCGTCGGGCGTCTACCGCTACAGCAACGGTTCGGGCGATCCGACCTCGACGACCAGCACGCCCGCCGACGGCACGGCGTTCTGCTTCAACGTGCCGTCCGGCTCGGTCACGGTGAGCGCGAGCAAGAGCGGCGCGACGTTCCAGTCGCACGCGCTCACCGCGCGCGGCAACGCGCTGACCATCACCGACATCAGCGAGTGAGTCACTTCTTCGCGGTGACGTGATACTTGTGCATCAGCTCGCGCAGGTGCGTGCGGTCCATCTTGACCGCGCGCGCCGCGCGCGACGTGTTCCCGGCGTGGCGCTGGATCAGCTCGCTGATGAACCAGCGCTCCCACTGCGACATCACCCGCTCCTTGGCGGCGCGGAACGTGAGCGCCTCGTCGAAGTGATACGACGGCGCGGCCGCGGCCTCCGACGTGATCTCCTGCCACAGCCCGCTGTCCTGCATCAGCACCGCGCGCTCCACCGCGTTGCGCAGCTCGCGCACGTTGCCCGGCCAGTCCAGGTTCACCAGGTGCTGCACCAGCTCGGCGGGCGGTGGCTGCGGCGTGCCGGTGAACTGCTCGTAGAAGTTCTCGACCAGCAGCGGGATGTCGTCGCGGCGCTCGCGCAGCGGCGGGATCTCGATGCGCACGATGTTGAGCCGGAAGTAGAGGTCGGCGCGGAACGTGCCGCGGTTGACTGCCTGGCGCAGGTTGCGGTTGGTCGCGGCGATCACGCGCACGTCGAGATCGATCGGCTCGACGCTGCCGACCCGCTTGACCGTGCGCTCCTCGAGCGCGCGCAACAGCTTGGGCTGCATCTCGATCGGCAGCTCGCCGATCTCGTCGAGAAACACCGTGCCCCCGGCCGCGGCCTCGAACGCGCCGGCGCGCGCGCTGGTCGCGCCGGTGAACGCGCCGCGCTCGTGACCGAACAGCTCGCTCTCGATCAGCGACGGCGGGATCGAGCCGCAATCGACCACGATGAACGGCCCCTGGGCGCGCGGGCTCGCGCCGTGGATCGCCTCGGCGAGCACGCCCTTGCCGGTGCCGGTCTCGCCCTCGATCAGCACGGTGGTGTCGGTCGGCGCGATCCGCGGCAGCAGCGAGAACAGCCGGCGCATCGCCAGGCTGCGGCCGAGCGCGCGGCCGAAATGGTCGTCCTCGCTGACCGACTCCTGTAACTGCTCGGGCAGCTCGTCGTAGCGCAGCTTGGTGATGCCGAGATGGATCGTCACGCCGGACTTGAGGTAGGCGCCGTGGACGCGCAGCCCGGCGACCTGGGTACCGTTGGTGCTGTCGAGGTCGCGCAGCAGCACGCCCTCCGGGCTGACCTGGAGCACGAAGTGGTGACGCGACACCGTGGGATCGGTCAGCACGAGGCCGTTCGAGTCCGCGGTGCCCACCGACAGCTCCGCCGCGGACGACGACACGTGCTCGCGTCCCTTGTCGGGCCCTTCGACGACCCGTAGCGCGTACCGGTGGAACCGGAATTCCTTGACCTTGCCGGGCAGCAGGCTCGTGCCCATTCCCCACGAGGCTACCACGCGCGCAGTTCCGTTTGACGGACCCCGGCCCGCGGCAGGATCCTCGGACCGCACCATGCTCGCGCCGGACCGCTACCAGCTGCTCGGCCCGATCGCGTCCGGCGGGATGGCCGAGGTCCTGCTCGCGCGCACCCGCGGCCCCGGCGGGTTCGAGCGCCTGCTCGCGGTCAAGCGGATCAAGCCCGAGCTGTCGCGCGATCCCGAGCAGGTGCGGATGTTCCTCGACGAGGCGCGCAACGCGGCGCGGCTGGTCCATCACAACATCGTCCAGGTGATCGACGTCGACCTGCGCGACGGCGCGGTGTTCTACGCCATGGAGTACCTGCACGGCCAGACGCTCGACAGCGTGATCGCGCGCGCGCGCGTGCTGCCGCGCGACGCCGCGGTCGCGATCGGCATCGCGATCGCCGCGGGCCTCCACCACGCGCACGAGCGGCCGTCCTCGATCGTGCACCGCGACGTCGCGCCGTCCAACGTGATGGTCACCTACGACGGCAACGTCAAGCTGATCGACTTCGGGATCGCGAAGGCGACCGAGAACCTCAGCCGCACCGCGTTCGGCATGTTCAAGGGCCGGCTCGGCTACTCGTCGCCCGAGCAGTGCCGCTGCGAGCCGGTCGATCGCCGCACCGACATCTACTCGCTCGGCGTCGTGCTCTACGAGCTGACCACCGGCCGGCGCACGTTCACCGCCGACAGCGACCCCGAGCTGCTCGATCACATGGCGCAGGCCCGCGTCACGCCGCCGCGCGCGCTGGACGCGAGCTATCCGCCGCAGCTCGAGACCATCGTGATGCGCGCGCTCGCCGCCGCGCCGGGCGATCGCTACCCGACCGCGGACGCGCTGCAGCGCGACCTCGAGGACCTCGCGCGGATCTCGGCGCTCAACCTGTCGGCGGTGTCGCTGTCGCGGCTGATGGGCGAGCTGTTCGCGGAGGAGCTCGCACCGTGGCGCGCGGCGCAGAAGACCGGGATCACGCTCGAGGAGCACATCACGCGCCACACCCTGATCGACGTGCCGCCGACCTTCGACACCTGGGCGCTCGAGCGCGTCGCCACCGCCGCCCGCGAGACCGCGCTCGAGCGCAAGACCACGGTTGCCCGTCCGCCGGCCAGGGGCACGCGGCCGCCATCGCGCGAGCCGCGCGTGTGGCTCGGCGTCGTGGCGATGATCTGCCTGTTCGGCCTCGGTTATCTGATCGCGCGCTGGTGGATCTCGTGACGTCGGCTATCGTGATCGGGTGCTGAACGACATCCTGACCGGTCAGAAGCCCCCGGGCGAGCCGGATCGCGAACAGCCGCCGGTCACCGCGCCGTGCGCGCGCTGCGGCCAGCCGTTTCCGTCGCGCCAGGGCGTGGGCGTGTGCGCGGACTGCGTCCGGATCGCGGACGAGGCGGCGATGCGCGCGATGGCCGCCGAGGCCAGGCGCAGTCGCAGGAACAACTTGCTCTACGGCTCGATCCTGCTGGTCGGCGGGCTGCTGCTCACCTGGTGGAGTTTCTCGACCGACTCGAGCGTGCGCGTGCTCTCGGTCGGTCCGGTGCTGGTCGGCGGCGCGGCGGTGTTCCGCGGCCTCATCGCGTGACGCGATACGAGTCGGCGACCAGCCACGCCGCGGCGGTGATCGCCGCGGAGATGCCGAGCTCGCTCCACTGATCGGGGCGCGCGCCGCCCGCCGCCACGACCGGGATCCACACGAGCAGCGTGAACAGGCCGATCTGCAGCGCCGACAGCGCGGCGGCCAGGCGCGCGCAGACGCCGGTGAGCACCGCCGCGCCGGCCGCGAGGAACGCGATGCCCGTGATGTAGGCCCACGCGACGTGCCACGGGATCCAGCCCGGCACGAGCGGCGCGGTCTGGTCGATGTAACCGAGGTGCGCGAGGCCGAACGGGACGAGCGCCAGGCCGTAGAGCCCGCGCGCGATCGCGATGCCGACCTCGCCCGCGAGCACGCGCCGCGCGCGGTCGCCGGCGAACCACGCGTAGAGCACCCACGCGCCCGCCACGATCGCCGTGGTCTCGGCTGCGCCGTCCCAGGTCAGGATCGTCGCCGGCGCGTGCACGATCGGCGGCACGCGAAACGCGAGCAGCCACAGCACGAGGCACGCCAGCAGCTGGCGAGCCGCCGGGTACGCGGCGCGCCGCACCAGCAGGCCCGCGCCCGAGGTCAGCGAGACCGCCGCGCTGAGATAGATCAGGACCTCGCGCCCCGGCACGTCCCGGCCGACCGGCGCCCACACCGGCATGAACGTGCCCTCGAGCAGACCGACCACGCCCAGCGCGATCAGGACCGCGGCGAACACGGCGTGACCGGGGCTCGCGACGCGCAGCGGGCCACGCTCCAACGCCATGTCGGCGAGCCTACCCCACCAAGCGCGCGACCGACGCCGGCCTGGAGATCCGGCGCCCGCTCGCCAGGCATGGCTCGTAGGTTCGAACGGCGTTCGGCGTGCGTCGCGGGGGGAGGCCGTAGCAAACTCCGCACGACATGAAAACGCTCCTCGCCCTCCTGATCCTGAGCCCGCAGCTCGCCCACGCCGATGATGCACGCAAGCTCGCCGAGACCGGCTGGACCGCGTACCAGCACCACGACCTCGAGCAGGCCGAGAAGCTGACCCGCCAGGCGATCGCCGCCGCGACCGACTCGAACGTCAAGGCCGCCGCGCTCTACAACCTCGGCCGCGTGCTCGAGGACCGCAAGGACAAGGCAGGCGCGATCGACGCCTACAAGCAGTCGCTCGCGCTGCGCGGCAACGGCGTCGTGCGCGACCGGCTGCGCACGCTCGATGCCGGCGCCGCGGACGCGCTCGACGCGCTCAAGCCGACCGCGATGCAGGGGCCGTTCGACTCGTTCGACGCGTGGTGCGTGCGACGCGACCCGTCCACGGCCAAGGAGTGCGCGACGGCCACGTCGATCCCGTACACCCTGTCGAAGCTGCCGTCGCCGATCGCGAGCGTCGAGCTGCGCGCGCTCGATCAGGACGCGGCGGCGGTCGTCGTCAAGCTCGGAGGCAAGCTGTACATCGACGAGCTCCACACCTACGAGGACACGAATCACTGCACCGTCACCTCGACCGCGATGGACGGCACGAAGCCACACGGGTCGCTGGTCGAGGTCGACGTCCGCTTCGCGGGCAATTGCGACCTGCGCGAGGACTCCTGGACCTACCGCGAGCGAGCGCTCGCGGTCATCGCGGTCGGCCCGGGCCGGGTGCCGTACGCGACGCCCGGCTTCGTGGTCGACATGACCGAGACCATGAACGGCAAGAAGGTGATGGACTGGGCGCGCACCGTGACCTGGAACAAGGACGGCTCGATCGACGTCGCGATCGCGCGCGCGATCGGCACCACCCAGGACGCCTCGGTCGACGATACCGAGGACGTGCGCGGCCATCACGCGCTCGCGTTCCCGTAGCGGCTCAGTTGTCGTGGCCGGCGAACACGCTCGCGCTGGGATCGGTCGCCCAGGCGGGGAACCGCTGGGTCGGCAGGACCACCGGGATGAACACGCCATTGCCGAAGCCCAGCGCGAGCGGGATCGAGGTCCAGCCGACACCGCCGACCAGCGCGATGTCATCGATGTGGTCGCCGTTGAAGTCGCCGACGACCGCGCGGACGTACGACATGCTCGCGAGACCGTTGATCTGACCGCACGGCAGGTTGGTCACGAGGAAGCCGGGGTTGGCATAGCTGGTCGCGACCGGGATCGTGGCCCAGCCGGGTCCGCCGACCAGCGCGATGTCGGTCGCGCCGTCGCCGTTGAAGTCACCGGTGAGGACCTTGACGCCCGGCGCCCTCGCCCAGTCGGGGAAACCCGGCAAGAGCTCGTCGTACCCGCCGAACTGGCCGCCACCGATGCTCATCGCGACGCGGATCGAGCCCCAGTCGCCACCGACGAGCGCGAGGTCGGTCATGCCGTCCTTGTTGAAGTCGCCGGTGACCACCTGCACACCGGGCTCGCGCGACGAGACCGCGAAGTTCCACTGGGTGCCTTCCCCGCCCGCGATCCAGCCCTTCACGGTGTTGTTGGTGATCTGGAACGCGCCGTTGCCGAAGCTGAACGCGACCGGCAGCGTCGTCCAGCCCGCGCCGCCGACCAGCGCGATGTCGGTCATGCCGTCGCGGTTGAAGTCGCCGGCCAGCGGGCGCACGCCCGCACCCGCCGCCCAGCTCCGAAGTCCGGAGCCGGGATGTCGGTCACCTGGAAGTTGCCGTTCCCCGTGCTGAACGCGACCGGGATCGTCGTCCAGCCCGCGCCGCCGACCAGCGCGATGTCGGTGTAGCCGTCGCGGTTGAAGTCGCCGGCGATCGCGGTGACGTGCGCGGTGGACGCCCATGCGCCGAACGAACCGACGAACGAGTTGGTGACCGTGAACCGGCCGTTGCCC
>Ga0335081_10006524_pt1 | contig 18601 bp, 18 predicted proteins | sample Lox_Sample_35_FD_206713 | JGI IMG/M metagenome (GOLD analysis project Ga0335081, IMG submission 206713) | Soil microbial communities from Loxahatchee National Wildlife Refuge, Florida, United States - Lox_Sample_3.5 | ecosystem: Environmental > Terrestrial > Soil > Wetlands | place: USA...
GCGCATCACGGCAGAGGCTTGGGCTTCGGGCACAGCGCTCGGACGAAACGGTAGCCGCGCATCCTTGGGTTGTGAAGGATCGCTGCTGGACTTCCGGCTCGACTTGCGCAAAGCGAGGACGGCCTCGTTGCCCGTTAGGAAAAGCGTGTACCCGTTGCCGCGGGAGATGAATTTCGCTTGCGCGTCCGTCTGGCCTTCGTTGGTTTCGAAGCTCAAGGGCAATTTGGCATAGGACTGAACCACATGCTCCCGTGCTGCCAAACTGGCGGAATTGCCTGCTGGGAGGCCAGGAGCAGCCGCAAGGGGGCTCGAAGCCCGGCCGCTGTTGGAACCTGCCTGAGGCGTCGGCGGAGTCAGAACGAACAACCCAACAAACACCGTGACACCGCATGCAACTGCGAGAGTGCTTTTCCTCATGGGGCATCTCCCCTAATTCAGGATTGCAATTTTGGGTTTCCGTGGTGCCCAGGGACGCCGAGGGGTTCCATTTGGAGTCCCAGCGCAACGATGGAGGCATTCTCGCGGCGGTAAGGTCCCCAATCCGGGCCGCCTTGTTACATTGGTCAGGGTAACCTGTCAAGAAATCCTTGGTAACCTCTCGTGTGGTGGCGCGCTGGGATGAGAAGGGGTGAGACCCCATGTGCGTCCATCACCCTCAAAGAAGGCGCAACCGCGACCGAGCAGGAGATCATCGACTTCTGCCGCCAACACATGGCCCACTTCAAGGCGCCCCGAACCGTGGTCTTCGGACCTCTACCCAAGACCTCCACCGGCAAGCTGCAGAAGTTCAAGCTGCGCGACCAGGCCAAGGTGCTGTCGCAGCCGGCGCATTTTGAAGCGCAGAAGTGAGTGTCCGGGCGCGACCAAGAGCAGCAGGAGAAGAATCATCGGGTTACTGTATTTGAAGGGGCGCGGCCTCCAGCCGAGCCCCTTCGAACAGGCTGGTGAGTGACCCAATGCCGGCACAAAATTCCGTTTGACACCCCAGTCCCGCTGCCGTAGCCTAGTTACTCATGACTCCGCTGACTCATCACCATCACGGCGCCAACGTGTCAGCGGAGGTTTGCGCTTAGCAGCAATCATCGCAAAGTTCAGCCCGCTGACACCGAAAGGTCAGCGGGCTTTTTGCTTTTGGAAAGGAACCGGGATGACAGAGATCGACTTCGACAAGATGCGCGGCCTCGCCCCCGCCATCGTGCAGGACGCGGCCAGCGGGGAAGTGCTGATGCTCGGCTTCATGAATCGCGAGGCCCTGGAGAAGACCCTGACGAGCGGCTTCGTGACCTTCTTCAGCCGCACCCGCAACCAGCTCTGGACCAAGGGTGAAACGTCCGGCAACCGGCTAGAGCTGGTCTCCGCCGCGACCGATTGCGACCGCGACACCGTGCTGCTGCGCGTGCGCGTGCTGGGAGACGGCCTGGTCTGCCACACCGGCACCCGCTCCTGCTTCACCGAGCCGCTGCCCGTCGCAGCGGGAGGTGCGCGATGAAGATACGAATTGGCGTCCCTAAAGGCAGCCTGCAGGAAGCGACGCTGCAGTTGTTCGCCCGCGCCGGCTTGCAGGTCTATACCAACGGCCGCTCGTATCAGGCCACGACCGGCGATCCCGAGATCGAGTGCATGCTCATCCGCGCGCAGGAGATGGCGCGTTACGTCGATCATGGCGCGCTCGATGCCGGACTCACCGGGCTCGATTGGGTGCTGGAGAGCGGTCTGGAAGTCATCACCGTCGCCGACCTGATCTACGCTAAGCAGAGCCGAGGCAAGGTTCGCTGGGTGCTGGCCGTGCCGGAAGAATCGCAATACCAGCGCGCGGAAGATCTCAACGGCTGCACCATCGCTACCGAACTGGTGTGTGTTACCCGCGATTACTTCGCGCGCAAGGGAGTAAACGTCAGCGTGGAGTTTTCCTGGGGGGCTACCGAAGTCAAGCCGCCCATGCTGGCCGACGCCATCGTCGAGGTCACAGAAACCGGCAGCTCGCTGCGCGCCAACCACCTGCGCATCATTGAGACCGTGCTTGAATCGAATACGCAGATCATTGCTAACAAGAAGTCCTGGGCGGACACGGAGCGTCGCTCGAAGATTCAGAATCTCGCGCTTATGCTGCGTGGCGCCATGGAAGCACAGGGGCGCGTCGGGCTGATGCTCAACGTGCGCAAGGCCGATCTCCCCGGGGTACTGGCAGTGCTGCCCGCGCTCAACAGCCCAACGGTCTCCACGCTCAGCGATCCCGAGTGGGTGGCGGTTAACACCATTATCGACGAGCATTTGGCCTGGGAGATGATCCCGCGCCTCAAGGCCGCGAACGCGACGGGCATCGTCGAGTATCCGCTGAACAAGGTGGTGATGTGATGCGCGTGCTGGCGGGCAAAGCGGCGGAGAAGCGCGTGCAGAAGCTGGCGGCGCGGGCCTCGCGCTTGGATGCGGTCGAGCCGCAAGTACGCAGGATCGTTGCCGACGTCCGCCGCAGGGGCGACAGCGCGCTGGGGAAGTACGCGCGCAAGTGGGACGGCCTGCAAGCCGGGCAGCCGCTGCGGGTTGCGCCGGCGGAAATGCGCGCCGCCTGGAAGACCGCCAGTCCGAATCTGCGCTCAGCACTCCAGCAAGCGGCGGCCAACATCCGGCGCTTCTGCGAATGGCAGAAGCCGGCGGAGTGGATGCGGAAGAACAACGGCATCTCGCTCGGCCAGGTTGTGCGGCCGCTTGATTCGGTCGGGTGCTACGTGCCCGGCGGACGGTATCCGCTGCCCTCGACGCTGCTCATGACCGTGATTCCGGCGCAGGTGGCGGGTGTCAGCGAAATTCGCGTAGTCTCACCCAAGCCGGGGCGCGAGACTCTGGCCGCGGCCGCACTGCTCGGCGTGACCGAGTTTTATCGCGTTGGCGGGGCGCATGCGATTGCTGCGCTCGCTTACGGCACAGGAAGCATCTCGCACGTGGACAAGATTGTCGGCCCCGGAAATCTCTACGTCACCGCTGCCAAGAAGCTGGTTGCATTCGATTGCTCGATCGACTTCCTCGCCGGACCGACCGAGGTTGTCGTCGTGGCCGAGCGTGGCGACGCCGCGTTCATCGCCGCCGACCTTGTAGCTCAGGCAGAGCACGATCCCGAGACGCTGCCGGTGTTCATCACCTCGTCGCGCGCGCTGGCGGAAAAGGTTCTGGCGTCCGCGAAAGAAGCCGCAGAGGATAACTCCATCGCCCGGCAGTCGCTGGCGGCGAATGGTGTGGCGCTGGTGGCCGCATCGCACGCACAGGCGCTGGAGTGGGCGAATCTGATAGCACCGGAGCACATCACGGTGGCGCGCGACGACTTGGCTGCGGTTCGCAGCGCCGGATCAGTCTTCGTGGGCGAGTACTCGCCGCAAGCGGTGGGCGATTACGCCTCGGGTCCGAACCACGTGCTGCCGACGGCGGGGGCCGCTCGCTATCGCGGAGGCCTGAGCGTGCTCGATTTCATGAAGCTCATCACCGTGCAGGAGCTTTCGCCCGCAGCCCTGCGCCGCATTGCGCCGGTGGTGACCCGGCTGGCCGAGGCCGAGGGTCTCGCGGCGCACGCGGAATCGGTACGCGTGAGGTGCGCCCATGCTTGAAGCGCGCGGAGCTGTGCGCAGCCTGAAGGAATACCATCCCCCGCTCGGTGGCCGCCTGGGCTTGCGTCTCGACTTCAACGAGAACACCATCGGCTGCTCGCCGCGCGTGCTCGAACGCTTGCGCCAGTTGCAGTTCGAGGAACTCGCACGCTACCCCGAGCGCGAGAGTGTTGAGCGCCAGGTGGCGGCGCATTTCGGAATCGATCCCGCGGGCCTGCTGCTGACAAACGGCGTGGACGAGGCCATCCACCTCATTTGTGAAACTTACCTCGAGCCCGGCGACGAAGTGCTAATCGTGGTGCCGACATTCTCGATGTACGAGATCTACGCCGCCGCCACCGGCGCGCGGGTCATAACGATTCGCGCCGGCGCGGACTTCAGCTATCCCACAGAGGAGGTGTTGGCGCGCATCTCGCCGCACACGCGCTTAGTCGCCATCGCCAATCCCAATAACCCGACGGGCACTGTGGTCCCGAAGAGCGATCTGCGGCGCATTCTGCGCGCCGCGCCCAACGCGGCCGTGCTGGTAGATGAAGCCTACTTCGATTTCCACGGAGAATCGTTGCTGGCCGAGGTCGCGAACTGCCCTAATCTGTTCGTTGCCCGCACCTTCTCCAAAGCCTACGGCCTGGCCGGCTTGCGGATCGGCGTGCTAGTGAGCGACAGTGCACAGATGGCAATGGTCCGCCGCGTCAGCTCGCCCTACAACGTCAACGCAGTTGCGCTGGCGTGTCTGCCGGAGGCGCTCGCTGATCAGGAGTATGTGCGGCAGTACGTCGCTCAAGTTCGCCAGGGAAGAGAATGGCTGGAGCAAGAGTTGCGTTGGCTGAAGCTGGATTTCTGGCCGAGCCAGGCGAACTTCGTGCTGCTGCGCATTGGAGAGCGCCACGATGCTTTCGTGGAGGCCATGCGCGAGCGCGGCATCCTGGTGCGCGACCGCTCGCGCGATCCCGGCTGCGAGGGCTGCGTCCGCATCAGCGTCGGATTGGGCGGGCAGACTGAGCAGTTGATCGTCGCCCTGCGGGAAGCCATTCGCGCCATTTCGCCGTTAGGGGTGCGGGGATGAGACGCGGAAGCAGGCGAGCGACGCTCCACCGCAAGACCAACGAGACCGATGTACGCCTGGTACTCAATGTAGACGGTCGCGGCCAGTACCGCGTCTCCACCGGTATCCGCTTCTTTGATCACATGCTGGAGCTTTTTTCGCGTCACGGAGGTTTCGACTTGGAATTGCAGGCCAAGGGAGACCTGGACGTGGACCAGCACCACACGGTCGAGGACGTCGGTATCGCGCTTGGCGAAGCCTTCAACAAGGCGCTGGGCGACAAACACGGTATCCTGCGCGCCGGCTACTTCCTGATGCCGATGGACGAGACTCTCGGGCTCGCAGCAGTCGATTTCGGCGGGCGGGCGGCGGCAGTGGTGGAGACGAGAGTGCGCAGCCGTCTCGTGGGCGACCTGCAATCCGAGCTGGTGCCGGACTTCTTCGAAGGCTTCGCGCGGGGCGCGCGGGCCAACGTGCATGCGCGCGTGATGTACGGCCGCTCCAGCCACCACAAGATCGAATCGCTGTTCAAGGCGTTCGCACGAGCCTTGCGCGCTGCGTGCTGGCGCGACCGCCGCCTGGCGGGCATGTTGCCCAGTACCAAAGGATTGTTGTGATCGCCATCGTTGATTACCGCGCCGGAAACCTGGTCTCTGTGAAGAAGGCCGTGGACCACCTCGGCTTTCCCTGCGCGATCACCTCCGATCCTTCGCTGGTCGAGCGCGCGGATAAGATCATTGTTCCCGGAGTCGGGCACTTCGGGGCGACCTCGGCGTTGGACGAAAGCGGACTTCGTTCAGCGATCACGAAGGCAATCGAGCACCGGACGCCGTTCTTCGGCATCTGCGTTGGCATGCAGTGGATGTTCGAGTCGAGCGAGGAGGCGGCTGGCGTCAGCGGGCTGGGCGTTTTTTCAGGACAGTGCGCGCACTTCCCGCCGGAGGTTAAGTCACCGCACGTCGGCTGGAACCAGCTCGAAATCAAAGATGGCTCGCGCCTGCTGCGCGGAGTGCCCTCAGGCGCGTTCGTCTATTTCACTCACTCGTATCGCGCGCCGCTGGTCGCCGAGACCGTGGCGTGCTGCGATTATGGCGGGGCATTTTCTGCCGCCGTGGAGCGCCAGCATCTGTTCGGCGTGCAGTTCCACCCGGAAAAATCCGGGGAGGCTGGACTGGCCATGCTGGAGAATTTTTGCCGGATCTAAGCCGGGCCTGGCTTGAGAGGGAAGCAGGAATGCGGCCTTATAAACAAGCGCAAGGTCCCTCGGCTCGCGCTCCCGCGCTGCGCTTGGCCACGCCTCGCTCGGGATGACAATGGTTTAGGAATGATAAGAGCGACATGCTGACCAAGCGCATCATCGCCTGTCTCGACGTGGACGCCGGACGCGTGGTCAAAGGTGTGCGCTTTCTCGACCTGCGTGATGCCGGCGATCCTGCCGAGCTGGCTGCCGCGCACAGCCGCGCCGGGGCGGATGAGATCGTGCTGCTCGACATTTCAGCGACGCACCAGAACCGCGCCATTTTGCTCGATGCTGTGCGCCGCGCCGCCCGCGAGCTGTTTGTGCCGTTCACGGTGGGCGGCGGCATCCGGTCACTCGAAGACGCAGCCGCGGTCTTCGACGCAGGCGCCGACAAGATCTCGATCAACTCCGCGGCCCTGGCCGATCCCACGCTCATCACGCGCATCGCCGAGCGCTATGGCTCGCAGGCGGTGATCGTGGCCGTCGATGCCAAGCGCTTGCCAGGCGGGAACGGCGCGCGCTGGGAAGTTCGCTCCGCCGGCGGACGCAAGCCCACCGGGCGGGACACGATTGAGTGGGTGCGCGAGGCCGAGTCGCGGGGCGCGGGCGAGATCCTGCTGACCTCCATGGATCGAGACGGCACCCGCGATGGCTTCGATTGCGAGCTGACCGCCGCCGTCGTGGACGCCACCTCGATTCCGGTGATCGCTTCCGGCGGCGCCGGCGGCCCGCAGCATTTTGTCGCTGTCTTTCGCGAAGGCCGCGCCGATGCCGCGCTGGCGGCTTCCATCTTTCACTTCAGCCTGAACTCCGTCGCCGAGTTGAAGCAGGAGCTCCGGGCCGCCGGCATTCCCGTGAGGTGGCCGTGCTGATTCCCTCCATCGACCTCATGGGCGGCAAGATCGTGCAGCTCATCCAAGGTTCGAAAAAGGCGCTGGAATTCGACGATGCTGAACCATGGATCGAGCGCTTCTCGCTTTATCCGCTGGTGCAATTGATTGACCTGGACGCGGCCATGGGCAAGGGAGATAACCGGGTGCTGGTGGAGCACTTTTGCTCCCGGCTGCCGTGCCAGGTGGGAGGCGGGATTCGTTCCATCGCGACCGCCGAGCAGATGCTTAACACGGGTGCGCGGCGGATCATCATCGGCTCGGCGCTGATTCGCGATGGCCAAATCAACTGCGGATTCGCCGAAGAACTGGAGGCAACCTGCGGTCGCGAACGCCTGGTGTTTGCCGCGGACTCCCGCGCCGGCAGGGTGGCGATTGGCGGGTGGAAGCAAGCGACCGACTTCTCACCCCGCGAAATGATGCAGGCGCTCGAGCCCTGGTGCGCCGCTTTCCTCTACACCCATATCGACACCGAGGGACTGATGCAGGGCATTCCTTTGGAAGTGGTTCGCGAGCTGCGGCGCGCGACCACACGCCAGCTCATCGTCGCCGGCGGCATCGCCAGCACCGAAGAGATCGATCGGCTAAATTCGCTGGGAGTGGACGCTGTGGTCGGCATGGCGATCTACACCGGCCAGTTGAACACCTGAAAGAACGAGCAGCCTTATTTCCGACGAGGGGATTTTCGCAACAGCCAGCAGCCAGCTGTCCCCCGGCCTTTGGGCGATTTCTTAGCTGCCTGGATTGGTCTCGGCTTGTGTCGCTGCTAGTTGTATTTCGGCGCGCCGCTGTAATCAATGCATGGCGTCTGCTGCAAAATCTGCCTATCCGTAGCGTTGTTGTACCAGACCCATTCCACATAGACGAGGTCCGGCTGGTTGATGAACCACCACAAGCCGTTGCCGATCGGTTGCCAAAAATCATTGAAGGTGTCGCCGACGTCTGTGCAGCCGGGGCTCGAGGAGGAGTAACCGATCACCGGATATGCGGCCTGGGCGTTATCGATCTCGATAGCCTGGTGGTAGCGGTTGTCCGTGTCGAGATATTGATACGCTTTCCACGACGCGACCGGCCCCGTACCGCTATACGGTCCCGTACCGCCGGATGGAGGCGTTGAAACGGGCGTCACCATCACCTGCGCTGTTTTGACCACTGATGGATCTGCCTGCGATGTTGCCAACACGGCCACGATCGTCGATGCGCTCACGTTCGGGGCCGTGAACAGGCCGGTGTTTGTAATGGTTCCGCCTGTCGTCGTCCAACTAACAGCGGTGTTCGTGCTGCCCGTCACCGTGGCGGTGAACTGCGCAGTTGCTCCCGCCAAAAGCGAAGCACTTGCAGGAGAGATGGAGATCGAGATCGGTGTGCCCGTTGGTGGTGTTACCGGCGCTTTCACGGATACCGTAATGCCGGCCACGGTGTTGTTATAGGCTGCCGTGATTGATACCGATGTGTCGGATGAAACATTGCCGGTGCTCACCGTGAAGACGCCACTCGTCTGACCCGCGGCAACCGTCACGCTGGCGGGCACGTTTGCAGCCGCGGCGTTGCTGCTTGTCAACGCAACCTTGGCTCCGCCGGTGGGAGCTACGGCATTCAATGTCACCATTGCTGGCGAAGATGTCCCGGCTGCGATCGAGGTTGAAGTCACCGTTACAGCTTTGACAGAAGTAGCGGTACTGGAGCTGCCCGTGGCAGCGGGCGTCCCGCTGCTGGATGGCGAGCCGGAGAATGCACCGTTAGAGACTGTGCCGCAGCCGATGAAATTCGTTACGGCAAAGAGCATGGCCGCGGCCATCCCGAGCGAACATGTTCCCAAATTAAGTCTGAACCCTTTGGCGCACATTGGCAGCGGCGAAACGCCGAAACTCCTGTTGAAAATCAGGGGGAAATGGCCGCCTTTACGGCACAAAAAAAACAGTGCACTTCGGTAGCCAACGCTAAGTGTCCCCTTGCTAACGCTTCCGTGCCTGGGAGGAGTAGAAGTTTCAGATCTCCGTGGAGTTTTTTCTGATTACGTCGGTACCATGACCGAATAGACAACAGGTATCGCAGTCCCCGGCCGATTGCGCGACCGACTTTTCCACAGCTTTCCCGCTTTACTATTCCTTTGTTCTAGGTAAAGATTTCTTCAACACGTGCAAACGTCAATTTCTAAGCGGTCTGCTCGGTTGATGTTAGGAGTTGATTCGTCTGCCGCACTTTTCCAGCCTGGTTGCGTTTTCCGTCCCTTCGTCTGCCCGGCCCACGCCACGCTCGTCCCTCACGATCGATTCACTGACATCACGGACTGGAAAAGACATTCAAGATGAGAGACATTAACGAGGTCATTAGAAGGAAAGAAGCGGAGTTGCAGCAGTTGCAGAGAGACATCGAGGCCCTGCGGGTTGCGGCGCGCCTGCTTGGCGAGGAAGAAGCCGGCGCGGGGTATGCGGCGCGGCCGGGGGCGGGGAATGCATATGCTTCGCCACCACGGCCAGCGCCGGCTGGCGCCAGCGAAGCCGGCTATGGCGCATCCTGGGACGCTGCCGCCAAGAAGTTTCCCTGACCATCGGCCCCGCAAATCAAAAGCGGGGTTGCCCGGATGGCCGCTGCCGCAACCTGCCAGCGGGCGCGTTACACTATGCCTGCGGGGCCACGGCGCGCCGAGGGAGGTAAATACTGATGTCGATTGCGTCAAGCCTAGCGGCTGGAGTTCCCGAGCGCCGCACCTCTCCGCGCAGGAACGTTATGGATCGGCGGCTGGTGACGGTCAACCTCGATAACCGTGATGCCGGTCTCATGGTCGACCTCGGCGAAGCGGGCATGGCGGTGCAGGCGCTGGCTCGCATCAGGCAAGGCGCCACCGCCGCGCTGGAGTTCGAATTGCCGGACACCGCCACCCGCATCGAGGCTACCGGCACCGTCGCTTGGGTGAACGTTGATACTGGGCGCGCTGGCATTCATTTCCAGAGCTTGGCGGAGGCTTCGGCGGCGTCGCTGAAAGAGTGGCTCGGCGATAAGGCATCGCCGGAGGGGCCGGCCACGCCCGCGCCGGCAGCGGTGAGCGCGCCAGCTGCGCCTTCCATCCCGCCGCGGCTGGGGCCGGAAAGCCCAGTGGCGGAGATTGCCGCGCTACAGCGGGAAATCACCAGCCAGGGTATGGACCGCGACGCCGCCCTGGCGCTTACGGTGGAGCGCACGCGCAGCCTCGCCCACGCCGACGGGGTCGCTGTTCTGCTGGGCGACGCCAGCCGCATGACGTGCCGCGCCTCCAGCGGTTCCGCGCCGCCCGTGGGCGCCGAACTCCAGCCGGATTCGGGACTCTCGGGAGAATGCGTGCGCAGTGGGGTGACCGTCCGTTGCGAGGACACCGACGTGGATCCGCGCGTGGACCGCGAGGCCTGCCGCGCCCTCAATCTTCGGTCGGCGGTGGTGGTGCCGCTGTTTTCCCGCGGCAACATCAGCGGACTGGTGGAGGTTTTCTACGCTGTTCCTCGCGGCTTCGAGGGACGCGACGTGCTCACGCTGCGGCGCGTGGCCGACCTGACCTCCGCCACGCTAGGCACTTCGACGGCGCGGGAAGCCGATTCGCGGCCGACGGCCAGTCCGGCCGTGCCCACGGCAGGACCGCCGCGTGTCAGTCCTCCCGGGCCTTTGATTCCGCCGGCGCCGCGGCTCCCGTCTCCTCCCGGCAGGGTGGTTTGCAGCATGTGCGGGCACTCCAACCCGCACGCCGCAAGCGCTTGCGAGAAATGCCATGTTCCGCTTCCGAGCGAGCAAAGCGGGGCGGTGGAGGTAGGATCCACCCTGTTCCCCTCCGAGACCGAGGCGTCCCCGGGATGGTTCACCCTGCGTCTGAATCTGAGCCCACGCGTGCTTGTGCTGATTGCCTTGCTGCTCTTGCTGGTGGGCGTTTGGGGATGGCAGGAATACAAATCGCGGCAGGTGAGCGCGAGTCCTCCGGCGCCCACCACCTCGGCCCCCGAGACGCCGCACCCTCAGGCTGCTTCGGTTGCGCCGAAATATGCGGGATAGCGCCGCTGATACCGCTTTTTCGTGCGATACGAGCGCGCCAGCTCCATATAGATCCCGAGATCGCGGTCGAGATCGGACTGGGTGCCGTCGAAGTAGAAGTTGCGGATGGGGATGCCGCCATAGTCCTTGCTCAACTTGGGATATACCGACTCGCTCACGATACCGTTCATGCAGGTGAAGGGACTGATGTCGATGATGCCGTCGGCCCCGTGCTGCGCGAGATACACGGCTTTGCCCACGCTGAGCACCATCTCGCCTTCCACGCCGGTGTGCGGTAAGTAAGGCGCGCCCAGTTCCAGCACTTCCGCGATCTCCGGCTCTTCGTAACCGAGCCAGTCCTCGTGAAAGGGCGCGCGCAGCGCGTGCTCATCGCTGTGCTGCACGTGTTCGCGGAGCCCGGCTTTCAGCATTTCCAGCGACCACCCTCGCCCGCAAAGCTGCAGCTTGCGGCGGACTTCCTGGTTGCTGTAGCCGATCCACTCGGTGATGTCGCTCAGCCAGGCTTCAGCCCCATAGCTTTCGAGCTTGCGTATCAGGTCTTCATTGCTGAAAGTGTTCAGACGGCAGAAGATTTCGCCCACTACCCCGACGAGCGGCGTCTCCGGGTCATAGTGCGCGGGCAGGCGGCGGAAGCGCTCGCGTGCACGCCGCATTGCTTCCACCAGGTCGCGCAGTTGGCAGCCAGGATCGGCGCAGCTGGCCTCGATGGTGCGGCACAGATCGCGAATGCATTCCTGGAAGACCTGGTCGGCGGCGCCGCTGACATCTTCATGGGGACGGGTTGCGAGCAGCGCCTTGTGCAGCAGGTCGCCGCAGAGCAGCGCCCGCCACGCCGTCCGCATGAACGGTGTGGCGATATCGCCGATATCGGCATAGCCGTTCTTGCTGGTGGGCGATAGGATCTGAACATTGCCATGACCGACTTCCGATAACAGCCGCTTCAGATACGGCGCATATTGCCCGAACCGGCAGGGACCATCGGCGGCAGCCATGAAGAATACGGTACGGTCCGGGTCAAACTCCGGCCGCTCCATGATGCGCAGGAAATCACCCACCGTAACTTTGGCGGGATAACACTCATCGCCTGCGGTGAACTTGCTGCCCAATTCGCGGGTACGCGCGTCCGCGGGCGGCGTGGGATACGCTTCGACTCCCAGCCAGCGGAATACTGAGGCGAAGGCTTCCGGATGCCCCTCGGACATTGCGGGCACGTACACCACCTTGCCGTACAACGGATTGTTCGGGCCAATCTTGTGGCTCATGTGCCGGTGACGGAGGGCGCGCATCTGAGGAATCCTTTGCTGTCGAGATAGGCCTCACAACGGGTGATGAAACCGGCGTCGTTGGAGTGGCCGTCGAACTGCAGCACCAGCCCGGGCTTGCGGCCGGCTTCGTTCATGAACGATTTGATGTAGGAATCCGGTCCGCACTTGAAGTTGGAGATGTAGACCACGTGGAGATTGGGATAACGGCGCGTGATGCGCGCCGCCGCCAGAATTCGGCGGCCGGAGTTCCAGTACATATTGGGATTCACGTCGAGAATCTGCTCATCATCGAGCGGAAGGAAATCCATAGGCAGCACGTTGGCGCCATAGAGGGCGCGCAGCTTGCGGGGGATGTCGCAGTTGATGCTGCGGTCGTACATGTTGTAGGCGCGGCCCACCAGCACCAGCGCCGGCTCGCCGGCTTTCTCCAGGCGCTCCAGTGCACTGCGGCCGGCATCCTGCAGAGCCTCGGTGAACGCACCCTGGGCGGCATAGGCCGCCAGCACCGCGCGATTGCTCGCCCGGCGAGAAACCTTCAGTGTCCCTTTAGCGAACGCCGCCAGTTCGTCTTCCACCTTCTTGCGTCCTAAACGGAAGTGCACCGTGGGAGAGAGGATGCGGTCGCGCGTCGCCTCCAGTTGTGGCACGGCCCGGATGACAAAAGGCAGAGTCTGGTTCCACGGGCAGAGGTGCGAAGCCGAGGTCCACGCCGGGGCTTCGTTATCCATGGTGTTGGGCAGCAGGACGTAATCCACGCCCTGGCGCAGCAGCTCCTGCACGTGTCCGTGGGCGACGATAATGGGGAAGCAGGGTTGGGCGATGGCCAGCTCATCACCCGTGGTTGCTATCTTTCCGTCCGTCCGCGGCGACACCACGACTTCGAATCCCAGCTCCTGGAGGTAGGCACACCAGAAGGGGAAGCGGTCGTAAAAGTACATGGTGCGGGGCACGCCGACTCTCTTACCCCGTCCCGTCGGCGGCTCCAGTACTTCTTCCAAAAGCTGGTCGCGATACTCGATCAGATCTTCGATTAACGGCTTGCGGTCGGTGCGGGCGCGCTTGCGGAACTTGTCCGAGCACTTGTCGCCCCAGTAGCTGCGCTGGCCTTCAATGACGAACTCCTTCATGTCGCAGTAATTGGAGCAGGCGTGGCAGACGAACTCGCGGGTGGCATAGTCCACCTTGTTCAGGTCATAGCCGCGGAACTTGCTGGGCCGGCCAGACGCCTGCATGCGGTCGCGCGCGATTAAGGCCATGCCGATAGCCCCGATCACCCCATTGTGCGGCGGGACAATGATGTGTTTGCCCAAGATCTGCGAGAAGGCTGCCGCCACCGCGTCGTTGTACGCCGTGCCGCCCTGGAAGTAGATGACGTCGCCGATGTGGCGGCCGCGCACTACCCGGTTCAGATAGTTGAGCGCCACGGAATACGCTAAGCCGGCGCACAGGTCGCCAACCTCCGCGCCCCTCAGCAGCAGCGCGGTGACATCGCGCTCCATGAAGACGGTGCAGCGCTCGCCCAGCCGCGCCGGACTGCGCGACTGGAGCGCCATCCGCGCGAACTCGCCCTTGATCTGCACTCCCAGCTTTTCCGCCTGTTCTTCGAGGAAAGAGCCGGTGCCGGCGGCGCAGGCTTCGTTCATGGTGAAGTCCACGACCACTCCGCGGTCAATGCTGATGAATTTTGAGTCCTGGCCGCCAATCTCGAAGATGGTGTCCACTGAATCCATGCCCAGGCGCCGGCAAACCTGCATGGCGCCGGTCTTGTGCGCGGTGATCTCGTCGTTGACGGTGTCAGCGCCGACCAGTTCCCCGATCAGCTCGCGTCCGGAGCCGGTAGTCCCCACGCCACCTACGCGAAGCTGCGGCCCGAGCACTGCCTCGATCTCCGCCAAGCCCTGGTTCACCACTTCAATGGGCCGTCCTTGCGTGCGCAGATAAATCTCGTGGAGCACGTTGCCGGAGGCATCGATCGCGACCAGGTTCGTACTCACGGATCCAATATCGATCCCGAGATAGGCGTCGACGACCTCGCCCGGCGCGAGCTTGCGGGTGTCGTCCACGCGATCGCGCAACAGCACTACTTGCTCCATCGAGAGGGAGTCAGCGCAGGCGAAGGTGCGCTTGGCGGCGGCATGCTGCTGGAGCTGATGAATGCGCTTGAAGGAGCGCTTCCGCGTCTCCTCGGCTTCGAACAGCGCGGCGCCCACCGCGCCCATCCAGGCGTGCAACTCGGGCACCAAAAACTGCGATTCCTCCAGCTTGAAGACCTCGCGGAGCGCGTTGCGCACCCCCTGGTTCAGCGCCACCGCGCCGATGAACGCGACCGGCGCAGCCACTTCGCGGCTCTTGACGATGCTGGACTTGAAGTTGCGCGCCACGGCATCGCACAGCCCGCGCAGGATCTGCTCGGTGGTGTAGCCCTTCTGCTGGGCGTGGATCATGTCGCTTTTGGCGAACACCGAGCAGCGGCCGGCGATCCGCGCCGCGCAACTGGCTGAGGCGGCCGCCCGCCCCACCTCGTCCACCGAATACAGCAGGCGCGTAGCTTGCTGGTCGATGAATGAGCCCGTGCCGGCGGCACAGTCTCCGCTCGCCGAGTAGTCCACGATCCCCAGATACTTCGACTCTGCCCCCGGCTCCAGGCGCAGGTACTTGGAAGTCTCGCCACCCATTTCGAAGACGGTCCGCACCTCGGGATAAAACACGCGCACTCCTTTGGCTACGGCGCGGAACTCGTTCTCGAAGTAAATGCCCAGGATCTTGGCGATGAGCTGGCTGCCGGAGCCAGTCACGCGGATGCCCTCTACCGCGTGTTCTGGGACGCACTCATAGAACTCCTTGAGGAGATCGAAGGTGGACTGGATGGGACTGCCCTGGATGCGGCGATAGCGCGAGAGCACGAGCGGACGTTCTGTCCAAGCGCAACCGGAAGGGAAGTGGCCGGGGAAGAAGCTGTCGTGCTTCTTCTCGGCCAACAACTGGAATAGCTCGGCGTCGCCGCTCGCGCTGATGGCAGCCAGCTTGAGGCTGACGGCCCCGATGTCCAAGCCGATATTTACGCTCATTCTTGAAGGTCGCGCAGACGTGACGCGCCCTGCCGGGTCCCAGCCAACCCGATATGAGGTTTGCTGGGGGAGGTGGGGGGAGCGCCGCCTGCCGGTTGTCTTTCAGTTGCAGGGCCCGGGAGACGCATCAGCGTAGCGGGTGGGAAGCCATTCCGGATGTGATGACAGTCACGTAAGCGAGGTTATTGCTCACAGGGATGTCGCAGCGTCGTATCGTTCACATCACGCGCACCTGTGACCCGAGTCACTGTGCAGAGATTTTCAACGGGTTACAAAAGACTTTTACATTCAGAGGTAAAGATATGATCTCGACCACAGCCCAGTACGCCTTGCGCGCCCTCACTCACATGGCCGGCCTGCCGGATGGAACCACGGTCCTTAGCCGAGACTTGGCAGGAGCTACGCAGGTTCCGCGCAATTACCTTTCCAAGGTGTTGCTTACGCTGTGCAATGCGGGATTGTTGCATTCGACCCGTGGCGCCGGCGGCGGCTACCGGCTGAGTAAGCCAGCAAACGCTATCTATCTGATTGATGTGATTGAGCTGTTTGAGGGGTCCAAGGCCAAACCAAATTGCCTGCTCAACAATCGGCCGTGCTCGGACGAGACCCCCTGCCACGCCCACAAGGTGTGGCGAGAACTCTCGATGGTGTATACCGGCTTTCTGGTTACTACCACCCTGGCGGCCGTTGCCGGCACGACCCCCAACTGACCGTCCGCGACTCCTGGGGTGGTCGGTTCCCCCAACCTTGGCTGTGGCCATAGTTCGGGCCGTCGGATGCACTCCAGAAACCAGGGTTATCGGCCAAAAATTCAGGCTGCGTGGGCAACAAAGCAGGCTATAATCCGTTTCCATTTCCAAGCCAATTGGGATGTCTCCGTTGTGGGGTTGGGAGACGCGTGTGGGGAGGGGTTCCGTGAACTCACAGGGGGATACGAACGTCGCTGGAAAAACCTTGGCTATTGCAGTCCTGTTGCTGATTCCTGTCCTGGCTTTGTGCCAGAACCAGAAGAAATCCAGCGCGCCTGCAAAACCCAGTGCTCCGGCCGCTCGGCCGGCGGCGCCGAGGAGCGCTCCACATGCTCCCGCGGCGACAAGGAATAACGGGCCAGGGGGACGCACGAACGCGAGCCCCAACACAGGTCGTGGTACATCGCCGAATGCGGCCCGTGGAACAGGTGCGAACCGGGGCGCTGCGAATGCGCGTGGAGCTGGCAACGCCCGCGGAGGGTACGCCGGTGGAGCAAACGCGCGCGGAGGTGCCAATGCCCGCGGAGGCCCCGGTGGAGCATATGGGCGCGGAGGCGCCAATGCCCGCGGAGGCCCCGGTGGAGCATATGGGCGCGGGGGCGCCAATGCCCGAGGGGGCCCCGCCGCACATGGGATGACTTCCCGGAGTATCACTACCCGCTCCGGGGCGCATGTGACGGCGAACTACCGCGGCGGCCACGTCCGTTCCATCCAGGCCCACAACATGAGGATTGACCATGGCATGCGCGGCAACCGGCGAATCACCACCGAGCGCAACGGACGCCGCGTGGTGAGCATGGGACGAGGCCGGGGATACTCGGAGCGCGCTTACTATAACCGTGGCGGCCGCGCCTATTACCAGCGGACCTACTATTACGGTGGACACCGCTACGCTTACGCCTATCGCGGATACTACTATCACGGCTACCGTTATTACGGTTACGCGCCTGCCTACTACTATCGTCCCGTCTACTACGGATGGGCCTACAATCCCTGGCCAGCCCCGGTTTACTACAATTGGGGTTGGGCGGGGAATCCCTGGTACGGTTCTTACGGCTACTACTATGCGCCCTACCCGGCGTATGCTGCCGCCCCCTATTGGCTGACAGACTACATGATGGCCCAGCAACTTCAGGCTGCCTACGAGGCTGGGCTGGCCGCGCAGGGCGAGTCCGTTCCGCCATCCTTGCTGGTGTCGCCTGAGCTTACGGCCGGGTTGTGGTCCGACGACCTGTTGATCTCCAACAACCTGCAGGTGGTCTACGGTGCTGCTTTTTATGCCGGTCCTGCTGGGGCTTCCCAGCCGCAAGTCAGCAAGGAAGTGAAGGACGCCTTGGCCGAGGAGATCAAGCAGCAGATCGCGGCCGACAAGACCGCAGCCGCGAACTCCAACCAGGCGGTCTCCGGGAGCGGAGACGAGACGCCTCCCGCGCTCTCACCGAACTTCCGTTACTTCGTCGTGGCCAGCGACTTGGACCTTAGCCCGGATAGCGGACAGGAGTGCCAACTGACACAGGGAGACGTTATCTATCGCGCCGGTGACCAACCCGACGCCGACAATAACGTGGACGTGATCGTCAAGAGCAGCAAAAAGGACGATTGCGCCGTGGGCACCAAGGCCGCGGTGGGCGCCAATGACCTGCAGGAAATGTACAACCAGTTCCGCGTTTCGCTGGAAGCCGGAATGAAGTCGCTGGCCGAGAATTCCGGAAAGAACGGTATTCCGACGGCTCCGGATACCAGCACCACTGCGGGCGAAGTCCCCGCGCCCACACCCGACAGCACGGTAGACAGCGACTTGCAACAGCAACAAAAGGATGCTGACCAACTGGAGAGCGAAGTCAAGCAAGGCGACGGCGGTCAGTGATCGAGAAGAGCGCTCTGGAGGGAGGAATTCGACAATGCGGGGGAGAATCGAGGTCTCAATCCAAGTTGTTGCCTTGATTTTTGCTGGGATCGCGCCGGGTCTGGCGGCGGCGCAAGGCGCCCCCACGGTGTCGCTGGCGGACCAGCTCAGCGCGCAATACACCATGGTGAAGATGGGTGCCGACTCCAGCGGACCCGCCGTGGTAGAGCCCGGTACCATCCTGGTTATTCAAAAGGGTGGAATCCTGGGCGTGCCTTATGGAGACATAAGCATCGTGCCCACCAAGTACCAGGACGGAAAGATCCAATCTCCCAATAACCTGACGATGAAGGGAATTGGACACGCCTTCGCGCGCTTTGGTAAGCAGCAGACTACCCATCTGTTCCAGGTCGGAGATAAAGTCTATCCTTCCAAGATCGAAGTCAACCAAGCTGCCGACAAGGTTATCCTGGGTATCATCGCCTGCGACGCTTGTAACAACACCAATCCGCCGACTTTCTACAAGGCCGACCTGATCTTCCAGTTTGCCAAGGGATACATGGCAACGGCCAGCCCGCCGCAGGTGATGGACGTCATTGCCCAGGTCTTTACCATCGATGACAGTAGTGGTGGCGACCAGCAAGGCGGCGGAAATGGGCCGCCGGGGAACCAGGCGCAGGGTGCACAAGGTGGCCCGCCTCCCAACCAACCGCCCCCGCCACCTCAGACCATCCAGTTGGGACAGACCACGGATGAAGTCGTGGCCGTCCTCGGCCAGCCGGAGAAAATTGTGAACCTCGGCGCCAAGAAGATTTATGTGTACAAGGACCTCAAGGTCACTTTCTTAAAGGGGAAGGTTTCGGACGTGGAGTGAGCGGCGGTTTC
>Ga0335081_10006525_pt1 | contig 18599 bp, 18 predicted proteins | sample Lox_Sample_35_FD_206713 | JGI IMG/M metagenome (GOLD analysis project Ga0335081, IMG submission 206713) | Soil microbial communities from Loxahatchee National Wildlife Refuge, Florida, United States - Lox_Sample_3.5 | ecosystem: Environmental > Terrestrial > Soil > Wetlands | place: USA...
ATGAACGGATAGCCCTCCGGCGTGATCGGCACCATTTGCGCGCGGATGGAGTTCGCAATCGACATCGGTCATTCCGCCGCGTCGGCGGGAAGATCGACCGGCGCGGACGCCGGCGTGAGGTCGTCCGCCAGCGGCGGCGGATTGCGGTTGGGGGCCGTATCCTCGTCGCCGATGAGCGCCAGCTTCTCGCGCGCGGCTTCCGCTTCGCGCTGTCGGTTCCACATGCTGGCATAGAGCCCGTCTTTGGCGAGCAGCGCCTGATGCGTGCCGCGCTCGACGATGATGCCCTGGTCGAGCACGATGATCTCGTCGGCGCCAACGATGGTGGAGAGCCGGTGCGCGATCACCAGCGTGGTGCGGCCTTTGGATACGCGTTCCAGCGCGTCCTGGATTTCCTTTTCGGTGTGGCTGTCGAGCGCGGAGGTTGCTTCGTCGAGCAGCAGGATCGGCGGCGCCTTGAGGATGGTGCGGGCAATGGCGACACGCTGCTTCTCGCCGCCGGACAATTTCAGGCCGCGCTCGCCGACTTCCGTTTCGTAACCTTTGGGCGCGAGCCGGATGAAGCGATCGATCTGCGCCAGGCGCGCCGCCTCCTCGACCTCGGCATCGTCCGCTTCCCAGCGGCCGTAGCGGATGTTGTAACGGATGGTATCGTTGAACAGCACGGTATCCTGCGGCACCATGCCGATCGCCGCGCGCAGAGATTTCTGCGTGACCCCGGAAATGTCCTGCCCGTCAATAAGGATGCGGCCGGTCGACAGATCGTAAAAACGGTACAACAGCCGCGAGATGGTGGACTTGCCGGCGCCGGAGGGGCCGACGACGGCGACGGTCTTGCCCGCCGGCACGTCGAAACTGACGCCCTTCAGGATGCGGCGCCCGGGCTCGTAGGCAAAGCCGACATTCTCGAAGCGGACGTTGCCGGCAACGACCTCGAGCGGCGGCGCCGCCGGCGCGTCCTTGATCTCCGGCTCGCGCGAGAGAATCGAGAACATCGTCTCGATATCGATCAGCGCCTGCTTGATCTCGCGATAGACCATGCCCATGAAGTTGAGCGGCTGATAGAGCTGGATCATCATGGCATTGACCAGCACGAAGTCGCCGACCGTCTTGGTCCCCGCCTGAATCTCGTAGGCGCACAGCGCCATCACCGCGGCAAGGCCGCCGGTGAACACCACCGCCTGGCCGGCATTGAGCACCGCGAGCGAGGTATAGGCCTTGACGCTGGCGTCCTCGTAGCGCGCCATCGATTTGTCGTAGCGCTGCGCCTCGCGCTCCTCGGCGCCGAAATATTTCACCGTCTCGTAATTGAGCAGCGAGTCGATCGCCTTGACGTTGGCGTCGGTATCGCTGTCGTTCATCTTGCGACGGATGCCGATGCGCCATTCGGTGGCGTGGTAGGTGTAGGTCATATACAGCGCGACGGTGATCATAATCGCCAGGACGTAGCGCCAGTCGAAATGCCACATCAGCACGCCGACGATCAGCGTGAGCTCGATAATGGTCGGCGCGAGTTGCAGGATGACCATGCGCACGATGGTTTCGATGGCGTTGCGCCCGCGCTCGAGCACGCGCGTCAGCCCGCCGGTCTTGCGTTCGAGATGGAAACGCAGCGACAGCTCGTGCATGTGCACGAATGTGCGATAGGCGAGCCGGCGCACCGCGTGCATCGCCACCTTAGCGAAAATGCCGTCGCGCATTTGCGTGAGCGCCGCCATCAAGACGCGCATGCCGCCGTAAGCAATGGTCATGGCGACCGGCGCCGAAACCGCCCAGACCAGCCACTCCGACGCCAGCACCGGCGCGGTGCCGTGCCCGGCAAGCGCGTCGGTCGCCCATTTAAAGGTAAAAGGAACCGCGATGGTCGCGAGCTTGGCCGCCAGCAGCAGAACCATGGCGCCGAGCACGCGCAGCTTCAGATCGCGCCGGTCGGCTGGCCAGATATAGGGCCAAAGGTGGACGAGGGTCGACAACAGCGCGCCGCGGGTGGCGGAGACAGCGGGCTGCTCGGAGGATGTTTGATGGTGACGATGGCCGGCGGTCATGGAGCCTTCATATAGGGGGATTCTTGGCGGTAATCACCCCGGCCGGGGATAAACCGCCAAGACCGCCGAGGATTCGATCGTCACCTTGACGTCTTTGCCGACGAAGCGCACATGCACGACCATGAACAGACCCGAAAAATCGAACAAAATCCGCAAAATCTGCGTCTATTGCGGCTCCGGGCCGGGCACCGACCCAGCCTTCGCCCAAGCGGCGCGCGATTTCGGCAAGATCCTCGCACAAAACGGCATCGGCCTCGTCTATGGCGGCGGCTCCGTCGGCATGATGGGCGAACTGGCCGCGGCGGTCACCAAACACGGCGGCCAAGTCAACGGCATCATCCCCGAATTCCTGATGGCGCGCGAGCACGCGCTGAAACAGACGCAAGGCCTGATCGTCACGCACGACATGCACGAGCGCAAACGCAAGATGTTCGAGATGGCGGACGCGTTCGTCGCGCTGCCGGGCGGTGTCGGCACGCTGGAGGAAATCGTCGAGCAGATGACCTGGGCGCAGCTCGGCCGCCACAAGAAGCCGATCCTGCTCGCCAATATCAAAGGCTTCTGGCAGCCGCTTAGCGCGTTGCTCGATCACATGAAAGCGTTGGAATTCATCCGTGGCGATCTCAGTTTCGACCTGCTGGTGGCGGATAAGGTCGCTAACATCCTGCCGATGCTGCAAAAGGCAGCGGCGGCAGTGCCGGAGGCGGCGAAGAAGATGACCGCGGCGGACGCCGAGCGTCTTTAGCGTTGTTCCACGACAAAATTGACTGCCTCGACGCGGTTGCCGTCCGCATCGCGGATGAAAGCCGCGTAGTAGCTCTCGCCGTGCTGCGGGCGCAAGGCCGGCGCGCCATCGCTCGCGCCGCCGGCAGCAAGCGCCGCGGCGTGGAAGGCATCGACGGCTTCGGTCGTGCGCGCGCGCAAGCAGACATGCGCGCCGTTGCCGGGTGAGATCATATCCTTGCGCAGGTTGAGCCAGAATTCCGCGTAGCTTTTGCCGAAGCCAACGGTCGCAGGTCGCGTTTCCAGCCGCGTCATGCCGAGCGGCGCTAGCACCGTTTCGTAGAATCGGGCCGCCGCCGCCAGATCGCGCACAGGAATGGAGACGTGGTCGATCATTTATTTCTCCGGTCATCCCCGCGAAAGCGGAGATCCAGTACGCCGCAGCTTATCGATAGTACACGGCGTACTGGATTCCGGCTCTCGCTCCGCTCGGCCGGAATGATAGCCAACCCTCACGCCGGTGCGCCGGACTTCACCAGCTTGTAGACGATCGAATCCATCAAGGCCTGGAACGAGGCGTCAATGATATTGGGCGAGACGCCGATGGTGGTCCAGCGCTCGCCGGCCTCATCCTCGCTCTCGATTAGCACGCGGGTAACGGCTTCGGTGCCGGAATTGAGGATACGCACGCGGTAATCGGTGAGCTTCAGGCCATCGATATATTTCTGGTACTTGCCGAGGTCCTTGCGCAGCGCGAGATCGAGCGCATTGACCGGGCCATTGCCTTCGGCCGCCGAGATCATGTTGTCGTTGCCGACGCGCACCTTGACCACCGCCATGGTGACGGTGACGCGCTCGCCTTTGGCATTGTCGCGCTGTTCGACATTGACGTCGAATTGCGTGACGTCGAAATAATTCGGCACGGTGCCGAGCGTGCGCCGCGCCAGCAGCTCGAACGACGCGTCAGCCGCCTCGTAGGCGTAGCCGATCGCTTCGCGCTCCTTGACGATCTCCAGCAGCCGGCCGATGCGCGGATCGTCCTTATTGACCTTGAGCCCGATGCGCTCGAGCTCGGCCAGCACGTTGGATTTGCCGGCCTGCTCCGACACCAGCACTTTGCGCTTGTTGCCGACGGTGTCGGGCGCGACATGCTCGTAGGTCGCCGGATCCTTCATAATGGCGGAGGCGTGGATGCCGGCCTTGGTGGCGAAGGCACTCTCTCCCACGTAAGGCGCGTGACGGTCGGACGCGCGGTTGAGCCGCTCGTCGAGCGCGTGCGAGACATACGCGAGCTTCTTCAGCGCCGCTTCGGTGACGCCGATGTCGAAGGCCTGCGAGAATTCCGGCTTGAGCTTGAGCGTCGGGATGATCGAGACCAGATTGGCATTGCCGCAGCGCTCGCCCAACCCGTTGAGCGCGCCCTGGATCTGGCGCGCACCGGCGCGCACGGCGGCAAAGGAATTGGCCACCGCCTGCTCGGTATCGTTGTGCGCGTGGATGCCGACATGATCGCCGGGGATGACCTTGCACACATCGCCGACGATCTCTTCGACCTCGTGCGGCAGCGTGCCGCCATTGGTGTCGCACAGCACCACCCAGCGCGCGCCCTCGTCATAGGCTGTTTTGGCGCAGGCCAGCGCGTATTTCGGATTGGCCTTGTAGCCGTCGAAGAAGTGCTCACAGTCGAGCAGCACCTCGCGGCCTTTGGCTTTGGCGGCCTTCACGCTGTCGCGAATGGAGGCGAGGTTCTCCTCGTTGGTTGTCTCCAGCGCCACGCGCACGTGATAGTCCCAGGCCTTGGCGACAAAGCAGATGGCGTCGGCCTTGGCGTCGAGCAGCGCGGCGAGACCTGGATCGTTCGAGGCCGAGCGGCCGGGCCGCCGCGTCATGCCGAAGGCGGTGAAGGTGGTCTTCAGATCATGATCGTGCGCGAACAATTCGCTGTCGGTCGCATTGGCGCCGGGATAGCCGCCCTCGACATAGTCGATGCCAAGCTCGTCGAGCATGCCAGCAATCGCCAGCTTGTCAGCGAGCGTGAAATCGACGCCGTTGGTCTGCGCGCCGTCGCGCAGCGTCGTGTCGAAGAGATAAAGTCGTTCGCGCGCCATTGCCCTCACCAGAGGTAATAGTTCGCAGCCAGCGCAATCGCGACGACGAGCGCGATCACGGCAAGCACGATATGGTGACGCCGGATTTCCATCAGGTCAGCCGGTAGACGACATAAAACGCGAGCAGCACCGCGGCGGCGATCACCGCATATTTCAGGACGATGTAATAGAGCCAGTGACGCGGGAACGGAGTGTCGGGCTTTTCCATTATGCGCTCCCTTTGGCGGCAAGTTGTTTTTGCAGCGTGGTATTGGCGAGCCATTCGCCCGCAATCGTTACGGTATTGCGTTGCTGGGCGACATAGCCGCGCTTCTCGAAGAAGGCGCGCGCACTATCGCTGGCATCGACCTTGAGCTTGGCGACGCCGCGGCCGCCCGCAAGCTTTTCCAGCGCGCCGACCAACAGGCGGCCTACGCCCTGCCCGGCCACCGCCGGATGCACATAGAGCATGCCGATCTTGTCCTTGCCTTCGAGCGAGGCGAAACCGACCGGTGAACCCTCGAGGGTGGCGATCAGCGTGAGCTGGGAGGCCAAGTCCTGGCCGAATTCTGCCACGTCTTCGGCAGCCGACGCCCAGGCCTCCTGCTGCGCCTCGCTGTAATCCTCGGCGGTCAGCTCGGCGATGGCGGCGCGGAAGATTTCCGCGAGCAGCGGCGCGTCCTCCGGCAAAAACGGCCGCAGCGCCAGCTTGGGATGCGCCTGCGCCATCATCGCGCGACCTCCCAGGTGGTGCCGTCCTTGGAGTCCTTGAGCACGACGCCCATGGCGGCAAGCTCGTCGCGGATGCGGTCGGATTCCTTGAAGTCTTTGGCCTTGCGCGCAGCGGTACGCGCTTCGATCAAGCTTGCGACCTTGCCTTCATCGATAGCAACCATGGCCGGGCGGAACGATTTCCATTCAGCAGCGGTATGCCGCAACAAGCCGATCGACTGCGCGCTTGCCTTCAGGCACGCGGCCGCAGGTTTGGCGCCCTTGACGGCTTGGGCGCGCAGATCATGCAATGCGGCAAACGCTTTCGGCGTGTTAAGATCGTCCGCCAGCGCATCGAGCGTGTCGGCGCAGAGATAGCCCGGCGCGACGTCCGCCGTCAGGCCATACCATTGATCGAGCGTTTTCTCCGCGTCGCGCAGACCGGACACGGTCCAGTTCATCGGCTGGCGGTAATGCGTTTGCAGCATGTTGAAGCGCACGGCCTCGCCCGGCCAATCCTTCAATAGATCGCGGATGGTGACAAAGTTTCCAAACGACTTCGACATTTTCTCGCCTTCGACCTGCAAGAAGCCGTTGTGCATCCAGTAATTCGCCATCACCTTGGTATGGAAGGCGCAGCGCGATTGCGCGATTTCGTTCTCGTGGTGTGGAAAGACGAGATCGATGCCGCCGCCGTGAATGTCGAAGGTCTCGCCCAGATGCTTCCAGGCCATGGCCGAGCATTCGATGTGCCAGCCGGGCCGGCCGGGCGTCTTGATGCCGTCCGGTGACGGCCATGCCGGTTCGCCCGGCTTCGACGGCTTCCACAGCACGAAGTCCATCGGGTCTTTCTTAAACGGCGCCACTTCGACGCGCGCGCCGGCGATCATTTCATCCAAAGACCGGTTGGACAGGTTGCCATAGTCCTTCATCGCCGCGACATGGAACAGCACATTGTCTTCGGCGACGTAGGCGCAGCCGGCCTTTACCAGCCGTTCGATGATCTCCTTCATTGCCTCGATGTGCTCGGTCGCGCGCGGCTCGACCGTCGGCGGCAAGCAGCCGAGCGCATCGACGTCGGCCTTAAAATTTTCGTAGGTCGTCTTGGTCAGCTCTTGAATCGAAATCCCGCGCTCGGCCGCGCGCGCATTGATCTTGTCGTCGACGTCGGTGACGTTGCGCACATAAGTGACGTGCTCAGCGCCGTAGATGTGGCGCAGCAGGCGGAACAGCACGTCGAACACGATCGCCGGCCGCGCATTGCCGATATGGGCGAAGTCGTAGACCGTCGGTCCACACACGTACATACGTACTCGTGTCGGATCGATCGGGACGAACACCCGCTTTTCGCGCGTCAGCGTATCGTAGAGCCTGAGCTCCATAACAGAACACCTGTCGGCCCCGCTGGCCGGGCGTCCTGGTATCTCAGAGTTTGAGAAAAGACGGCCACAGCCAGCGTGGTGCGCTAGCGAATAATCTCGCGGCAAATGCCGCAGATATGGTTAAGGCCGTTCATCGAGGCCGCACAATGCTGAGTTGGGCGGAAGCCGTCAAGGGCCGCGCCGGGGCCGCGAAACGCCGGAAAATCCAAGGTTAAGCGCGCCTTAACGGTTTTGCTCGCATTCTAGGCAACGGCGCCACAGGCGCCTCCAACGAAAGCGGGCGATATCATGCGGACACTCGTGGTCAGTCTTGCGGCCGTTTTGTGCGTCTGCCTCGTCAATGCCGCGCAGGCGGCCGAGCGGCGAATGTTCATCATCGGCGCCGATGCCGGCAGCTACGGCGTCGATCGCTGCCTCGAGAACGGCGCCAAATGCGGCGCGGCGGCCGCCAACGCCTATTGCAAGTCGCACGAATACGCCTCGGCCATGTCGTTCCGCAAAGTCGACCGCGACGACATCACCGGCGCCATTCCGTCCGGCGGCGGCTGCAGCGGCTCAAAGTGCGACGACCTCGTCGCCATCATCTGCACGCGCTGACGGCACGCCAATTTCGGTCCGACGCCCGGCCTTCCAGCCGGGCGTTTGCATTTTCAGCCGCCGCACGCCGGCAAGTCGGCCGCGTCAAAACTCGCGCGACATGCGTTCGTCGAGCGAGTACAGGCCACCGCCGCGGATCAGGAACACCAGTCCGACCACCAGGATCAGCACGGAATATTCGGCCCCGCCTTGCGTCCAGAAGAAGCCCTTCTGCGACGTGAACTGAATGCCAAAGATCATGAAGATCACGAGGAACAGCGAGGCGACCCGGGTGAACAGGCCGAGCACGAGGCATATGCCGCCGCCGAGTTCCACCGTTCCTGCGATGAGGGTATAAGCGATCCCTGGGTGATAGCCGAGCTTATCGAACAGTTGGTTGAAGCCGTCGAAGCCCAGGCCATGAAACCAGCCGAAGAGCTTCTGGCAACCGTGCGGAATCAGAACCAGACCCATTGCGATGCGCAAGAGCGGCAGCGCGTAGGGTTCGAAGCTTTTGTAGAGCGGCGCGAGCGCGGGAATGTAGAGGCGATTGGCAGATGCGGCCATGGTGTCTCCCCCTTGCTGTTTTTTGAGGCCGCCTCGATCGGACGGCTCAACGAAGGCTAGCACGAAGACCAACGCCGCGAATGCGGATTGCTTGCGTCGGTTGGGATGCGGCCCAAGTCAGGCAGGCGGGTCAGCCCTGCAGCGCTGCCCACATCTCGCGGTCGCGCTCGGCCGTCCAAACCACCGGCCAATCGATGCCGCGCGCCTCGTCATAGGCGCGCGAGACGTTGAACGGCAGGCAATGCTCGTAAATCGCGAAGGTCTTGAATTTCGGGTCCATGGCGAGGCGCGCGAAATCGAAGGCATCTTTGAGCGAGCGGCCCTTTTCGACGCTCTCCTTCACCGAGCTATAGAGCGTCGTGATGAATTCGCCGGTGAGCGCGATGCCTTCCTTGACCAGGTCGGGCGTCGCCAGCGCCGCGCCGCGGCCGGGCACCAGCGCATTGGCCTGCAATTCGGCGAGATTATCGAGCGTGGCCGGCCAATCGGTGAAATGCGCGTCGCCACAATAGCAGGCCGACTTGTATTCGACGAGATCGCCGGCAAACACCACCCCGGCATCGGGCACCGCAGCGATCACATCGCCGGCGGTATGGCCGCGCCCGATATGCATGATGCGCACCTCGCGCCGGCCCAGCCAGATTGAAACCTCGTCGGGGAACGTGCTGGTCGGCCAGGTCAGCCCCGGAATGGTCTCGGCCGCGCGGAACAGGCGCGGAAACCGCCCGATTTCGGACTCCATGTCCTCGCGCCCGCGCTCGGCGATCAATGCGCGCGTTGCGTCGGACGCGAGGATTTCAGCACCCTTGAAGGCTGAAGCGCCGAGTGCGCGCACGGCGTGATAATGCGTCAGCAGCAGGTATTTCACCGGCTTGTCGGTGACCTTGGCGATGCGCGCGACCAATTCGCCGGCCATTGCCGGTGTCGCCTGCGCGTCGATCACCATCACGCTGTCGTCGCCGACGATCACACCGGAGTTGGGATCGCCTTCGGCGGTATAGGCGTAGAGGCCCGGGCCGAGTTGATCGAAGGAGACCTTCTTGTCGCCGATATCTTCGGTCGATGCAAAGGCCTTCGGCATGTTTTAGACCTCCCAGCCGATGAGCCTATCGACCGACCACGCCCCGCCGCCACGCACCATGAAGTGCAGCACCACAATTGCCCAGAACAGCGGATATTCGATGCCGCGGTTCTCCCAGGCGAAGCCGAATTGCCAGTGATAGGTGACGATGGCGATCAGCAGAAAGCCGATGATCGGACCGGCGACAACGCGGGTGAGGAAGCCGAGCGCGAGGCAAAGGCCACAGATGAACTCCACCGTGCCGACGATATAGGACCAGAACAAACCGTCTTGGAAGCCGACGCTTTCAAGGAATTTGGCGGCCAGGGCTTTGTCCCCGAACAGAATCGGATAGCCATGGATGGCGAGCGAGCCGCCGGCGATCAACCGGATCAGCGGCTCGGTGATGGGCGCGAAGGTCCGATAGAGCGGGCCGAAGACCGGGAATACGAGACGCTGCTCTGCCATAACGGCCCCCAATCATTTGCGCGTAAAAGGTACCACGTCCTGTTCGATGGCACCGAAAATAGAGCGTCCCTGTGCGTCGCGCATCTCAATGCGAACCTTGTCGCCAAATTTCAGGAACGGCGTCACCGGCTTGCCGGCGCGCAATGTTTCCACCGTGCGCTGCTCGGCGATGCACGAATAGCCAAGGCCGCCCTCCGCTACCGGCTTGCCGGGCCCGCCATCGGTGTCGCGGTTCGACACGGTGCCGGCGCCCAGGATGGTGCCGGCGGCAAGCGCGCGGGTTTTGGCGGCATGCGTGATCAGCGCGGGGAAATCGAAGGTCATGTCGTTGCCGCAGACCGGCTTGCCGAAAGCCTTGTAATTGACGAACGAGAGCAGCGGCAGATTGACTTTGGCGCCGTCGAAAGCCTGGCCTAATTCGTCCGGCGTCACCGCAACCGGCGTGAAGGCGGATGCCGGTTTCGACTGCACGAAGCCAAAGCCCTTGGCGAGCTCGGGGCCGGTGAGATTGCGCAAGGTGACATCATTGACCAACATGAAGAGGCGGATTGCGGCGGCAGCCTCCTCGCGCGTCGCGCCCATCGGCACGTCGCCGAGGATGACCACGACCTCGGCTTCCAGATCGACGCCCCAGGCTTCATCGATCACGGGGATAGGATCGCGCGGGCCGAGCAAAACGTCGGAGCCGCCCTGGTACATCAGCGGATCGGTCCAGAACGAGGCTGGCACCTCGGCGCCGCGCGCCTTGCGTACCAGCGCGACGTGATTGACGTAGGCCGAGCCGTCGAGCCACTGAAAAGCCCGCGGCAGCGGCGCGGCGCATGTGGCCGGATCGAAAGGCAGATGCGCGATGTGCCCGCCTTCTAGCGCGTCGGCGATCTCGCTTAGCCGCGGCAAAGCGCTATCCCAGTTGTCGAGCGCGGCCTGCAGCGTCGGCGTCACTGCGCCCGCATCGGCGCAGCGCGTCAAGTCTTTGCTGACCACGACCAGGCGGCCGTCGCGCCCATCCTTGAGAGACGCCAGTTTCATGGGCCTCTTACTTCGTCTCGCGCCGCTTCGGATCGAAGTGCTTCTTCAAGCCGCTCCAGCAATCGATATAGTTGTCCTGGAGTTGGTCGAGCGTGGCGGCATATTTGGTGACGCGCTGACGGAAACGCGTCTCGAACATGAAGGCGAGCATATCGGAAAGCTTCACTGGCTTGAGTTCGACATTGCTGGCATGTTCGAAGGCGTCCATGTCGGGACCGTGTGGCAGCATCTGATTGTGCAGGCTGAAGCCACCCGGCACGAAGCCCTCCGGCTTGGCGTCATAGACGCCGTACACCAGCCCCATGAACTCCGACATGATGTTGCGGTGATACCAGGGCGGGCGGAAGGTGTTTTCGCCCACCAGCCAGCGCTCGGGGAAAATCACGAAGTCGATATTGGCGGTGCCCGGCGTTTCCGACGGCGAGGTCAGCACCGTGAAGATCGACGGGTCGGGATGGTCGAACAAGATGGCGCCGACCGGCGAGTAACGCCGCAGGTCGTATTTGTAGGGATAATAGTTACCGTGCCAGGCGGCGACGTCGAGCGGCGAATAGTCGGTTTGCGTTCTATGGAGCTCGCCGCCCCATTTCACATAGAGCGTGTGCGGGCCGTCGGCGTCTTCGTATGAGGCAACGGGCGCGAGGAAATCGCGCGGATTGGCGAGGCAATTGGCGCCGATCGGGCCGCGATCGGGCAGTATGAAACCGCCGCCATAATTCTCGCAGACATAGGCGCGCACCGGAGCGTCGATCAACTCAACGCGAAAGATCACGCCACGCGGGATCACGCAGATTTCGCCGGGTTCGATCTCGATCGCGCCGAACTCAGTGCGGAAGCGGATCTTGCCCTGCTGCGCTACGATCAGGAATTCGCCATCCGCGTTGTAGATGTGCTCGCGCGTCATCGACTCGGTGACGAACAGCAGATGGCTTGCCATGCCTGTGAGACTGTCGGCGTCGCCCGCGGTGGTGATCGTGCGTAAACCGGATACGAACGTCAGCTTCTCGTTCGGGATCGGCGCCGGCGACCAGCGCAATTGCCCGAGCGGCAGCGCGCCGTCCTCGCGCGTCGGCGCCGTGCGCCAATGGCCGGGATCGACGCGCGTAAAGCGGTTTGTGTGCCGAACTGTCGGGCGAATGCGGTAAAGCCAGGAGCGCTGATTGGAGGCCTGCGGCGCTGTGAAGGGCGAGCCGGATAGCTGCTCGGCGTAAAGTCCGTAATTGACTTTCTGCGGCGAGTTGCGGCCGACGGGCAGTGCGCCGGGCAACGCCTCGGTCTCGAAGCTGTTGCCGAAGCCGGACATGTAGCCGGGTGTCATGACGCGCAACTCCCGAGCGAAGGTCGCCTGTTTAGTTACTCATGAAACCAAGGTCAATGTAGCGCAACCGCCTTCGGAACTCGCGCGCGATGTTGGCGTTGTTTGCGCGAGATGGACAAAGCGCCGGCAATGAAAATCCTGCTGATCAATTTCTTCGGTTCGATCCTCGTCGTCGTGGCCCACAGGCCCGGGCCATTGTCACGCCGGCTCACCGCCTTGCGCGCCTGGCCGTCAGAGCGAAAACGCATTGCCGACCAGTAGTTTGCAATAGTTACAAACTCGTTGCATGCGGTCGCAAGTTCGGCCAGAGTTCGCACCACGCGCGTGACCGCTGTTATGCGCGCTTCGCAACGCGGGCCACGCAATCCATGAGCCAAGACAGCGCGCAAAGAGCGCCCGAGCACGCTCCGGCGCTCAAGCTCGACGAGTTCCTGCCCTATCGGCTGAACGTGTGCTCGGCGCTGGTCACGCAAGCGCTCTCACGCATCTATGCCGCGCGCTACAAGATCGGCGTGCCGGAATGGCGCGTGCTGGTGACGCTCGGCGAGTTCGGCATGATGACCGCCAAGGCGATCGGCCTGCACAGCCACATGCACAAGACCAAGGTATCGCGCGCGGTCGCGCTGCTCGAGCGCCGCAAGCTGGTGTCGCGGCGGGCCAACCGCGACGACCTGCGCGAAGCCTTCCTGTCGCTGACGCCGGCCGGCCGCGATATCTACAATGAGCTGGCGCCGGCGGCGCTCGAATTCGTGCGCCAGCTGATGGACACGGTGGACCCGGCCGACCGCGCCGCGCTCAACCGCACGCTGACCAAGCTCATCGAGCGCTCCACGCAACTGAGCGTCGGCGTCGCCACCGCGCCAGCACTGCGCTAGCGTGCCGGCCGCGCCAATTCAGCCGAGGCATATATCGTGAAGCTCTACAGCTATTTCCGCTCGTCCGCCGCCTATCGCGTGCGCATCGCGCTCAATCTCAAGGGCTTGCCTTTTGAGATGGTGCCTATTCACCTGAACAAAGATGGCGGCCAGCAGTGCAAGCCGGAGTTTGTGGCAATCAACCCGCAGATGCGGGTGCCGGCGTTGGCGCTCGACAGCGGCGACGTGCTCACGCAATCGCTCGCCATCATCGAATATCTCGATGAAACCCATCCCAAGCCGCCGTTGCTGCCGCCCGACGCGTTGCAACGCGCCAAGGTGCGCACCATCGCGCAGATCGTCGCCTGCGATATCCACCCACTCAACAACCTGATCGCACTGCAATATCTCAAAAACACCCTCAAACACGTGCAGCCGGAGATCGACGCCTGGTATCATCACTGGGTAATCGAGGGCTTCAAGGCGATCGAAGCGATGATCTCGCCCGCTCCCTACGCCTGCGGCGCGCACGTGACGTTGGCCGATCTCTGCCTGGTGCCGCAGGTGTTCAACGCGCGACGGCTCAAGGTCCCGCTCGATCGATTCCCCAAAATCGCCGCGGCTGACGCCGCCTGTCTCAAGCTCGCGGCCTTCGACAAGGCGCGGCCGGAAAATCAGCCCGATGCCGAGTGACGGCGGCGCCCGCGCCTGCTAGACCGCGTTTCCCGCCTTCGCCGCAACCAGATCATACATCCCGTGGTCAAAAACAATATTCCTCGTGTCGTCCTCTGGATGGTCGGCACCCTGCTCTCATTCTCGGCCATGGCAGTGTCGATCCGCGAACTGGCGCACGCGGGATTCAACATTTTCGAGATTTTAGCCATCCGCAGCGGCGGCTCATTGGTGATTTTGCTCGCACTGTTGGTCGTGCGCGCGGACTTGCGCGTGCACGCGCTGCCGCGTCGCATGGGGCTGAACACGCTGCGCAACAGCGTGCATTACGCGTCGCAATATGCCTGGGCGCTCAGCCTCACGATGCTGCCGCTCGCCATGGTGTTCGCGCTCGAATTCACCATGCCGGCCTGGACCGCGCTGCTCGCGGTCTGGCTGCTGCACGAGCGCATGTCGCCGAGCCGCATCGGCGTGGTGGTGTTCGGGCTGATCGGCGTGCTGGTGATCCTGCGACCCGGCATTGCCAACTTCAACCCGGCGGCTTTTCTGGTGCTGGGCGCAGCGGTCGGTTACGCCATTACGATGATCACCACCAAAAAGCTCACCATGACCGAGACGACGTTCGGGATCGTGTTCTGGATGGCGGTGATGCAGTTTCCGCTCTCGCTGATCGGCAGCGATCCGCGCGTGTTTCTCCACCTGCACCTGGCGCAGGCGCTTCCGTTGCTCGGCGTCGCCATCGCAGGGCTGACCTCGCATTACTGCCTCAGCAACGCCTTCCGCGCCGGCGACGCGACGCTGGTGGTGCCGCTCGACTTCATGCGCATTCCGCTGATCGCTGTGGTGGGCTGGGCGTTTTACGGCGAATCACTCGACATCTTCGTGCTGCTGGGCGCTCTCATCATCGTGGCCGGCGTGCTCTGGAACCTGCGCGCGGAGACCGCAAAACAGCGCGTTTAGGTATCTTCGCGCCGCCACAATTATGAGGCTAGAGTGCCCGCCATGAGGAGAGCCGCCCGTCATTCCGTCGCTGCCGCCGCTATCATTTTGTCGGCGGGAACCGTTGCATGGGCGCAGGCACCCGCGCCCTCGGCCAACCCCGCCTGCCAGCGCCTGGAGGGGCAACTTACGGCGCTCGACCGCGGCAATAGCGACCCGGCGCGCGCCGACCAGATCAGGGCCGCCGACGACGCGGTTCAGCGCCAGCAATTCCAGGTCGACCAGCTGGTGGCGCAGGCCCGCCGCATGGGCTGCAACAGCACGGGCTTCTTCTCGATCTTCAGCGTGCCGCCGCCGCAATGCGGCCCGCTCAACCGGCGCATCGGGGAGCAACGCGACGCGCTCGACCGCATGCAGGACCAGCGCGAGCGTCTGCAAGGCGGCACCGCCGAACGCGCGGCGCAGCGCCAGTCGCTGCTGATCGCGCTCGCCGACAATGGCTGCGGCCCGCAATACCGCGCGGCCGCGCGCGCCGGCGAGCAAGGCGGCTTCTTCGACCGGTTGTTCGGTGGAAACGGCGGCATATTCTCGCAACCTAACGGCGCCATGGGCGGCACTTACCGCACCGTCTGCGTGCGCACTTGCGACGGCTTCTATTTCCCGATTTCGTTTGAGACCTCGCCCGATCACTTCCGCGAGGACGAGCAGACCTGCCAGCGCATGTGTCCGGCGGCGGAGGTGCAACTCTACACCTATCACAACCCCGGCGAGGAAATGACGCAGGCTGTTTCGCTCAACGGCCGGCTCTACACCGAGCTGCCGGCCGCGTTCCAATACCGCAAGGCGCTCAGTCCGGCGTGCAGCTGCCGGCGGCCGGGCGAAAGCTGGGCCGACGCGCTGCGCGTGAACGGCGGCGACAGCACGCTGGCGCCCGGCGATGTGGTGGTGACCGATCAGAACGCCACTCGGATTTCGCAGCCGGCTGCCGGCGGCAAGGCGGCCACTCCCAAGGCGGGACCGGCCGCGGACGCTATGGTCGACGCGCCGGGCGATCCCGATCCGAGCAAGCGCAAAGTGCGCCCGGTCGGCCCGACCTTCCTGCCGCAGCATTGAATTTCAGAAATCGAAGGCCTCGCTCTTGGCCGGCTTGGCCCTGACCAGCGAGGCGTCGGGCACCGGCAGCGGCGTGCCGGGATCGCGGAAGCGATTGGTGATCGGATAGCGGCGGTCGCGGCCGAAGTTCTTCAGCGTGACCTTCACGCCCGGCGCCGCCTGGCGGCGCTTGTATTCGGCGACGTTGACCATGCGATCGATGCGCATGACGGTGTCGCGGTCGAAGCCCGCCGCCACGATCGCCGAAATCGGCTCCTCGCGCTCGATTAGCCGCTCCAGGATCGGGTCGAGCACGGCGTAAGGCGGCAGCGAGTCCTCGTCTTTCTGGTTCTCGCGCAGTTCGGCGGTCGGCGGCCGCGTGATGATGTTCTCCGGAATGACGCGCCCGCCGGGCCCCATCGCGCCTTCCGGTTTCCAGCCGTTGCGCAGCCGCGACAGCCGAAATACTTCCATCTTGTAGAGATCCTTGATCGGATTGAAGCCGCCGTTCATGTCGCCGTAGAGAGTGGCGTAACCGACCGACATTTCCGACTTGTTGCCGGTGGTCACCACCATCAAATTGAACTTGTTGGAGATCGCCATCAGCGTGGTGCCGCGCGCGCGTGCCTGCAGATTTTCCTCCGCCACGTCGCGCGGCACGCCGGAAAATGCCGGCTTGAGCACCTGCTCGAAACCTTCGACCGCGGGCGCGATCGGCAAGATTTCGTAGTGCACGCCCAGCGCCTTGGCGCAGGCGGCGGCATCGTCGAGCGATTCCTGCGCGGTGAACTTGTAAGGCATCATCACGCAGCGCACGCGTTGCGGACCCAGCGCATCGACCGCGATCGCGGCACAGAGCGCGGAATCGATGCCGCCCGACAGGCCGAGCACCACGCCGGGAAAGCCGTTCTTGTTGACGTAGTCGCGGAGGCCGAGCACGCAGGCCGAGTAATCGGCTTCGTCGCCTTCGAGCGCGGCAGCCTTCGGTCCATCGTCGCAGCGCCAGCTCTGGCCTGCGCGGCGCCAGTGCGTGGTCACGATCGCCTCTTTGTATGATGGGAGTTGGAACGCCAGCGAACAATCGGCGTTCAAGCCGAGCGAGGCACCATCGAACACCAGTTCGTCCTGCCCGCCAACCTGGTTTGCGTAAATCAGCGGCAGCCCCGTTTCCTTGATGCGCGGCACGATCACATTGAGCCGCTCGTCGGCGACGCCATGCCGGAAGGGCGAACCGTTGAGCACCAGCAAAATCTCGCCGCCGGTTTCGGCAATGCACTCGGCCGGCTCCGGTCCCCAGATGTCTTCGCAGACCGGCAGGCCGAGCCGCACGCCGCGGAAACTCACGGGGCCCGGCAGCGGTCCCGGTACGAACACGCGCTTCTCATCGAACACGCCGTAGTTCGGCAAATCGACTTTGTAGCGCAGCGCCGCAATCGCGCCGCCCTCGAGCAGCGCCGCCGCGTTGTAGAGCTTGCCGTCATCGAGCCAAGGCGTGCCGACGACCAGCGCGGGGCCGCGTTCGGTCTCGCGCGCCAATTGCTCGACCGCGACGCGGCAGGCCGCCTGGAAGGCCGGCTTGAGCACGAGATCCTCGGGCGGATAGCCGGAAATGAACAGCTCGGGGAAAACCACCAGCTCGGCGCCTTGCGCGGCTGCTTCCGCGCAGGCGCGGCGCACCTTCTCGGCATTGCCAGCGATGTCGCCGACGGTGCAATTGAGCTGCGCGACCGCGATCGCGAGCTTATCGGCAGGACGGCCGTTCATGGAACCACGTCTAACGCCTGCAGCGGCGCGCGGCAATCGCGGCAGCAGAAGCGGGAATGACTGCTATGCCGGCCAACGCTAGAGACCGGCCACCGCCGGCATCGGCACCGCGCGGCCAGAGCGCTCCTTCTTGAGCAATTCCGCCAGCAGGAAGGCGAGATCGATCGACTGCTCGGCATTCAGCCGCGGGTCGCAGACCGTGTGATAGCGGTCGTTGAGGTCGGCCTCGCTGATGGCGCGCGCGCCGCCGGTGCATTCGGTGACGTTCTGCCCAGTCATCTCCAGATGCACGCCGCCGGCATAGCTGCCCTCGGCCTGGTGCACTTCGAAGAAGCCGCGCACTTCCTTCAGGATCAAGTCGAACGGCCGCGTCTTGTAGCCGGTGGCCGACGTGATGGTGTTGCCGTGCATTGGATCGCACGACCAGACCACCATTTTGCCTTCGCGCTGCACCGCGCGAATGAGCGCCGGCAGATGCTCGCCGATCTTCTCGGCGCCGAAACGGCCGATCAGCGTAAGGCGGCCGGCCTCGTTGTCCGGATTGAGAATATCGACCAGGCGCAGCAGATCGTCGGCCTTGAGCGACGGCCCGCACTTGAGCCCGATCGGGTTCTTGATGCCGCGCGCGTATTCGACGTGGGCGTGGTCGGTTTGGCGCGTGCGGTCGCCGATCCACAGCATGTGGCCGGAGGTGGCGTACCAGTCGCCGGTGGTTGAATCGACGCGGGTGAAGGCCTGCTCGTAGCCGAGCAGCAATGCTTCGTGGCTGGTGTAGAACTCCGTGGTGCGCAGCTCGGGATGGCTCTCGAGATCGAGGCCGCAGGCTTGCATGAAGCCGAGCGCCTCCGAGATGCGGTCGGACAATTCGACATAGCGCCGCGACTGCGGACTGTCCTTGACGAAGCCGAGCATCCATTGCCGCACGCTGGCGAGATTGGCGTAACCGCCCTGCGCGAAGGCGCGCAGCAGATTGAGCGTCGCCGCCGACTGCCGGAAGGCTTCGATCTGCCGGCGCGGATCGGGCCGGCGCGCGTCTTCGGTGAAGGCGATGTCGTTGACGATATCGCCGCGATAGCTCGGCAGTTCCTTGCCGTCGCGCTTCTCGGTCGGCGAGGAGCGCGGCTTGGCGAACTGGCCGGCGATGCGGCCGACTTTCACCACCGGCGATGCGGCGGCATAAGTGAGCACCACCGCCATCTGCAGGAACATGCGGAAGAAGTCACGGATGTTGTTCGGTCCATGCTCGGCGAAACTTTCCGCGCAGTCGCCGCCTTGCAGCAGGAAAGCCTGGCGGTTGGCGACGCGCGCGAGC
>Ga0335081_10006527_pt1 | contig 18594 bp, 20 predicted proteins | sample Lox_Sample_35_FD_206713 | JGI IMG/M metagenome (GOLD analysis project Ga0335081, IMG submission 206713) | Soil microbial communities from Loxahatchee National Wildlife Refuge, Florida, United States - Lox_Sample_3.5 | ecosystem: Environmental > Terrestrial > Soil > Wetlands | place: USA...
ACCACCCTCTCCCTCCCGGCCATCTATAACAATCTCGGAGTCGAGTACGCCAAAGCCGGGAATCCGGAAGCCGCCCGCAAAGCCTTCGACCAGGCCAGGGAGAAAGATCCGGATTACGCGCCGGCCAACCTGAATCGCGGGCTGGTGTCGGTCTCCCAAGGAAAGCTCGCGGAGGCGCTGCCGGACCTCGAGAAGGCCTCCGCGCTTAGCGATGCAAAGCCGGTGGCGGCGGCGGTTCAGCAGGAATTAAAAAAGGACACTCACGATCTGGAGATCGAACCGAACGACGATCTCTTCAAAGCCAACCGCATTCCGCTGGACACTGAAGTTCACGCCGCCATCTCCGCCGCCGGAGACAGCGATTGTTTCCAATTCACAACGCCACCAACCTATCGCGACATCGTCCGGATCGGGATTGAGAACCGCTCGACGACCCTGCAACCGGGAATCAATCTGTACGACGCCCAGAAGTCCGCCATCGACCGGCGGGAGAATGGCACGTCTGGAGCCAACCTCGAATATTTCCTTTCGGTTCCGCCAGACACGACCTACTACGTGCAGGTCTACGGGCATTACTCGACGCTCGGCGCCTACACGTTGACCGTAAAGCCCCTGCAACGGCACGATGCGTATGAACCCAATGACGACATCCTGCATGCCACGCTGATCCCGGTCGGCAAGGCGATCGAGGCCGACATCATGGATGGCCAGGACAGCGATTTCTACCAGATCAAGACGGCCGCGGCTGGCACCGCCAAGGTTTCTCTGGAGAACCGCTCCACCACGCTCGAGCCCGGAATCGCCGCCTATAACGCCAATAAATCCGCCATCGGCCAGCGCGAGGATGGCACTGCGGGAGCCAATCTTGAGTATTCCTTTCCCGTTCAGCCGAACCTGACCTATTACGTTCAGGTCTATGGCTACTGGCACACGAGCGGCAGCTACACCTTGACGGTCACCCAGGAGTGAGTGCCCGACCGGCAGCGACACCGGAGGCGGCGGGCGGCATAGCATGCGACCCTGTCGACGGCGCGGCCAAGCTGATTGTCACCGCCCGCAGGAATAGGCGCGCCGTTTGCATTCTCTCAGGAGATGGCGAACGTTAGGTCCTCTCGCGTTCCCGTTCTCTCAACCTCAATCCTGAATCGATTCCTTATGAAGCACTTCAGTCTTCTCTCCAAACTTCTCGCCGTGCTGGCCGCGGGCGCGGCTCTTGCGCTTGCCGCGCACGCTGGTGACATGCCGATGTCTGGCGACAAGCCCATGTCCGGCGAAAAGATGGGCCACATGGACATGCCCATGAGCGGCAGCATGGTCACGGTCACCGGCGAAGTCCTCGACATGGCCTGCTATCTTGACCACGGCGCGAGCGGCGAAAAACACGCCGATTGTGCCAAAATGTGCATTTCCAGCGGACTGCCGGTCGGCCTCAAGAGCGCGGATGGCATGGTGTACCTGCTGATCGGCGAGCACAAGCCGGCCAACGCAGACCTCACGCAGTACGCCGCCAAGACGATCACGGTGAAGGGCAAGTTTGTGAGCCGCGACGGCATTAATCTGCTCGAGAACATCGAGGTCGTGAAATAGCCTGACGCTGCAATGCAGCTCTTGTGGACGGAATTCTGGGGGGCCCTGCGCCAGCCCGAATACGTCCACGTCCTGTTGCACCCGTTGCCGATCTACGGATTGGTCGCGGGTGTCTTTTCCCTCGGCGTGGCGCTGGTCGCGCGCAGCCGTGGGGGTGAGGCCACCGCCCTGCTGGTCATGCTGCTGACCGCCGCCTCCGCCTGGCTGGTCGCGCACTTCGGCCATGCGGGTTACGACCGGGTTTATGCGATGTCAAACGACGCCGCGCAGAAATGGCTCAACTGGCACGCGTACCTCGCCGAGCGCATTGTCTGGGCTTACTACGTCGCCGCGGCATTGTCGGCGGCGGCCCTCGCCGGCCTCTGGAAGTTCCCGCGGCTGCATCGCCCGGCCCTGACGCTCAGCATCGTGGCCGCGCTCGTCGCGCTGGGTCTTGGCGGCTTCCTCTCCTTTGTCGGCGGCAAGATCCGCCATTCCGAATTCCGCCAGGGTGACCCGCCCGCGTGGGCTCACACCACGGCCGCCCCGGATTGAACGGGCGCATTCAAGGATTGCGTGAGCCGCGCCGCGCGGCGAAGGAAAGAGCCGTGCAATTCTCCCGCGCTTTGCTCGCCGCGCTCGGGGCGTTGACCGCGGTCTCGTCCGCGGTTGCTCTTGACCGCCCCGAAACGACCTTCAAGGTCTTTCAATTCCCGGCCGACAAGATCCCACGGATTGACGGCAACGCTGACGACTGGGCGATGGTGCCGGATGAATACGTCATCGGGATGGACCAGTTCGTGGACGACTCGGGCAAGCACGCCAAACCCGACCCCAAGAATCTGGACGTCAAGATCCGCGTCGGCTGGGTCAAGGGGCTCAACCGGCTGTATTTTCTCTACGAGGCCTACGACGATTATTGGGACTTCGCCCTGCCCGGATTGCATAATGACACGTTTGAGGTGGTGGTGGACGGCGACGCCTCGGGCGGGCCCTTGATCGACAAGGGCCATAAGGAGTTCTGGACACCAGAAGAGGTTGGGACGGCGCGCGCGGCGGCCGACGACCGGATCAGCGTGGACGAGGCACACTGGGCCATCCACGGAGTTCACGCGCAGAACTATCACATCTTTACGCCGGCCGAGGGCAAAGACTGGTGCATGGCGTGGAGTTCCGCGACCTGGATCAAGGAATTGCCGTGGGCCAACGCCGCCACCACCTACAACTTTCGCCCCGGTCAGTCCGGCCGGCTCGTGCTGGAGTTCTGGATCACGCCCTTTGATTACGCCGGCCCCGAGGGTCCCCAGCGCGCGGTGGAATCGGTGCTCGCCGAGAACAAGATCATCGGCCTGAGCTTCGCGGTCATTGACTACGACGACGTGAACAAGCGAGGCAGCAGCGCCTTCTGGAACCTGTCGCGCCATCACACCATGTATGGCAACGCCTCCGAGCTGTGCGCCTTCAGGCTCATGCCGCTCGAGCCATCGCTCCGCAAACCCCTCGAGGCCCAGTGGAGCTGGCGGATCATCGACATGGATCGCCGTCTCGTCGCCTTTCGGGATGAATCCGTGGGCAAGATCACTTCATGGAAATGGGATTTCGGCGACGGGACAGGTTCGACCGAGCAGAACCCGATCCACCAATACAAAGAACCCGGCAACCTCGTGGTCGTGCTCGAGGTCACCGGACCCACCGGCACCGCCCGCCACTCGAAGGTCTGGGACGTCCAGTTGAAATAGTCACTTCCTCACCGGCGGCGCGCCGCGGTCAGGTGCTTGAGTTGCCCGTAGAGTCTTTCGAGGTGCGGCATGGCGGCACCGGCGGCCTGCGCGCGGCGCAGGGGCTCGCCCCAGATCGCCTCGACCTCCACCTCGCGGCCGGCCAGGTAGTCGGTGAGGCTGGACGGCCGGTAGGCGCCCATGCGGCGGGTATGCGCGAATTGCTCCACGATAAAGCTCGGTGGGATCACGTAGCCAAATCGGGCGGCCGCCGCGACGATCTCGTCGACCAGGGCCCGCACTTCGCGCTCCCATTCGGGGGAGGCCAGAATCTGGTCGGTGGCCAAGCCGCCCGCCGCGATCGTCAGGCCGTTGTACGGAATGTTCCAAAGCAATTTCCGCCAGCGGGCCTCGTCGAGATTGTCCACCGCCTGGCACACCACGCCGGCCCGCTGGAAAAGTGCGACCAGCGCGTGCACGCGCGGGCTCGCCGGGCGCCCGAACTCTCCGAGGGTCACGTAGCCCGGCGTGTAGACGCGGATCTCGCCCGGCGCCTCACGCACCGCTGCAATAAACGCCAGGCCGCCGATGATGCGTTCCGCGCCAAACAACGACGCGAGCAGTTCATCCGCCCCCAGACCGTTTTGCAGGGTCAGAATGGCGGTCCGCGGCCCGAGCAACGGCGGAAGCAGCGTCGCCAGGCGGTCGTTCGCCGTCGTCTTGAGCGTAACGAGGGCGACGTCAACTGGCCCAATCTCGTCCGTCGCGCCATAGGCCGCCGTGCGCTCCGGCGGCAACCGCTGCTCCCCCTGCCCGTCCCGCAGTGTAATCCCCCGGCCCCGTATCCGCGCCAGCCCGCTGTGCACGAAGAAATGCACGTCGCTCCCCGCGAGCGCGAGCCGCGCTCCGTAGAACGTGCCGATCGCCCCGGCCCCGACGACGGCAATGCGGTGGAGACTGTCTTGCGTCACAACGGCCCACACAACACCGCGATTTCTTAACGGGCAACCTCTCTGTCGCCGGCTCCGCCGCGGAGGATTGACCGCATGGGGGCATTCACCGCCCGTCCGCTTTCGCGGCCAGCCGCTTCATGATCTGCTCGGTGATCTGCTGCACGAGGGCCTCCACCTGCGGGTCCGATTGGCCGTCACCGTCACCCGCGCTCTTCGCGTGCGGCGACACCTGACAGACGACACCCGGACGAAACTCGCTGTTGTCGCACAGCTCGCATTCCTTCAAACCTTCGCGCCGGTCCTGCATGCCGAGCGTCTTCCGCAGCGCGATGAGATCCCGGAGTTTGTCGGGGCCGATCGAATGGAGGTCGCCCCCCAGCTGCGAGGCGATCCACACGGTCTGGCAATAGGCGTCCGTGTTCTCGAGTTTCCAGTAGGCGTCCTCGACATCCTTGCCCCACACGATCACACCGTGGTTTTCCATGATCACGGAGCAATGGTCGACCGCCACCGCCCCCACCTCCTCCGCGACGGCGGGCGTGCCGGGCGTCTGGTAGCGGGCGTAGCCGATTTCGCCCAGGAAAACCTCCGCCTCGGGAATCATGCAGGTGGGCGGGCGCACCGCGGCGACGGCGAATGCGGTGGCGTGCGGCGGGTGGGCGTGCACGCAGGCCTTGGCCTGGGGCTGGCGCTTCATGACGGCGAGGTGCGTCATGGCCTCGCTGGTGCGCTTGCGCGTGCCGGCGAGCTGGCGGCCGTCGAGATCCATCAAGCACACGTCGGCGGGGGTCATGAATCCCTTGGAAATGAGGGTCGGTGTGCAGAGGACCAGATTGTCCCCCACGCGGACGGTAATGTTTCCGCCATTGCCGTCGACGTAGCCCTTTGCCCAGATCCGGCGGCCGATTTCGCAGATGCGTTCCTTGAGGGTCTGGAGCGCGGGTGAGTTGAAGAACCGCTCGATCTCGGCGGCGGTCCCCGGGTCGCTGCCAGGGGCCCACCTGAATTCGTAATCGGGCACGGTGAATTCCTTGCCCGCGGCGGGCGCCGACGCGGGCCGGGCGGCGGGCGGGCCGCCGAGCCTGCCATGGCCCTGCAGAACATCGCGCGCCGAGGGCGTGAGAATGGCGTCCGCCGGTGCGGATTGGCCTTTGCGAAGGAGTTCCTCGGCTTCGCGGGCCGTAATGACTTTGCGCATGGTGAAATTGAATCAGGCGGGTGGCGTGTAGAAGATCTGGTCGACGATGGCGGCGTTGAAAGCGTCGACCGGCGTGGGCTGGTCGAAAGGCATCGCCGCCTCGGAGCCCTCGGTGAAGCCAACGAGGTGTCCCACCCCGGCGCCCAGCCGATCATAAACGACCAAGCTGGCACCCGGGGCGAGCGGCGTCATCGCCGCGCCCTGGTACTGGGCCCTCGACAGCGGCTGCACGAGCAGAAATCGCCCACCCCTGTAGGCGGGATCCTGCTTGGCCAGCGTGACTCTGCCGATGACGTGTCCGAGGCGCATGCGGGCAGCTCAGGTTTAAGGTTTAAAGTTTAAGGTTTAAGGTTTAACCGGATCACCTTGGTCAAGCGGCCGGCGACTCGGGGTCGATCACGCCAATGATCATGTTGCGCAGCGGCGACTTCGGATCCTTCACGTAGTCGCGCGTGGCGGAGCCGTCGGTGGATAGTATGACGCGCTGGTGAAGCCCCGCGCCGTGCGGATCGACGGCGAGGACGGGCGGGCCTTCGTCGCGCCCCTGCGCGTCGAGCGGCTGGCAAATGATCGTGCGGCAGCCGTGCATGCTGGGGTGGCAGACCGTGGCTACGATGACTCCGTCAACGCGGGCGAGAAGCATGGCGGTCAGTAGATGCGCAGGTTGTCGACCATCACGCAGCGGCGCGTGCGGGTGAAGGTGCGCGGATTGGTGATCCCCTCGCCGGTGGTGGTGGCGATCGAGTAGCTCAAGTAACCCTCGCCACCAAGGCCCAGCCCCGTGGTGCTCGGGCCGTTCTTGACGAACAGCGTGGTGTCGAGCGCACGCGCCATCTGCGTCATATGGTCCACGTTGAGCGAGTGGATGATGGCGGAGTGTTTGTAGCCGTGTTCCGAGCGAAGGGCGTATTCGACGCCCTGCTCCACGCTCTTCACGCGGACGACGGGCAGCATGGGCATCATCTGCTCCTCCATCACGAACGGGTGTTCGAGCACGGTCTCGGCAAAGAGCATGGGCGTATCCGCGGGCACGGTGGTGCCGGCCTCCCGGGCCAGGACCGCGGCGTCCCGCCCGATGAGCGCGCGGTTGAGCACCGCATGCGAGCAGCCGCCCGCGTCCTTGGACACGGTGAAGGCGGCGGCGGTGAGTTTCTCCAATTGCGCGGCGCTCAGTTTCACCGCGCCGGCGGCCTGCAGGCCCTCGATGAACTTCTCGGCCACCGCCTCGAGGACGAACACCTGTTTCTCGCCGATGCAGAGAAGGTTGTTGTCGTAGGCGCCGCCCTGGATGATGTCGCGCGCCGCCTTCTGCACGCAGCCCGTCCCGTCGACCAGCACCGGGGGGTTGCCGGGCCCGGCGCAAATGGCGCGTTTGCCCGAGCGCATGGCGGCCTGCACCACGCCCGGGCCGCCGGTCACGCATAGGAGGCGGACGAGTTCATTCTTGGCCAGGGCGTCGAACGATTCGAGCGTGGGCTTTTCGATCACGCAGACCAGATTCTCGATGCCAAGGGCGGCATGAATCGCCTCGTTGTAAGCCCGCACCGCCGTTACTGCGCAGCGCGCACCGCCGGGATGCGGGTTGAAGATGACGGCATTGCCCGCCGCGACGATATTGATGATGTTGCCGCTAAGCGTCGGCACAGAATGGGTGACGGGCGTGATGGCGCCAACGACGCCAAAGGGCGTGTTCTCCTCCAGGGTGATGCCATGGTCGCCGCTGAGCCCATAGGGCTTCAGCCACTCAACACCCGGCACGAGGCGCACAATCTGGAGCTTCTCGATCTTGTGCTCCAGGCGGCCGATCCTCGTCTCCTCGAACTCGAGCCGGCCCCACTCGACCGCCTTCGCGGTGACCATTTCCTTGACGATGTCGACCACCTTGGCGCGCGCCGCGACCCCCTTCTCCTTGAGCTGGAGGAAGGCCTCGTGCGCGGCCGTGCAGGCCTCGTTCGCATCCGCAAACACGCCGAATCGCCGGCCCTGGTGGCCGAAAGCCGGCGCGGCTGGCGCCGCCGCCGGCCGGTCAGCGCTTCGGGCGGGCGGGCCGCCAGATCGGTTCGGGGCCGAACGCCCCAACCCGCGCAGCACCTCCTCGACCACGTCGCGGAGGGTGTTTTCATCAATCTGAAGGTTGGTGGCCATCTTGGGCGGGAGGGAGGCTTACCGCGGCCGGGGGAAGCTGGCTCGTGAAGCCGGGTCCAGCGCGCCAGCGCGGGCTCCCATGCTGATTCACTTCTTCGCCGGATAGATCTTCTGGTTCAGCACATCGACGACATCGACAATGCCGGTGACGACGGCATCGACGGGGAGGGTTTTCATGCCGGCCGCCTGCCGCGCGGAACTGCCTTGGCAGAACAGCACCAATTCGTCGTTGCCGGCGCCCAGCGTGTCGACGGCGACGACCGTGTTGATGCCCGGGCGGAATTGCCCGGGGCTGGCTTCGTCCACCAGAAGCGGCCGAAGGAGCAGCAGCTTGCGGCCTTTCATCGCCTCGTCTTTCTTCGTGGCGACGACCTGGCCAATGACGCGTGCGAGAAACATGGTGGGGGGCGCAGGACCGAGCCCGTCGTCGGAGCCCGACGGCCGGTCCGGTCGCAGCGCAGAACGGGTTATTTCTTCGCGGCCGCCGGCTTGGGCAGCACAGCCTGGACATCGTCGTGCGGGCGCGGAATGACCTGCACGCTCACGACTTCGCCGACGGCACGCGCGGCCTGCGCGCCCGCGTCCGTCGCGGCCTTGACGGCGGCGACATCGCCGACCACCACCGCGCTGACGAGGGCGTTGCCGACCTGCTTGACCGGGCCGACCAGCGACACGTTGGCGGATTTGAGCATGGCATCGGTGCCGGTGACGAGGGCGGTGAGGCCCCGGGTTTCGAGGAGTCCGATGGCTTTGGACATAGGTTGATGAGGGTTGGAGGTTGCGATGGACGTGAAAATCAGTTCCGCGCGGCGATCGAGCGCAGGGTCTCGCGCGCGACGACCAGTTCCTCGTTGGCGGGAATGACGAGCACCTTCACCCGCGACGTCGGGGCGGAGATCTCGCCCTCGGCGCCGCGCAGCGCCGCGTTCTTCGCCGGGTCGAGCACAACGCCGAGCTCGTGGAGATCGCGCAGGATGGCGGCGCGAAGCTCCGGATCGTTTTCGCCGATGCCGGCCGTGAAGACAATCGCCTCGCAACCGCCGAGTTCGAGGTGGAGCGCGCCAATCCAGTGCCGCGCGGAGTGATTGAAAACATCGAGCGCGAGCCGGGCGCGCGGATTGCCCTGGGCGGCGGCGCCGCGGATGTCGCGCACATCATTGGCCACGCCGGAGAGACCGAGGAGGCCGCTCTCCTTTGTCATCTGGCGTTCTATCTCCGCGAGCGGCTGGCCGAACGTCTTGAGCACATAGGGCACGGCGGCGGAATCCAAGTCCCCTACCCGGTTGTTCTGCGGCAGCCCGGACTGCGGGCTGAGCCCCATGCTGGTGCCGATGGCCACGCCGTCGCAGATGCCAGTGATGGAACTGCTGCCGCCCAGATGACAGGAGATGACGCGCAGCCGGGGGCGGGCGGAATTCACGGACCCCGGGCCGACTTGGTAGAGGCGGCGGACCCGCTCAGCGATGTCGGGCCGGCCGAGCAACTCGGCCGAGCGCTCGGCGACAAACTTGTGACTCGCGCCATGAAAACCGTGGCGCCGCACGCCGGCCCGATACCACGTTTCGGGCACGGCATAGCGTTTCGCCGCCTCCGGCATCCACTGGTAAAAGGCGGTCTCAAATAACGCGACCAGCGGCACGCCCGGCAGTTTCTCCTGAAATCGTCTGATGCCCTCCGCATAGGGCGGATTGTGGGCGGGCGCGAGTTCCCGGAAGCCCTCCAGCGCGGCGATCACCCGCTCGTCGGCGGGAACACAGCCGGTCAGATCGCGACCCAAAACCGTCTTGAAGCCGACGCCGTGTAAATCGCCCACGGACCGGACGTGGCCCGCCGCCTTGAGTTCCGCGAGACAGTCGTCGATTGCCTTGCCGTGATCGGTGACGCGCTCGTGGCCGCCGCGCGCCACCAACGTCGCGTCCTCGCCGGCGAACCGGAAGAGGCGGAACTTGAAGGAGGTCGAGCCAAGATTGGCGACGAGAATGTTCATGGAGGCTGCTCGCGCGCGCGGCGGCGGACTGCACCGGCCGACCACGGCGATGCGGGACAAACGGAATCGCTTCAGGCCGAGCCGGAGATCCAGCGGCCGAGCTGGGCGAGCTCCTCGTGCGGCCGCGGAATGACCTGCACGCTGACGACTTCGCCAACGCTGCGGGCCGCCTCGGCCCCGGCGTCGATCGCGGCCTTCACCGCGGCCACATCGCCGCGGAAAAACGCGGCCACGTAGCCACTGCCAACCGCCTCGTAGCCGGTCATCACCACATTGGCGGCTTTCAGGGCAGAGTCCGCCGCTTCGAGCAGCGCGCACAGACCCTTCGTTTCAATCATGCCGAGTGCTTCTTGTGTCATGAGAGGAATAGTTAAGGTGGGGATTGGGCGCCGGATCAAAGGCCGACCTGCTTCAGCAATTCGGGATGCGGGCGCGGGATGACGTGCGAGCAAACGAGTTCGCCGACGCGTTTGGCCGCTTCGGAGCCGGCTTCGACCGCGGCCTTGACGCTGCCAACGTCGCCTTTGACGACGACGGTGACGTAGCCGCCACCGATCTGAATCTGGCGGGACAGCGTGACACTCGCCGCTTTGACCATGGCGTCGCTGGCTTCGACGGAGCCGACATAGCCACGGGTTTCTACCATGCCGATGGAATCACTCATGTGGGTTCGAGGGTGAGGGTTGCGGTTGTTGCAGAAGTTCGCGGATGGTTCACTTGAGCAGTTCGACGGGTGTGTCGGGCTGGAGGGCGCAGGCGTTGCCCTCGTCGGTATCGATATGCACCTCCAGCCGGAAGTCGGCATGGATGCGCACCAACAGGCGGTCAAAAGTTGTGGCGCACGATCCCCCGATGCGCAGTTTCATGTAGTCGCCCGGCTTCACGACGTAGAACGCGGCGTCGTCCGGGCTCATGTGCACATGAGGCGCGGCGCGAATCACGCCTTCCTTCATCTCAAAAAAACCGTTCGGTCCCATGAGCATGCAGCCCGGCGTGCCCGCAATGTTGCCCGACAGGCGGATGGGAACATCGAAGCCGAGCGCAATGGCGTCGGTCAGCGCCAGCTCGACCTGGTTGAGATCACGACAAGGCCCGAGAATGCGCAAGTTTGAGATCACACGGCTGCGTGGCCCCACGAGGGTCACCGTCTCCTGGGCGGCGAACTGACCCTTCTGGTAGAGCCATTTCATGGGTGTGAGCGTGTGCCCTTTTCCGAAAAGCGCTTCGACCGCCGCGGGCGTAAGGTGGCAATGACGCGCGCTAACATTCACGACCAGCGGGTTCGGCGCTAGCGCCACACGCGGCACACTTCGGCCCAAGCGTTCATAAAGAACACGCCGAACGAGATGCTCGACTTCGGAGCGATGCGGCAACGACGGAGGCGCAGCCATGGTATAATTTGACAGATTATGATCATTACTGAAAGAATAGTTGAAAGGAGTCAAAGAAAAAGTTGCATTCTATATCAATATCTCTCAATATCTATCACGAATGCATCGGGAAGAGCGTCAAGCGAAGATCGGGGCCCATCTTCAGGAAGCTGAATTCGCGTCGCTCGAAGAGCTTGCACAGCAAGTTGGAATGTCAGTGTCCACCGTCCGTCGGGACTTGGACGCCTTGGAACGCCTCGGCAAAGCGAGACGCACCCATGGGGGCGCTCGCACCCTGCAGCCAAAATCAGACGAGTTCGTGTTCAACGTCCGCGACATGCGTCAGGTCGATGAGAAGGAGGCGATCGGTGCGGCTTGCACATCGCTCGTTCAACCGGGCCAGACCGTCATTATCGATGGCGGCACCACATGTTACCACGTCGCCCGACATTTGGGCGAGCGAGTTGCACAGGTGATCACCAACTCACTCCCCGTCGCCAACCTGTTCTCCGGCTTCAGCCGCCTGGAAGTGCTTGTTGCGGGTGGCATCATTTATCCCCGGCTGGGAGTACTCGTCGGTCCGCACGCCGTGGAGACATTTTCCCGTGTGCATGCCGATGTGGCTTTCCTCAGTGGCAGCGGCATCTCGGAGGAAGGCATCTACAACTCGCACGCTCTGCTCGTTGATATTCAGCACGCGATGATGGCCGGTGCCGCGAAGGTCGTTTTTTGCCTCGACCACGCGAAATTCAACCGGCGTTCGACGTTTTATCTTTCGGATTTCGGGCCAGTCGATTCGGTCGTCACCGATAGCCAAGCTCCCGAGGCATTGATCGCCACGCTCCGAAGCAAGGGAATTGAGGTCATCGTTGCCCCGGCCGCTGCTCAACTGGCCGCAGAATGACCCGGGCAACTGGGAAGCCTCGCCTCCATCGCGTGCTTGGAACCGCGGACTTCTTCACAAGGGCATTTTACACCGCCGTAACCTGAGGAGATCGGGTTGCATTCGGGGGGAAGAGCTCGCTCCGCTACTCTGGCTGGCGCCTCCCTCGCGCATCGGCAACGTCATCTTCAATTCCGCGCTTCACGACGAACGATCTCGGCCATTTGCAGGCGGCTCTCCACGAGGGAGACCGCGCGAGCCTTCCTTCTGTTGTTCCATATTTAGCAGATTCGCCTTCAACATCTTAGGCGTCTGACCCGCGACCATCGGCGCGTTCGGTTCACGGCGATTCAAGCCTCGAATTTTTTGAGTCAAAGGCTCTTCGCTCGACCTGCGGTGGTGCTCGCCGAGAAGCGCGGCCCTCTAATTGTCTTCCGATGGGATTCTCTAAGGCAACGATCCGTACGCCCGACCGGAAGGGTAGCTCACTGTCACGGCCCTTCAGCGCGCCCTTGCTGACAAGTTATTCACAGGGTTTTTCAGGGACTCTCCCAGAGCGAAATCAACGCTTCTTCACGACCCTGTCGCGGCCCACTTTTTGTTTCTGTGGATAATCAAGCGTGGAATGAAGTCCGCGGCTTTCTCGTCGCCGGAGCGCACACGATACTACCAGTTCGGCCACCTGCACGAGATTGCGAAGTTCCAGCAGGCTGGGCTCGACGGAAAAATTCCAATAATAGTCGTGGATTTCCTTCTTCAGGTTGGCGATGCGCGTGCGGGCACGCTCGAGGCGCCGGGTCGTGCGCATGATGCCGACGTAGTCCCACATGGCCCGGCGGAGTTCATCCCAATTGTGCGCAACCACGACCCGCTCATCCTCCGTCCCGCCCCCGAGGTCGATCCATGGCGGGATTTTTGCGGGCGCGCGTTGCACGGTGCGCAGATAACCGGCAACTGCGTTCGCCCCGCGGTGCGCCATCACGACCGCTTCGAGCAGCGAGTTGCTCGCGAGTCGGTTCGCGCCATGCAGACCGGTGCAAGCCACCTCGCCACAGGCGTAAAGCCCGGGTAGCGAGGTCTCGGCCGCCAGCGTGGTGGCCACGCCGCCACAGACATAGTGAGCCGCCGGCACGACGGGTATCATGTCGCCGGCCATGTCCAGGCCGAGGTGGTGGCACGTCTGATAGATCTGCGGAAATCGTCCGCGCAGGAACGCCTCGGACCGGTGCGTGATGTCGAGCCAGACATGCGGCGCGCCCGACCGTTTCATCTCGTTGTCGATGGCGCGCGCCACCACGTCTCGCGGCGCCAGATCCGCCATCGGATGGTAGGCCGACATGAAGGCACGCCCCTGCAGATTGCGCAACACGGCGCCCTCGCCACGCACGGCTTCGCTGATCAGAAACCGATCGTTCGTCGCCGTGTATAACGTTGTCGGGTGAAACTGGATGAATTCCATGTTCCGCACCTCGACGCCCGCCCGGTAAGCCATGGCAACGCCGTCGCCGGTTGCGATGTCGGGATTGGTCGTGTAAAGATAAACCTGGCCCGCCCCGCCGGTGGCCAGCATGACCACCGGCGCCACCAACGTCTTCACGCGGCCGCTCCGCACCTCGAGCACGTAAAGCCCGGCGACCCGGTCGGGCTGCCACCGATGCACGGCGCGGCGTTGCCCTCCTGGGAACCCGCGGCTTCCCGGGCGAAGCAGTCGGCCGGTCGTGATCACATCGATGGCAAAATGATGCTCGAACAGCGCGATGCGCGGCTCCCGCGCGACGGCCCGCAGGAGCGCTTCCTCGATCGCTTTTCCCGTCATGTCCTTGACATGGAGGATTCGCCGGTGTGTATGGCCGCCTTCGCGCCCCAGGTCGAAGTTGCCCCGGTCGTCACGCGAAAATTGCAGTCCGAGGTCGATGAGCTCCCGCACGCGGGCCGGTCCTTCGCGTACGATCTCCCGGACCACCCCTTCGTCGCAGAGACCGTCACCCGCCACGAGCGTGTCGCGTACGTGGCTTTCAAAGTTGTCGGTCTTCGACAGCACCACGGCGATGCCGCCTTGCGCCCGATTGGTGTTCGATTCGGCGCTGGTCTTCTTGGTCAGGATGGCGACACGCCAGCCGTGCTGCGCCACCTTTAGTGCAAAGCTCAGCCCGGCGATGCCGCTGCCGACGACAAGGACGTCAAATGTGCGAGGCATGGAGACAATCGAACAAATAAGATCGCCACGGGCCGATGGCAACCCGGCGGAGTCGCCGCCATGATTCTCGCCACGCTCCCGGCAACCCGCTCCCTCTGCCTACAGCAGGATGTTGTCGATCAGCCGCACCTCGTCGACCCAGGCGGCGATGGCCATCATGGCCTTGCCCGGCACCACCTCGCGCACCGCCTCCATCGTGCCGCGGTCCACCACCGAGGCGTAGATGACGCGCACGCGCCGCCGGGTGGCCATGAGGTGCGTCGCTTCCGCCACCAGGCGGTCGACGTTGTGCACCCCGCGGTCAACCATCTCCTTGGCCTGCGCCAGCGCCTGGGAGATGACCAGCGCATCCGCGCGCTGGCTCGTGGTAAGATAACGATTGCGCGAACTCACGGCGAGACCGTCGGTCTCGCGCACGGTCGGGGCGGTCACGATGTCGACGCAAAAGTGAAGATCGTTGACCATCTTCTTGATGACCGCGACCTGTTGCGCGTCCTTCTGGCCAAAGATGGCGATGTCGGGCCGGACGATATTGAGGAGCTTGGCGACGAGGGTCGTCACCCCCCGGAAGTGGGTGGGGCGCGAAATGCCGCACAGCGGCTTCGAGATCAGCTCCTCGGCAACGTAGGTGGAGTAACCCCGGGGATAAATCTCCTCGACCGTCGGGGTAAAGACGAGGTCAGCCCCCGTCTTTTCGCACAGTTCGAGGTCGCGCGGCAGATCGCGTGGATAGTTGGCGAAGTCCTCGTTAGGACCGAACTGCGCAGGGTTGACGAAGATCGACACCACAACCGTGTCCGCCCGTTCTTTGCCGAGCCGGATCAGGCTGAGGTGGCCTTCGTGCAGTGCGCCCATTGTCGGCACGAGGCCGATCAGCCGGTCCTTGGAACGCAGATTGACCGCGGTGGACTGCATATCGAAGACCGAGGCGATCACTTGCATGGCAGGAGATTCCCCGGCCACCCGCGGACGCGCGGGAAAGACCGGGCTTGAACTATCCGGGCGCGAACAACTTTAATCAAGTCCTTTGGTCGGAACGCGGTCGCTGGGCCGCCCTCCGCCACCACCACGCTCACGCTCCCTTTCGCCCTTCCTTCCGGATGATCCGCATCAACGAACACTACACCAAGCTCAAGGCGTCCTACCTTTTCGCCGACATTGCCCGTCGCGTCGCCGCCTTCCAGCAGGCCCACCCCGATCGATCCATCATCCGCCTGGGCATCGGCGACGTCACGGAGCCGCTGCCGCCCGCGTGCGTCGCCGCGCTTCACGCGGCCGCCGACGAAATGGCCCGCCGCGAGACCTTCAAGGGCTACGGTCCCGACCAAGGTTACGCCTTCCTGCGCGATGCCATCGCCCAGCACGATTACGGGGCCCGCGGCTGCCGGATCGAACCCGACGAGATCTTCATTTCCGACGGTGCCAAGTGCGACTGCGGGAATCTTCAGGAACTCTTCGCCACCGATATCCGCGTCGCGATTCCCGACCCCGTCTATCCGGTCTACCTCGACACCAACGTCATGGCGGGCCGCACCGGCCACGACCGCGAGGGCCGCTACGAGGGCATCGTCTACCTGGAATCGACGCCCGCCAACGGCTACGTGCCCGGCCTGCCGGCGCAGCCGGTCGACCTCATCTATCTTTGCTTCCCCAACAATCCCACCGGTGCCGTCGCGACGCGCGCCCAGCTCACCACCTGGGTCGAGTACGCGAAGCGCCTCCGCGCCGTCATTCTTTTTGACTCGGCTTACGAGACGTTCATTCGCGACCCGCAGGTGCCGCATTCCATCTACGAGATCGATGGCGCGCGCGACGTGGCCATCGAGGTGCGCAGTTTCTCCAAGACCGCCGGCTTCACCGGCACGCGTTGCGCTTACACGGTGGTGCCCAAGACGCTCGTCGGCTACGATAGCGCCGGCAATGCCCATCCGCTCCACGGCCTGTGGTCGCGCCGCCAGTCGACCAAATTCAACGGCGTCTCCTATCCCGTCCAGCGCGCCGCTGCCGCCATTTACACCGAGGAGGGCCGGAAACAGACGCAGGCTCTCGCTGACTTCTACCTTGGGAACGCCAGGCTGATCCGCGAGGCCATGGCGCGCCTTGGCCTGCCGTGCGCCGGAGGCGACAACGCCCCGTATCTCTGGGTCAACGTAGGCCGCGACTCCTGGCGGTTCTTCGATTTGCTGCTGACCAAGGCCGGCGTGGTCGTCACGCCCGGGGCGGGCTTCGGCCGGTGTGGGGAGGGCCACGTGCGCATCAGCGCATTCAACAGTCGGGAAAACGTCACGGCTGCCCTCGAGCGCGTCGCCGCTGCGCTGAAATAAACGACGCGCAAATCTTGCGGCTGTCGCCGCTGCGACCCGCCGGGGTGCGGTCGCCGTGATCGCGCGCCGGAACGGGTGCGCTCTGTCTATTTTCCTGTCTCCTTTGGCAGGGCCGCGGCGATGTCGCGGCTCAAGCCGGCCACGGCCTCGCTGAGTTTCGCGGCCAGTTGCGCGTGATCGTGGCCGTCCCAGCGCAGCCCCGCCGCCACGTAATCCCCTTCGGCCACCATCCCGCCGGTGACCCCGGGCGCGGTCATTCGCCACGCGGCGGCAAACCGCACGTCGCCGTCCGCTGTGCCTTCGCAGGCCGTCACGCGCACCCCGACCTCGAAGTCCCGCAGATCATCGGCCCGGAACGGCGCCGTGACGGCCCGTTCCACGTTGCCATCCGCCCGTAGGTCCTCGGCCAGCACCCGCGCGATGCCCTGGTCCAGCGGCTCGCCCCAGCGGGCGAAATCGAGAAAGGCGACTTCGTTGGCCCGAGAACGGATGGCCATCGACCGGGTGCGCAGGAACGCCGGCAGTTCGACTGCGCGTACGCCGACCATCCAGCGTTTCCCGGCAGCGGCGACCGCCTCGGGACGGACACTGATTGCGGACAGGAGAAAATAGCGCGTCGCATCCGGCTGCGCCTGGGGGAGTGGAAGGTTGCAGGCGGCCACCAGACCGAGGACCGCCGCCAGCAGGCTGATACCGGGGAGCGGATTCCGGATACCGGACCCCGGACGCCCCAAGGTGGCGCCCGGATGCCAAACGGGCGACGACCCATGCATTGAACCAAAATCAGGGCTCAGGTCCTTCGGCCCTCGTCGGTCGACCTTCGACTTCATGGCACCCTCCGTCTTCTTTGTGTCCTCGGGGTTGAAAAACTACTCCGGTCTGCGGCCAGTGATCAGCGCGTTCGGGTTGCGTTCCAGAAAATCGGCCAGCCGCTGGACCGCGGCCGCAGCCTCCCGCAATTCCACCAGCGTCTTCGTCGCCTCCTCGCCCAACCCGCTCTGCGCCGCAATGAAGCGCTGCGCGTTCGTGGAGGCGGCGTTGAAGGCGGCCAGGGCCTTGCGCGCGTCTTCCAGGGTTTGCGCCAGCTTGTCGCTGGAGGGCTGCACCTGCGCGTCGAGCCGGGCGATCAAACCCCGCAGGTCGTCGCCCGCGGCGTTCAGATTGACGAAGGCCCGCTTGATCTCCGGGTCGGTCGCCATGCCCTGCACGGCGTCGGCCGCCTTGGTCCAGTGTGCACTCAGCTCCGCCGTGTCCACCGCTTTCAGCTTTTCGTTGGCCGTGGTCAGGACGGCGGTCAGGTTGCGCGAGAGGCCGGCAAAGTCCACGCGCTTCAGGTCCGACAGGATCTCGGTCAGGCTGGCCTGATACTCGGAGATCGTCGAGGGGACGGCTGGCACCACGAGACCCCGCGCGTCGGCCGCCTCAACGCCCGGCGGATACTGCTGCGGATCGTAGAAATCGAGCTCGACGAAGAGTAGGCCGGTAGCGAGGCCGATGACCCCGAGTTGCGCACGCAGGCCGTGATTGACCAGCGCCTGCAACGCCGCCCGCTGGGAGACATCGATGGCCTGGCCCTGATCGTCGATGATCATGTTGCGGCTCAGCTCACACACGACCGCCACCACCGATTTGTTCGTGGCGGCGCTGTAGCGCACATTCAAGTCCACTACCCGGCCCACCCGCACGCCGCGCAGCTTCACCGGCGAGCCCAGGTCGAGCCCGTGAATCGATTCATCGAAATACACCACGAACCGCTGCGGCCGAGAGAAGAAATTCACGCCGCCGAACGACAGCAGCGCCACCACTCCGAGCAGCATCGCGCCCAGCACGAACAAGCCGACCACCGAGGGACTGATCTTAGTTTTCACAGCAGGAAAGGCCCGGGCAGCATGAGGGGATGGGGCGGGATCAGCGTGCAGGGGTCTGCACGAATCTGGGTCAGTTTTCTCGACATATTGTCCATTTTCCCGGCTCTGTCTAAACTTTCTCTCCGCCGCGGATCAGAAACTCCCGCACGCGCGTGTCCCGGCTCGTCGCGGCTAGTTCTTGCGGTCGGCCCTCGGCGATGATGCCGCGGGCGTCGCTGTCGAGCATGATGACGCGATCGGCCAGAGCATAGATGCTGGCCAGCTCATGCGAGACGATGACCATCGTCGTGCCGAGCGTCTCGCGAATCTGCCGGATGAGCGCGTCCAGCGTCCGCGAAATGACCGGGTCCAGGCCGGCGGAGGGCTCGTCAAAGAAGACGATGGG
>Ga0335081_10006528_pt1 | contig 18592 bp, 17 predicted proteins | sample Lox_Sample_35_FD_206713 | JGI IMG/M metagenome (GOLD analysis project Ga0335081, IMG submission 206713) | Soil microbial communities from Loxahatchee National Wildlife Refuge, Florida, United States - Lox_Sample_3.5 | ecosystem: Environmental > Terrestrial > Soil > Wetlands | place: USA...
CGACGGTCGTCGCGCCGCTCAAGACGACGTCCACCCAGGGCTGGGCCAGTACCGCGGACAGCGCGAGCGCGTCGGGCGTGCTCCCGGCGAGCTGTGCCGCCACGGCCAGCTCGGGCACATCGCCGCGGCCGGCCAGCCTGCCGTTCGCGAGCGCCTCCTTGATGATCACCCCGAGCCCCTCGCGGTGTGCCGCCTCGAGTGCGGGTCCGGCCGAGCGCTCGAGCACGTTCCACGTCGACTGCACGGCATCGAACCCGCCGACCTCGAGCGCCCGCTCGATCGTCTCGGCCTGCCGCGCGCCCGATGTCGTGAACCCGATCCTCATGCCGTTCGCCCGGAGCTGCGCGAGCTCCTCCATCACCGCCGCGTCATCGAGCACGCCGCTGTCGAGCGTCGCGGAGTGGATCTGGTACAGGCGAAGGTGGTTTCCGAGCAGCTCCTGCGACTCGGTCAGCTGGCGCTCGAGCGTCGCCTCGCTCAGGTCCTTGACCTCGTGGACGTCGGCGTCGACGCGCCAGTCGGCGGTGTAGGTGTACCCCCACTTGGAGCCGACCGTGACGTCGTCGGGACCGAAGCCGCGCTCTGAGAGCCAGCTCGCGAGGAACGCCTCGGCGCGCCCGTAGGAACGCGCCGCGTCGAAGTAGCGCACGCCGCCCTCGTACGCGGCGTCGAGCACCTCATGCGCCCCTCGCTCCATCGACTCGACGTCGGTGTGCCCGAGGAGGTCCTCGGCGTGACCGAGGTTGATGTAGCCCGGTCGGCCGAGCGCGGCCAGCCCGAGGCCGATCCGCGTCACGCTCAGGCCGGTATCGCCGAGTGTCGTGATCAACGCCGGTGCAGAAGTCGCGGGAGCGTACGCATGTCGTCGAACACTATGGTCTGCGGGCCCTCGAGGACGGAGGCGGGGGACGCGGCGTGCAGGAACAGATCGGGCGCCGGCTTGCCGTTCGCCACCTCGCTGGCGCTGAAGATCGCGCCGGCGAAGCGGTCGTACAGTCCGGTCAGCTCGAGCTTGTAGCGAAGGTTCTCGGGCTTGCTGCTCGAGGCCACGCACACCGGCCCGGTGATCTGGTCGAGCGCCTCGGCGATCCCGTCGACCGGAGTCAGCTCGGCGGCCCAGGCATCCCGCAGACGCTGCTCGGCTTGCTCAAACCAGCGCTCCGGGAGGGGTCGGCCGAGCCGGTCCTCGATAGCGGCGACGATCACCTCGGTCGAGCGGCCGACGAACCGGTCGATCACCTCCGCCTCGGACATCGGCACTCCGAGCTCGGCGAACAGCTCGACGTCGTAGCGGACCGAGATCGGCTCGCTGTCGACGAGCACGCCGTCGCAGTCGAAGATCACGAGGCTCACGCGACCATCACTTCGCCGCCCCGGTGCGGGGTGAGGACCAGCATGCTGCGGCGGGCGTGCTCGGGCTCCGGGCGGGCCGGACGGAGGGTCAGGCCGGCGGCTGCGCGCAGCACCTCGCGCATCTCCATCTCGGCAAACGGGGCGCCGGCGCATCGCCGCACTCCCCCGCCGAACGGAATCCACGACAACGGGTTGGGCGCCGGTCCCTCGAGCCAGCGTTCGGGCCGGAACGCGTCGGCCGCGGGCCAAAGGTCGTGGCGGCGGCATGCCAGCCACAGACACGCCGCGACCTGGACACCGGCTGGAATCGTGTGGCCTGCGATCGACGCCGGCTCGAGCAGCAGCCGCGGTGCGATCGTCAGCGCCGGCCGCGCTCGCAGCACCTCTTTGACGACCGCATCCAGGTACGCCGGGTCGTCATCGCGCAGCCGTTCCTGCACCGCCGGGTGCCGGGCCAGGAGCTCGAATGCCCACGCCAGCGAGGCCGCCGAGCTGTCGTGGCCGCCGACGAGCAGCGCGACCAGCTGATCGCGCAGGTGCTGGTCACTCGGCGGGTTGCCGTGCTCGTCGCGCGCCTCGAGCAGCACCGCGAGCATGGAGTCGTCGCGCGCGTCCGCCCGGCGGCGCGCCACCAGCGCGTACAGCTCGGCGTCGAAGCGCTCGACCGCGACCCGGAATCGTCCCCACGGGCTGCGCGGCCCGAGGTCCTTGCGCACGACCGCCATCGCCAGCACCCACGGAAGCGAGCGCACGGTCGCGAGCGAGTCCTCGATCACGGTGTGCATGTGCGCGAGCTCATCGTCGCGAGCTCCGAACACGACGCGCAGGATGATGTCGAGCGTGAGTTCGCGCATGCGGTCGAGGGCCACGACGCGGCCGCTCCAGGTCGCGAGCTCGCATCGGGCCAGCTCACCGATCATCGGCGCGAACGCGCGCATCCTCTCGCCGTGGAACGGGCCCTGCATCAGCCGGCGCTCGCGCAGGTGCTCGTCGCCGTCGAGCAACAGGATCGAGTGCGGCCCGGCGAACGGCCGCAGAAACTCCCAGCTCTGCCCCGCCGGCGCGATCGCCGGGTCGAGCCGGAACACCGCCCGCACCGAGTCGGGGCTCGAGAACAGCACCATCGGCTCCTCGGTCCAGTAGGTGCGGATCGTCGCCGGGTCGCCAAAGCGCGCGTGGACCCGGCGCAGGAACGCGCCGGGCCGGGTCATCCATCCGAGTGTCTGCCAGACGGCGGGGGATCGCGGGCCAGGCGGCAGGTCCATGGCCCGCGATCCTACGAGGTGTGCTTCTGATCTACGCGGCGACCGGCGAGCGCACCGGCTCCGGTACCCGCTCGACGCTGTGATCGAAGCGCGGCAGCCACCCGAGCCAGTTCGGCAGGTACCAGTTCCGCTCGCCCAGCAGCTTCATCGCCGCCGGCAGCAGCACTCCGCGGACGATCGTCGCGTCGATCAGGACGGCGGCGGCGAGGCCGACGCCCATCTCCTTCATGTCGACGATCGGGAGCGTCGCGAACACCAGAAACGCTCCGACCATCACGAGCGCCGCGCTGGTGACCGTGCCCGCGGTGGTCTTGATCCCGTGGGCGATCGCGTCCTCGGTGCTCATCCCGCGATCGTGCGCCTCACGGATCCGGCTGAGGATGAACACGTGGTAGTCCATCGACAGCCCGAACAGGAGCACGAACATGAACATCGGGAGCCACGGCGAGATCCCGCCGTAGGACTTGAAGCCGAGCAGATGCTGGCCCCATCCCCACTGGAAGGTGGCGACGAGCACGCCGTAGGCAGCCGCCACCGACAGCAGGTTCAGCACCACGGCCTTGGCTGCGATCGCGATCGAACGGAACGAGACCAGCAGGAGCAGGAACGCGAACGTGAGCACGAAGCCGAACACGATCGGGATCGAGCTCTTCATCATCTGGTTCCAGTCGTAGGACCCGGCCGTCTGCCCGGTGACCGCGAACGTCGCTCCCGGCAGGTGTCCGAGCGTCTCGGGCAGCAGCTGGTTGCGCAGCGTCAGCAGCGCGTCGGTCGACTTGGCGTCGGTGCCGCTGCCGGGGAACGGGATCGTGATCTGCGCGGTGTTGTGCGCCGCGTTCGAGTCGACGTGGATCGGCCCGTACCCGACGCCGCTCGAATCGGCCCGAGCTCGCAATTGCGCGACCGCGGTTGCGAACGCCGGCGAGGCCGTGTTCGTCTTGACCGCGACGAGCGCGGGGCTCGACTGACCCGGGAACGAGGCCTGGATCCGGTCGAGTGTCTCGACCGTCGGGGCGCTCCGGGGCAACGACTGCAGGCCCGACTGGGCGGTGTGGATCTGGAGCGTCGGCACCGCCAGCACCGCCAGCAAGCCGGCCGCGAGCACGGCGGCGACGGCGGGGCGCCGCAGCACCGGGGTGAGGATCGCGGACCACACCCGGCTCTCGCCGCCGGGGCGACGCAGCCGCCCGAGCAGCGGGATCCGACCCTTCTCGACCCGATCGCCGAGCTTCGAAAGCACGGCGGGTAGCACGGTCAGCGAGCCGATCATCGCGACCGCGACCACGATCATCGTCGCGACCGAGAACGACTCGAACGTCTTGTCGCCGGAGAACAGCATCCCCGCCATCGCGATCATCACGGTCGCGCCCGAGATCAGCACCGAGCGACCAGAGGTTGCGGCGGCCGCCTGGAGCGCGGCGCGCTCACCGCGGCCCGCGGCGCGTTCTTCACGCTCGCGGCGGAGGTAGAACAGCGTGTAGTCGACGCCGACCGCCAGGCCGACGAGCGTCACGACCGCGCTCACGTTCGGGTCCATCGGCGTGAGGTGGCTGACGATTGCGGTCAGCCCGATCGTCGCGATGACCGACTGGAGCGCCAGCATCAGCGGCACGAACGCCGCAAGCAGCGAGCCGAACACGAGCACGAGGATCAGCAGCGTGAGCGGGACCGATCGGGTTCCGGCCTGACCGAGCTGCTGGTTGAACATCTTGGTCAGCGCCTTGTCGGAGCTGGCCGCGCCGGCCTTGCCGACATAGAACCGAGGGTGCTGTCTGGCCACCGACGCGACCGCGCCGGTCAACGGGTCGATGTTCTTCTCCGCGGCCTTCAGCGTGGCGCCGTTCATGTCCCACTCGACGAGCGCCGTGTGCCCGTCGCGTGTGACCTGATCGCGGTTGGCCGAGGCCAGCGGCGACCGCAGGTTGTGGAAGTGAGCCTGGTACGGCGAGACCGCGCTCACGACAGCGTTGACCGCTGCCTTGAAGGCGGGGTCGTGGATCGTGAGCTTGTGGTTCTGGATCACCACGAACTCGGTGAGCGGACCTGACTCGGTGAATCCGGCCTGCTTGAGGATCTGATCGGCGCGGTGCGCCTGACCCACGTTGTTGTTCTGCTGGTCGATCGTCTTCTGACCTACGGCCGTGCCGATCACGAGCGCTGACAGGACGAACGCCAGCCATCCGAAGATCGCGAGCCTGCGATGGCTCGCGCTCCATCGCCCCATGCGGGCGGCGATGTTTCGATGGGACTGCGCGACGTACATTGCTTACCTTTCGTGTCTGCCTCAGGAGGGCTTGGAGCGATAGGTGCAGCTTGGACTTGCGAGCCCGTCGCGGCTATGGAGGAAGCTGGCGTTTGGCGGGTAGGGATAACCGCACCATCCCTCCGAACACCCGACCCCCGCGGCGTGCTCCGGTGTCGGATCGTTGGCACGTGCGGCCGGGGCCGGCGGGTGCGGGTGTCCGGATAACCGCACCCTCGATTCGGGGGACTGACCCATGGTCAAAGACCTCGTGCCGGTGCAGGCTGTACGGCACGTCAGATCGCAATCCCCATTTGAGGAGCCGCCATGTCACCAACGCCCCACACTCAACGTTCAAGAGGCCGCGTCGCCGCCGTGATCGCCGGCGCCGGGGCGATGCTGGTGGCCGTCGCGGTGCTGGCCGTTGGCGGCGCGACCGTGTGGGCCGACTCTCACCGCGGGCACGACGGCTACGTGTCGACCGGCAACCGGACGCCGCCGCCGCCCGCGAAGCGGCACTTCTGGGTCGCGACCGCATACGGTCGGGGCACCCAGGCGGTCAGCTGGAAGCTGAAGCCCGGTCATTGGGAGGCCGTCGTCATGAACGCCGACGGAACCCCGGGCGTCGACGCCGCCGTGAGGCTGGGCGCCCACACGCCCCTGTTGCTCGTGCCGGGCCTGGGCCTAGTCGTGCTCGGCATGTTGATCGGCGCCGGTGGATTCGCCCTTCTGTATCGCGGCACCCGCTCGGTTGAGACGGTGGCGCCTCCGGTTCCCGTCGTCGCTTGACGGGAACCGGGCGCCACCGTCGATTCGGATGCGCACGTCGTCTCCGGGTCTCGGAGCGGGCAGGGGCGCCACTGCGTACACCCGCCCGCGATCGAGGTCGAGCTCGAGGCGGACGCCGTCCTCGAGCGGGGTCGCGCGAGTCACGCGCGCCTCCAGCGGGCCGACGGGATCGAGTGCGACATGCGCCGGCCTAGTCAGGAGCAGCTCGTGGCCGTCCTCGAGCCTGCCGTCGAACCCGAGGAATCGGGCGACGGCCTCGCTCGGTGGCTGTTCGAGCAGGTCTCGCGGCGGACCGGACGCGGCCAGCCGTCCGTCGAGCAGGATCAATAGGCGGTCGGCGAGCGCCCACGCTTCGGCCCGGTCGTGGACGACCACAAGCGTCGCACGGGTGGTCGACCGCAGCGCGGATAGCGCGTCTTCGAGCAGGTTCGAGCGGACCTCGGCGTCGAGGCCGGCGAACGGCTCATCGAGCATCAGCACATCGGGACTGACGGCGATCGCCCGGGCGAGATGGACCCGGCGGCGCTCGCCTCCCGAGAGGGTTGCCGCAGGCCGCTCCGCCAGGTGGTCGGCGCCGATCGCGCGGAGCGCCTCGCGCGCCCGCCGCGCTCGCTCGGGCCGGGGGACACCCCACCACGCGAGCGCCAGCATCACGTTGGCGAACACGGTGCGGCGGGCCAGGTCGGGTGACTGCAGGGCGATCCCGACTCGGCCGTGGCGCTCGATCCGCCCCTCGGCGGCCGGAAGCGCGCCCGCGAGCGCATCGAGCAGCGTGCTCTTGCCGGCGCCGTTGGGTCCGAGCAGCGCGACGATCTCGCCGGCGTGCAACTCCGCGCTCACGTCGGTGACCACGTCGCGCTTCCCGCGCCTCACCGTCAGGTGCTCGCAGCGGAGCAGCACGGATGCCGGTCGATCTGCGTCGGTCACGTCGCCGACCGGAAGCGCAGGCGGAGCCCGTTGCCCTGGTGCTGGAGCAAGGCGAGCGCGCACATCAGGATCAGGATCATCCCGATCAGCACGATCGCGACGGCGACGGCGTCGGCGTAGTAGCCGCCGTTCACCTCGTACAAGGTCGCGCTCGCGAGCGTCTGGTTATAGCCGTAGATGTTGCCGCCGAGGATCACCACCGCGGCGACCTCGGACAGCGACACACCAAGCGCGGCGATCACCGCCGCCATCACGCCGATCCTCGCTTCCCGGAGAGCGAGCGTCCACAGCTGCGACCGGCCGGCGCCGAGCAGCCGGGCCTGAGTCAGGAGTCCCGGCGGGAGGCCCTGGACCGCGGCTGCGGTGAGCGCGACGACGAACGGGAGGGCGAGGATGGTCTGCGCGACGAACACCACACGCCTCGTATAGATCAGGTGGAGTGAGCCGAGCACAGCCTGAGGGCTGAACAGCACGAATAGGAACGTCCCGACGAGCACGGGTGGAATCGCGAGGCTGACGTTCGCGAGCACGCGCAGGACTTGCCGGCCGCGGAACTTCCCGAGGCCGATCGCGAGCCCGATCGGCAGGCCGATCACGGTGGCGACGGCGGTCGCGACCACGGCCACCTGAAGCGTGAAGCCGATGATGCTGAACAGAGTCGGGTTCCCGTGCAGGATCATCGGCACGGCCTTGCGAATCTCGTCCCAGATCAGCTGCACGTCAGGCCGTCCGGAAGCTGAACCGGACTGCGCCGGTGCGTTGCTGGATCACGGTGAGTGTCCCGATCAAGACCAGGATCAGCGCGAGCAGCACGAGCGCGATCGCGGTCGCATACGGGTCGTGGGCGGTGTAGTTGAATTGCTCGAGCAGGGCGCTCGCGAGCGTCTCGTCGCTTCCCTGAAAGTTTCCGCCGACAATGATCACCGCTCCGACCTCGGCGATCGTGGCGCCGAGCGCCGCGATCACCGCCGCGATCACGCCGATCTTCGCCTCCCTGAGCGCGAACACGCCGAGCTGAATCCGTCCGGCGCCGAGCGCCCGAGCCTGGTCGAGCAGCCCCGGCGGAAGGCCCTGGATCGCCGCGGGCGTGAGCGCAACGATGTAGGGGAGAGCCAGTACCGCCTGTGCGATGTACACGGCCCTGAGCGTGAACTCGATCCGGAGCGAGCCGAACGCGCCCTGCGGGAGGAGGAACAGCAGCACCGCGATCCCCACGACGACTGACGGGAGCGCCAGGCTCGCGTTCGCGAGGATCTGAAGCGCGCGGCGGCCGCGGAAGCGCCCGAGTCCGAGGGCCAGCCCGATCGGCAGTCCGACCACCAGAGCAGCACCCGTGGAAACGAAGGCGACCCGGATCGTGACCCACAGCAACCCCATGATGTAGGGGTCGCCGTGCACGATCAGTGGGATCGCGCCGCGGAGCTGATCCCAGACGTATCCCATTCAGGGGGTGGTGCCCGGCGCGGCTTTCTGCACGTACACGAGCTGTCCGTTGCCGAGCCGGTAGACGACTCCGGCCTCGGTCCCGCGACCGATTGTGCGCGCTCCCGGCTTCGGTAGCGGCGCCACCGTCTGTCCGGGCTGAATGTAGATGCTCTGGGCGGAGCTCGCGCGTAGCCCGCGGCTGGTGATCGCCGCGCCGAGGTGAAGCGACGACAGCGCCGCCAGCAGGAACGCCACCGAAAGCACGATCCCGAGATCGAACAGGTTCACTAGCCCGTCGAGTGGGTCGCCGGCGCGGTCCTCGCGGCTTCGGGCATGGGGGGTGACGGAGATGATTTTTCGCCTCCTGTGGATCGGGGATCGGTGATGACCGCCGCGAGGTATTGGAGGTCTGACAGATCCTGGCTGTACATGCGGTCGCGTGAAAGCGACAGCCCAAACGCAACCGCGCCGATCAGCAGCCCCACGACGGTGACGCTGAACGCGACCCGCAGGTCGTGGCTGAGCTGGGCGGTGTTGCCGGCGGCGAGGCCGGTCAGCGCGGGCGAGAGCGGGATCAACGTTCCCATCAGCCCGAGGGCAGGTCCGGCGCGCACGAGCAATCGCGTGCGCGCGAGCCGCCGCTGGGCATCGAAGTCGAAGTCGGCGAGTGCCTTGTTGATCTGGTGGTCGCTACCGGCCGTTCCCGCTTGCCCGAGGATGAAGTCGAGCGTTGCCGCCATCGCGGCGCTTCGCGGAATCCCGCGCACAGCGGCTTCCGCGGCGGGCCGGTCACCGGCCAGGAGTGCGTTCCGGGCCTGCTCGGCTCCGACCTGGAGCGTCGCGAACCGGCGGCGCCGGCGGCTGGCAAGCTCGACGAGGTAGCTGCCGAGCTCGTAGATCACGAGCGCGAGCGCGGCCAGCGCGAGGATCAGCACCGGCACCTCCAGCGCGTTCGCCACGCGAAAGATCGCCTGGTCGATGCCGTTGGTGCTGAGGGCGAAGATCATGGGCAGGACGACGACCAGGATCTCAGCTGGCGGGGCGCGGCGTCCGCCGGACACGGCGCCCATGCAGCTCGCGCCCGGCGCCGAGTCCCAGGAGCAGGAGGACCGCGAAACCCGCGCCCACGGCCGGCAGCGCCGACGCGCGAACCGCCTGCCGCGCGGGCGGCGCAGTCGCCACCACCGCGGGCACGACGCGGACGAACGGGCTGGCCCCCGCCGCGAGCGGCGTCACGTCGCTGACCAGCTGCCCGACGACGAGCGGCCCGGATTGCGGGGGCGGAGATGATCGAGTCAGGGGCGCTGTCGTGCGCGGAGCCGGACGTTTTGAGGGGGCCGTGTGATGCGGTGTGGGCGCCGTGGTGTGGTTACTCGAGCTGGTCGTCGCGGGCGTGGTCGACGTGGGAGCCGTCGACGTCGAAGTAGTCGAGGTGGTAGTCGACGTGCTCTTTCCGCTGCGAGGGCTGTTGCCCTTGCCGGCCGTCGACTTGCCCGCCGGCCCCCCAGCGTGCGTCCCCTTGCTCTTCTGCGGGCCGCTCGGTGTGTGGGACTTTCTCGACTTCCCAGACCCGGTCTGGGGGTGACTGCCCGTGGCCGGCGAAACTGGCGTGCCGACGGTAATCGGGACCTCGGCGCCGCCACCGCCCCCGGCACTGTCGGTCACCTGAACGGTGACGTTGTACTGCCCGGTGTTTCCGAAAGTCACCTCCGGACTCGCGCTTGTCGAGCTCGGCGCGCCACCATCGAAGTTCCAGCTGTAGGAGAGTGCACTGCCGTTCTGACCCGTGACCGTGGCGTTGAACGTGATCGGCTGTCCGACCGACACCGACATCTTCGACGCGGACACTGTGACGGTCAGCAGCGGCCCTTCGAACACCTCGATCGCGATCGGCAACGGCTGACCGTTGTCCGTCCCCTGAACCTCGTCCCCGTAGTCGTAGTCGCTCTGGCCCTGCCCGTTCCCGCGCCACGGACGGTCGTACTGATTCAGCGAACCGAGCGCCTGCACGACAGGAGCTTCCTGGGGATTGTTGAAGTCGGTCGAACCCTGAGGGGCCAGGTCCGCCGGCGTGAGCATCGAACCCGGGCCGCTCTCCGGAGCCCCTTCGCCGTCGATCACGGTGACTCCGTGCACCGCGGCCACCGGAACCGGATTCGACAGGCAGCCCAGGACCGTCGACAGCGCCCAGGTTCCGGTGGGAGCAAGCTGAACGTCTACGAACCCGGTTCGGCCGAGCTCGTTCATATCGGTCCCGGAGTACGGCGTGCACTTGGGGTTCGACTGGAGCTGCGCCAGTGACACCGAGTCGTTCTGCGTCGATCCGTTCGGCGAGTAGACGGTCGCGGACACGACCTGGTCCGAACTCGGATCCGCGGTGGCGACCGCGCCGGGGCATCCGAGCACGGCGAGTGCGCACGCGAACGTCAAACCGAACCGCCGCCCCAGGATGAGCCCGGGGCGGCGGTTGACCGGCCGTTGATCTTCGCTCGAGCGGGTGCTTCGGCGCGTCACGGATCTAGTGAATCGCGACCGTCCTCAGCCCCGAGAAGCTCGGGGCCTCCCCGGGCCGGACGTACTCGAGTTGCAGCACCCACCGCGTCCCGCTCTTGAGCCTCGTCGCGTGGAACATGACCTTGTCCTTTCCGGCGCCGAGGTTCGCGGTCCCGAATACGGTGAACCGCGCCGGTGCGCCGGGCGTGGCGTTGAGCCGGAGCAACTCGATCTTCGCCCCGGACTCTCCGGACGGCGTCGTGCTGCCAGACAGTGTGAACCCACCCTTGCGGCTCCCCAGCGAGTTCAGGCTGATACTCGACGGCGGCTTCGCGCCGATCGTGACTCTGACCGTTCGCGAGGTCGCGGCGACGACTCCCTGCTTCGGATCCTGGAACTTCACCTTGACGTCCCAGGCGCCCGCGGCGAGCGGCGCCGAGATCGCGAAGTTGCCCTGGCTCGTCGCCAGCCGATCGTTCGCGACCTTCTTGAACGCGCCCTTCGCGCCCACCGCCCGAGCAAACACCGTCACCGTTCCGTTGACGTGTCCGTTGCCGGGGGCGACCGTGCCGAGCACCAGCGCCTTGCCGCCCTGCGATTGAACGAGGAGGTTCTTGATCGCACCGTGAACCTTCACCTTGACGGGCGACGTCGATGCGGGTGACAGGATGTCACCGTACACCGGGTTGAGCGTGGCGTTCTCGATCATCGAGATCTGACCGGTTGACACCTCGTACTGCCCGGTCGAGGTCGGCGTGAACTTGATGCTGTAGGCACCGGTCGAGTTCGTGTTGCCGCTGGCGACGGTCAGCGGCACCCCGCCGACGATCTCGGCGACATTCACCCTCTGGCTTGCCAGCGCCGGGTAGCCGGGCTCAGCGTTGACCAGCGTTCCCTTGACCGTGAGGGGCTTGCCGGCGTGGTAGTCCTTCGGAAGCCCCGAGGACACCTTCAGGTTCGGTGACGCGTCCGCTACGAACGGCGGCCCTGCCGGGTCGGCGGTCGGCAGGTAGGTCTTCAGCGACGCCTGGAACGCCTGGGAGGTGAGGAGGCTAACGAAGTCCTGGGCGGCGGTGAGGTTCACCGTCTCGCCAGGCTTGCTGGGGTTGATGATGTACACGTGGAAGTAATTGACGAGGGCATTCACGCCCCCGGGGGCGCTAGCGCTCTGCGGCCCCCGGGTGACGATCTTCAGCGCCGGGATCGTCCCGGCTGGATCGGTCCCCGAGGCGAGATAGTCGTACGTGCCGCGGTCCGTCAGGACGTAGCAGGTGTTGGCCGGACCGTGCGTGCATGCGTCGGCGGCCAGCACGTTTGCGCCCTGAGACGAGCCCGCGTTGATGAAGTACCAGGACGGGTTGTCCGGGCTATTGACGGTGCCGCTGTCCGGGCATGGGGCGCCGTTGGACGGGACGGCCGTCGCGTTGACCGGCGACATGCCCCCGCCGTCGGCAGTGCTGACGGTGCACAGGGTCAGGCTCGCCGGCTTCAGGCCCGAGCTATTGACGAGCGCCCAGATCTGGTGCTCCTCGACGGTCGTGCCCGAGGCGGTCGTGGTGCCGCCGCGCGTATAGAAGGTGGCCTGCCCATTCGCCCCGGCCGTGGCGACATCGGCGAAGGCCTGCGCGATGTTGTTCGCGCCGTTCGCAGCTACGCCCGCGGGATCTCCGGTCGGGCCGGCGAGGACGAAGTCGTTGGTGAAGATCGCGTTCCCGTACTGGTTGTTGTACGAGAAGCCGCTCGCCACGAACTGGTTCTCGAGCGAAGCGGCGTGGACGATCAGCGCGCTCGGTCCACCGGTGCCGTTCTCAGCGTTCTGGATCGCCGTGCCGGTGGCCGAGCCCACGTACTTGAACGTGTATTGCGGGAAGGCCCTGTTGAACGCGGGCTGGATCAGGTTTGGGACCAGGCCCGAGTCGCTGACATCGCTGGTGCCGACGATCGTGAGCGTCGACGAGGTGTCCGCGCTCGCCAGCGCGGGGGCCACGAGCAAGGCGACAGCGGTCAAAAAACCGGCCAGGGGGACGGCGAGAAGCCGACGTCTCGCGCTGGCAAGGCCATCGACCGCACCCGGCCGCGCGAGATGACGAAGGGAAGGGGAGGGTTTGCGCATCGCGCCAATATATAGGCATTACATAGGCACGGCCTGTTAGGTCGTGCGTCTGTGGTAGGGCCGCCGCTACGCTGTTGCGTCGTGCCCCGCGTATCGCGAGCTCGGTTCTTCGGCGTGCTCGCGCTCGCCTTGATCGTCGTCGGCTGTGGGGGAAGCGCCTATACGAAGAGCGACTTCATCGCGCGCGCCGACGCGATCTGCACGAGCACGGTGCGACAGGCGCGCGCGCTCGCTCCGCCCGCGTCGACCTCAGGCGCCGCCCTGTCGACCTACGTAGGCAGGCTCGTGCCGCTCGTCGAGTCCGAGGCCGCTCAGCTTCGGGCGCTCAAGCGCCCGACCGACACCGCGCACGACAAGGCCACGCTGACGGCCTACTTCGCGGCACTCGGCCAGGTTGTCGATGCCTACCGTCAGCTCGAGGCGGCGGCGGGCCGCGGCGACGCACAGACGATCGCGGATGTCGAAGCGACACTCAGGTCCAGCCCTGTCGCCTCGCTCGCCTCCGGCTACGGACTGAAGACGTGCGGCACCCCGGGGTCGACCTCGGTCTGAGGGCCGTGTACCGTCTGCTTTCGGATGCCTGAAGACCTTTCGCTCGGCGAAGCCGCCGCGGCGCTCGGGGTGAGTGTCGACACGCTGAGGCGATGGGACCGCAAGGGGCGGATCAAGACCACCCGCGATTCGCGCAACCGTCGGCTCGTGCCTGCCTCAGAGATCGAGCGCCTGAGCACGCGCCCGGTGCGACACCAAACCGGAACGGAGCGCTCGGCGCGAAACCGGTTCGCCGGCGTGGTCCGGTCGGTCGAATGCGACGGCGTGATGGCGCTTGTCGAGGTCGAGGCCGGGCCGTTCCTGGTAACCGCCGCGATCACGCGCGACTCGGTCGAGGAGCTCGGACTCGCCGCCGGCGTCAGCGCGACCGCGGTCGTCAAGGCGACCTCGGTGATGATCGAGCGCGGCGCGTTGGACTGAGCCGCGCTCGCCCTGGTCGTCGCTCACGCCGGGACGATCCGCGCTGATCGGCTCGTCCTCCAACGTCGTGCCGCTCACTGATTCCTAATCAACGCGCCACCAGAGGCTGGTAGCGTCGCCACGTGCAGGAAGGGGACCTCCGTGCACGCTTTCGTCAGGGCGATGCGGACGCCGTAGCGGAGGTCTATCGCTCTCATGGGCGGCTCGTTTACGCCGTCGCCTACAAGGTTCTCGGCGACCGCGGCCTAGCCGAGGAGGCGACGCAGCAGACGTTTGTCAAGGCGTGGCGGGCCGCCCAGAGCTTCGAGGCGGAGCGGGAATTCGGGCCCTGGCTCGCCGCGATCGCGCGGCGCGTGGCGATCGATCTGTACCGGCGCGAGTCAGTTCGCGCCGCGGGCCCGCTCGAGTCTGCGGCTCCCGACGATCCGGCGCTGATCTCTAACCCAGAGTCGGCCGAGGCGATCTACGACGTGTGGGAGGTGCGGGAAGCGGTTTCGCAACTCCCCGCCGAGGAGCAGGAGGTCGTCCGGCTGCAACACCTCGAGGGATTCACCCACGCGCAGATCGCGGAACGGCTCGGGATCGCAGTGGGCACGGTCAAGTCGAGGTCGTTCAGGGCCCACAAGCGCCTGGCAGCAATGCTCGGGCATTTGCGCGAATGAACCGAACCAGGGTGGAATACCGTATGCATGAGAAAGAGGCACGGACGTGAGCACGAGCGATAACGACCGGATTTCGTACCTGTCGGGTGAGCCTGTCGACTCGCTCACGCCACGGGAGCGGGCCGAGCTCGACGAGCTGCGCACGTTGCTTCGGACCCCCGCCACGTGGGAGGAGCCCGACGCCTCGCTCGAGGATCGCATCGTCAGTGCGATTGCCGAGGAGGTGCGACGAGAGCGCTCGGTCGACAGCGTGCCGCCGGTTTCGGACACGCCGAAGGTGCGCCAGCCGCTGCGGGAACGCTGGTCGCTCCGCCGGCCCGTGGTCGTGCTCAGTGGGCTCGCGACGGCGGCGGCCGCGATCATCGCTGCGATCGTGATCGCGACCGGTAGCAGCTCGCCGGCTCCGTTGCGGTTTGCGATGGTGGTCACCGGCACACCGCTCGCTCCCGCCGCCCACGGCTCCGCGACGCTCACCAAGATGAGCTCGGGCTGGGAGATCCAGCTTTCGGCCACTGGGCTTCCGCACCTGGCGAACGGGCGCTACTACCAGGCGTGGCTCAAGAACGCGACAGGAATTCTGGTGCCGGTCGGCACGTTCAATGACGCCGAGCACGTGATCCTGTGGTCCGGCGCTCCCGTCACTCAGTTCCGGAGCTTCAGCGTCACCGAGCAGCTGGCCAACGGCAACCCCGTGTCGTCTGGCCGCCGCGTGCTCGTCGGGGTCGCTCACCCGGTGCGCTGAGCCGGTCGGCAACCGAGCACCTGCCCGTGGCCGCCATTGAGCCGGGGGGCCAAGATCCGTCCTGGCCCCCCGGAGAGTCAGGGTTGGTTGGGGGCGTTCCCCTGACCCGCGGGACGAATCTCTTCGTCCCAAGCTGAGCGACTATTTGATCCTTGCCAGCCCCCTTTGGCCCCGAAAGCCAGAACAGATGCTTAACAACCGTACCATCGATGCGATTTCTTTCATTAAGCTCGTCTAAGTTGGCCCAACCTTGAGGGCGCCGGCGTGTTAATACAGACATAGGGGGCGACGACATTGGGGGCACCTAAGGGGCAAGCATTCGCTTTCTTCTTCTTGTTCTGTCGCATTCGGTTGGGGGCGCGGCGTCCCGGGTTTACGGAATCCCGGGGCGCCGTCTGGCCGTCCCAGAGCGCGCCACGCTCCTTGAGGGGCGGACCGGTGCGATGGCCGGCTGCCTGCGGCGTTAAGGAGCAGCGACTGCTCTGGACTTTCGGCGTTCGGTGGCGGAGACTGTGCCCATGGGGGTGAGCGCGGCAGTAGCCGGGTTCCGTGGTGGGTTCAATCGCAGGACCGGCGTAGACGAAGATGACGAAAGCCTTGTGGCGCAGCTGCGCGCGGGCGACGATGCTGCGTTCGAGGTGATCTACGATCGATACGCTCGCGGCGTGCTCGCGTTCTGCGTGCACATGCTCGGAAACCGCGAGGCGGCGGAGGACGCGCTTCAGCTGACGTTTGTCTCCGCCTTTCGCGCCTTGCGCAGGACCGACGGCGACGTCGCGCTCCGGCCGTGGCTATACACGATCGCCCGCAACCGGTGCCTGTCCGAGCTCCGCGCGCGCCGCGATGTCGATGTCACCGACGTGGAGACCGATCGACCGTCGCCCAGGGGCGTGGCGGATGAGGTCCAGCGGCGGGAGGACTTCCGCGAGATGCTGGATGACTTGCAGCGGCTGCCGGCTGACCAACGCGCCGCGCTCGTTCTCTTCGAGCTCGGAGATCAGTCGCATGAAGAAATCGCCGCTGTGCTCGGGGTGCGTAGGGAGAAGGTCAAGGCGCTGGTCTTCCAGGCGCGAGAGGCGCTGGTCCGCGGACGGCGCGCCCGGGAGCATTCCTGCGCAGAGGTACGCGAGCGGCTGGCAACGACGCGCGCCAGCGTCCTACCCCGGAGCGTCGCACGCGCCCATATCGATCGCTGTCCGGGCTGCGCAGCCTTCGAGAGGGAGATCCGGCGTCAGCGCGCTGCGCTGGCGCTGATTCTGCCCGTGGGACTCGCGGGCGAGCTCAAGGGTTGGGTGCTCGGCTCTGCGCTGCGTGGTGCCGGTCCGGTCGCCGCCGGTGGTACAGCGGCCGCCGGCGGAGCGGCCGCCGGCGGCGTGAGCGGCGCCGGTGCGCTCACCGCCGGCAGCACGGCGGCCGCCGGTGGCGTGAGCGGCGCCGGTGCGCTGACCGCTGGTGGCACGGCGGCTACCACCGGTGCTGGCGTGAGCGCGGCCGCCGCATCCGCCGCGGGTGCCAGTGCCGCCGGAGGTGTGTCCGCCGGCATGGGCGCCGCCGGTACGGCATTTGTGGCCGCCGCGCCGTCAGTTGCGGCCGTCGCCGGCGGGGCGACCGGCGTCGGGGCGGAATATGTCGCCTCCCTGGGCGGCGTCGGCGGGCTGAGCGCAGCCGGAGTTCTCGGGAAGGTCCTCACGGCAGCCGTGATCGCAACCGCCGGCGCGGCGGGCCTTCACGCCGGCCACGGCGTGGCGGTGCCGCCTCGAGCCGACGCTCTGGTCGCCCAGCTTCCGCCGCCTACCCAGGAGCCAGTGACGATCACGGCGTCAGCGCCCGCCTCGGCGATGAGCCCTCCCGCCGCGGGAACCGCATCTGCTCCCGTGACGACGCCGCCACGCGTCGTGGCATCGAGCACGCCCGCGACGACCGCCACGACGAGTGTCGTCGCGCCCCAGACCGGCACCACCACGACGACTGGGTCTGGGTCCTCATCGAGCACGCCAACCGGCTCCACGGACCTCGCATCTGCGTCCGCTCCAGCCGCCAACACCGCCACCACGACCACGGCGCCCGCCACGACGACCACGCCTCCGGGCGCCACATCAAGCCCAGCGACCACCACCACCGCACCAGCGGCAGCCCCGTCAGATTCCGCCGCCACGGCCGCGACCACGGCTCCCGTTGCTGCTCAAACCGCGACCGGCGAGGCGGCCGCACCCGGATCGGACTCCGGATCCTCCTCCACGTCAACAACGCCGGCCGCTCCGGCGACGACTACCTCAGCCACAGCGGCAACCACGGCAACTGCCTCCACGCCGAGCACCGACAGCTCCGGGACGGCCACGACGAGCGGCCCACCGACCGACCCATCTCAAACAACATCCTCGGCCTTGACCCCGAGCACGGGCAGCACAGTCACCGCGACAGGCAGCGCGACAGCCGCGTCTGCCTCAGCGGACTCGACTACCGGGTCGGACTCGGTCTCTTCGACGAATTAGGGGAACCCTGGTCCCGAAAAGTCGGCGCGAACCATGTGGCGCCGGCAGCCGTACTGCGGTCCGAGAACAAAACTCGAACCGAAGGAGTAAAGATGACGAACCGGGGGCAATCTCGGCGCGGGCGCGTGGCGCTCGCGGTCACCGTCGCCGCGCTGGCGACGGCGGGCTCCGCGGCGGCGTTTCAGGCGCTGCCGCCTGGCAGCCAGGTGAATGACGATCCCGCCGCCGGGATCAACAAGGCGCTCAGCGTGAGCGGTGAGGATCCGACCAACGCCGACGTCGTCGGCGGCGCGCTCACCGCCGGCAAGCCGGCCGTGCCGTGGGCGATCTTCCGCCAACAGGAGGGAAGCGGGTCAGCCGACCAGGTGTTCTCGCGATCGTTTGCGAACGGCGCCTGGACGACCCGCGGCAACGGCACCGTCGGCGGTCGGTCGAGCGCGAGCCCGAAGTTCACGGGATCGCTGAACTTCGATCAGGGCGTCAACGCCGAGGCGCCGTCGATTGACTTCGCGGGGGCAGGCCGGACGGTTCCGTGGGCGACGTGGTACGAGAACACGTCGGGCACTGGCTTTGGCAACAACAATGTGTTCGCGAGCCGCTTCGACAACACCGGCGACGCGAATCAGGGCAAGTGGATCTTCGCTGGCCAGAGCCGGGGTAACGGCGGCAGCGGGCCGGACGTCCCGTCGCTGAACATCCACACGAACGAGGACGCCGAGAATCCGTCGGTGGCCGGCGGCTCGACCGTAGATCCGACCAAGCCCGGTCCGTGGGTGACCTGGCAGGAGACGTCCAACTCGAACGCCCAGGACCAGATCTTCGTCTCGAAGCCACTCCGTCCTGGCATGGCCAACTGCGACAACGTCACGCCGGCCGGCGTCGTCGACGCGACCGGGCACGTCCCTGCGATCGGAGGCTTCTGCTTCCAGGACGTCGGCGTCCAGCGGGCCGGCCAGGGCAACCTCGATCCGAGCTTGAACGTCGACGTGAACCGGAACGGGGTCGAGCCCGACATCGCGTTCACCGGTGCGAACGACTCGGTGCCGTGGGTCGTCTGGTACGAGAAGGACCCCGGCACAAACGGTCTCGCCACCAACGAATTGGTCTTTGCGGCCAA
>Ga0335081_10006529_pt1 | contig 18587 bp, 12 predicted proteins | sample Lox_Sample_35_FD_206713 | JGI IMG/M metagenome (GOLD analysis project Ga0335081, IMG submission 206713) | Soil microbial communities from Loxahatchee National Wildlife Refuge, Florida, United States - Lox_Sample_3.5 | ecosystem: Environmental > Terrestrial > Soil > Wetlands | place: USA...
TTCAGACGTTGACAAAACAGGAGAAGTCGGTGCCGACCGTTTCCAGCAAAGCGGCGCACCGATGCGTTTTCGGGCGTTGTGACCGGTTGTTTTTGGAAATTAATCGAAGGGAAAACGAGACCGGGAAGAGTGCCGATAACACTTGCCAATTGCGTTAATTTGCCTAAAGTGTCCGGCCACTTTTCAATTATGCATTTGAATGGTCTGAACGTATTTCTCGCCGAGGCCCAGGGCGCGGCGCCGGCGCCGGCAACAACGCAGCCGTCGCCACCGACAGGCGTGCAATCTCTTCTCGCCAGTCCCATCATGCTCCTGGTTTTGATGGCGGTCATGATGTATTTTCTCCTGTTCCGCCCGCAGCAGCAACGGGCCAAGCAACAGGCCCGCCTGCTGGCCAGCCTCAAGTCCGGCGACAAAGTGGTTACTTCCAGCGGTATCGTCGGCGTCGTCATCACCGTAAAAGACAAAACGGTTTCGCTCCGTTCGGCCGACGCCAAAATGGAAGTCACCAAGGCTTCGGTGACGGATATCCTCGAAAGCAGTGACACTTCCGCATCCTGAACCGGCCATGAGAAGAAACAATTTTGGTAGATTCATCCTCGTCCTCTGCATCATCCTCTGGGCGCTCTACGAGGTTTATCCACCCACTTCGCGGGATTTGTTGCAGGAGTTTTCCCGGCGTGCGGAGAACAAGGACGCGGCGTTCACGAATATTCTGGAGCGCGCGGAAATGCTGCTGAAGGCCGGCACGAACACCGAATTCGCGTGCCTGCAAGTCGCCAGCGCTACGAATGATCTCCAACCGTACTTCCGGTTTGTCAGCGCCAAAGATCAGCTCTACCCGAACACGTTTATCCTGAATCAACTTCAGCGCGACGCGTCCGGGCGCATCAAGCTCGGCCTCGACTTGCAGGGCGGCACGTCGTTCCTGGTCGAGATGGACACGAACGTGCTTTATGGCGAGGAAACCAACAACGTGCGGTCGCGGGCGGATTTGACCAGCGCGGCGTTGTCCCAGGCGGTCGAGGTGTTGCGCAAACGCATTGACCGTTTCGGCGTGGCCGAACCGGTCATCCAATCCGCCGGGGGGAACAAAATTCTCATCCAATTGCCGGGCTTGTCGCCGTCCGACAAGGAAAGCGCCAAGACTCAAATTCAAAAAACCGCCTACCTTGAATTTCGGATGGTGCGGGATGACAGCCAGGCAATCATTGATAATCATCAGCCGATTCCGCCCGGATACGTATTGCTGAAGCACGTTGAGCCGCAACCGGGTGGTGCGGCGCCGAAAGTCGAAGAGGACATCGTCAGCAAAAAGCCGGTGAACGGGCTGGCGGGTGACATCGTTAAAAGCGCGATGGTGGTGCGCGGCAACCTGGGCGAACCGCAGATCGATTTCACTCTGAGCGACGATGGCGCGAAGAAATTCGCAAAGACCACGCGTGATTATGTCGGCCACCGGATGGCTATCATTCTGGACGGCGAACTCTATTCCGCGCCGAACATCAACTCGGCGATTGAGGGTGGTAACGCCCAGATTACCGGCACGTTCACCATCGAAGAGGCGCAGGAGCTCGCGAACGTCCTGCAAAATCCGCTCAAAGCGCCCCTCAAAATTGCCTCATCCTACGACGTTGACCCGACGCTCGGCAAAGATTCCATCCACAGCGGCATCAACGCGTCCATCGCCGGGGTGGCATTCGTCTCCGCCTTCATGTTGATCTATTACTTCATCGCCGGCCTGGCGGCGAACGTCGCGCTTATCACCAACGTCATCATCCTGCTCGGCGTCATGTGTTCCGTGGGGGCAACGTTCACCTTGCCGGGCATCGCCGGTGGCGTGCTGACAGTCGGTATGGCGGTGGACGCCAACGTGCTGATTTACGAGCGCATCCGGGAGGAGCTCGCCAAGGGCAAATCCTTGCGTGGCGCGATTGACGCCGGTTACGCGCGCGCCTTCGGCACCATTCTGGACTCGCACGTCACGACGCTCATCTCGTCCATCATTTTGATCTTTATGGGCACCGGCGAAATCAAGGGATTCGGCGTGACGCTGACGATCGGTGTGGCGGCGAGCCTGTTTACGGCGCTGGTGGTGACGCGGTTGATCTTCAACTGGCTGTTGGATCGCAACTGGCTCAAATCGTTGCCGATGCTGCACATCATTCGCAGTGCCAAAATTAATTTCATGGGGGCGGCCACACCGTTGTTCATCGCCACGTGGTTGTTTGTTGCGCTTTCGCTCGTTTACGGCGGGTTTGCCCGCGGCGAAAAACTATTTGGCGTGGATTTTCTGGGTGGTGACAGCACGGTGTTTAGCTTCGCACAAAAAGTCGAGCAGGGCAGGATCAGTTCTGTCCTGGACACGGTCGGTGAAAAGGACGCACAAGTCCAATATCAAAAGGACATCAGCGGCGGCGCGGAAACCCTGCGGGTGACCAGCTCCAAAGATTCGGGGCCGAAGGTGAAACAGGCGCTCACCCAGCAGTTTCCCCAGGCGCAGTTTAATGTCATCGGCAGCCAGAGCGTTGGCGCGACCGTCGGCGCGGAAATCCGGCGTTCGGCCATCGTGGCCTGCTTGCTGTCCATGTTCGGCATTTTGATCTACGTGGCGTTTCGTTACGAATTTTCCTTTGCCGTGGGCGCCATTGTCGGCGTCGTCCACGACGTGTTGCTGGCCATCGGCGTTTACTGCATTGCCAACGCGATTTCGGGACGCCAGTTCAACGCCACCGTCGTCGCCGCCGTGTTGACCATCATCGGCTTTTCGCTCAATGACAAGGTCGTCATCTTCGACCGAATCCGGGAGAATTTGAAACTGGGCGTGCGCGGCACGTTCCGCGAAGTCATCAATCAGGCGCTGAACCAGACGTTGAGCCGCACCATCATCACCAGCGGGACGGTGCTGATCGCGACGGGTTGCCTGTTCGTCTGGGGCGGCGGCGTCATCAACGACTTTGCCTTCACTTTCCTCGTCGGCATCCTGACCGGCACGTATTCGAGCATCTTCATTTCCAGCGCGTTCGTGCTGTGGTGGCACAAGGGCAACCGGCCGAACATCGGCGGTTCGCAAGTGACCATGCAAAACGTGGCGCCGGCGAAGGCGTGAAAGATCTGCGGTTTCGCGATTTGCCTTGCACGAATCCATTTGCAGTTGGCGTGTAAATCGTAAATCGTAAACCGCAAATGACGGAAATCACACCCTGGCACTGGGCCGGTTTCATCCTCTGCGTGCTTTTTTTCCTGGCGCTGGACCTCGGGGTGTTTCACCGCCGCGCGCGGTCCGTCAAATTCAAGGAGGCCCTGGCGTGGAGCGCCGTTTGGGTTGCGCTGTCGCTGCTGTTTGCGGTGGCGCTCGGTCACTGGCGCGGTCGGGAGGAAGCTGTCGAATTTGTTACCGGCTACGTCATCGAATTCTCGTTGTCGCTGGACAATATCTTCGTCATCGCACTGCTGTTTGCGTATTTCCACGTGCCCGAGGAGTCCCGGCATCGCCTGCTGTTCTGGGGTATTCTCGGCGCTCTCGTCATGCGCGGCGCGATGATTGCGCTGGGCGTGACGCTCATCCAGAATTTCAACTGGATTCTTTACGTTCTGGGCGCATTCCTCATTTTCACGGGCGGCCGGATGCTGTTTGCCGGCCAGGCCAAGGCGGAGCCGGAGCAGAATTTCGCCATCCGGCTCGCGCGTCGCTTTTTCCCCACGGCGGTTACTGCCGCCAGGCAAAGTGACGCAGCTTTGCCCGGCGGGGCGGCGCGGCTCACGCCCGTACCGCTGCTGCTGGTGCTGGTGTTGGTGGAAATCACCGACCTGATCTTTGCCGTGGATTCCATCCCGGCGGTTTTCGCCGTCACGACCAAGCCGTTCATCGTCTTCACCTCGAATGTTTTTGCCATTCTCGGCCTGCGCTCCCTGTATTTCGTGCTCGTCGGCGCCATCAACTATTTCCGTCATTTGAAAACCGGCCTCTCGGTTGTACTGGTCTTTGTCGGCATCAAAATGCTGCTCAATCCGCACGGGCAGGAGCCGAAATGGTTCCAGATTGAAATTACCACGGGCGTTTCGCTGCTGGTGGTGGCCGGAATTTTTTTGATTTCCATCGTGCTATCCGTCACCGCCGCCCGGCGCGAGAAGGGTAAGTGAACTGCGGTACGCCTGGATAGCGCGGATGGAGCCGTATTCCAAGTGCGCCGCATTTTGGTTTTTAATCCGCGTTCATCCGCGTAAGCTGCAGTCAAACAAACCATGAAATTTCGCTGGTCGCTGGCGCCGCCGCAACCGTTGCTGGCCGGCCAATTGGCGGCGCAACTGAACCTGTCGCCGCTGGTGGTCCAATGCCTGGTCAATCGCGGATTGAGCGAACCCGCCGCCATCTCGAATTTCCTGCAACCGCGGCTGAAAAATCTTGCTGACCCGCTTTTGTTGCCGGGCATGGATGCTGCCGTTGACCGGCTCCTGCGTGCGCGCGAACGGAATGAACGGCTCGTTATTTTTGGCGATTATGACGTGGACGGCGTCACCTCCACTGCGCTGCTCCTGGAAGTGTTGCGCCCGCTCGGCTGGCAGGTGGATTTCTATCTGCCGCATCGCATGGACGAAGGCTACGGTCTCAGCGTGGAGGCGGTGGAAAATTGCCTCAATAAATTTCCAGCGACGCTGTTGCTCGCGGTGGATTGCGGTTCGACCGCGGTCGAGACGATTGATTCCCTTCGTACCCGCGGCGTGGATGTCATTGTGCTCGACCATCACCAGATTTCATCACCCGCCCCAAACGCCGTCGCGCTGGTCAATCCGCACGTGCAGAGTCGAGAGTCGCAAGCCGAGAGTCGAGAACCGGAAAGCGGTTGTCCCTCGTCCCTCGTCTCTCGTCGCTCGACTGAGCTTTGTTCCGTCGGCCTCGCATTCAAGCTGGCGCATGCCATTCTAAAACGAGGACGCCAAATCCACCTGCCGGGTGCCGCCGAATTCGATTTAAAACCACTGCTCGATTTGGTTGCGTTGGGCACGATTGCCGACCTCGTGCCACTCACCGGCGAAAATCGCATCCTCGTTTCGGCCGGGTTGGAACGATTGAACACAACTCAACGAGCCGGTTTGATGGCGTTGAAAAAAGTCGCTGAATCTCCTGCGTCCGTGGGCACTTACGAAGTCGGCTTTCAACTCGCGCCGCGCCTGAATGCGGCCGGTCGGCTGGAAACCGCCGAAGAATCCCTGGAGCTTTTGCTCGCACGCAATCCGGCGGAAGCCCTGCCGCTGGCACAAAAACTCGACGCCCGCAACCGGGAACGGCAGAAAATCGAGCGCGGGATTGTCGAGGAAGTCATCGGCGCCGTGCGGGCGAAATTCAATCCGGAAACAGATTTCGTCATCGCCGAAGGCCAATTGCTCTGGCACATCGGCGTGGTGGGCATCGTGGCGTCGCGCGTGTTGCAGGAATTTTATCGCCCGACGATTATCCTCGGCGGCGAGGGCGGCGAATGGCGCGGGTCGGGCCGGAGCATCGCCGGGTTCGACCTGGCGGCAGCGTTGCGGGATTGTGATGACTTGCTTATCCGGCACGGCGGACACGCGATGGCGGCGGGCTTGAGCGTTCAAGCGGAAAAGATTGACGCGTTGCGACAGCGCCTGAACGAACTTGCGCGACGGGCATTGAAGCCCGAGGATTTGCAGGCGTCGCTGCGCCTCGATGCGGAAGTCGGGCTGGACGAAATCACTGTTGAAATGCTCGGCAGACTGGGGCGTTTGAAGCCGAGCGGGCAGGGGAATCCGCCGGTGCAATTTTGCGCACGCAACGTAACCCACCAACGTCCGCTCCAGCGCATCGGCGCGGACCGGCAGCATGTAAAAATGTGGGTGACCGATGGTGTTGCGACACTTGAAGCGGTCTGGTGGAAAGGCGGCAACGAATCGTTGCCCGTCGGGAAATTCGATCTGGCGTTTGCGCCGCAGATAAACGAGTTCAACGGCAACCGCGCCGTGCAATTGAAAGTTTTGGATTGGCAGACCGCGAATTAGGACGGTATCCGGGGCCAAGGTCTTCGAGTTTTTGGCTTTGGACTTTGGGTTCCGGACTTTAGACTGCGAAAAATGAACGCCGCAATTCTGGTTGCTGCCGGCAAAGGCACGCGCATGGGGCCGAAGGTGGACAAGCTGTTCCTCGAAGTGGCCGGGCGTCCGGTCGTCGCGCACACGTGGCAACGCTTCAATGACGCAAAAAGCATTGATGAGATTATTCTGGTCGTGCGCAAGGGGACCCGGAAGGCGTTTGAGGGACTCGCGGCTGAATTCAAATTTGAAAAAACGTTTCGCATCGTCCCGGGCGGCGCGGAACGGCAGGACTCGGTCTGGAACGGTCTGGAGGCGTTATCGGCGGCGGTGGAAATTGTGGCGATTCACGATGCGGCACGGCCCTGCGCGAGTGAAGAATTGATCACCGCGACCATCAAGCGGGCCGCGGAAACCGGCGCGGCCGTGGCCGCCCAGCCGGTAACCGACACCCTCAAACAATCCGCCGACGGCCGGTTTGTGCAACGCACCCTCGACCGGTCGCGGCTGTGGTCGGTGCAAACGCCGCAAACGTTCCGGGTCGAGGTCATCCGGCGCGCGTTGACGGAGGCGCGCCGCTGCAAACTGGTGTTTACCGACGATACGGCGGCGTGCGAATTAATTGGCCAGCCGGTCCGGCTTGTCTCGTGGGTTGCGCCCAATCCCAAGGTCACCGTGCCGGGCGACCTGCCGTTTGTCGAATCGTTGTTGCGGAACCGGGTCTGAGTTTTTCTTCGAATTTGGGCGTTTTTGTGTTAACATGGCGGAGCTTATGAAGCGTCGTTTGATTTATGGAGTGGTGATGACCGTGCTGGCGGTGAATTTTCTGGTCGGCGCGTGGGTTTATCTGGATTCCGCGCGGGCCGCGGAGAAGAGCGATCCCTTGAACCCGAGTCTGGACCTGTATACGCGCGTGCTCGAACAAGTCCGCACGGAATACGTGGACGGCCAGAACCTCACCTATCGCGACCTGACCTACGCCGCCATCAAAGGCATGGTCAATGTGCTCGATCCGCACAGCGAATTTCTTGATCCCACGGCCTATCACGATCTGGAGGACGACACGGAGGGACAATTTGGCGGCCTTGGCCTGGTCGTCACTGTGCGCAGCAACTATGTGACGGTGGTTACGCCGATGGAAGACACGCCGGGATTTCGCGCCGGCATCCTGGCCGGCGACCGTATCATCAAGATCAACGGCGAAGACGCGGTGAAAATGCCGCTGGAGGAGGCGGTGAAGCGACTGCGCGGCAAACCGGGCACACAGGTGACCGTGACCGTCCAGCGCCCGGCGTCCGGCCAGGTGAAGAGTTTCACGCTCAGCCGCGACATCATCCAGATGAAAATGGTCGAGGACGTCAACGGCAAATCAGACTTTCCACTCAACGACGACAAAATCGGCTACGTTTGTATCACGCAATTTGGTGACAAGACCGGAGAAGAACTCGGGGCTGCGTTGCGCAAGCTTCAGGCGCAGGGCATGAAGGCGTTGATTCTTGATTTGCGCTGGAACCCGGGCGGATTGCTCGATGAAGCGGTGAACGTTTGCCAGACATTTCTGCCACGCGGCCAATTGATCGTCTCCACCGAAGGCCGGGACCCCGAGCAGGATTCCGTCCGGCGCGCCGCCGGGCACGGCGACGAATTGCACGGCATGCCCATCGTGGTGCTCGTCAACTTGAGCAGCGCCAGCGCGTCCGAAATCGTCACCGGCTGCCTGCAGGATTTGCATCGCGCCATCATCCTTGGCGAGAAAACCTTCGGCAAAGGCTCCGTCCAGAGCATTTTCAAGCTTGAAGACGGCTCGGCGCTCAAGCTCACAACCGCGAAATATTACACGCCCAGCCACCGGGTCATCCATGAGCACGGCATCACGCCGGACATCATCGTGCCCATGAGCGATGAAGAGGAAGCCCTGTTGCAGGTCAAGCGCGCGCCCGGCGGATTTGAATCGCTAAGTGAAACCAACCGGGTGCAGCTGTCAAAAGTGCAGGACCAGCAACTCGTTCGCGCCGAGGATTTGCTCAAAGGCATCCTGCTCTATCAATCGCTAGATGGCCCGGCCACACCGGCGGAAACGGTGGCCAAATGAACTGCTGGAGTTCAGGCTTCAGCTTGTCGTGCAGCAGTTCGGGCGCAGGCGCAAGCTGAAGCTTGAACTCCAACGAACATGACCGTTCTTGCGCTTGAAACTTCCTGCGACGAAACCAGCGCCGCCGTCGTGCGCGAGGGGCGGATTCTATCCAACATCGTCTCCTCGCAAGTCAAACTGCACGCCGAATATGGCGGCGTCGTGCCCGAGCTCGCCGCGCGCGAACATTTAAAAAATCTGCTGCCAGTCGCACAGGCCGCGTTGCACGAGGCCGACGTCGAACCCGGTCAGGTTGGGGCCGTCGCAGCTACGCAGGGGCCGGGTTTGCCCACGGCATTGCTGGTCGGATTCAAAGCTGCGCAGGCCGTCGCCTTCGCTCTGCGCAAACCGTTTGTCGCGATTCATCATCACGAAGCTCATTTGTATTCGCCGTGGATTTCCCTCGCCCCGCAATGCGGGGAGAGGGCGGTCGGAGACCGGGTGAGGGGAGGTCAGTTTGCTGAGCAATTCGTTGCCGACTTTTCTGCCTTTCAACCGAACGTTTCCCTTATCGTCAGCGGCGGGCACACAATACTCGTGCTGGTGCAGTCGGAGTTGAACCATCGCGTGCTCGGCTCGACGATGGACGATGCCGCCGGCGAATGTTTCGACAAAACCGGCAAGTTGATGGGACTGGCGTATCCCGCCGGCCCGGAGATGGACCGGTTGGCAGAGCAGGGGAATCCGAAGGCATTCGATTTCCCACGTCCACTGCTGCATGACGCCAGCGACGATTTCAGTTTCAGCGGCCTGAAAACTTCCGTGCGTTATTTCCTGCGCGACAACCCGAAGTTGTTGGATGACGCCCAAAAAGTCCGCGACCTCTGCGCCAGCATCCAAGCAGCCATCGTCGAGGTGCTCGTGGCCAAAACCATCCGCGCGGTGAAACGCAATCGCGTGCGCTGTGTGACGGCATCCGGCGGCGTGACGTGCAATCGTGCCTTGCGTCGCGACCTGGAAGCCGCATGCGGTCGCGAAGGATTTACGTTGCGCTTGCCCGAAAAAGATTTGTGCACCGATAATGCGGCGATGATTGGCATTCTGGCCGAACGCAAGTTGCTTCGCAAAGCCCCGGGCACAGATTTGGATGCCGAAATCCAACCCGGCTGGGTGTTGGCGTAGCCGTGGCTACTGCTAGCCGAACATCAACCCCGGGTTAAATGATTCTGCGCAGCAGAGGTGTATGGCGCAGAATCAGATGCACGACGGCCAGCGTGGCCAGTAATGCCACTGGCGCCACTACGAGCCATTTCATGAGCGGCGGCAACGGCAGCCATCCCAACATTTGCGTGACTGCTACGACCATCGGCGGATGGAAGAAATAGATTCCGAACGAGTTGTCGGACATCAGCTTCGAAATCCGGCCCTGGCCGTTGAAATGTTCACGATAAACCACAAGAAACCCGGCGCAGATCGCCATGCAAAAAAGTGATTCCCACAAAGCGTAACCAGCGCTTTGCCATCGCCAGCCACCCACATAAACGCCAATGCCTTGTTGAAGTCCGCCCCCCAAAACGAGCAGCATGAACCACACGATCGGGCTGAACACTGCCGCGCCGAGCAGCAGTCGGTAACCGAGTCGCCGTGACAGGTGGACAAACCAGTCGTTGCGGTATGCAACAATGCCCAGCGCGAACAGCACGATATACTGCGCGAAGAAGGCCGGCTGAAAATAGAGGAAACCCTTTCCCATCGGTTCCACTGTGCGGATCAGAAACGCGAGCACGGCAATCACCAGTCCCGTGCACATCAAACCGGCAAGGCTGGGTGTGGAATGTGCGGAACATTTTCCCTTTGCCGGCACGATAACCCGAAACAGGCCATAAACCAAGCAGAAGATCAACAGTGCGATGGCAAACCACATCGGTCCGCCACCGGTCAGCCAGTCACCGGAGGCAAGAAAAGCGTGATAATAATTGACTAAGCTACCCTTACCGGCCCCCAGCAGGTAATGAAGGAGAAATGGCTGGACGATGAAGATGTACAGCAGCGACGGCAGGCCAAGCCGCACGAAACGGTCGGTCATGAAGCGGCGAAAACCTTTGCGGTCGAACGCGCCGGGAACAAAATATCCGGCGAGCAGGAAAAGTATCCCCATGAAAAAGGCCTGCGAATGGACTTCAAATGTGAGGAATACAATGGAAGAAACCTTGTCCGCCGGCTTCGGGTCGCTGTAATACCAACTGCCGATGTGGCTATAGGTGATTGCGGTGTGAAAGACCACGACCCAGACAATCATCGTGGAGCGCAGATTGTCTATGTAGCCGAGCCGGGCATTTCCTTGCGGTTGGCCGCTCGACGATGACAAATGTGCGTTTATGTGGGACCCCGTTCTGGTATGGTGTGTTCAGTTTGCCCAACGATCAGCTTGCTATCAAGGATTAAGCCGCCGTGGCCGTGGAACAATTTCACTGGAGCGCAGAGCGTCGCTCCGCCCAAGCGGAGTTTTGCACCTTGCCGGGCAATGCTCCGCGCTCCGAAGACAGCAGATCGTATCACTGCCGTCGTGCAACCGTTCTTTTCTAGCCGCTTGCGACGCGCTACGCTGCACGCGTTCATGTCTGACCGACTGCCCATTTACGAGATCGAGCAGGACATCGTCGCGGCGCTCAAAGCGACGAAGCGGCTCATTCTCCAGGCGCCGACCGGTTCCGGCAAATCCACGCAAGTTCCACAAATGTTGCTCAAGCACGGGCTGCTCAACAATGGGCAGGTGGTTATACTCCAGCCGCGCCGGCTGGCCACCCGACTACTTGCTTCGCGCGTGGCGAAGGAACTCGGCGTAGAACTCGGGCGCGAAGTTGGTTATCAGGTCCGTTTCGAAAATGTCACCAGCGCCGCCACGCGCATAAAGTTTGAGACCGAAGGCATTTTGTTGCGGCAACTGATTCAGGACCCGGCCTTGCGCGGCGTTCAGGCGGTCATCTTCGACGAATTTCATGAGCGCCATTTGTACGGTGACATCACACTCGCCCGTGCGCTGGACATTCAGGAAAAATCGCGTCCCGACCTGCTCATCGCTGTCATGTCGGCAACGCTGGACGCTGGGATGTTGGAGGAATATCTGTCTTCAAAATCGGAAATCGGAAGTCGGAAATCGGAAATTGCCTGTTCCGTTCTTTCCTCAGAAGGTCGCGTGTTCCCGGTCGAAATTGAATATCTTCCGCGCCGGCTCGGACCCAATCCGCCGCCGGTCTGGGAACTGGCAGCGGATGCCTTTGCCAGGCGCGTCCGTTCCGGCGAGCACGGTGATGTATTGGTGTTCATGCCCGGTGGATTTGAAATTTCCCAAACCATCGAAGCTATCCGGCACACATCAGAATCGAAAGGCCACATCCTGCTGCCATTACACGGCGAATTGCCGCCGCGCGACCAGGACGCCGCGGTGGCGCGGTACGACCAACCCAAGGTCGTCGTGGCTACCAACGTCGCTGAGACTTCCATCACGATTGACGGCGTGCGACTGGTGATTGACAGCGGGTTGGCGCGGATTCCGCGCTACGATGCCAACCGCGGCATTAACACGCTGCTCATCGAGAAAATTTCGCAGGCCAGCGCCGATCAACGCGCCGGTCGGGCTGGCCGGACTGCGCCGGGCCGATGCATCCGGCTTTGGTCGCTGCCGGAACACGACGAACGCGCACCGCACGAATTGCCCGAAATCAAACGGCTCGATCTCGCCGAAGTGGTGCTGACTTTGAAAGCTGCCGGGGTCGAGGATTTAAGGAAATTCCGTTGGCTGGAAAAGCCGGATGAAATCTCCCTCACCCACGCCGAGGAATTGCTGCTGGATTTGGGGGCGTTGAAATCGGCAGCGGCGGTCTGTGACCGCCGAGATGGCGACGCTCACAGAGCGCCGCTACAAATCACCCCCATCGGCCTCAAAATGCTCGCGTTTCCAGTACACCCGCGCTACTCGCGCATGTTGCTCGCGGCGCAGGAATACGGCTGTGTCCATCAGGCCTGCCTTGTCGCTGCCCTAACACAAGGACGCGATTTGTTGTTGCGCAACGTCGGACGCGAAGTTGAGTCCGCCCGCGAGGATTTGTTCGGGGTCAAGGCGTCGTCGGATTTCTGGATTCTGATGCGGGCCTGGAGTTACGCCGCGAACAATCAGTTCCGGTTCGATGCCTGCCGCAAACTCGGCATCCACAGCGTCACCGCGCGGCAGGTCGGGCCGTTGCTCGAACAATTCCTGCGGATTGCCAGGGACGAGAAGCTCGACACCAAACCGCGCGAAATCAAGGATGAGGCATTGCAGAAATGTATTCTCATCGGGTTCAGCGACCGCGTGGCGCGGCGGCTGGATCAAGGGACGTTGCGATGCGAACTTGTTCATAACCGCCGCGGTGTGTTGGCGCGTGAAAGTGCGGTGCAACACAGCGAGCTTTTCGTTGTCGCCGAAGTCCGCGAAATTGAAGGCCGCGAACTGAACACCATTTTATCGCTGGCCACGGCGATTGATACCGATTGGCTGCGCGAGCTTTTTCCGGACGACTTTAAATCCGAACTTCATGTTCAGTTCGATTCCACGGCCCGGCGCGTCCAAGCGGCCGAACTCGTGCGGTTTCGAGGACTGGCGTTGTCCGCCAAACGCGTTGAGCCGCCTCCCGTCGAGGCCGCGGCACGATTGCTTGCCGATGAAATCATCGCGGGCCGGTTGCCGTTGCCGAACTGGGACCACGCAGTTGAGCAATGGCTGGTGCGGTTGAATTTGCTTTGCCGGCATTGTCCGGAGCTTCGGTTTCCGCCGTTTGCCGAGGACGATCGGAAACACATCATCGAACAACTTTGCCACGGCGCGGTGAGTTACAAAGACATCAAAGAACGCGACGTGAAACCGGTGGCGATGTCATGGTTGTCGGATGCGCAACGGCAATTGCTGGACAAACACGCGCCGGAACGATTGACGTTGTCGAATGGCCGAACGCCGAAGGTGGTTTACGAGAACAACCAGCCGCCGCACATCGCGTTGCGGATCCAAGAACTCTACGGCGTGACACAAACGCCGAAGATTGCAATGGGCCGGGTGCCGGTGGTGGTGCACATCTTGACGCCGGGCATGAAACCGATTCAAGTGACGCAGGACCTGGCAAATTTCTGGCGCGAACATTATGCAGGTATCAAATCGGAGCTGCAGCGGAAATATCCAAAACACGAGTGGCGGTGATTGTTCGGTAGGGCGAGCGTCCTCGCGAGCCGTTCGGAGTTCCGCCTTCAGGCGGCCGCGTAAACGCGGAACTCCAAGCCGATGCCATCCCCTCTGCGCTCTGACTTGCAACCATCGGGTTCCGGTATTACTTTGCGCGGCTTATGGAAAAAGTGGTCATCATCGGTTCCGGTTGCGCGGGCTGGACGGCGGCGCTATACACGGCGCGGGCCAATCTCACGCCGCTTGTGCTCACCGGCAAACAACCCGGCGGCCTCCTCACCACCACCAGCATCGTCGAAAATTATCCCGGCTTCCCCGAGGGCGTGGACGGCTACGAACTCATGACGAAAATGCAGAAACAGGCTGAGCGCTTCGGCGCGCGCGCCAGCTTCGGCACAGTCGAGAAAGCCGATTTATCCAAGCGCCCATTCGTGCTCACGGTGGACGGTGAACGCGTCGAGGCGCAGACGGTCATCATCGCCACCGGCGCGAGCCATCGGCACCTCGGTGTGCCGGGTGAGGATTTGCTGGAAACCAAGGGTGTGACTTATTGCGCCACCTGTGACGGCGCGTTACCGATCTTCCGCAATCAGACGCTGGTGGTGGTCGGCGGCGGCGATTCCGCGTGCGAAGAGGCGCTTTACCTGACGCGGTTTGGATCAGAGATTCATCTGGTTCACCGACGCGATAAATTGCGCGCGTCCAAAATCATGGCCGAACGCACGTTATCGAATCCCAAGATCAAGCCAGTCTGGGATTCAGTGGTGACCGAAGTGCTCGACCCGAAACAGGACAAAGTAACCGGCGTGCAGTTGAGGAACCTCAAGACCGGCGTGGAGCAGATTTTAAATTGCTCCGGTGTGTTCGTGGCCATCGGCCACTCGCCCAGCACGGAGGTTTTCAAAGGGCAGATTGAGATGGATGCGAACGGTTACGTCGTTCCGAAACAAGGCACGATGACGAATGTGCCGGGTGTATTCGTGGCCGGCGATTGCGCGGACCACGTGTATCGTCAGGCCATCACCGCGGCGGGCATGGGGTGTGCCGCGGCGATTGACGCGGAGAGATATCTGGCGGCGCAAAACGAGTAACGGGCTGGTCGGATGGGCTTTCTTATTGCGGAACCAGAATGAAACCGTTGGTGGCGGCATTGACGACGAGCCGGAAAGCCGCCCCGGCGGCATTGGTGAATGTCAACCCGGCCCCGTTGCCGCTGAAGCTCCCACTGAAACTATTGGCGGGGTTTTGTAGGGCGACCGTGTTGGGATAGAAACCGCCCAATTGAGCGGACGGCAAAGGACCGCCGATCAACGCTGTCGTGTTCAGATTCCTCAATCCGCTACCGTCACCGTTGAACGAGCCGCCGGACAAAGTGAAGCCCGAAGCATCCATACTGAAACGATAATCAGTGGTGGGCGCGCCGATCGTGACGACGGCATTAGGATATAAGGATGGCGGAAGACCCAGGTTCCCACCGGTTATCGTGGCGGCGAAGCTACTGCCAATCAACATCCCCGTGCCGCCAACCTGGACAATGTAGCCGTTGTTGACCCGGATGGTGTTATTATCGCCCTCGACGTTGCAGTCGCCGATGGCGATGTCACGTCCCGCGGCATCCTGCGTGTAAAAATTCAAGTTGCCACCCTGGGATGTCATGTAGGTGTAGGGACAACCGTAGAAGTAATTGTGCTCGAAAACCCGGTCGCTGTTGACGTTCTGGCCGACGATAATGGTGGCGCCCGCTGTCCATGCCGATTGTGTCCACGCGGAACTCCCGCCGCAAAAGCTGAAAAAGTTGTCACGGAACGTTCCGTGGTCCGGGTTGAAATAGACCCCTTGAATGCCGAGGAAACTGTTATTTTCCACGGTAAAAAGGTCATCGCCGCCGCCGATGATTTCGATGGCTAAATTATGTTGGGCGATGCCATGATTTATGGCGGTAACGGTCAAACCCGGGAGGTTTTCGCCATCGTGGTGATTGGTCAGCGTGCCCCAATAACCAAACCAGTTGTAGCCCAGGTATAGACGTGGAATGCCGATGGTCATTTCAAACAAATTGGTAGGGCTGTTGTCCAGTGAGGACACAATGAGGTTTTTCATCGTGAAGATAATCGAGGAATAGATCCATCGCCCATTCGCTTCCGGGCTTGGTTCTTCGCCACCCAGCCGGATGCAGGGATTGACGCTACAGACCAGGGCGCCGACTGTAAATGCCGGCGCTTCCAGGTCGAACGAGGCGACATTGTCGCTATTGCTGAAACTGGAAGGCGCATTGTAACCGTTGGCGATTTGCAGTGTGTTCGTGAAGGTCAGCGGCGCAGGACAGTAGTTGATGCCAACGACAAGAATCTTTCCGCCGCCTACGCCGGTGAGGCGACTCGGGTACTGCGCACACGAGTTGATGGCCTGCTGCACGTAGTCGGTCCCCTTCCATGGGCCGAAGTAGCGCGGATTGTTGGTGATGGACGGGGGCAGGTCGCTGTAGGGACAAACCACCACCGTTCCGTCGGGTACTTCCGTGTTGATGATGTAGTTGGACGCGCTGGTGATCAGGTTCGTCTGCCAGATGGGGTTGGTGGGAAAACTCACGGCGAAGTTGCTCTGAACAAAGTTAGTCGTCGCCACATTCCCGCCCGTGGCGTTGAACGTGCCCGATAGATTCACGGCGCCGGAGTTGTTCGTGATGACGCCCGCGGGCAATTGCGCCAACGGTAAGGTGCCGCTCAACTGCGTCGCCGATACCGTGCCCAGCAAATTACTCGCACTGCCGGCGAAGATCGCATACGGCACCGGGGCCAGCGCTTGGCGCGGCGTCAGGCCGGTGAATATGCCGCCACCGTTTGTGCGCACGCCAATTTGCAGCCAGCGGTTCGGTCCGGTGAATACGCCCGGCCCGAAATCAAGTTGCACGGCGAACAACCCGCCGTTCACCGCCACGGCGGAATTGGTCAACGGTCCGGCAATGAGCGTGCCGGGACTATTGGTGGAATCGTAAATGGCAAACTGCAAATCGTAAATTCCCGTGGCGGGCGCGCCGTTGTCGTTCAACCGGCCTTGGTAAGAAAAGGTCGTGCCTTGGGCAAAGCCGATTGAGGGTTGAGCGGTGAGAGTAAAGAGAAACGCCAGAAAAGCCGGCGCCAGAAAGTTGCTTCCGAACCGGGGTCGCATAATCTGAATCCGTTGTTCGAAGGAATACTACAACAGTTGCGAATATTTTGAAAGGACAAAGTTTAAGTCGGGTGAATAACCCCGGAACCCTATCAGTCCAATTCGCCGGTTCATTTTGTTTAGCGCGAGAGATCCAAGGCCAACAGCGGATGTCGGTTCGCTCATTCCTTCGGGCGAGCAGTTTCGCTGACGTGCGTCGGCGATTATGAAACAGAGAAGATTGAAAATCAGCCGGCCTTTCCCCGATAGGCTTTGAGGATTTTGTCCATCTCGGCGTTTACGGCGGGATCTACGCGCTGGCGCTTTTTGTCGGTATGAAACCAGGCTGCGGTGCGACGGATGCCTTCGTGAAAGGGAATTACGGCCTGCCAGCCGGGGACAAAGGATTTGATTTTACGATTGTCGAAAACGACGCTCCAGGATTTGTCGCCCAGCAAACTGCCGGCGAGTTGCGGCGCCTGTTGCGCGAGGAAATCCGACGGGATATGAACGATGTTTGCCTCCACGCCCAACGCCGCCGCGATGGTTTGATAAATCTGGTTCCACGTCAGGACTTCGTCCGAGGTGATGTGAAAGGCATGCCCGATAGTCCGGGGATTTCCCAGTAGCCCCACGAAGGCGCGCCCGAAATCCTCGGCATGCGTCATCACCCACAACGACGAGCCATCGCCGTGCACGATGATCGGTTTGCCGCGTTTCAAGCGGTCAGCAAGCGTGTAACAGCCGAATCCGCCGACGGCGATGGGGAAGTAGTGATGGTAGGTGTAGGAAGGCCGGACGATGGTCACCGGAAACTCTTCTTCGCGGTATGCACGCAACAGACGTTCTTCGCAGGCGATCTTGTTGCTGGAATAGTCCGAAAACGGATTGTGCAGCGGGGTGGATTCGCTGATCAAATAATGCGTGGGCGGTTTTTGATACACGGACGCCGAGCTGATAAAAATGAACTGTTTGGTCCGGCCCTTGAACAGCGCGAGATCCCGCTCGATATCTTCGGGCTTGAAAGCAATCCAATCCACGACTACGTCAAATTGGAGGTCTCGCAACGCAGCCCGGGCGGCCTTCGCCTGGTTGATGTCGGCCTTCAGACTTTTGCTGCCGGGCGGATTTTTTGATTGCCGTCCGCGGTTGAGCAAATACAGCTCGTGTCCCTTGGCGATGACCTGGGGGCTGACCGCCGTGCTGATTTTGCCCGTGCCTCCGATAAACAGAATTTTCATGCGTGATTGATTTTAGTGGAATGAGAAGCTTTGATTCAAGAAATCACCGTTCTTAGATGGCTATCCCAAAGCGATTGGAGTCTTAATTGCCTCACACCATGCGCGCAGCGATTGGCAAATCAGGGGAAGGATTCGCCAAAATCGGCGAATCCTTTTTAGTCGCCTGCGGCAGGATAATCCGATGCCGGAAACGCTGGAGCCTGTTGAGCGGAAACAAAAACCTTCCGCTCCCGTCACTTCGCCCGTGCACCGTGGCCGACGTCATAAACGCAAGCGCAGATTGTCTGCGCATCAGAAAGAATTGCGGTTTCTCGGCGTGCTCTCGATTATCGGCCTGTCTGCCCTGTTTCTCGTTTTTCTGTGGTGGTTGAATCGGCCGTATTGATCACGGGCACGCAAACGAACGGTTTCGACGCCTTATTTCGTTTGCTTTTTGGGAGCGCCCTGGCCAGCGACGAATTTTTTGATGACCGCAATTTTCTGGCGGAAGATTTGTTCGCGGGTCTGGCCGTTGGAATGGTCGCCGCCGTAGGGGATTTCACAAATGAACTGTGAACAATCGGACGAAACCACGGCCATGTTCGGGGCGAACCCGCCTTCTTCCGGACCATTGAAACCCTGTTTCACCGCGTCGGGGACGTTGCCCAGTTCGCTCTCATGCCGGACGAACACCAGCACGAGGTTGTCGTGAAAGACGTCGAAAAAATCGGCCAACCCGGAGTCGCTGCCGCGTCCCATCGGATAGGCCGGTACAAAGAAGCTGTCCCAGACCATGATGAAACCGATGGGTTTGTGTTCGGACTTGGCCTTTTCCCTGGCCGCCTCGAGATTGGCCAGCGAGAACGCCAGGTCCTTTTTCAAGTAAATCTGT
>Ga0335081_10006530_pt1 | contig 18586 bp, 20 predicted proteins | sample Lox_Sample_35_FD_206713 | JGI IMG/M metagenome (GOLD analysis project Ga0335081, IMG submission 206713) | Soil microbial communities from Loxahatchee National Wildlife Refuge, Florida, United States - Lox_Sample_3.5 | ecosystem: Environmental > Terrestrial > Soil > Wetlands | place: USA...
CGAGCGCACGAGCTCCTTGAGGTTCTCCAGCCGCCCGGCGGCGTCGGCGGAGCGGTCCTTCTGCCACATCTCGGTATAGCCGGATTCATCGAGCACGATTTCCGCCAATTCGGTGTGCGGCAAGCTATCGCGCTGCGCGCGCCAGCGGTCGAGCGCTTCGATCACGCCGCGCAACGCGCCGCGCGGCTTCGGCTTGAGCTCGTCGGTTGCGACCATGGCGCGCGCAGCTTCGAGCATCGGCACCCGGCGCTTGCGGGCGTGATCGTGCAGAAGCTGCACCGTTGCATCCCCCAGTCCGCGCTTGGGCACATTGACGATGCGCTCGAAGGCGAGATCGTCGGCCGGCGAATTGATCAGGCGCAGATAAGCGAGCGCGTCGCGGATTTCGGCGCGCTCGTAGAAGCGCGGGCCGCCGATCACCCGGTAAGGAAGACCGAGGGTGACGAAGCGGTCCTCGAATTCGCGCATCTGGAACGAGGCCCGCACCAGGATGGCGATCTCGTTGAGCGCGTGACCGCCGCGCTGCAGCTGCTCGATCTCCTCGCCGATGGCGCGGGCTTCCTCCTCGGAATCCCAGGCGCCGGTGACCGAAACTTTTTCGCCGAGCTCGTCCTCAGTGCGCAGCGTCTTGCCGAGCCGGCCTTCGTTATGCGCGATCAGGTGCGAGGCGGCGGCAAGGATGTGGCCGGTCGAGCGGTAATTGCGCTCGAGCCGGACCACCTTGGCGCCGGGAAAATCGTGCTCGAAGCGCAGGATGTTGTCGACCTCGGCGCCGCGCCAGCCGTAGATCGACTGGTCGTCGTCGCCGACGCAGCAGATGTTTTTGGGCTGAACATCCACCGTGTCGCTAGTCCGCTGCGCCAACAGCCGCAGCCACAGATACTGCGCTACGTTGGTGTCCTGATATTCGTCGACCAGAATGTATTTGAAGCGCCCCTGATATTGACGCAGCACCTCCGGCTGCTCGCGGAACAGCCGGATATTTTCCAGAAGCAGATCGCCGAAATCGGCAGCGTTGAGAATTTTCAGCCGCTCCTGATAGGCCTTGTAGAGCTTGAGTCCCTTGCCGTTGGCGAACACTGCGGCTTCGCCGCCCGGCACCTGGTCGGGCGTGAGCCCGCGATTCTTCCAGCCGTCGATCAGCATGGCGAGCACGCGCGCCGGCCAGCGCTTCTCGTCGATGTTCTCGGCTTCGAGAAGCTGCTTCATCAGCCGAATCTGGTCGTCAACGTCGAGGATGGTGAAATCGGTCTTGAGCCCAACCAGTTCGGCGTGGCGGCGCAGGATTTTCACGCCGATGGAATGAAAAGTGCCAAGCCACGGCATGCCCTCGACCACGCCGCCGACGATCTCCTCGACGCGCTGTTTCATTTCCCGCGCCGCCTTGTTGGTGAAGGTGACGGCGAGGATCTCGCTCGGCCGGGCGCGGCCGGTGGCGAGAATGTGCGCGATGCGCACGGTGAGCACGCGGGTCTTGCCGGTTCCGGCGCCGGCCAGCACCAGCACCGGGCCGTCCAGCGTCTCGACCGCGAGCCGCTGTTCCGGGTTCAAACCGGCGAGGTAGGGCGCCGGCGCTGCGGCAGCTAAGGCGCGCGCGGCGATGCCGCCAGGCACCGGGCCCGACGATTGTGCCGGCGCTTGGACCGGTCCGGCCGGATCAAATGTGCGTTTGAACGGTTCAGCCAAGGCTTGGTCGTTGTTTGAGCATGATCTGATCCGAAAAACGGTGTCCACTTTTCGGGATCATGCTGCAGTGATTCTCACAGCGTGAACATGGCACTTGGACGCGGCTTTTACGAGGCTTTGTGGGGCGTCATTCCGGGCTCGCGGGCAAGGGCCCGGGCCCCGGAATGACGTCACGCGGTCACTGCCCCGGCATCGCAATCCGCCGGCCGCCGGCCTCGGGCACCGGCAGGGCCGCATGCGCGGCCTTCATTTTCTCAAGCCGCGCGGCGATGTTTTCCGGGAATGGCACGGTCTTGCGCGTCGCCATGTCGACATGCAGCGCCATATTCTCCGATGTCGCCGACAGCCAGCCTTCCTCGGCGTGATGCAGCTCCTCGAAATAGTGCAGGCGCTTGGAATCGAAATCCAAGAGCTGGAAGGTGACGCGGACCGGATCGCCGGCGTTGAGTTCGCGCAAATAGCGCACATGCACTTCGGCGGTGAAGCAGGAGTGCTGATGCTCCTTCAGATAGGCGAGGCCGCAGCCAAGGAGCTCGTAGACTTCGTCGACCGCGCGGTCGAACAGCACATTGTAATAGGCCATGTTGAGATGGCCGTTATAGTCGATCCAGCCCGGCTCAACCCGCATCGGCGCGGAGACGAAAGGCGCGAAAAAGGCGGGTTCGGGATCGCGGCGCTTGAGCATCGGCCGAATGTGGCGGATTCCCAGTGCTTGCGGCAACCCCTATGTCGGAGATTACCCCTCGTCATTGCGAGCGAAGCGAAGCAATCCAGTCCTTTTGTCAGCCCGAATTCTGGATTGCTTCGTCGCTTCGCTCCTCGCAATGACGAGACACGGCTTGACCAGGCCCATCAGCACCGCCACGTTTGCGCCAATGGCAGCAACCGCGCAGGAACAATAATGGCTCTGGTCGAGGCCCCCGAACGCAGCAAAGAGGAGCGCAAGGCCGCCGCTGCGGCGATCGCGGCGCTTGCCGCGCGCTACGGCAACCGCCTCGCCACTTCGCAAGCGCTGCGCGAACAGCACGGTCACACCACCACCTGGATCGAGAACCAGCCGCCCGACGCGGTGATGTTTCCGCAAAGCGCCGAAGAGGTGCAGGAGATCGTGCGGTTATGCGCGGCGCACCGCGTGCCGGTGATCGGCTTCGGCCAGGGCACTTCGCTCGAAGGCCAGGTCAACGCGCCGCGCGGCGGCATCTGCCTCGATTTCCGCGACATGAACCGCGTGCTCGCCGTGCACGCCGAGGATCTCGATTGCGTCATCGAACCCGGCATCACCCGCAAGCGGCTCAACGAAAACTTACGCGACCAGGGCGTGTTCTTTCCGATCGATCCCGGCGCCGACGCTTCGCTGGGCGGCATGGCGGCGACGCGCGCCTCCGGCACCAACGCGGTGCGCTACGGCACGATGAAAGATAATGTGCTGGCGCTCAAAGCCGTGCTCGCCAATGGCGAAATGATTTCGACCGGACACCGCGCCAAGAAATCCGCGGCCGGTTACGATCTCGCGCGCCTGATGATCGGATCGGAAGGCACGCTCGGCATCATCACCGAATTGACGCTGCGGCTGTCCGGCATTCCGGAAGCGATCTCATCGGGCGTCTGTCCGTTCCCGAGCGTCGAAGCGGCGTGCAACGCGACCATCCTCACGATCCAGTCCGGCATTCCGGTCGCGCGCATCGAGCTCCTCGACGCGATGCAGGTGAAAGCCTGCAACGCCTATTCCAAGCTCACGTTGCCGGAGACGCCGGTGCTGTTTCTCGAATTTCACGGCAGCGAGGCGAGCGTCGCCGAACAGTCGCAGCGCTTCGGCGAGATTGCCGGCGAGCTTGGCGGCGGACCGTTCGAATGGGCGACCAAAGCCGAAGATCGCAGCCGGTTGTGGCAGGCGCGGCATGACGCCTATTGGGCGGCGATCGGGCTGCGTCCGGGTTTCCGAGCGCTGTCGACCGACGTGTGCGTGCCGATCTCGCGGCTGGCCGAATGCGTCGCGCAATCGCAGCGCGACCTGGAAGAAAGCCGCCTGTTGGCGCCGATCGTCGGCCATGTCGGCGACGGCAATTTCCATATGCTGCTCTTGATCGACCACAACGATGCCGACGAAGTCGATCGCGCCAAGGCCTTTCTGGGGCGCCTGGTCGACCGAGCGCTGGCGATGGACGGCACCTGCACCGGCGAGCACGGCATCGGGCAGGGCAAGATGCAATATATGGCGGCCGAGCACGGCGAGCCGGCACTCGATGTCATGCGCGCGATCAAGCGTGCGCTCGATCCGCTCGACATTATGAATCCGGGAAAGATTTTCGGGTTGTGAGTAGGAGACCTCACACCTCGTCACTACCGGGCTTGACCCGGTGGTCCATGCGGAGGAGAAGCGTGCGCGGGCGGCTTGTCAGAATATAGACCCAATAGCTTTTCATTCTGCAGCTCAGCATGGATTGCCGGGTCAAGCCCGGCAATGACGATGCGTTAGCGTTCGGCCTGGCGGTAATAATCCAGCACGAAGACGCGAATTGCCGAGGACAGATTGCCGGTGGTGTTGCCGCTTTGGCGCGCGCCGTCGATCGCGCCGATCAATTCGGCCAGGCTTTGCCGCCGCCCCAGCGCGATCTCTTTCAGCGCGGTCCAGAATGCATCTTCGATGCTGACACTGGTCTTATGGCCCGCGATTACGATCGAGCGCTTTATCACCGGCGATTTCATTATGCGGTCCCGTTCGATGCCGAAGCGTTAAGTCAGCCTCGTCATTGCGAGGAGCCCAGCGGGCGACGAAGCAATCCAGATTTCTGAATACCGGGATTCCTGGATTGCTTCGCTTCGCTCGCAATGACGAGTCAACGGAAACCGAATCCGGTGCCAACATTTCGTGTCACCGGCCCGGCCGGGTCATGCGCTCCGGCCGCACCAGGCGATCGAACTCCTTGGCCGAGACATAGCCGAGTCGCACTGCTTCTTCGCGCAGCGTCGTGCCGTTCTTGTGCGCGGCTTTGGCGATCTCGGCGGCTTTGTCGTAGCCGATCTTCGGGGTGAGCGCGGTGACCAGCATCAGCGATTGCTCCATCAGCGCAGCGATCCGCGGCGTGTTGGCGCGAATGCCGGCGACGCAGCGATCGGCGAACGAATTCGCCGCATCGGCGAGGAGCCGGATCGACTGCAGCATGGCGTCGATGATGACCGGCTTGAATACGTTGAGCTCGAAATGACCCTGGCTCGCGGCGACAGCGATCGTGGTCTGATTGCCGAACACGCGGCAGCACACCATGGTCAGCGCCTCGACCTGGGTCGGATTGATCTTGCCCGGCATGATCGAGGAGCCGGGCTCGTTTTCCGGCAGGATCAATTCGCCCAGGCCCGAGCGCGGACCGGAGCCGAGCAGGCGAATGTCGTTTCCGATCTTGAACAGATCGGCGGCGAGCGCATCGAGCGCGCCATGGGCGAATACCAGAGCGCCGTGCGAAGCGAGCGCCTCGAATTTGTTGGGTGCGCTGACGAACGGCAAACCGGTCATGCGGGCGACGGCCTTGGCAAACAGCTTGCCGAAGCGGCGATCGGCATTGAGCCCGGTACCGACCGCGGTGCCGCCCTGCGCCAGCGGATAAAGCTCGCACAGGCCGAGCTTGAGCCGGGCGATGCCGGAGGCGACCTGCGCCGCATAGCCGGAAAATTCCTGGCCGAGCGTCAGCGGGGTCGCGTCCTGCGTATGCGTGCGCCCGATCTTGACGATCGACGCGAACGCCTTGCTCTTGCGGTTGAGCTCTGCGTGCAGATGCTGGAGCGCAGGGATCAGCCGGTGCGACATTTGCTGCGCGGCGGCGATATGCATCGCGGTCGGGAACACGTCGTTCGACGACTGGCTCATATTGACGTGATCGTTGGGATGGATCGGCGCCTTGGCGCCGCGCGCGCCGCCGAGGATCTCGTTGGCGCGGTTGGCGATCACCTCGTTGACATTCATGTTGGTCTGCGTTCCCGAGCCGGTCTGATAGACCGAGAGCGGAAAATGTTCGTCGAGCTTGCTGTCGAGGATTTCCTGCGCCGCCTGGACGATGGCCTTGGCGCGGCGCGCGTCGAGCAGGCCGAGCGCGCGATTGGTCTCCGCCGCGGCGCGCTTGGCAAGCGCCAGCGCCGCGATCAAGGGGCGCGGCATGCGCTGTTCGCCGATCGCAAAATTATGCCGCGAGCGCTCGGTCTGCGCGCCCCAATAGGCTTGCGCCGGCACTTCGATCGGACCGAAGGAATCGGTTTCGGTGCGGGTTTTCATACTGGAATAAAAACTAATCCAATTGTTTTTCCCGGCTGCGGCGCAGCGAGAAACGGCGCGTCGCCGATCCGGGATCTTAACAAGCGCGGAGATTGTAAAGGCCCCGGGTCTGCAGCGCATCATCCGCCTACGCGCTCCGCGCTTCGACGGACACTTACCCTCCGAAGCTTGCACATCAAGCGTAGGAGGGTTTCATGCTGCGCTGCGCCCGGGAAACGCTCCTTTACTTCTTCCGGAATCGGTCGAGCCGCACCACTTCACCGCCGCCGTCGGGCTTGTCATCGCCGCCGCTTGGCGGCTCGGGAATTTTGGGGGAAGTGGCCGCAGCGCCGGACTTTTTACCGGCTGCGCTCTTCCCGGGCGGCAGGGCCACGGGTTTCTGCGCGGCCTTATCCTCGCGCGCCGGCGCGGCTTTGGCGGCGTCGTCGCGCTCGCCCGCCGCCGCGGCATCGATTGCCTCGAACTGAAAGCCGAACTGCACCGCTGGATCGTAGAACGCGACGATGGCATCGAACGGCACTACCAAGCGTTCGGTGATGCCGCCAAATGACAGCCCGACCTCGAAGGCGCGCTCGCCGACGGCGAGATCCCAAAACTGGTGCTGCAGGATAATCGTCATCGTCTCCGGATATTGCGCGCGCAGCCGATCGGACAGCCGCACGCCCGGCGCGACGGTATTGAAGGTGATCTTGAAATGGTGCTCGCCCGGCAGGCCCTTTTTGGCGACATCGGCAAGCACGGTGCGTACGACGCCGCGCAGCGCCTGCTGCGCAAGAAGATCATAGCGGATGTGGTCGGTGGACATCTGGTATCAGCAGTCAGGAATCGAGATCACCAAAAACATAAGCGTCAAATGATAATGATCCAGAGCGATTCTGTCGCCCGATACTGATTATTGCTCACGGATCACTGAAAGAAAGTGGAGGCTTCTGTTGCCAGGTGCCTCCGGACCCCGCCTAGCGCTGCTAAGACGCTAGGACTTCAAGTCGGTCTTTCGAGCTGCTTACGCAGCCAGAGCAACCGGAGCATAGTTGTCGTTGGCAACTATGAATTTGGCCCGATAACGCCGGAACCATGCCGGGCAAAAGCACGTCCTTTACGCCCTCGTCGATCCTATTTCGACCCCGTGATCAGGAATCAGGTGTCAGTCATCAGGAGTTCGATCCCTGAACGCCGATACCCGACTCCTGAAATTGGTGGAGTCGCCGGGTACTGCCCCCGGGTCCGAAAGGTTTATTACGACGGCCATTTATCGCCATAGCCGGCTTGCGCCGGCATCTGGAATATAAGCGCAAATGGTTGCCGAAAAAAGGCCGGCGGATGGGTCCCAATCGCCCGGCTAGTCCGAAAAACTGCTGTGGGTTAAATGACTTCGATGAGTTCCCCAGCCGGTTCCCCCGCCCCGCCCGCACACGCTCCAAACGCCCCGGCCACCGCGCCGCAGCCGAACATTGCCGAACTGTTCACCGCCTTTGCCGCGATCTCGCTGTCCGGCTTTGGCGGCGTGCTCGCCTGGGCGCGGCGGATCATGGTTGAACGGCGGCGCTGGTTCACCGCGGAGCAATTCAACGAAGCCTTTGCGCTGTGCGCCTTCCTGCCCGGCGGCAACATGGTCAACTTCGCGGTGATTTTCGGCGCGCGCATGCGCGGGCCGCTCGGTGCGCTCGCGGCGCTGACGGGTCTGCTCGGCCCGCCGATAATTCTGGTCATTGCGGTCGGCGCGCTCTACGCCCATTACGGCGACCTGCCGGCGCTGCGCCGCATGCTGACCGGGATCGCCGCGGCGGCGGTCGGACTGATGCTCGCCACGTCGCCAAGATGGCGCGGCCACTGTTCAAGGGTCCTTTCAAGAACCCAGCCGTGGTCGCGCCGCTGATTGCACTCTCGACTTTCGTTGCGATCGGCATTCTGCACTGGCCGCTGCCGCTCGTTCTGCTCGCGATCGTTCCGGTGAGCATCGGCGCCGCTTTTCTCAACGACGGGATGCGGCGATGAAATCCGCGAGCGGATCACTGTTCACGCTGGCGGCGTTCTTCGCCGTGACATCGCTGTTCGCCGTCGGCGGTGGCAATTCGGCCATTCCGGAAATGCACCGCTATGCGGTCGACATTCAACATTGGCTCAGTGACCGGCAGTTCGCCGATTCCTTCGCGCTGGCGCAGCTCACACCGGGGCCGAACCTGATCATCGTCACGCTGATAGGCTACCACGTCGCCGGAATTGCCGGCGCGGTAGTGGCGACATTGGCGATGTGCGGTCCAACTTCGGTGCTGGCGTTTGTCGTCGGCCGGGCCTCGGAGCGCTTCACCGACGCCGCTTGGCACCGCGCGCTCAGCCGCGGCCTCATTCCGGTGACGCTCGGACTGACCGCGTCGAGCGCCACGGTGATCGCCAGCGTCGCCGATCACAGCTGGGTTGCGGCGGCGATCACGCTCGCGACCGCCTGCATCGCCTTCTTCATGCGCGTGCCTCCACTCTGGGCCTTCGCCGCCGCGGCGCTGCTCGGGCTCGCCGGCCTGGTTTGATCGACTTCGCGCATCGATCTTGCGCACGCGCGGTTCTGCCCGCATGGTGGCGCCGCTTGATGAGCAGGAACGACGATGGCCGAGAGCGCGCGTTTGCGAGCAATGGCGCAATGGATGTGGCAGGCGCGGCAGCGCCGCCTGCCCTACCGCAATTTGCCCGACGAGTTGCACCCCGCTTCGATCGCCGAGGCTTATGCGGCACAGGAGGCCTATTACCGTTTGGCGGAGCCGACCTATGGCGCGGTCGCCGGCGCCAAGATCGCCACCACGACCAAAGTGATGCAGCGGCTGATGGGCATCGACCATCCATGCGGCGGCGCCATTTTCAGCCGGACCATTCATCGCTCGCCGGCCAAGTTGCGCGCGGTGGATTTCGTCAATTTGCGCATCGAAAGCGAAATCGCGCTTGAGCTCGGCGCCGATCTGCCGGCGTCCGGCGCGCCGTGGACGCGCGCGACGGTTGCTCCGGCGGTCGCCGCGGCGCTGCCGGCCTTTGAGCTGATCGAAGACCGCAACGCGGATTATGCGAGCACAGAAGCTTTGTCGCTGATCGTCGAGAATTGCTGGAACGGCGGGATTGTCACCGGAACGCCGAAACCCGTACCACTCGATGACCTCGTCGGCATCGCCGGCCGCCTCACGCTCAGCGGCAAGCTCGTTGGCGAAGGCGCGGCCGAGGATCCCTGCGCCACGCTGGCCTGGCTCGCCAATCATGTCGCCGAACGCGGCCGCGACCTCAAAGCGCATATGATCGTGATCACCGGCAGCCTCATTCCGACGGTTTCGATCGCTCCTGGCCAGCGTGCGGTTTTCACGGTCGCTGGGCTGGGCGAAGTGACGATGGATGTGATTTAGGCAAAGCGGACCGGCCGCACAGTTCATACTAGCTTGCCGTAAGCACCTTGCGCTCGCTTCGTCCGCCGCTCATTTGACGCTAGACTCAGGCCAACCGAATCGGACGGAACCGCAAAGCCGATGCGCCAACATCTCGACCTGATGGAACGCGTGCTTAGCGAGGGCGTCGAAAAGCGCGACCGCACCGGCGTCGGCACGCGCGCGATCTTCGGCCATCAGATGCGCTTCGACCTGCAACGCGGCTTTCCGCTGCTCACCACCAAGAAGCTGCACGTCAAATCGATCGTCTACGAGCTGCTCTGGTTCCTGCGCGGCGACACCAATATCAAATATCTCAACGAGCACGGGGTGCGCATCTGGGACGAATGGGCCGACGAAAACGGCGACCTCGGTCCGGTCTATGGCCACCAGTGGCGCTCGTGGCCGGCGGCGGGCGGCGGCAGCATCGATCAGATCGCCAATGTCGTCGATGAAATCCGCCGCAATCCCAATTCGCGCCGGCTGATTGTCACCGCCTGGAATCCCGCCGAGATCGAAGGCATGGCGCTGCCGCCGTGCCATTGCCTGTTCCAGTTCAATGTCGCGAACGGGGCGCTGTCGTGCCAGCTCTACCAGCGCTCGGCCGACGTGTTTCTCGGCGTGCCGTTCAACATCGCCTCCTACGCGCTGTTGACGATGGCGGTGGCGCAAGTCACCGGCCTTGAGCCGGGAATCTTCATTCACACGCTCGGCGACGCGCATCTTTATCTCAACCATCTGGAGCAGGCGCGGCTGCAACTCACCCGCCAGCCGCGGCCGCTGCCGACCATGCGCATCAATTCGGCGGCGAAGGATCTGTTCGCGCTGACGTACGAGGATTTCGTCCTCGAAGGCTACGAGCCGCACCCGCACATCAAGGCCGCGGTCGCGGTGTAGCTGCGCGGCCAATCATGGACATTATCATAATCGCCGCGGTGGCCGAGAACGGCGTCATCGGCCGCGGCAATGCGCTGCCGTGGCGGCTGAAATCGGACATGGCGCACTTTCGCGCGCTCACCATGGGCAAGCCGGTGCTGCTCGGGCGGAAAACTTTTCAATCGATCGGCAGGCCGCTTGCCGGCCGCACCACGATCGTGATCAGCCGCGGCGAAGATTTCAGCGCGCCCAGAATCGTGGTCGCGCCCAATTTCGAAGCGGCGCTCGCCACCGGGCGCGGCGACGCTTTGCGGCGCAATGCCGGCGCGATCGTCGTCGCCGGCGGCGCCGACATTTATGCACAAGCGCTGCCGCTCGCCACGCGGCTTGTCATCACCGAAGTGCACAAGCGCGCGGACGGCGATACCGGTTTCCCCGCCATCGATGCCAAAATCTGGCGTGAAACGGCGCGCAGCGAGCAAAAGCCCGGTCCGCAAGACGACGCGGCTTTTGCCTTTGTCACTTATGGGCGCGCAAGTTGAAGTGAATAGGCCTTAAAATACACGCTTCGCACGCATACGTAATGCGCTCGCGCGGCGGCGATACGCGTCATTACTGCGCGTTGTAAGCGAAAGGCCACTCCCCTATAAACCCGGCAGCCAAATCCGGCCCGCAATTCGGCTCGCAACGGGCCCCTAGCAGCACCGCAGCCAAGGTTAATTTGAGCATGATCTTTTCCGAAAACCGGTACCCACCCCGGATCAAGTCCGGCGCAGGCTTTTTCGGGATCATGCTGTAGGAGCAAAGTCATGCCGTGGAACAATCAGACCGGCGGTCCGTGGGGGTCCGGACCGCGCGGACCGTGGAGTTCAGGGCCGCAGTCGCAGGGACCCAGGCCGCCCGATCTCGAAGAATTCCTGCGCCGCGGCCAGGACCGGTTGCGCGGGCTGATGCCCGGCAATCTCGGCGGCCGCGGTTTCGCCTTGATCGCTCTGGCAGCGGTCGTGCTGTGGGGCCTTTCCGGATTCTTCCGTGTCGAGCCCGATGAACTCGGCGTGGTGCTCCGCTTCGGCGAGTTCGTTCGCGAAGTGCCGCCCGGGCTGAATTATCACCTGCCCTATCCGATCGAGACTGTGCTCACGCCGCAAGCGCTGCGGGTCAACAAGATCGACATCGGTTTCGATCTGCGCCGCGGCAGCACGATGCGCGACGTGCCGGAAGAAGCCTTGATGCTCACCGGCGACGAGAACATCGTCGACGTCGATTTCTCGGTGCTATGGAAAGTCAAGCCGAACCGCGTCGGCGATTTCCTCTTCAACGTGCAACAGCCCGAAGGCACGGTGAAGGCGGTCGCCGAAAGCGCCATGCGCGAGGTGATCGGGCATTCCAACATTCAGGCCATCCTCACCGGCGCGCGGCAGACCATCGAGACCGCGGTCCAGGAAAGCATGCAGAAGACGCTCGACGATTATGGCGCCGGCGTGCTGATCCAGCAGGTGCAGCTGCAGAAGGTCGATCCGCCGACACAAGTGCTCGATGCCTTCCGCGACGTGCAGGCGGCGCGTTCCGATCTCGAGCGCGCGCAGAACGAAGCGCAGACCTATGCCAATCGCGTCGTGCCGGAAGCCCGCGGCCGCGCCGCCAAGATCATCCAAGACGCCGAAGCCTATCGTGAACAGACCGTCGCCGAAGCCAAGGGCCAGGCCTCGCGCTTCAGCCAAGTCTACGAGCAGTACAAGAAGGCGCCGGACGTGACGCGGCAGCGGATCTATCTCGAAACCATGGAGCGGGTGCTCGGCGGCACCGACAAGACCATCATCGATACCGGCGGCTCGAGCCCGGGTGTCGTGCCCTACCTGCCGCTGCAAAGCTTGCCGCGCGAGCGTTCGGGTCAACAGCAGCAACCCACGGGAGGCAGCCAATGAGACCGAGTCTCGCCGGCGGCGCGCTTGCGGTCATTCTGCTGATCGCGCTGGTCGTCGCCTACAGCACTTTTTTCACCGTCTATCAGACCAGGCAGGCTTTGGTGGTGCGGCTCGGCAAACCGGTGCGCGTCATCACCGAGCCGGGATTGAACGCCAAGATCCCGTTCATCGACGCCGTCATCTATATCGATAAGCGCATTCTCGCCATCGAATCGCCGGCGCAAGAGGTGATCGCCTCGAGCCAGGACAGGTCGGATGCCGGTGTCCCACGCGCCGCACAGGCCGGCGAGCGGCTGGTAGTCGACGCCTTTGCGCGCTATCGCATCACCGATCCGCTGAAATTCTATCAGACCGTCGGTCCGGAAGGCGCCAGCTCGCAGCTTTCGATTCTTTTGAACTCGGCCTTGCGCCGCGTGCTCGGCGCGGCGACGCTCGCCGACGCGGTGCGCAATCGCCGCGAGGCGCTGATGATGCAGATGCGCGAACAGCTCAATCGCGATGCGCAGCCGTTCGGCATCGAGGTCGTCGACGTCCGCATTCGCCGCGTCGATCTTCCGGAACAGAACAGCCAGGCGGTCTATCAGCGCATGCAGACCGAACGGCAGCGCGAAGCCGCCGAATTCCGCGCCCAGGGCAGCCAGAAGAGCCAGGAAATCCGCGCCAGGGCGGACCGCGACGTCACGGTGCTGCTCGCCGAGGCCACTTCGCAGTCGGAAAATATCCGCGGCCAAGGCGACGCCGAGCGCAACCGCATCTTCGCCGACGCCTATGGCAAGGACGTCGACTTCTTCAGCTTCTATCGCACCATGCAGGCCTATGAGCGCAGCATGCAGCACAGCGACACGCATCTGGTGCTGCGCCCGGATACCGACTTCTTCCGCTTCTTCGGCGATCCAACCGGCAAGGCGCCGCCGAACAATACCGCGGCCGCAGCGCAGGCGGGCGCGGCAGCGTCATCAGCCGCCAATCCGCCGCGCGCGCAGCGCTGACTAAATAACGCAAGCCGCCGGACGCGAACCGCCGATGTCCGACTTTATCGTGGCGCTGGGTCTGTTCTTTGCGCTCGAAGGAATCGTGCTCGCCGCCTTTCCCGACGGCGCCAAACACATGATGAAGACCGTGCTCGCCGCGCCGAACGGTCAGTTGCGCATTGCCGGTATCGTTTCGGCCGTCATCGGCGTGCTCATCGTCTGGCTGGTGCGCGGCTAACGGCCTGATGAGCGAGCATCAGGTATTGAATTGCGCTAATGCAGGGGCTGCTGGCGACCGCCGACCGGGTGATCGAATGAAGCGGCGCGCGCAGATCGGTTTTCAGTTGAGGGAATAGGGAACCCGGGCGCGACCGGTGATCGCGCGCCAGGTTGATCGAAAACGCGTCGCTATTTGCGAACGCGAACTACCAGCGATGCCAGTACCGCCAATGACGGCGGTGCCACCAATACGGGCCGCCGCCCCAATAGCCGCCGTAATAGGCCGGGTACGGCGCATAAGCATAATAGGCCGGCGCCGCATAGTAGCCGTAGTAGCCGGGGTCATAGGCGTAGTAACCGCCATAACCGCCGCCATAATAATAAGGCGATGCCAGCGCGCCGCCGATCAGCGCGCCTGCGGCCAGCCCAACGCCCAAGCCGCCCCATCCCCACCCGCCGCCATGCCATCCGCCATGCCATCCTCCGCGCCAGCCCCAAGCGGCGTCGGCTGAAGTCGACAGTGGAACGGTCGCCGCCACGAGCGTAGCGGCCAAAACCGTGGTGCGAAGTTTTCCGGGAACTGTCATTTTTCCTCTCCTGGAACCGAGCCTGCTTTATGTCCTTCTCGTCGCCTCTAAGACGAACCGGCAGTGCGAAGCTTGGTTCCAGGGAATGGTCCCAGGTAAACGATTGACGCCGAATGCAGTTCGGCAGAGAGCGCGCCGTGCCTGAAGCGCAAAAGCAGCTTTGCCCTATATTCGTCATGCAACTTGGCCGGCACAAGATTTCGACCTCGTCCGTACGACGCTATCGAATACGTGCATGAGACAATGAGGATGCGTCCCCTGCGCAGGTTTCATTTTGTTATTGCGATTTTAGCTGGGATTTTATCTTGGCTCGGCGTCGCGGCCGCATTCGCGGAAAGCACGGTGCTGACGCACGACACCCGATTTTGCCCGAGCTGGGCCGAAGCGCATGAGCGCACGCTCGCCAGTCTCAACAATGGGCGCCCGCCTTATCCGGTGAAGTGGAAAGGCTGCATTATGCTCAAGCGCGGTACGCGCGTGGACATCGTCGATCGGCAGGAGGAATCGACGGAAATTGTTATCCGCGGCAAGCATTGGTTCACGGACGAGTAGCCGACATAAGTCCGCCACGCCGACCGTCATTCCGAGGCGCGCCCAGGGCGGGCATTGTTACCTTGGCGCCACGGTGCAGGTAGTCGCTATTCCGCCCCAATCCAAACCCTAATTGATCTTTCGGCATTGACCCTTCGGCCCGGTGCGGTCTTGCGTCTCAGCCGCGACAGGGGCACTTTGCCGAATCGTTGCTTCCAATGCCTCGCCTGACCAGGAGCCCCGGCCTCCATGCCGTTTGATCCATTGAAGTTGCATCGCTTTTCCGCCCGCTTGTTCGACCGCACTCTGCCGATCCGCTTTATGCCCGCCGCGGCGCTGGCAGCGGCGCTGGCCTTGACCGCGGCGCAGCCGGCGGCCGCGCGCGGGCCAGAGAACATCGCCGACGTCGCCGAGCAAGTGATCGATGCGGTGGTCAACATTTCCACCTCGCAAAAAATCGACCCGCGCGTCACCGAACTTCCCGACCTGCCGCCCGGCTCGCCGATGGAAGAGTTCTTCGATCAGTTCTTCAAGAACCGGCGCGGAGGCGGCGGCAACGAGCAGACGCCGCGGCGCATCAACTCGCTCGGCTCCGGATTCATCATCGATGCGTCGGGCCTGGTCGTGACCAACAATCACGTCATCGCCGATGCCGACGAGATCAATGTCATTCTCAATGACGGCACCAAGCTGAAGGCGACGCTGGTCGGCAAGGACAACAAGAGCGATCTCGCGCTGTTGCGCGTGCATGCCGACAAGCCGATCAAGGCGGTGAAATTCGGCGACTCCGGCAAGCTGCGGCTCGGCGAATGGGTGATCGCTATCGGCAATCCGTTCAGCCTCGGCGGCTCGGTCACGGCCGGCATCGTCTCGGCGCGCAACCGCGACATCAATTCCGGTCCCTACGACAATTACATCCAGACCGACGCCGCGATTAATCGCGGCAATTCCGGCGGGCCTTTGTTCAACCTCAACGGCGAGGTGGTCGGCATCAACACCGCGATCATTTCGCCCTCAGGCGGCTCGATCGGCATCGGCTTCGCCGTGCCGTCCAACAGCGCGGTCGCGGTGATCGATCAGCTGCGCCAATTCGGCGAAACCCGCCGCGGCTGGCTCGGCGTGCGCATCCAGCAGGTCACCGACGACATCGCCGAGAGCCTGAACATCACGCCACCGCGCGGCGCGCTGGTTGCCGGCGTGGACGACAAGGGCCCGGCCAAACCCGCCGGCATCGAGCCGGGGGATGTCGTGGTGTCGTTCGACGGCCACGACATCAAGGAAATGCACGACCTGCCACGCGTCGTCGCCGACACGCCGGTCGGCAAGGTCGTCGATGTGGTCGTCATCCGCAAGGGCAAGCAGGAGACGCACAAAGTCACGGTTGGCCGGCTGCAGGACACCGAGAAGGTCACCGAAGCCAGCGCCAAGCAGGAAGCGCCGCCGGGCAAATCGGTGGTGCAGAAAACGCTCGGCCTCGAACTCTCGGAGCTGTCCGACGACCAGCGCCGCAAGTTCAAGATCAAGAGCGCGGTGAACGGCGTGCTGGTCACTGGCGTCGATCCCAGCGTGGCGATGGCCGATCCGGACAAGCGGCTGGCGCCCGGCGACGTGATCGTCGAGGTGCAATACCAGGCCGTCGCCAGCCCCGCCGACATGCAAAAGCGCGTCGATCAGCTCAAAGGGCAAGGCAAGAAGATCGCGGTGCTTTTGGTGTCCAACGGCAGCGGAGACACCCGCTTCGTCGCGCTGAATCTGCAATAGCGCGGACGCTCTCCTTCAAGACTTCGTGTGTCGCCCGCCCGCGACGCGTTGCGAGTTCATTTCGGGCGTTGCGTATCACCGAGTGGATTCTGAGTGCTCGACAACGTGCAATTTGCGTACCGTCAATTCGTCCACCTCCAATTTGCCAAACCGCGCCCGCTTGACCACGACACGATCGATAGCCACGCGGCCAATGGCGAGCGCTGCTATTGCGATCGCGCCAAAGGCCGCGGCGCCCAAGGCAAACGCCAAAGCGCTGGCGATAGGAGCAGGACGGGATTCAACGATCACTTCACGCCTCATGATTATCCTCCGACCGATAGCCGAGTATAGCCGAGCGGCCGCCCGGTACGGCAATTTATGAACCGGCCGGCTTTTTGAGTGGCGAGCGCCGGCAGCCGCAACGCACCGGCGGCCTCATGTCCCGTAAGCCGTGGTCTTGCGAAAGCGAAAGACCGCAAAAGCAAAGAACACGCCGCCGATTGCCGCGACGATCACGAACTCGAGCCAAACAACTCCGATCCCCGCGCCGCGGTAAAGGATCGACTGTGCAAACGAGACAAAATGCGTCGACGGCGAAACTTGCATCACCGTAGCAAGCCACGGCGGCATGCTTTCAAGCGGCGTGTTGCTACCGGAAAGCAAGTTCATCGGCATGAAGACCAGCATGTACAACAAACCGAGCTGCGGCATCGAACGGGCGATGGTCGCCAGGAATATGCCGATCGCGCAAGCAAAGAACAGGTAGATCGCGACGCCGACCAAAAACAGCGGAATCGAGCCGACGATCGGGATCCCAAGCAATCCACGAATGACGCCGTAGAGGGAGAGACCGACTGCTATCGTGATGACCAATCCGTTGGCCCAGACTTTCGACATAGCGATCTGGAACGGCGTCACCGGCATGACCAAAAGGTGATCCATGGTGCCGTGCTCGCGCTCGCGCACAATGGCCGCTCCAGCGAGGATGATCGCCAGCATGGTGACATTGTTGATGATTCCCATCACCGTGGTGAACCATGCGGTCGTGATATTCGGATTGTATGCGATGCGCACATCGAGATTAATCGCCGGCAATGGCGTTCCCTCCCGATGCGAGAGGAAATCTCGGATCTCGTTCATGATAATCTGCTGCGCATAACTCGAACCGAGACCAGCCTGTACCATGGCCGTTGCATCGACGTTGAGTTGCAGCGCCGGATTGCGGCGGCCTAAGACATCGCGTTCGAAATTCGGCGGAATATCGATGACGAAGGTGAAGCGGCGCTCGTTCATTAGTGGCATGATGTCTTTTTCGGCAATCGGCTGCGGCGGCTGGAAATAGGGCGGCAAGAACGCATGGGCGATCCGCCGCGATAATAGCGAATGATCCTCGTCGACAATGGCGATCGAAGCATTGTGCACTTCTTGCGAATAGCTTTGCCCTTGACTGATGATGGCGATTGTAAATGCGTAAACCACTAGGCCCAGCAGGGTAAAATCGCGCATGAAACTGCGTAGTTCTTTGGTGCCGAGCCAAAAGATGTTGCCAATTGTCCTCATCGGCTCCGGCTCCTAGCGTTCCTGCTTTCGTAAAAGCAAAAGGCTTATGCCGGTGAGGACCGGAATAAAAATCGAAAGCGCCGCCATGGTCATGGCAAGATCGGCAAAACCCAAACCTTTGGTGAAAACGCCGACGCTGATTGGCACAAAATAAGTCATGGGAAATGCGCGGCCCATGATTTGCGCCACGCCAGAAAGCGAAGAGACCGGCGTCATCATCCCTGCGAACTGCGTCGCCGGAAGCACGGTCAATATGGCAGTGCCGAACAGCGCGGCAATTTGTGTCCGCGCGAACGCCGATATGACCATGCCGTACGCCGTCGTCGCCGGCACATAGATCAGCGCTCCGGTGAGTAAGGCAAAAAAGCTTCCCTTGAGAGGAACTTGAAAAACCAGCAAAGCCATTGTCAGCATCAGGAAAAAATTGGCCATGGCGACGCCGATATAAGGAATCTGCTTGCCGATCAAAAATTCGATCCGGCGAACCGGCGTGACGTAAAGATTGATGATCGAACCGAGCTCTTTCTCCCGCACAATAGCCAGCGCCATCAGAATGGCCGGAAACAGCGCGAGCATTAGCGAAATATTCGACGGCACCATCGCGTAGATGCTCTTGAAATCCTGGTTATACTTGAATCTGACTTGGATCCTGGCCGGCGGTTGCGGCTGCGGCACGCTTGTCTTGACCGCCGGATCGCTCAGATATAGCTGATGCATCGCCTGCAGATAGCCTTCGATCGTTCCGGCACGGAATGGCATGGCGCCGTCTATCCAGGCAGCGACCCAAGTGGGCCTGCCGCGTTCGACGTCGCGCCCGAAGCCCGGC
>Ga0335081_10006531_pt1 | contig 18583 bp, 15 predicted proteins | sample Lox_Sample_35_FD_206713 | JGI IMG/M metagenome (GOLD analysis project Ga0335081, IMG submission 206713) | Soil microbial communities from Loxahatchee National Wildlife Refuge, Florida, United States - Lox_Sample_3.5 | ecosystem: Environmental > Terrestrial > Soil > Wetlands | place: USA...
CGTTCAAGCAGGGCTGATCCCGTAAAACCCCGCGCAGCAGGCGGCCGGCGTGCCGGCCGGCCGCCGCTGCGGCCAGGAAGTACGCGAGGTCCTGGTCCAGGCCGCGGCCCATCGTGGACAACCGCGCCGGGCACGCCCGCAGCGCCGTCTCCAGGCCGTCAACCGGCGCGGTGACGATCTGGTGCCGCCCGCTCAGCCGGGCGGCCTCCGCCGCCACCGCGCGGCCGAACTCCCCGCCCAGCGCCGGCACCACCACGTCGGCCCGGGCCAGCGCGACCCGGCCATAGGCGGTCAGGCTGTGGTGGGAGACGCCGCGGTGCCGCGCGCGCGGGTCCGCGTCGCTCACCCGCAGCGACGCCACCGGCCGCCCGCCCAGCGCCGCGACCGCGTTGACCGCCTCACCCGCGGCCACCCCGGAGAACCCCCAGCGGGTCCCGGTGCCCAGGTTGCCCGGCCCCTGCGCGACCACCGCCATGTCGGCGCCCAGCACGTGCCGGGCGGCGAGCAGCCCGGTGTGCACGGTCACCGTCTCCAGGTCCCCGCCGAACGACTGCCCGGTGGTCACGGTCGCCGCCAGCCATCCCGCTTCCCTGAGCGTGGCGCAGGTGCGCGAAAACCAGGCAGGCAGGGCTCCGCCGTCCTGCATGACGTACACCACGCGGGGCAGGCTCGCCGGGTCCGGGCGGTCAGGCCCGGACCGTTCGGCCGTGGAAAAGACCCCGGCCAGCACGGCCGGGAGCGCCGAATGCAGGTCGGCCACCACGACGGGCATCCCGCCGATGTCGTCGGCATCGCGCAGCACGTCGTGGTGCGGAGATCCCTGCTCGTCCGCGCCGAGCACGGTGGCCTGCAGCGGCGAGTAGCGGGCCTTGACCAGGTGGCCGGCCAGCACCGGGTCGGGCGGCAGCCGGTCCGGGACCGCGATCACCAGGGCGTATCCCCCGGTACCCAGGCCCAGGTCGAGCGCGGTGGTGTTGACCAGGACCCGGTCGCCGGGCTTGGGGCAGCCGGTCAGCGCCGGGTAGGCCAGCGCCCGCAACGGCGCGCTTCCCCCGGGCGCGCCGTCTACCGACACCTCAAGCTCGACCGCGCCCGGCCACTCCCGGCGCGTCCCGCTCACCGTGCCGTTCCGCCATGTGATCATCCCCGCACTCTACTAACGGGTCTGGGGATGGTTCCCTCCCAAAGGGGTCTGGGGGGATGGGTCCCCCCAGACGCGGGGGTTCCGGGGGGTCGGCCCCCCGGACTAACACCGACACCGCGAGTCGCTACGTACGCCGCGCCTTCTGCGAGACAATAATCTGGGAGCCACGGGAGGCTGACCTATGTCTAAGCGCAAGACTGAGCGTCTGCTTGGCCTTGTCGTCTGCCTGCTCTCCACCAGGCGCTACCTGACCGCCGAGCAGATCCGCCAGGCCGTGCCCGGCTACCCGGAGCAGGACGACCTGTTCAAGCGGATGTTCGAGCGGGACAAGGAGGACCTGCGCGACCTCGGCGTGCCGCTGGAGACCGGCGTCAACCACCCGTTCGACGAGGATCCCGGCTACCGGATCAGGCAGCAGGCCTACGAGCTGCCCGAGTTGCGGCTCGAGGCGGACGAGGCCGCCGTGCTCGGCCTGGCCGCGCGGGTCTGGCGGCGCGCCGAACTGGCCGGCGCCGCGGCCGGGGCGCTGCTGAAGCTGCGGGCGGCCGGCATCGACGCGGATCTGGACGGCGGGGACGAGCACTCCCCGGTGCCGCAGGGCATCGAGCCGCGCCTGGGCACGCCCGAGCCGGCCTTCGGGCCGCTGTGGGAGGCGGTCAGGGACCGCAGGCCGGTGACGTTCAGCTACCGCGCGGCGGGACGGAGTGACCCGCAGCGTCGCGAACTCGAGCCCTGGGGTGTGGTGAACCGGCACGGCCGCTGGTACGTGGCCGGCTGGGACCGGGGGCGCAATGCCACCCGGGTGTTCCGGCTCGGCCGGATCGCGGGACCGGTGAGGTTCTGCGGGCCGGCGGGCCGGGTGACCGTGCCGGACGGCGTCGACGTGCGCGAGCTGGTCAGGGACTGGGACTCCGCGCCCGCCCAGGAACATACCGCCCTGCTCCGGGTGCGGGCCGGGGCCGGGGTCGGGCTGCGCAGGCACGCAGTCTCCGTCCGGCCCGACGAGACGGCCGAAGGCTGGGACCTGGTGGCCACACGGTTCGGCGACCCGGGCTGGTTCGCCGACTACGCCGCCTGGTTCGGCCCGGACGTGATCGTGCTCGACCCGCCTGACCTGCGCGAAGCCGTCATCCGCCGGCTCAAGGGAGCCCTGACATGAGCGCGCTGGTGACGTCGACGGAGCGGCTGCAGCGGCTGCTCGCGCTGGTGCCGTACGTGATGAGCAGGCAGTCGGTGGGGCTGGCCGAGACGGCGGCGGCGTTCGGGGTCACCGAACGCGAGCTTGTCGACGACCTGAACCTGCTGTGGTGCGTCGAGCTGCGCGCCCCCGATCCCTACTGCCCCATCGACCTGTCCTACGAGGGCGGCGAGATCGTCGTCAGCCAGGCCGAATCCATGGGCCGGCCGCTGCGGCTGGCCGTCGACGAGGCCAGCGCGATGCTCGTCGCGCTGCGGATGCTGGCCGAGGTCCCCGGGCTCGAGGACCGGTCGGCGCTGTCCCGGCTGATCGCGAAGCTCGAGGCCGCCGCGGGCGAGGCCGCGTCGGTGAGCGCCCAGGTCGCCGTGCAGGTCGACATCCCCGACGACGACGCCGAGGGGTACGCCGGGCAGATCCGTGCCGCGCTGTCGGCCAAGCGGCGGGTGCACCTGCGCTACTACGTCCCCGGCCGGGACGAGGCGACCGAGCGGGACGTCGACCCGATGCGGCTGCTTGTCGTCGAGGGGCGGCCCTACCTGGAGGGCTGGTGCCTGCGCGCCGAGGGGGTGCGGCGGTTCCGGCTGGACCGGGTGCTCGGCCTCGACGTGCTCGACGTGCCGGCCGCGCCGCCGGCCGGGGCCCAGCCGGTCGATGTCGACCAGGGCCTGTTCCGGCCGTCGCCGGATGACGTGCCGGTGGTGCTCGAGTTGTCCGCGGCCGGGCGCTGGGTGGCGGAGTATTACCCGTGCGAGTCGGTGACGGACCTGGAGGACGGCCGTCTGCGGGTGGTGCTGCGCACCCCGGACACCGGCTGGGTGCGGCGGCTGGCCCTGCGGCTCGGCGAGGACGGCCGGGTCGTCTCACCCGCCTCGCTGGTGGCCGAGGTGCGCGAGGCGGCCGGCGCGGCGCTCGCGAACTATATCGCGTTATCGCCGCTTAGCCGTCACGATTGCCTGCGCAAACCGTGTCCGCTAGGGGTGCCGTGTAGACTCTGGCCGAGAAGAACGTCTCCGGCCCTAAAGAGGACAGACATGGTTGGTGACCTGTTTGACAGCCCGTGGAAGATCCTGATCATCGCCGTGGTGATCATCGTGCTGTTCGGGTCCAAGAAGCTGCCCCATGCGGCGCGTTCACTCGGCCAGTCGATGCGCATCCTGAAGAAGGAAGTGTCAGGCCTGCACGAAGACGAGCCGGAACCGGCCGCCCAGGGACCCACCTCCGCGTTCCCGTTCCAGCAGCCCGAGCTCACCGCGACCCCCGCGCTCGCCCCGGCGGACCAGCAGGCGCAGATCGACGCGCTGCAGCAGCAGATCCGCGACCTGCAGCGTGCCTCCGCCATGGACACCCCCCCGGCCAGCGCCGCCGCGACCCCCGAGCCGCAGCGTACCCAGCCCAGCTAGGCCGCCTTACGACGGGAAGCAGTCGTGGCGAAACTCCCCGGCGCCATTCAGGGTGCCCGCATCGTCGGCGAGCGGTACGTCCATGCGCAGCGGCGGCAGAACCCCGAGGGCCGGATGCCGCTGTTCGACCACCTGCGCGAGCTGCGCAACCGGGTGGTCAAGATGGCGCTGGCGCTGATCGCGGGGATGACCGTCGGGTTCATCTTCTTCACCCCGGTCTGGCACGTCATCGAGCGGCCGCTGTGCAACGCGGTGATCCGCGGGGAGACCGGCTGTAACACGCTGGGCGTGAACCAGCTGGTGCTGAACGGGCCGCTGGACGCGTTCTACCTGCGGGTGAAGGTCGCGCTGATCGTCGGGGTGATCCTGTCCTCGCCAGTGTGGCTGTACCAGATCTGGGCGTTCATCGCGCCGGGGCTGTACGCGCGGGAGAAGCGGTGGGGGCGTATCTTCATCGCCACCGCGGTGCCGTTGTTCCTGATCGGGAACCTGCTGGCGTACCTGTCCCTCGGCCGGTCGATGCATTTCCTGCTGGGGCTGACGCCGCAGCATGTGTCGAACCTGATCCAGGTCGACTTGTACATGAGCTTCGTGATGACGATGATGCTGGCGTTCGGGATCGCGTTCGAGCTGCCGCTTTTGATCGTGATGCTGAACCTGGCCGGGATCTTGACCCATCAGATGTTCCGGAAGTGGCGGCGGGTGATGATCTTCGCGGTGTTCCTGATCGCGGGGATGGCGAACCCGAGCCCGGATCCGGTCACGATGCTGATCTTGGGCGGGGCGTGCGCGCTGCTGGTGGAGGTGGCCGAGTTCATCGTGTGGTCTCATGACCGGCGCCGGGCCCGGCTGCACCCGGACCCGTACGCGGGCCTGGCCGACGACGAACTCTCCCCGCTCGACCTGGTTGAGTTACTATCCGCCTCGTGAGCTCCCTGGACATCCTGGTCAGCCGCCTGCCCGACGGCATCGTCAATACCGACGCGGAGATCCTGCGCGAGCGGGCCATCGACTCCTGGGCGCTGGGGCTGCTGCGGCGGGTCCGGGGCGACGAGCTTCCGGCGCCGGCCGCGGTGATCTTCCCGGCCAGCACCGGGGAGGTGGCCACGGTCCTGGCCTGGGCGTCGCAGACGGGCACGGCCGTGATCCCCCGCGGGGGCGGCTCCGGGGTGTGCGGCGGGGCGCAGGCCGACGCGGGTTCGGTCGTCCTCGACCTGTCCCGGATGGACCGGGTCGGCCCGGTGGACCTGGTGTCCCAGACGGTGGACGTTCAGGCCGGGGTGCGCGGCGACCAGCTGGAGGAGGCCCTGGCCGGGCCCGGGCTGACCGTCGGGCACTACCCGCAGTCGATCGCCATCTCCACGGTGGGCGGCTGGGTCGCCGCCTCGTCGGCCGGGCAGGCGTCCACCGGATTCGGCGCGATCGAGGACGTGCTGCTGGGGCTGACCGCGGTCCTGCCGGGGGGCGAGATCCTGCACTGCCGGCCGGTGCCGCGCTCGGCCGCCGGGCCGGACCTGCGGCGGCTGCTGGTCGGGTCGGAGGGGACGCTCGCGGTGGTCACCGAGGCGACGCTGGCCTGCCGGGCCCGCCCGCCCGGCTGGCAGTGGCTGGCTTTCGGCTTCCCCGGCTTCGAGACCCTGGCCGGCACGCTCCGGGAAGCCCGGCGCGCGGAGACCGGAGCCGTCGTCATCCGGGGCTACGACGAGACCGACGCCCAGCTCAGCTTCGGCACGCTCGGCCATCCCGGCGGCTGCGTGGGGCTGCTCGGCTTCCCGGCCGGCCCGCCGGGCCTGGAGGCCAGGATGCGGGCGGCCGCCGAGGTGATGCGGAAAGGGGCGGCGGCCGAACTCGGTGCCCGGTACGGGGAGCACTGGTGGCAGCACCGCAACGACGCCGTGCAGACCTACGCCCAGATCATGGGGCCCGAGCGCGCGTTCGGTTCCGGGGTGATCGTGGACACCATGGAGATCGCCGGGCTGTGGTCCGCGGTGCCGCGGCTGTACCAGGACGTCCGGGCCGCCCTGGCCGCGCACGCGCAGGCGGTGGGCTGCCATCTGTCCCACCTGTACCCGTCCGGCTCGTCGCTGTACTTCACGTTCCTGGTCAGCGGCGCCGACGACCACGACGCCGAAAACCGGTACCGCCAGGCGTGGGCGCAAGCCGCCCGCAGCTGTGCCGCCGCGGGCGGCACCATCACCCACCACCACGGCGTCGGGCGACTGAAGGCGGGTTTCCTCGCCGGGGAACTCGGCGCGACCGGAGCCGGCGTCCTGGCCAGGATCAAGGCGGCCCTGGACCCGGCCGGCATCTTGAACCCGGCCGGGCTGCTGAACCAGGCCAGCCCCCTGAACCAAGGGAGCCTGCGCCCATGAGCAGCCCGTTCGGCCCGCTGGTGATCATCGCCAATCCGCGCTCCGGGCGCGGGCGGATAGACGCGGCGCTGCCTCAGGCCGAGCGCATCCTGGCCGACGCCGGGCTCGCCTACCGCGTCGTACGGACCGAGCATCCCGGCCACGCCGCCCAGGCCGCGCGGGACGCCCTGCGGGCCGGTGAGCGCTACCTGGTCGCGGCCGGCGGCGACGGGACCGTCCACGAGGTGGTCAACGGGATGATCGAGGACGGGCGGCCGCTGGCCGCGGACGCCGTGCTGGGGGTGATGGCGGCGGGCTCCGGGTGCGACTTCGTGCGGTCGTTCGGGCTGCCTGGTGACCCCCTGCAGGCCGCCCGTCACCTGGCCGGCGACCGGGTCCGCGCCATCGACGTCGGCAGCGTCACCTGTTCCGACGGCAGCACCAGGTACTTCGTCAACATCGCCGAAGCCGGCCTGGGCGGCGCGGTGGTGGCCCGGGCGGCCCGGCTCAGCCCGCTCCTGCGGGGCGCCAGGTACGCCTGCGGGTTCTGGCTGACGCTGCCGGGCTTCCGCCCGGCGACGGTCCGGCTGGACGCCGACGGCCAGGCGCTGCAGTGGCGGGCGTTCAACGTGGTCGTGGCGAACTGCCGGTTCTACGGCGGCGGCATGCACATCTCGCCGAAGTCCCAGCCCGACGACTGCGCCCTGGACGTGCTGGTGATGACCGGCCCGAAGTCCGACGCCTTCACCACGATCCCCAAGGTGTACAAGGGCACCCACCTGCCGCATCGCAACATCGCCGAACTGCCCGCCCGCACGCTGCGGATCGACGCCGACCCGCCCTTCCCGGTCGAGGCGGACGGGGAGACGCTGGGCACGACGCCCGCTTTGTTCGGCCTGATTCCCGGCGCGATCCGCCTGAAGCTATGAGCGGCCGGCCACCCGCTACGGTCGGCGCGCCTCAGCGGGCACTGCCACCGAGGCGTCCCGGGTGGTCAGCCGGGTCCGGCGCACGAACACGTCGTCGTCGGTGAGGGCCATCTCGCGGCGGCGGGCCAGCCTCACCTCCACGGCCAGCACCGGCAGCCCGACCGCCACCGGGTCGCCGAGCGAGGGGTCCTGGCCGATCATGCGGACGGCCTCCGGCCAGTCGTCGCCGTAGCGCTGCACCAGCCGGGAGGCCACCCGCGGCGGCAGGCCCAGGCGGGCCACCTCGGCCCGGGCCAGCCCCAGCGCCGCGGCCGCGGACCCGTGCAGCCCGAGCGGGATGCCCGTGGTCCGGCACGGCCCGGCGTCCCCGAGACCAGCGGCGCTGCGCCAGGCGGCCACCTGGTCCACCAGGTCCTCGGCCATGGCCCGGTACGTGGTCAGCTTCCCGCCGGTGATGGTGAACAGGCCGGGGGGTTCGGTGAAGATCGCGTGCTTCCGCGACAGGTCGCTGGTCCGGGCGTCGCCGTCGTCCTGGCTCAGCAGCGGGCGCAGCCCGGCCCAGGAGGCCACCACGTCGCGCTCGGTCACCCCGGGGAAGAGCCGGGCCACCGCCGGCAGGATGTAGTCACGGTCGGCGTCGTCGACCGCCGGGCGGTCCAGGTCGCCCGAATACGGGGTATCGGTCGTCCCGGCGTAGGCCCGGTCCTCCCACGGGACGATGAAGATGTAGCGCCCGTCGCCCGCGGCCGAGGGAGCGATCAGGGCCGCCTTGGTCGCGACCGCTCCCGGGGCGAACACCAGGTGGACGCCCTTGCTCGGCAGCAGCCGGACGCCGCCCGGCCCGCCGGCCAGCCGCGTGACCCGGCCGGCCCACACGCCTGCCGCGTTGACCACGGCCCCGGCCCGGACCTCGAACCGCTGCCCGGTCATCTCGTCCACCACGGCCGCGCCGGTCACCCGGGCGCCGCCGAGGAGCCCGGTCACCCGGGCGTGGTTGGCCAGCACCGCGCCGAAGGCCCGCGCGGTCCGCGCCACCTCGATGGTCAGCCGGGCGTCGTCCACCTGGCACTCGAAGTACCGGACGCCGCGGGACGAGCGGCCGAGCCCGGGGATGGCCTCGCTGACCTGCCCGGCGCTCACCGACCGGTGGAAGCCGATGTTGCGGCCCGCCGCCAGCAGTTCGTACGCTGTCAGCCCGAGCCGGTACCTGGCCCGGGCGCGGGGATCGCCGGCCAGCATGTACATGGGGATCGGCCGGACCAGGTGCGGAGCCAGCCGGTGCAGGATCCGGCGCTCCCGCAGGGACTCGCGGACCAGGCCGATATCCCGCTGCTCCAGGTAGCGCAGGCCGCCGTGGACCAGCCGGGAGGAGCGCCCCGAGGTGCCCGCCGCGAAGTCGTCCTGCTCCACCAGGGCCACCGACAGGCCGCGCGTCGCGGCGTCCAGGGCGATGCCCGCGCCGGTGATCCCGCCCCCGATCACCAGCACGTCGAACCGGTCCTCGGCCATCCGGGCCAGGCTGGCGGTGCGCGTCTGAGCCGAGAACGAGAGCACCAGCCGATGGTAACGCCCAGCTCGGCCGCCTCCCACTCCGCGGCCCGGCGGGTCATCACCGCACTATGGTAGGGCCGGGCGTGAAGGAGCGGCCGTTCCAGTGCCAGGTGGTGGTGGCGCGCCCGGACGGGCAGCAGTCCGCGTCGGCGGACGTGTACCAGTACTCGGTGGTGACGACGTTCTCCGCGCCGATGCTCTTGACCGCGATGTAGGGAATGTGCGACGCGGAGCGCGGCCGGTACCGCGGGGTCAGCGTGCCCAGCACGTGCAGCTTGCCCCCGGCGCCGCTGAACACCATGAGCCCCTCGGCGAGCTCTCCCGCCGCGGTCCCGCCCTGGTTGTCGCACCAGACCTGGAGGACGGCCACCTGCTGCCCGCGGCCGAGGCCGCCGTAGGCCGGCCCGGACGTGATCACCTGCAGCGGCCCGTAGCCGCTGTGGCCGATCCTGGCCTGGCCGTGGTGCAGCCGGATCACGCCCTTGACCCGGCACAGCCGGCCGGGGATGGTCACGTTCCCCCAGTTCACGTGGTGCAGGTTCAGCGTGTGCCGGGGCGGGCAGCTGGCCGGCCGGGCGAGCGCGGTGCCCGTGGTCACCACCGCCAGCACCGCGGTGATCACGATGGCCAGGCTGGCCTGTCTGATGCGCGTCATGGTTCCCCCCAGGAAGAGTCGCGTGTGCCTTTTAGGACGCGCGACGCCGGGGTCGTGACGATAACAAAGCAGCCGCGATCCGGTTACGGAGAAGCGGGTACCCGGCCCGTTCGGCCCATGAAACCCAAGCTCCACGGGAGTCGCGTCCATCATGTCACTTCTCCCGCTGAACATGCGCCCCACAATCAGGGCTTGAAACATCACGCCATCTCGGTGTATCTGGAACCAGGTTCTTGTCTCTGGTACTGGCAGGCGACGCGGAGTACCTGGAAGTGGGGGGAGCAATGCCCGTATCGAGCCGATGCGGCCGGGCGGACGGACACCGGTCCGCCCCGGAATCGTGACCGACGATTTCCACGTCTGGGCGCCGCAGGGCCTGAATGCCGCCCGACACCAGTGAGAAGTGACATCTTGCCGGGCGACATTGAACTCGCTGGGCCCCTAGTTGCGTAGGACCGGACATGAAACGCAATACGCCTCTGATCACCTTGCTGACCGGTGCCGCCCTCGGCGTCGTCTTGCTGATCGCCAGCATGCTGTCGACGCCGTCCAAGGCGCCGGCGGGCTACACCGCCACCGCCACGCCCACCGCGGCCGCTACCGCCCCGTCCACGCCGGCGCCGGCTTCCACCGTGCCGTCATCGGCACCGCCCACGCCCACCACCACGGCCTATGCCAGCGCGCCGGCCCAGGCCAACTACGCGGGCAAGGTACAGGGCGGCGGCGCGTCGGTCGCGATCTCGATCCACGGCAGCCAGGCGATCGCGTACGTCTGCAACGGCTCGGCCGTCGAGGCGTGGCTCAAGGGCACCGCGGCCGACGGGAAGGTGGTCATGACCGGCAAGAACCACGCCCGGCTCACCGTGGCCTACGGCTCCGGCCAGGTGACCGGCGACGTGGTCGCCCATGACACCCACTACAGCTTCGCGGTGAACACCGTGAACAAGCCGTCGGGCCTGTACGAGGCGACCGCGGTCGTGCGCGGCGCCACCATCAAGGCCGGCTGGATCGTGCTGCCCGACGGCACGCAGGTCGGCTCCCTGGAATCCGACGCCAATTCGGCGGCGCCGTCGGCGATCGCGGCGCCGGTGCTTGACGTGGCCACGGGCACCGCCACCTTCGACGGCGTCGTCCTGCACGCCATCTCGGTCAGCGGGCTCAGCGGCAGCGGATTCTGACCAGCGGTAACGAGCAAACGGAGACGATGATGACCGCACAACCCGGCATGTCCGCGTCGCTGCCACCGGACCGCGCCGCCTCGGGCGCGGCCAAGCTGGTGGTGCCCTGCCTGATCGGCGCGCTGGTCGCGCTGACCCTGGGCATCTACGGGCGGCTGCACAGCCCGACCGGCATAGCCATCAACATCGCGGGTTTCTCCAGTCCAGGTTCGGTGAAGTCGTGGCTGGCCACGGGCGCGACGGTGCTGGCGCTCGTCCAGGTCGCCTCGGCCCTGGTGATGTACGGGAAGGTGCCGCGCGTTTCCGCGCCGTCGTGGATCGGCGGGCTGCACCGGTGGTCCGGCCGGCTCGCGTTCCTGCTGGCCGTGCCGGTCGCGATTCACTGCCTCTACGCGCTGGGCTTCCAGCACTACAGCACCCGGGTGCTGATCCACTCGGTGTTCGGCTGCCTGTTCTTCGGCGCGTTCACGGTCAAGATGCTGATCCTGCCCAAGCGCGGGCTGCCCGGCTGGGTGCTGCCGGTGGTGGGCGCCCTGGTCTTCACCGCGCTGGTCGTGATCTGGTTCACCTCGGCCTACTGGTTCTTTTCCACCTTCGGCATCAAGCGCTGAGGAGTCCCGTCATGGCCGAGCCCAGCGTTCCCGCATCCAGCCGCCGCACCGTGCTGGCCTGTGCCGGTGCCGCGTGCGCCGCCGTGCTGGCCGGATGCGCCCGCTACGACTCCAACAACGGCGGGGTGGCGGGCAGCCAGCCCACCCAGGCCAGCTCCTCAGCCGCCGCCCCGGCCGGCTCGGGCGCGGCAGGCTCGGGCTCCGCGGCCGCCTCGAGCGGGCCCCCCGTGCTGGCCAAGACCGCCGACATCCCCGTGGGCGGCGGCAAGATCCTGGCCGGCAAGAAGATCGTGATCACCCAGCCGCAGGCCGGCTCGTTCCACGCGTTCACCGCGGTGTGCACCCATCAGGGCTGCATCGTCAGCACCGTGTCCGGCGGCACCATCAACTGCCCGTGCCACGGCAGCAAGTTCAGCATCGCCAACGGCTCGGTCGTCAACGGCCCGGCCGCGTCCCCGCTGGCCCCGGTCAGCATCCAGGTGGAGGGCACCTCGATCGTCCAGGCGTGACCCGCGGGTCAGTCGGTGCCGGACTCCATGGCGGCGCGATCCAGGAGCTCGTCGCCGGGGATCTCGCCGCGCGAGGCGATCGCCTCGGCCCCGCCCTCGGACATCGCGCCGATCAGCCCGGCCGAGGCCGCCTGCGCGGCCCCGATCAGGGCCGGGTGCCCGATGCCGACCATGCCGAGCCCGGCGTACTGCTCCAGCTTGGCGCGGGAGTCGGCGATGTCGAGGTTGCGCATGGTCAGCTGGCCGATCCGGTCGGCCGGGCCGAAGGCGGAGTCCTCGGTGCGCTCCATGGAGAGCTTGTCCGGGTGGTAGCTGAAGGCCGGCCCGGAGGTATCCAGGACGGAGTAGTCCTCACCGCGACGCAGCCGCAGGGTCACCTCGCCGGTGACCGCCGTCCCTACCCAGCGCTGCAGCGACTCGCGCAGCATCAGCGCCTGCGGGTCCAGCCAGCGGCCCTCGTACAGCAGCCGGCCCAGCCGCCGTCCCTCGTTGTGGTAGCTGGCCAGGGTGTCCTCGTTGTGGATGGCGTTGACCAGCCGCTCGTACGTCGCGTGCAGCAGCGCCATGCCCGGGGCCTCGTAGATGCCCCGGCTCTTGGCCTCGATGATCCGGTTCTCGATCTGGTCGGACATGCCCAGCCCGTGCCGGCCGCCGATGGCGTTGGCCTCCTGCACCAGGTCGACGGTGGAGGCGAATTCCTTGCCGTTGATGGTCACCGGCCGTCCCTGCTCGAAGCCGACCGTGACGTCCTCGGCGGCGATCTCGACGTAAGGGTCCCAGAACGGCACGCCCATGATCGGCTCGACGATCTCGATGCACGCGTCGAGGTGCTCCAGCGACTTGGCCTCGTGGGTCGCGCCCCAGATGTTCGCGTCGGTGGAGTAGGCCTTCTCGGTGCTGTCCCGGTAGGGCAGGTCCCGGGCGAGCAGCCACTCGGACATCTCCTTGCGGCCGCCGAGCTCGCTGACGAAGCAGGCGTCCAGCCACGGCTTGTAGATCCGCAGGGAGGGGTTGGCCAGCAGGCCGTAACGGTAGAACCGCTCGATGTCGTTGCCCTTGAAGGTGGAGCCGTCCCCCCAGATCTGCACGTGGTCCTCGAGCATCGCGCGCACCAGCAGGGTCCCCGCCACGGCCCGCCCGAGCGGAGTGGTGTTGAAGTAGGCGCGGCCCCCGGACCGGATGTGGAACGCCCCGCAGGCCAGGGCGGCCAGTCCCTCCTCCACCAGGGCCGCCCGGCAGTCGACCAGGCGGGCGACCTCGGCGCCGTACGCCGTGGCCCGCCCGGGCACCGAGGCGATGTCAGGCTCGTCGTACTGGCCGATGTCGGCGGTGTAGGTGCACGGCACGGCACCTTTCTCGCGCATCCACGCGACCGCCACCGAGGTATCGAGGCCACCGGAGAAGGCGATCCCGACGCGTTCGCCGACCGGCAGGGAAGTAAGCACCTTGGACACGAATGAAATTATATGCACATCAATGCATGATCATGCAAAGCCGCCGAGCATGTCCCGTCCGTGAACGCGCAAGTTCGGGCCGCGGCGCGACTTTGAGCACTGCTCGCCGGACAGCCCGAGTTGACTCTGCAATGATTCGCGGTGATACTCAGTGATTTCCTAGATCGCATGGGCGGCATGGCCGCATGCGTCACGGGAGGGCTTCCCGGGCAGTCACCGGCCCTTTGCCGTTCTCGTCCGCCGCCGGTGCGCGCCACACGAGAGGAAGCACATGACCTGGTTGGACCGCTTTCTGCAGCAATGGCGGATCCGGATAGCCCGGCGGCAGCTGCCGAAGGGCGCGCGCGTGCTCGATATCGGCACGCACGACGGTTCGCTGTTCCGCGAGGCGCAGGCCTCCGGGGTCGGCATCGACCCCGAGCTGGTCGAGACCGACCCGTTGCCCGGAGTGACGCTGGTCAAGGGCTGGTTCCCCGCTGACCTGCCAGCGCTGCCGGAGAAGTCATTCGACGCGGCCACCGCGCTGGCGGTCGTCGAGCACGTGCCCGAAGGCGAGCTCAAGGACTGGGCCGAGACGATTGCCCGGCTGCTGGTTGCGCACGGGAAACTGGTCATCACCGTGCCGGCGCCGACGGTGGACAAGATCCTCCACGTCCTCATCGGGCTTCACCTGATCGCGGGGATGGAGGCTCACCAGCATCACGGATTCCAGCCGAGCGACCTCGATGACATCTTCACCGGACCGCTGTGGCAGCGGACCAAGCACCGCACGTTCCAGCTGGGCCTCAACAACCTCTACGTCTTCGAGCGCACCTCGAATCCGCTCGCCTGAAGCCGGGCCGGCCCGCCGGCTCCCCCCGGTGCCATGCTGCTGCCATTGCCGGGCGGCGGGGGCGCACCGGGGCCAGGCTGACCGAAGCGGATGAGCGCAGCTACTCATGTGCGCATGCGTTTGCTACTCAACCGGGCGGTGAAACCCTCCCGGTGATGCAGATAACGCTGGTGAAGGCGGCCGGGCCGGGCGACTGGGATCGCGCCTACCTGGAGGTTGACGGGACTGTCCGGCGCGGGCCGGTTCATGTCGTCCATGATCTTCCGCATCTTGTCGTGGAGTCCCTGTTCGGCATCCCCGACGGGCTCTGGGGCGAACTGGCCGCCGGGTCTCACGCGGCGTCGGCCCGCGCGGTGACCGCCCGCGACCCCAAGCGCCGCAAGCAGGGGCGGATCGTCTCCGGGGCGGCCGCTGGTGCCCCGACCGGGGAGTGGCTCACCCCCGGGCACCGGCTGGCGAAGACCATCACGAACTGCGTGGTCAACCACTGGGGCGATGGCCCCGACACCCCGGCCGGGGTCCGGGCGCGGGCCGCGCGGGAGAACAGCCAGCCGCTGCGGGATCTGCTCGGCCGGGTCGATGACGAGACGATCGCCCTGGCCATCCGGGGCACGCGGGACCTGATGCAACGCTGGATGGCCGTGCCGCCCGGCGGGAAGCTCGAGTTGTCCTGGCCGCTGCCACGGGATTTCCTGATCCAGGGCTGACGGCGGGCGACTCCACATCAACAGGAGGTGTCACGTGGGTGCTCAGGTGCCGCTGGTGATGGCTCTGGACGACCCGGGCGCCGGGCCCGGGGTGGCCGGGGGCAAGGGCGCCTCGCTGGCCCGCCTCGCCCGCGCCGGGTTCCGTGTCCCGCCGGGGTTTCACGTGACGACCAGGGCGTACCTCGATTTCGCCGGCCGTGGCGGCCTGCGCGAGCCGGTGCTGGCGGCCATGTCCGCTGTCGACTCCGCCGACGCGGCCACGTTCGACGCGGCCTCCGCGCGCATCGGTGAGCTGTTCGCCGGCCAGTCCCTGCCGGCCCCGGCGGCGGCGGCGATCGCCGGAGCCTACGCCTGCCTCGGCGACGACGTGCCGGTCGCGGTACGGTCCTCCGCGACCGTGGAGGACCTTCCCGGCATGTCCGCTGCCGGGCAGCACGATACGTACCTCAACGTCCGCGGCGAGGCGGCCGTGCTCGACGCGGTCAGGCGGTGCTGGGCGTCGCTATGGTCGGCGCGGGCCATCGGATACCGCGCCCGCCGTGGCGTCGGGCCCGGGGACGTGAGCATCGCCGTCGTCGTGCAGCAGCTCGTGCCCGCGGAGGCTGCCGGTGTCATGTTCACCATCGACCCGGTCGACGGCGCTCAGGACAAGGTCGTCGTCAGCGCGAACTGGGGCCTCGGCGAATCCGTGGTCGCCGGCGAGGTCACCCCCGACGTCGCGGTCGTCGACCGGGCGTCGGGGACGCTCGTCAGCTACCAGGTGGGCAGCAAGGAGATGATGACCGTGGCCGACGGCACAGGCGCGCAGGCGGCGGGCACGCCGGCCGGCCTGCGTTCGGCGGCGGTGCTCTCGCCGGGCCAGGCGGGCGAGCTGGCCCGGGTCGGCCTGGCGATCGAAGAGCTGTACGGCGAGCCGGTGGACGTCGAGTGGGCGCTCGCCGCCGGCGAGCTGTTCGTGGTCCAGGCCCGGCCGGTCACCACTGCCGCTTCCCGCCCGGCCGCCGGGCCGGGCGACCAGTGGAACGACAGCCTGACCGGGGACTACCTGTGGAGCAACGGCAACGTCGGCGAGGCCCTCCCCGACGTCATGACGCCTGCCACCTGGTCGTTCGTCGAACTGATCATGTCGCGGATGACCTTCCCGCCGAGCCTGCCCGGTTACCGTGGCTACGGGCGGATCGGCGGACGCGTCTACGCGAACGTGAGCATGTCGATCTCCCTCGAAGCCCTGGCCGGCATCTCGCCGCGCCGGTTCGCCGCACTCTTCGGCCCGGTCCTCGGCAAGCTCCCTCCGATCGAGGACATCCCGCGTCCGCGGCTGCCGCGCTGGAAGGCCATCCGGCTGATGGTGCCCCCGGCGGTCGCGATGCTGCGCAGGATCCGCGCGAGCCACAAGCGGATGCCGCAGTTCCTGGCCGGCGCGCCGGGCCGCTGCGAACGGCTACACGCCGAGATCGAGCAGGCCACCGACGCCACGGTGCTGGCCAGCCTGTGGCCACAGAAGGTCCAGCCGCTGCTCGAGCAGGCCTGCGACATGCTCTCCGCCGCCGCGGCGGCGCACGGCACCACACTGCTGTCCGTTCCCGGCAAGCTGGCGACGCTGGTCGGCGAGGCCGACGCGGCCCTGCTGCTCTCCGGCCACCAGTCCGAGGGCACCCCCCTGGCCAGTCTCGGCCCGGCTCTCGGCCTCGCCCGGCTCGACCGCGGCGAGATCGACCGGGACACCTTCGCCCGCCAGTACGGGCACCGCGGCCCCCACGAGGTGGAGCTGTCGATCCCGCGGCCTGCCGAGGATCCCGCCTGGATCGACAACCAGCTCGCCGCCCTCCGCGACACCGCCCGCGACATCGGCGCGCTGCTGGCGGACACCGAAGCGGCCCGCGCCGCGGCCTGGGATCGGCTGGCCCGGCAGGACCCCGAGAAGGCGGCCGCGGCGCGCAAGCTCATCGCACGCTGGGCGCCGGTCGCCCGCGACCGCGAGGCGGCCAGATCCGAGGTCGTCAGGTCGATATGGGTGGCACGCGATTGGGTGCGGCGCGCCGGGGAGCTCACCGGTCACGGCGATGACCTGTTTTTCCTCGAGCTGCCGGAGACCTTCGACCTGCTCCGTGGCGACCCGGCCGCGCTCGCGGAGGTGCCCGCCCGCCGGGTCACCTACGAGACCTACCGGGCCCTGCCGCCCTATCCCGCGCTGATCCGCGGCCGCTTCGATCCCGTCCGCTGGGCGGCCGACCCGAACCGGCGCAGCGACTACTACGACGAGCGCGCCCAGCCGGCCAGGCCGGACGACACGATCACCGGCTTTCCTGGCGCCGCCGGCGTGGTCGAGGGCGTCGCGCGCATACTCCGCACGCCCGAGGAGGCCGCCCGGCTCGGCGACGGCGAGATCCTCGTCACCACGGTCACCAACATCGGCTGGACGCCGATCTTCCCCCGCGCCGCCGCGGTCGTCACCGACGTCGGCGCGCCGCTCTCCCACGCCGCGATCGTGGCCCGCGAACTCGGCATCCCCGCCGTCGTCGGATGCGGCAACGCCACCATGCGCCTGCACACCGGCGACCGGGTCAGGGTCGACGGCAGCCGCGGCACCGTCGAGGTACTCCACCAGGCATGACATGACCGCCCGACCGCGGCCTGACTCCGCGCAGACGCGTGTCAGGCGGCCGCCCGCCATGGCGCGGTCATGACGGTTCTCCTGTCGTGAAGGCGGCCCGGAACCGGGCCAGGGCGCGGTCGCTGTCGCCGTCGGCGGCCCAGGCCTCCAGGCCGACGGTGCCGTCGTAGCCCATGCCGGCCAGCGCGGCGGCGATCGCCGGATAGCTGATCTCCCCGGTGCCGGGCTCGCAGCGGCCGGGCACGTCGGCGACCTGGATCTCGCCGATCAGCGGCCCGGCCCGGCGGACCAGCCCGATGAGGTTCCCCTCGCCGATCTGGGCGTGGTACAGGTCGAGCATCAGCCGGACCCGCGGGTGCCCGACCGCCTCGACCAGGGCGATCGTGTCGGCGGCCCGCGCGAACGGGACGCCGGGGTGGTCGACGGCGGTGTTGAGGTTCTCCAGGCAGAACGTGACCCCGGCCCTTTCGGCCAGCTCGCCGAGGCGGGCCAGGGTGCGCGCGGCCGATATCCACAGCGGGCCCGGCATCTCGGGCCCGGGGACCACCGGCAGGCCCGCCTCGTCCAGGCCGGTGCCGTGCAGGTTCAGCCGGGGACAGCCGAGCGTTTCCGCCACCGCGATGGACTCCCGCGCGGTCCGGATGAGCTCGCCCGCGCCGTCGCCGAAGTTGCCCCGCACGTAGCCGGTCATGGACGAGAACATCGCCCCGGTGGCGGCCAGGGCCTCGACGTCGTGGCGGGTCCAGTCCCAGATCTCGACATCGAAACCGGCCTCGGCGATCCGCTGGACCCGTTCGGTGACGGGCAGGTCGAGGAAGATCATCTCGGCGCACGCAGCCAGCCGCATCAGCGCCACCTCCTTCTAGAGCGCTCTAGTAATTCCACTATGGGCCACCAGGCGAGCGCGGTGGGCTACGACGACGACCGGCTCTCCCGGCTGGCCCACGTCGACCTCACCACGGTCGCCCAGGACGTGCCGGAACTCGCCCGGCTCGCGGTGCGGCGCCTGGTCGCCCGGCTGGAAGGGGCGGCCGTCCGCGGCCGGGAGGACGTCGTCGCGCCGCACCTGATCGTCCGCGGCACGACCGGCCCGCCGCGGGCCGGTTCCGCGCCGCCTGACGGCTCCGCGCCGCGGGCCGGTTCCGCGCCGCCTGACAGCTCCGCGCCGCGGGCCGTTCCGCGCCGCCTGACGGCTCCGGTTCTTCCGTATGATGCCGTCATGTCAGAGTCGTCTTCGCCAGCCAGGCTTCCGGTCACCACCGGCCTCGGGCTCCCCGGCATGACCATCGAGCGGGACCTTGGACTCACCTTCGGCCTCGTGGTGCGCAGCATGGGCTTCGCCAAGGGCTTCGGCGCCCAGTTCACCGCGCTGCGCCAGGGCGAGGTGCCCCAGTACACCCAGCTGCTCGAGGACAGCCGCCGCCACGCCATCGACCGCATGATCGAGAAC
>Ga0335081_10006532_pt1 | contig 18583 bp, 11 predicted proteins | sample Lox_Sample_35_FD_206713 | JGI IMG/M metagenome (GOLD analysis project Ga0335081, IMG submission 206713) | Soil microbial communities from Loxahatchee National Wildlife Refuge, Florida, United States - Lox_Sample_3.5 | ecosystem: Environmental > Terrestrial > Soil > Wetlands | place: USA...
GTCCACAGCTTTATCTACACAGGTACTGCGATCACCTCGTTCGACTATCCCGGGGCGAGCGCGACGGGAGCTGGTGGCGTCAACAACAGCGGAGTGATCACCGGCTATTACAACGATATTGCCGGCACTCACGGATTCGTGGACACCAACGGTGCATTTACGTCTTTCGATTGCACGGGAAGCGCCGGCCTTACGAATGCGCACGCCATCAACAACAATGGCGAGATCGTCGGAGTTTGCGACAATGGCTCCGGCAGTCACGGATTCCTGAACAGTAACGGCAGCTTCACCTATTTCGATTTCCCTGGGGGATTTAATACTGTCCTGTTCGGTATCAACGATAACGGCCAGATGGTCGGGACCTATACCGATGCACCCAGTGGCAACACCCATGGGTTCATTTACTCCAATGGCAACTACACAGCCATCAATTATCCCGGCGCAAGTCAGACCTTCACGTATGGCATCAACAACGCAGGCGTGGTGGTCGGCTCCGGCGTGGACGGAATGTTTTTGTGGCAGAACGGGCAATTCACCGTAATCCAATCTTCTTCGAGTCCGGTGGGTTACGGTATCAATAACAATGGCCAGATCACTGGAATCTATTTCCCTTCCGGCGAACATGGCTTTCTTGCCACACCGTCCAGTTCCTCAGCGCTGCAGTTTCTTCCGTCGATACCCTGCCGGTTGGTAGACACGCGGAACACAGGCGGCCCCATCCAGGGAGAGACCTCGCGTGACTTCACGGTGCCGCAGCTTGGCGGATGCAACATCCCCAACTCGGCGCAAGCCTACTCGCTGAACGTGACGGTCGTTCCGCATGGGCCGCTGGGTTATCTGACGATCTGGCCAACAGGTGAGAGCCAGCCCACGGTTTCCACCATGAATTCGCCCGACGGGCGGGTGAAGGCCAATGCCGCGATCGTTCCTGCGGGCACGACTGGCGCGGTCAGCGTGTTCGTTTCCAACACCAGCGATGTCATTCTTGACATCAACGGCTACTTCACTCAGGCTTCGGACGCAACGCTGGCGTTCTATCCGCTGGCGCCGTGCCGCGTGATCGACACACGCAATGCGGATGGCAATCTGACGGGCCCGTTTCTGACGGGGGGTGTAGAGCGTGACTTTCCGGTGCCCGACAGTCCGTGCCTGCCGGCGAATTCGGGAGCGGCGGCATATTCGTTCAATGTGACGGTAGTGCCGCATCCGGCGGGGGAGCAGTTGGGCTATCTGACGGTGTGGCCGACGGGCGAGCCGCAGCCGTCGGTTTCGACGCTCAACAATCTGACGGCGACGGTGGTGGCCAACGCCGCCATCGTGCCGGCGGGAAGCAGCGGGGCGGTTGCGATGGTGGCGTCGAACGATACCGACGTGGTGGTGGACATCAACGGATATTTTGCGGCGCCGGCGTCGGGAGGGCTGTCGCTGTACGCGGTAACACCGTGCCGGGTGCTGGACACGCGCGAAAACAACGGGCAGCCGTTCATCGGGTGGCTAGTTGTACCGGTAATGAGCAGCCAGTGCGCGCCGCCGGCGACGGCGCAGGCGTATGTGTTCAACGCGACGGTAGTGCCGCCGGGCGGGTTGGGCTATCTGACGCTATGGCCGGATGGACAACAGCAACCGACGGTCTCGACGCTGAACGCGCTGGACGGCTTCGTGACGTCGAACATGGCGATCGTGCCGACACAGAACGGCTCCATCGATGCCTTTGCCTCGAACCTGACGCAGCTGGTGCTGGATATCTCCAGCTACTTCGCGCCGTAGCGGCTGCGTTCGGGTTTAGGGGAGTAAGTATGTTGGGTGCCGCTCCGGCAGGAAGCAGAAATTTCTACCTTATTTCGCGCGAGAGCTGCTAAATCGGCTCGCAGCCGTATCTACTTAGCCGGAATGTACAACCTTCGGGCTGGTGACCTACCTCTTTGTGGCCTGCGATGGGAGTGAAATCCAAACTATAGTACTAATTCCGGAAGTTAAGACAGACTCGTTATGAATGCAGCGCTGACTTAGATTTCCGGTGCTAACATGCAGGCACTGCTCAAAACCAGGAAGTGGCTGCATTTCGGTTATTACAGGACGCTCTTCGCTATAGGCTTCTAACGGGAACGTAAGTTGCGAAACGAGGTGAAACGTGACCCCCAGATGTTTGCGTCGCATTGACTTGGCAATGGTCTTACTGTTTGCCGGCGCTTTGCTCATGCCAGCCAGCGTCCGTGCTCAGAACTACACGTATGTGAACATCGACTATCCGGTAGGGTCTTCCGAGCCAGAAGCGGTCAACGACAGCGCCAAGGTTGTCGGCTACTGGCAGGACGGGTCCGGGAACATACACGGCTACTATTGGGACGGGGCCAACTTCACCTCACTGGATTATCCCGGAGCGAGCGCAACCCTGGCCGAAGGCATCAACAACGACGGCGTTATCTCGGGTGAGTACCTCATCAACGGCGAAGCTCCGCACGGTTTTACCTACCAGAACGGCGCCTTCACCACCTACGACTATCCGGGCTTTGACGGCCAGACGGACGGACAGGGCATCAACAACCACGGCGACCTCGTGGGCTTTTACAACCTAAATACTCCCACGGGCTTCCTCAGTAGCGGTAGCAGCTTCGACTCGCTGAGCTACCCGGGAGCAGGCCAAACCTTTCCCCACGCACTGAACGATAGCGATCAGGTCGTCGGATACTATCGCGTCGGTTGTTGCTCGAGTCCGATTGGATTTCTGTACGCGAACGGTACGTTCACCAGCATCGAGTACCCGAACTCTTACGAGACGTACGCCTATGGCATCAACAATGCCGGCGTGGTGGTGGGTTACAACACCACGAACGACGGTACCCACGTGGGCTGGCTATGGCAGAACGGGACGTTCACATCCATCCTCCCCGCGAGTGCGAATCCCGGACCCACCGGCATCAACAACAACGGCCAGATCGTCGGATACTATGTTCCCGGGGGCGTGGTTCACGGGTTCATCGCCACGCCCGTCAACAGCCCTTCCAAGTTGCAGTTCGTTGCGGCCACGCCCTGCCGCCTGGTGGACACACGCAACACCGGCGGCCCGAGTTCCGGTGGGACTTCGCGCAGTTTCGCCGTGCCCCAGCTTGGCGGCTGCGACATTCCCGGCTCCGCGCAAGCTTATTCGCTGAACGTCACCGTCGTTCCGCACGGACCGCTCGGTTATCTGACGATCTGGCCGACGGGTGAGAGCCAGCCCACGGTTTCCACCATGAACTCGCCCGATGGTCGCGTGAAGGCCAACGCGGCGATGGTTCCGGCGGGAACGGGTGGCGCGGTCAGCGTCTTCGTCTCCAACACCAGCGACGTGATACTCGATATCAACGGCTACTTCACGGCGCCAACTTCGTCTACGCTGGAGTTTTATCCGCTGGCGCCGTGCCGCGTGATCGATACGCGCAACGCGGATGGCAATCTGACAGGCCCGTTCTTGAAGGGCGGTGTGGGGCGCGACTTCCCGGTGCCTGATAGCCCATGCCTGCCGGCGAATTCAGGAGCGGCGGCGTATTCGTTCAACGTGACGGTGGTGCCGCATCCGGCGGGCGAGCAGTTGGGCTATCTGACGGTGTGGCCGACGGGCGAGTCGCAACCCACGGTGTCGACGCTGAACAATCCGACGGCGACGGTCGTGGCCAACGCGGCGATCGTGCCGGCGGGAAGCAGCGGGTCGGTTGCGATGGTGGCGTCGAACGATACCGACGTGGTGGTGGACATCAACGGATATTTTGCGGCGCCCGCGTCGGGAGGGCTGTCGCTGTACGCGGTAACACCATGCCGCGTGCTCGACACACGCAATGTCGGGAGCGGAAATCCAATCTCCGGGCAGTATCCGGTCAATGTCACGGGCAGCGCGTGCGCTCCGCCGAGCAGCGCGCAGGCCTACGTCTTCAACGCGACGGTGGTGCCGTCGGGTTCGCTGGGATACCTGACGCTGTGGCCGAATGGTCGGGATCAGCCGACGGTCTCGACGCTGAACGCGCAGGACGGATTCGTGACGTCGAACATGGCCATCGTGCCGACACAGAACGGCTCCATCGACGCTTTTGCGTCGAACCCGACGCAACTGGTGCTGGACATCTCCAGCTACTTTGCGCCGTGAAGTTCTGGTTTCGTCCCACTCATTCGAAAACCGCGAATGAGTGGGACACCACGGTCTTAGATCTTCCTGCGCCCATGGTCTCTACACTCCCCTGGGCGTCTCCCAAGTTGACACCCTTTTTCCCGCAATCTATAGTTCTCCCGCAAATGACACTGGAGGATGAAATGCGGCGACTCGCTTTCACCGTACTCACTTTGGCTCTTCTGCTATCAGGAAGCGAACTGTACTCGCAGGCGAATTCTGCTGTCGAGAAGACTCTCGCCAGCAAAGAACAAGCTGGCTGGCAGGCCTGGAAGGATCACAACGTCAAGCCCGTCGAAGACATGGTCCCGCAGGACTCCATCAACATCGCTGACGGCATGACGACGAAGGGCAAGCAGCAGATCCTGAACAGCATGACCAGTTCCTCCTGCGTGGTCAACAGCTTCTCGCTCTCCGACTTTTCTTACCTGTGGCTCGACAAAGACACGGTACTGATGACCTACACTGCGACCCAGGACGCAACCTGCGCCGGAAAGAAACAGGCAGGGAAGGTGGTCGCCAGTTCGCTCTGGCAGAAGAAGGGTGGCAAGTGGGTGTCGCCCTTCCACCAGGAAACTGATGTAGCGGGAATGTAGACTTCGCTTCCTCGCTCACCGCCGTTCGCTTGGGCCGCTGCGGAGCTCTGGCGGGGGATCGTCGCCGGCCCATACAATAAGGTGTGGGGCGACGTAGCGCTTTTCGTGCCCCGCAATTGAACAGAGTTCTTGGGCAGAAGGCGAACGGCAAAATCATGTCCGAACCGCAACGTAACTTGACCGCCGACCATCTGGAAGTTGTCGATGGCCGCCAGCGTGACGCCATCGAGGGCTGGGTACCCGAACTCGCCTCCGAGGCCGAGCTGCGCGACGCGCTGGAGAAAGCCTTCGATTATCGCGGCGATGTGACTATCACTCGCAAGGACGGTTCGCGCGTCGAGGGTTACATCTTTGATCGCCGCAATGGCGCCACCCTGGCCGATTCCGTTGTCCGTCTCATCCCACAAAATTCCGCGCAGAAGACCTCCATTCCTTATTCCGACATCGCCGCTCTGGCTTTCACCGGTCGCGATACCGCCGCCGGCAAAAGCTGGGAAGCCTGGGTCCGCAAGTATTGGGAGAAGAAGGCAGCCGGCGAGAAGCACATCGCGCTCGAACCGGAAGCGCTGGAGTAGTTCTGCCAGGCTGCAAACCGCGGACGCAACTTGTTTCTTGCTTCCACCTCGTCCTAAGTCTTGGCGCGCGCCCCCCGCCACCAGCGGCCCTCACGAACACCCGTAGCAGCGGGAATAGATAAAGCCGCTGCCGCTCACGCCAGTGCAGAAAAGCTGGGCAGCCGAGACGAGATGCTGCCTGACCGCTTTGGCGGTCCGATGCCTCGCTGGCAGTTGGTATACAGTATTGGTCTGCAAATTTGGAGACGTCTGTGTCACAAGCATCGTTTTCGCCCCGAGTCGCTGCGCCGCGCTCGTTGACCTTGTTCGTTGCGCTCTCTTTCCTGCTGACCGCTGCTGCGGCTTACTCGCAGAACATCGCCGGCCCGCAACCTGTGCCGCTGCCTCCCCCGGTCATCGCGCCGGCCGACACGCCCTACGTTGGCACCATCTCACTGGTGGTCGACACTAGCAACATCAACGACCGTATCTTCAATGTGCAGGAGACGATTCCGGTCAAGGGCCGCGACATCACGCTGCTCTATCCGCAGTGGCAGCCGGGTGCGCATTCGCCGTCGTACCCGATTCTGGGCCTCGCCGGGCTGGTGATCACGGCCAATGGCAGTCGCGTCGACTGGGTGCGCGATCGCGTCAACATGTACGCCTTCCACCTGCATCTGCCGCAGGGCGCCTCGAGCTTGCAACTCAACTTTCAGTACCTGGCGCCGATCAACCCCAAGGAAGGACGCATCTCGTCCAAGATCGCCGATGTGACATGGGCCGGCGTGCTGCTGTACCCGGCCGGTTACTTCTCGCGGCGCATTACTTTTGATCCCTCGATCCGGCTGCCCGAGGGCTGGAAGTTCGCCTGCGCCCTGGAAGTGCAATCGCAGAACGGCAACCTGATCCAGTTCAAGCCGACGACACTGAACACGCTGATCGATTCGCCGCTCTATGCCGGCGTGAACTACAAGCGCGTCGACATCTCCAGCGGTCCCGACAACCAGGTCTTCCTCGATCTCTTTACCGATAAGCCGGAGCAGTTGGAGTTCACTCCTGACGAGCTGCAGGCTCACAAGAACCTGGTGATCGAGGCGCAGAAGCTGTTCGCCTCGCATCATTACGATCACTACGACTTTCTGTTTTCACTGAGCGACGTGATCAGCGGCAAGGGGCTGGAACATCATCAGTCGAGCGAGGACGGCACCAGCGCCAACTATTTCACCGACTGGGCCGCCGGCGTCACAAGCCGCTCGCTTCTGCCGCATGAATACACGCACTCGTGGAATGGCAAGTTTCGCCGGCCGGCTGATCTGTGGACGCCGAACTTCAATGTGCCGATGCAGAACGATCTGTTGTGGGTCTACGAAGGGCTGACCGACTACTACGGCAACGTGCTGGCGGCGCGTTCCGGAATGCGTACTGCCGAACAGGGGCGTGACGTCTGGGCCCAGATCGCCGCGAATTTCGAGATCAGCCCGGGCCGTACGTGGCGCCCCCTGGTGGACACCACCAATCAGCCGATCATGTCGTCGCGCAATGCCTCGCGCGAGCAGTGGCCGAGCTGGCAGCGGGGCGCTGATTACTATCCCGAGTCCGACTTGATCTGGCTCGATGCCGACACGAAGATCCGAGAGCTCAGCAACGGCCAGAAATCGCTCGACGATTTCGCCAAGCTTTTCTTCGGCATTAACAACGGCAGCTACGTCACCGTCACCTACACCTTCGACGATCTGGTCGCGGCATTGAACAAGGTGCAAGCGTTTGATTGGGCCGGCTTCCTGCGAGCCCGTGTCTACGAGCTTTCGCCACAAGTGCCGGAGGGCGGTTTCACGCAAGGCGGCTATCGGCTGGTCTACAACGACACTCAGCCCGACTGGATGAAACATGCCGACCCCTCGCGCGGCCACAGTTTCGCCACATCGCTGGGCTTTGCCGTCGACAAGGAGGGCAACATCAGCAACGTCTGGTGGGACAGCGTGGCGTTCAAGGCGGGCATTACACCCGAGATGCATCTGGAAGCGGTGAACGATGAGAAGTACACGACGGAGATGCTGCGCGATACGATCCTCGCCGCCGAGAAGACGCAGCAGCCCATCAAGCTGCTGCTGAAGCGCGGTGACGATTTCCTGACCATCTCGCTCGACTACCACGGCGGCATGCGCTATCCCCACCTGGAGAGAGTCGAGTCGACGCCCGACCGTCTGGACGCCATCCTCGCTCCATCGAAATAACCTCAGGCTACAAGCGTGACCTGCTCTTCTTTTCTTGCGGCGAGCGGGAAATCCTCAAGAACGTCCCACCCAACTCTGCTTCGCCTGGGTGGGACGCTCCGAGAGCCTCACGTATCCGGACACAGTGTTCGCCATCGGACACAATGGCTGCAGCTCACACCGACTTCACCCCGCCAGAGCTCAGAATTTCTTGCCAGTTACGCCACCCTGCGGGTGGCACAAAATCTGCTCCAGATCTTGCGGGGAATACTGCGAACCGCAAGGCTGCAGGCCGCGTACATCACCGGGGAGGCGTTGGCGAATGGCGACTTTAGGGCAGGACATCCGCTATGGCTGGCGCGCGCTGCGCAAGAGTCCGGGCTTCACCGCGGTTGCCGTGCTGGTACTCGCCCTAGGCATCGGCGCGAACACGGCGATCTTCAGCGTGGTGAATGCCGTGCTGCTGCGGCCGCTGCCGTTCGATGAGCCTGACCGCCTGATGCAGCTCTACCACATTCCGCCGCCGGCCAGCTTTCCTGGCATGACGCTGTTTGCGGTTTCGCCCGCCAACTTCCTCGACTGGCGTGCGCAAGCCCACAGCTTTGAAGGCATGTCGGCCTACGGCTTCGGTCGTTACACCCTGACTGGCAAGGGACAACCGCAGGTGGTTCGCATGGTCGCAGTGACAGACGGGTTCTTCTCCGTGCTGCACGCCCAGCCGCTGCTTGGCCGCACCTTCGTCACCGGCGAGGACCAGGCCGGTCGCGATCACGAAGTGATCTTGAGCTATGACACCTGGCGAACCCAGTTCGGCGCGAACCCCGCCATTGTGGGAAGCGACATTCAGCTGAACGATCAGGCTTTCACGGTAGTCGGCGTCATGCCGCGCGGCTTTGCATTCCCCATCACCGCCGATCCCGACTATCACTCGCAGATGTGGAAGCCCCAGAACTGGACTGTCGAAGAACGTGCTATCCGCGACGACCACAATTACGGCGTGATTGCCAGGCTGAAGCCGGGCGTCACGCTCGAGCAGGCGCGTGCGGAATTGGATACGATCTCCAATCGCCTGGCGCAACAATATCCGAAAGACGATAAAGGCTGGGGTGCAACGGCGATCACGGCACGCGAAGATTTGGTCGGCGATGTTCGTCCTGCGTTGCTCATCCTGCTAGGTTCTGTAGGATTCGTCCTGCTCATTGCCTGTGCCAACGTTGCCAATCTTGTGCTGGCGAAGACGCTTGCGCGGCGCAAGGAGATTGCGATTCGAGCGGCGCTGGGCGCAAGCCGCCGCCGTCTGCTGCAGCAGGTACTGGCAGAAACCGTCCTGCTGGCCGTTGCCGGCGGGGCCTTTGGCCTGATCTTCGCCCACTACGGGACGGTGTTCATCGTGAAGTTTGCCGGCCAGCAGTTGCCGCGCTCTGGCACCATCGACCTTGACGGCTGGGTGCTGACCTTCACGCTTGGCGTCTCGCTGCTGACCGGTCTGGTCGCCGGGCTGCTGCCTGCGCTGCGTTTGAGCAAAGCCGATGTTAGCGAAGCTTTGAAGCAGGGCATCGGCCGCACCGCGTCCGAGGGGGGCGGCAGCGGCACGCGAAGCGTTCTGGTCGTCGCCGAAGTGGCGCTCTCGCTGATGTTGCTGATCGGCGCCGGCCTGCTGATCCGCACTTTGTGGATGTTGCGCGGCGTCAATCCCGGCTTTGATCCCGACCACGTAATCACGATGTTCCTGTCGATTCCGGCGACGAAGTTCACCACGCCGCAGCAGCAGATCAGTTTCTACGGTCGCGCGCTCGAACGCGTACGGGCGCTACCTGGCGTGCAATCGGCCGGCCTCATCGATGCATTGCCGTTGACCGGCGGCGGCTCGCATCAGCCGGTGCAAATCGAGGGGCGGCCGGTGGTGGCGATGGCGGACCAGCCTGAGGTTGACGTCCGCTTGATCAGTACCGGCTACACCCGGGCGATGCACATCCCGCTGCTGCGCGGGCGCGACTTCCATGACTCCGATGTCGCCGGGCGGCCGGGAGTGGTGCTTATCAGTCAATCCATGGCCAGGCAGTTTTGGCCCAATGAAGATCCGATTGGCAAACGTCTCACGATGTACTTTTTCCCTGAAATGACACGCGAGGTTGTCGGCGTGGTCGCGGACGTAAAAGATGATGCACTGAATCAAACTCGCTCGGCTTCGATGCTCTATATGCCGCTGGGGCAGATCTCGGCCGGCCGAGATGGCCAATGGCAGTCGTTTGGCATGACCCTGGCGGTGCGTACGCACACCGATCCCCACAGCGTGATTTCGGCCATCAGCAATGCGGTGCATGACGTTGATAGCGAAGTGCCGCTGCTGTTCGTCAGGAGCATGCAGGACACGATCGATGAATCCTTGCTGCAGCAGCGTTTCACCATGCTGCTGCTGGTTTCGTTCGCCGGACTGGCATTGTTGCTGGCCGCAGTCGGAATTTACAGCGTGCTGTCGTATGCGGTGCGGCGGCGGATGCGCGAGATTGGGATTCGCATGGCGCTAGGCGCCCAACTGCGCGACGTGCTACGCCTGGTCCTGGTGGAAGGCATGAAACCGACGCTGCTGGGCGTGGTGATCGGACTGGCCGGCGCCCTGGCCCTGGGGCGCGTGCTGTCCAGCGTGATCTATGGCGTCAGCGTGCGAGACCTGGCCACCTTTGCGAGCGTAGCCATTCTCACGACGGGAGTCGGGCTGCTCGCCAGCATGGTGCCAGCCTATCGTGCCACGCGCGTCGATCCCATGAAAACGCTTCGGGAGGAGTGAGGCGGTCGTTACAACAGCGTCACAACGCCGCTGCCGACATCGTAGTAAGCGGCGACAATTTTGACCGCACCGCTCTTTACCATCGGCGCGATCACGGTGGAGGCCTCGCTCAGCAAGGTCGCCTGCACCTTGGCGTTTGCCTTGGTGGCGGCTGCCAGGTCCATGCCTCCCTGATCGACTCCGGGCTGGATGTGGGGAAACAGCGAGCTGATCTGCCCGGGAACTTCCTTGCCCTGCATCGTCGCCTTGACCGCTCCGCAATTGGAATGGCCCATCACCAGAATCGCCTTGGTCCCGAGCACCGCCGCGCCATATTCCAGGCTGCCGATAATTTCGGGGGTAATGACGTTGCCTGCCACGCGCGTGACGAAGATGTGGCCTATCGTCTGATCGAAGACGATTTCGACCGGGACGCGCGAATCCGCGCAGGACAGCACGGCGGCAAACGGTTCCTGCTTCTCCTCGGTGTGCTGCTTCAGGATGGCGAGGTCCTGCTCGTGCGCGGTCATTTTGCCGGAGGTGAAGCGGTGGTTGCCGGCCATCAATTCATCTAACGCCGCCGACGGAGTGAGCGTGCTTTGTGCGATAGCTGGCGACGGTAACGCCAACTCCAGGCCGCTGCCCATCAGGCCGGCGACAGCCCCTGTCAGACCCAACTGCAACATACGGCGGCGAGACAAAGAATCCTCTGAACTCATAAGCTTTCCTTGAGCGATATTTGACCCGCGCAGTGTACCTTGCGGCCATTCCGGAAACAACAATCAAATCGCGATGTGGAATAATTATGACTCTATGCAGCCGATTATGAATTGTAAGCGGGTCCTGTGCCTTGTCCTTCTGTCATCGTTTTGTAACATCCTGGTGCGTGCGCAGGCGCAGCCCAAGAGTTCATCTCCTACAACGTCGCAGCAGGCTTCGGCGGGACAGGCCAAGTCCGAAGATGCGCTTGAGCTGGTGAAGCAGGGAGAGCAACTGGCCAGGCAGGGCAAGTCGGACGAAGCGATCGCGCTCTATCAGCGCGCCCTGGAACTCGATCCCAATCTCTACCTGGGTCAGCTGTTCCTGGGCGTCGCTCTGGACTTGCAGGGCAAGTATGACGAGGCGCGGCAACACCTGGCCAAGGCGATCGAGCTCGCCTCCGAGCAGCAGATCGTGCAGGCCTTGCGCGTTATGGCTATCTCGTACGCCTTCGAGCGCAACACCGACAAGGCGGCGGAATATGAGCGGCGTGCCTTCGACCTGCAATACAACTGGAAGCAATATGACGATGCCGCCGGCACGGCCAATGAGTTGGCGCGTATCTACCTCGAGTCCGGCGATCTGGACAACGCTTTCCAGTGGTATCAGACGGGACGTCTGACCGGACTGAAGAAGCCCGGCATCACGCAGGCGGAAAAAGATCTGTGGACCTTCCGCTGGGAAGCGGCGGAAGCGCGCATCGCGGCGCGACGGGGAAAGAAGGAAGAGGCGCAGCAGCATTTGGCAGCGCTGAAGGTGATCGTCGACAAAGGTGACAACCCCGATCAAACGCACTTCTATCCCTATCTCGCCGGATACGTCGCGCTCTATACTGGCGACTACGCGACCGCGATCAAGGAGCTGGCCAAGGCTGATCAGAAAGATCCGTTCGTGCTTAGCCTGGAGGCGCAGACCTACGAGAAGCTCGGCGATACGGCGCATGCCCGCTACTATTACGAGCAGGTGCTGACCGTCAACATGCACAATCCCTCGAATGCATTTGCGCGCCCGCTGGCGAAGCAGAAGCTGGCCGCCATGTCGCCTGCCCCAGCGCCGCAGCCGCAGTGACGAACTGCTGCCGGATGTGATCGATAGCCACATTGCCATGTCCGGCGGCGGCCACGCTGCGCTATCATGCTTGCGTCCTGCTCATTAAATAGCCACACTGACCGGGCCGGGGCAAGCCAATGCCGCAAGTGAACACCGCACGGGTCGCACAGCCCGCCGTCACCCTTGATTCCGTGAGCGTCATGCACGCTCCGCGGTCCAGCCGTCTGGAATCGATTGATGTAGTGCGTGGACTGGTGATGGTGTTCATGGCCCTCGACCACACGCGCGACTTCTTCAGCTATCTGCATTTCGCGCCGGAGAACCTGGCGCACACCTACTACGCGCTTTTTTTCACGCGCTGGATCACCCACTTCTGCGCGCCGCTGTTCTTCTTCCTCGCCGGAACGGGCTCCTTCTTCTACGGCCAACGCCGCACGCCGAGCGCGCTCAGCCGCTTTTTGTGGACGCGCGGCCTGTGGCTGATCTTCGTGGAGTTGACGATTGTCGGCTTCGCCTGGTCCTTTGTTCCGGGATTCGGGTTTGGTGGCGTAATCTGGGCGCTTGGCGTGTCGATGGTCATCATGGCTGCGGCGGTACGCCTGCCGATCTCCTGGCTGGGAACGCTGGCGATCGTGACGATCGCCGGCCACGATCTGCTCGATCGAATTCCTCCGCGGCAGTTTGGTTCGTGGGCGTGGCTGTGGACCATCCTGCATGTGAGGGGCGGGGTCTTGCTGCCCGGCGGCGTCCGCAATTTTGTCTTGTTTCCCATTGTGCCGTGGGTTGCCGTGATGGCGGCAGGCTATGTCTTCGGCGCGTTTTATACCTGGGACCTGCGCCGCCGCAAGCGCGCCATGGCGATGCTCGGTTTGGCGATGATCGTCGCGTTCGTCTTTTTGCGGGCGACGAATCTCTACGGCAATCCGCCGGCGGGTCTGCGCGGTGTGTCACCGGGCGACTGGCACATCCAGGCGACAGTCGAGAAGTCCGTCATTCTGTTCCTTGACGTTGAGAAGTATCCGCCTTCATTGCAATTCCTGCTGATGACATTGGGCCCGGGCATTCTGATGCTGGCGTGGCTGGATGGCAGGACGGTGGCCGGAGTCTTCAAACCCCTGCTGGTCTTCGGGCGCGTGCCGATGTTCTATTACGTCATCCACTTGTACGCGATCCATCTGCTGGCCGTGCTGATGGCCGTGCTCTTCCACCAGCCGGTGGAGTGGCTCTTCCACGGCGCCTTCATGTTGAACAACATCCCCGACGGCTACGGTCATGGTTTGCCGTTCGTCTACCTGATGTGGTTTACCGTGCTGGTGGTTTTGTACTTCCCATGCAGGTGGTTTATGGGCGTGAAGCAGCGGCGGAAGGATTGGTGGTTGAGCTACCTGTAGAACTGGTAGAGCGGCGCTTCAGCGCCGCGTTCGCCGCTGACTGAGAAAGTCGTAGGGACTGGGATGGTCATTGAAAATGACCATCCCAGTCCCTACCATTGTGTGAGCCACTTTGACGCCAGCCTAAAAGGCTGGCTCTACCCGCTCTACTCCAGCTCATCCGCTAGGCGCTGCACCGTGTGCTCGACCTTGATGGCCGTACCGTCCTTGTCCATGCCGCCGCGGATCTGCATCACGCAGCCGGGACAATCCATCACCACCAGCGGCGCGCCGGTCTCCTTGATGTTGTGCAGTTTGCGCTCGAGGATGGGGGCGGAGATTTCCGGCAGCTTCAGCGAATACGACCCGCCCATGCCGCAGCACATGTCGGCCTCGAACATCTCGGAGATTTCGTAGCCAGCTTTGGTCAGCAGCTCGCGCGGCTGTTGCGAGACGTTGAGCGTGCGCTTCAGGTGGCAGGAGTCGTGATACGTCACCTTGCCGAGTTGCCGGCCCTCCTTGAAGGTCAGGCGGCCTTCGTCGACCAGCTTTTTCACTAGCGTCGAGAAGTCGATGACCTTGTCGGCGAGTTGATAGGCGCGGGGGAGAGAATCGGTCTCGCCAAGGCTCTCGAAGGTGCTGATGAAGTCGTGCTTCAGCGCGACGGTACAGGTTGGGCAGGCTGAGACGACATAGTCGACTTCCTGCTCAAGAAGAGCGTTGATGTTGTCCTTGGCGTTTTGCGCGGCGACTTCGTAGGCTCCGCTGAAGCGCGCGGGTGCGCCGCAACACGTCTGGCCCTCGGGGAAGATGACTTCGATGCCGGCCTTGTTCAAGATCTTCACCAGCGATTCGCCCATCTCGGGGTAGGCGAAGTCGATGAGGCAGCCGGAATAAAAGGCGATCTTCTGTTTTTGTGGCTTCTGCTCAGTCTTTTTGAACTTATCGCGGAAGGGAACTTCGGCAATCGCCGGCAGGCTGCGGAACTCCGTCATGTCGGAGAGGAAGAACGGCAGGTGGCGGATGAAGCCGTCCTTCTTCAGCGGCTTCTGCGCCAGCGACGCCGTGCGCAGCATGGAGTGAAACAGCCGGCGATTATTGACGATGGAGAAGATCGCCTTCTGCGCCAGCGGCTGTCCTTTTTCCACCGCGAGCCGGCGGCGTAGTTCCAGAATCAGGCCCGGGATATCGATTTTCGCCGGGCACATCTGGGTGCAGTTGCCGCACTGTATGCACAGGCTTTGGATCTCGTCCGACGCCTTCAGCGCGTCGAACCACGCGGTCAGGATCGTTCCGATGCCGCCGGTATAAATCTTGCCGAAGACATGTCCGCCAACGAGGCGAAAGACCGGGCAGACGTTCAGGCATGACGCACAGCGAATGCATTGCAGCGCCTGCTTGAACTTTGGGTCCTGAGACATCTCGGTGCGGCGGTTGTCCATCAGGATGATGTGCAACTCTTTGGGCGAGCCGTCTGTGTTGGGCACCTGGCCGGTTATGATGGAAACGTAGCTGGTGAGCAGTTGCGCTGTCGCGCTGCGCGGTAGCGCCGTCAGCACCGGCACGACGTCGGAGAAATCGGACATCAGCTTCTCGATGCCGACGATGGCGACATGAATCTTGGGCAGGGTCGTCACCAGCCGAGCATTGCCTTCGTTGGTGATGATGACGAGGCTACCGGTTTCAGCGACGGCGATGTTCGCTCCGGTAATACCCATCTCGGCTCTGAGGAACTTCGTGCGCAGCTTGCCCCGTGCGAACTTTACCAGCCTGGGGATGTCGGGCGCCTGGCCTGCTTCAACTTTGTCGCTGAAGACGTCGGCGACCTCTTCCTTCGTCATGTGGATGGCGGGCATCACCATGTGCGACGGCGTCTGACCGGCGAGTTGAATGATCCACTCGCCGAGATCGGTCTCGCGAACTTCGATACCGGCCTTCTCCAGGAAAGGGTTGAGATGAATTTCCTCGGAGGCCATCGACTTCGACTTCACAACAGTCTTAACATCGTTCGCCTGGGCGAGATTGAGGATGTAATCGCGCACCTGTGCCGGATCGTTGGTGCGAAAGACCTTCGCGCCGCGTGCTTCGGCCTTTTCGGTGAAGCGCTCGGCAAGTTCGTCCAGATGCGACGCGGCGTAGCCCTTGCGCTCGGCGATTTGCGTCCGCACGGCTTCGAAATCGATGCCTTCGTACGCCTTCTCGCGGCTGATCCGGTAGGCCTCGGAGAAGCGGCCCAGCGCGCCGGTCAGGTTGGCGTTGTGCAGGGCAGTGTTGATGGAGTCGCGAAATTCTTTGCGCATCAGTTCACCCCTGCCATGTCGTCGACAAAGATGATGATGAGTTTCTCCGGCCCGTGCACGCCGATGGTCAGCACGCGCTCGATGTCGGCGGTGCGGCTGGGGCCGGTGATGAAGGAGATGTAGTTGGTCTGCTCCGGACGGATCTTGGTGAAGATCGCCGGCATGTCGGGCAGCAGGCGGTTGGTTTCGATGATGGCGATGTGAATGTTGGGCAGCGTCGAAACCAGGCGACGCTCGACGGGAGCCGAGTCCTGCACCAGCGAGCCGGTGCTGGCCATCGCCCAGTCCAGTTGGCTGATGCCGACCTTGGCGCCGGCCGCAACCTCGCGGGTGACGGTGAAGGTCAGCCCAGGAACGCCCGCGATGACGTGATCCTTATTGACGCCACGGAGAAACGGGCAGTCAGCCCACACCGCGTAGGACTGCGGCGAATTGGCGACGCCCGCCGATTGCAGATACTGCACGATGAAATCCAGCGCGGCGGCCTTGTGGGGGAAGCGGTGGACTTCAGCGCTCACCGCCTCCGCGCGTTGTTTGAAGGTGTCGAAAAGTGCGGGCATGCGGTATTTCCTTTTGAAGGGGCGCGCCTTCAGGCGCGCCATGCAAGCGAATCGATGCGGCCGGCTTCAGCCGCACCAGGCTTGCTTTCGCCAATTGAAGATCGGGTTCGTTTCGTAGAATAGCGGACGCGAACCCGAATTCCCTTCGTGGCTGAAGCCAGATTTCTCTTCGCCCATTACGGCGCAGTTAAAGCTGTGCCCCTTTCCGGCCAGTCCCGTCACCGAACCACGAAGCTGGTGAACGGGGCCACGTATGCCATCAGGAAGACAAAGATCCCGACCAGCGCCGCCAGCGCGATACTGTGCCAGAAGACGTAGCGCAGAATGTCGCCTTCGTGCCCGTACCACTGTGTCGCCGTACTAGCGACCACGATGCTTTGCGCATCGATCATCTTGCCCATCACGCCGCCGGTGCTGTTGGCGGCGGCCATCAGGGTGGGAGGCAGATTGATCTGCTGCGCCGTGATCTTCTGCAGACTGCCGAAGAGCACGTTCGACGAGGTATCCGATCCGGTCAGCGCAACGCCCAGCCAGCCAAGCAGCGTGCCGAAGAAGGGATAGAGGTGTCCGGTGCGCGCGAATGCCAGGCCCATGGTTGCATCCAGGCCGGAGTAGCGCGTCATAAAGCCTATGGCCATCATGGCCGCAATGGTCAGCAGCGAGAACCGCACCCTCATGATGGTGCGGCCATAGACGGCGAAGATTTTCGGGATGCTCAACCCCATCACCAGGCCGGAGATGATCGCCGCCAGCAGGATGGCGGTACCGGTGGCACTCACCCAGTTCAGGCCAAACACCGCGGGCTCCTTGGCCGGCTTGGTCACTACCGGAGGAACGCGGAGGACGAGGTTGTTGAGCCCGGTCACCGGGAATTGCGGGTTGGTGATCTTGCTGGGCGGAGTCTGCCAGGTCGCCATCGATTTGAAGGTCTTCTCAGGGCTGTTCATCAGTTTCTTGCCGGTCTGTGTGCCCCACACGAAGACGGCAACGCTGAGAATGAGCCACGGAACCCACGCGCGCGTGACTTCCGCGCGGCTGTAGCCATGGCTGGCGCGACGCGAGGTCTTCGCCTCTTCACCTTCGAAGGTCCAGATGCGCTTGGGATGCCAGACGAACAGGAAGGCCACCAGGCAAATCATCGAGATGATGGAAGCCACGATGTTGACCAGCCACGGACCGTGCATGTTGGCCATGAAGTACTGAGGGATGGCGAAGGAGACGCCGGCAACGAGAATGGCCGGCCAGACTTCCAGCATGCCGCCCCAGCCGGCAAACGCGCAGATCAGCCAGAAGGGCACCAGCACGCAGAACGGAGTGAGGATGCGTCCGGCCATCGCGCCCAGCGTGACTTCGCTGAAGCCTGTCACTTTGGCCAGTGCGATGATCGGCGTTCCAAGGGCGCCGAAGGCGACCGGCGCGGTGTTGGCGATCAGCGACAGCCCGGAAGCCTGCAGTGGGCGGAAGCCGAGACCGATCAGGATCGCGGCGGTCACAGCGACGGGCGTGCCGAATCCTGATGCGCCCTCGAAGAACGCGCCGAAGCAGAAGGCGATGAGTAGCAGCTGCAGGCGGCGGTCCTGCGTGATGCCGGTCATGCTGTGCTGCAGAACTTCAAAGCGGCCGGCCTCCACCGTCAGCTGGTACATAAAGATGACGTTGAGCACGATCCAGCCGATGGGGAAGAGACCGTAGCCGGCACCGAAGACGGCGGTTGCGCCCGCCAGCCGCCCTGGCATATGGAATCCGAAGATGGCAACGAGCAAGGCCGCGGTCAATCCGAGCAACGCGGCGTAGTGTGCCTTGACGTGGCCGAACGCAAGACTGCCCAGCAGTACAATCACCGGCAATGCCGCCAGCAATGTCGACACGAACCAGTGCCCGGTAGGATCGTATCCCTGCGACCACGGCGTGCCCATGGCGGGAATCTTGAGAATGATGACCGCGACAATGGCCGCGATAATAATGCCGATAATCAAGCCGAATGGACTCGCAGCCGGCGGAGCGGCCTTCGGCGGTTGCACCTTAGCCGAGTTGGAGGGGGGAGCCATCGTAGTGCTCATAAAATTCTCACCGATTTCTGCCAGTGTGTGGCAGGCCTTTCCTGAGTTTTTCTTGCTGGGTCGTGGAGTGCCTGTGGCACTCCGCAGTTAGCCTTTAGCTCGTAGCCTTAAGGGAAACTCTGAATAAGTCGCCGAACTTACCGCAGGGGCTAATAGAGCCCAGTCGATTTGCAATGCCTGCGGTACGGCTGAAACCATGCCCTTTCAAAACCG
>Ga0335081_10006533_pt1 | contig 18583 bp, 22 predicted proteins | sample Lox_Sample_35_FD_206713 | JGI IMG/M metagenome (GOLD analysis project Ga0335081, IMG submission 206713) | Soil microbial communities from Loxahatchee National Wildlife Refuge, Florida, United States - Lox_Sample_3.5 | ecosystem: Environmental > Terrestrial > Soil > Wetlands | place: USA...
TGAACAGGGTCGGCAGCAGGAATGCCAGCGATCCCAGAAGCCCGACCACCAGATTGAGGCGGCGTGCGAACCTGAGATTGCCGGTGCGCACCAGGAGCCAATCCGACAACAAGCCGCCCACCGTGTCGCCGATCACGCCGGCAAGCAGAACGCCGGCCGAGAACCAGACGAACTTCTTGATCGACAAGTGGTAGGCCCCGGCGAGGAACGACGGCAGCCAGGTCAGATAGACCCACAGCGTCCAGCCGTAGCAGAAGTCGACCGCCGTCACCGGCAGGATTTTTTTGGCAAGCGGCCCCCAGGGAATGACAGGCTTTTCGACTGCCGGCGGCAACTCGGCGCGCTCGGCGGCGGTGACCCGCGGATGCTTATGGGGATTGTCGCGGAAGAACGCAACCCACCAGATCACCCACACCAGGCTGACGACGCCGAGAACGTAGAACGCCATATGCCAGCTGTAGGCGATCATGATGTAACCGACGATCGGCGGCGCAATGGCATTGCCGATGCGCGCAAAGGAATGCGTAATTCCCTGCGCGAAGGCTCGCCGTCGCGCCGGCAGCCACGTCGCCATGGCTTTGGTCGCGGTCGGGAACGTGGCGCCTTCGCCGAGGCCCAGCAGGAACCGGGCGATGAACAGCGTGACCAGTCCGCCCGCGAGACCGGTCCATGCCGTCGCCGCCGCCCACAGCGCACCGAAGGCGAACAGCACCCAGCGCGGTCCGAAGCGATCGCCGAACCAGCCCCCCAGCGGCTGGAGGAAGCCATAAGGCACCGCAAACGCGGAGAAGACCAGGCCAAGCTCGGTCTTGCTCAGACCCAAATCCTTGCTCAGGATCGGCGCCGCCGTCGAAATGTTCACCCGGTCGATGTACGTGATCATGTACATCACGCACAGGCCGGCCAGCATGATCGTCTGCGGTGACATCATTCGCGCGGAACCCCGCGTGCCGCCGACCGAAATGCCGACTTTGCTCTCCGCCATGACTTCCTCCCTCTAAAGTGCTGCGCCGCCTTTGATCGGGTCCCCTTGGGCAGGCCCACCACGGATCGAAACCGGCATGAACGCCAGGACGGCGAACCAATCGAGCCCTCTTGCCCCGACATCCATGTTTTGCATCCTCCCTGCTGCAGTCGCGCTAACGGTCGAGCCAGACGTCGGCGAGATCCTGTCCGATGTATTGGCTCGGCGTCATGTTCCAGCCCTTGACATAGGCGGCGGTCGGAACGATGCGATTATACCAGAGAATCGGCACCGTATAGGCGTCCGTCAGGGCGCGGCGCTCAAACTCGCGCACGATCTTCAGGCGTTCGTGCGAATCGGTCGTCAGGACCTGGCCGGCAAACAGCGCATCCAGGAAACGGTCCGTCGATCCGGAAAAATTCACCGGCGAAAGATCGGGCGACACCCATTTTGCCAGTTGCTGCGTCGGGTCATCGAAATAATCGCCTTCGAAATCGATCGCGGCATCGAAGTTGCCGGCTTCCATATCTTTTGTCCATTCTTTCAACCCCAGCTTCTGATGGTCGACCTGCAGGCCGATCGCGCGCCACGCTTCGGCGACGTAATCGCCGCCAGGAACCCACGGCTGCGGTAGATTGCGATTGGTCAGGCGCACCGTCATGCCGGCCGCGCCCGCCTCCTGCAGCAGCCGCTTTGCTTCGGCGCGCGATGCGGCGATGTCGCGGGCAAATCCCGGCAGCTTGACGAGATCGACCTCCGGCGTCGCCATGGTCGACCCCGGCCGCATCAGCCCGCCGACGAATTGAAGCACCGTGTCCTGCGACAAGGACTCGGCGCCGCCCCACCGGTCGATCGCCAGCGACAGCGCCTGTCGTACCCGAACATCGCCAAAAGTGGGGCGCCTCGCGTTGAACACCAGCAGCAGCGAGAGGAGTGTCGGACTTTCGTATATCTTGACCTCTTCGCCGAGCTTGAGCAGTTCGTCGCGCTCCTTGGGCGTAATGAAACGGAATTCCGCCATGATGCGGCCGGCCTCGATGCCCTCGATGACTTTCGCACCGGTGACAAAATCTGCGCGAAAACCATCGAGATAGGGGCGCCCGGCGCGGAAATAGCCGTCAAACCGCTTTCCCGCCCAGTGGTCACCCTTGACGTGCTCGACAAAGACAAACGGGCCGCTGCCGAGCACCTGCGTGCTGGGGAATTGCGGGTCCTCCCTCAGTTTTGCGGCGCTGTAGATACTGTTCCATTCCGACGCGAAATTCTGCAGCATGGCCGCCTCGGGCCACCGCAGATGGAACACGGCGGTCAGCGGGTCGGGCGTCTCGATCGTTTCGATCGCGGCGTAGTTCACCTGACGCGCGGAAATCACGCCCGGCGGCGGCCGAACGATGCGTTCATAGCTCGCCTTGACATCTGCGGAGGTCAGCGGCGATCCATCGTGGAAATGCACGTTGGGATGCAGTTTGAATGCATAAGTCCTCTTGTCGGCCGAGACGGTCCAGGACTCCGCGAGATCGCCTTTGACCTCGGGATAGTTGGCGGTATCGAATTGCAGCAGCGTTGAGTAATGCGGCGCAATCGGGTGCAGTACGGCGAAGGTCACGCTTGCGTGACAATCGTAGGTCGGCGGCTCGGCATCGACCGCGTACTCTAGGATGCCGCCGCGCTTCGGCGCATCTTCAGCCCGGCCGGATCCAGACAGGGACAGCATCGCACCCGCAGCGATGCCGCCCGCGATGAAGACGCGCCGCGTCGCGGCGATTCCGGCCGACCGGTCCGCAGCCGGTCGGGATGTTTCGTTGTTCACAATGCCTCCCAATCTTCGCATGCCGCCTCGGGCGCAACGCCACGAGGGAGTGTCATGCGATATTTCTTTCGTCTGAAAAAGCGTTTATGCATCTCGCCGCTCTTCTCTAGCGCGATAATTGATCAAAGAGCTCGTCTTTCTCCTGCACCGAGAGCGCCTGCGCGCCGGCGGCCTTGCCGCGCTCGTCGAGGAACTTGACGAGGATTTCGCGCAGGGTTTTCTCGTCGACCGGGGCCGCAGCGACCGCATTCTTTTTCGGCCACTCCGCCGCTGGTGGAAAACGCTTCCAGCCAGGCCGCTCCGCGGCAGGATTCGCTTCCTGCCGCCGCGGGACCCTCGGTGAGAAACGCGTCGACGAAATTCGCGACGTTGCGGCAGCGCTCGCGACCAGAGACAGATTCGCCACCATAAATGCTGTCCGACCGCGATAGGTGCTTCTTCGCGCAACCCAGCCCGTCGGCTTGGGCGATCATCATGTCGATGCCGCGCAGCGCTTCGAGGTCGACGAGACCCTCGACGGCGTCATGCCCCACCGCCGGCAAGAGACGTCGCGTCGCTCCGTCACGATGAGCGGCATCGCCGGGCATTGCAGCGAGCGGGAGGGCATTGGTCCCGAGATCATCGCCATCGCCTTTCTTTCCCTATCCCTGGGAGGCTGACCGGAAAATAAGCTAAGTGATTTCAGCGGCCTGTGATTCAGTCGTGGTTGCGAGCGCGACGGAGTCGGCGATGGCTTGAACTGAAATCACTGGGCACGAGTATCGGCGAGAAGGGCGGCGCTACGCAAGCGATACGACGGACAAGGCCTTGGCGTTTGATCGAACCTCTGTCGCCGCGTCGGGCTGTCGAGACGGCGCAACACCGAGTGTCGGATTCGGGGCGCAGCGCAGCTTCGGAGAATCGGATTCCACCGCGTTTAAAGTTAACCAAGAGTGTGCAGGTTACGGCCGACGACTAAGGAAATTGCGAATGGCAGTGGCAAAGCACGCTCGGTCGAGCTCACCTCAGGTGAAATTGCCCCGCCAATCCCCGGGTGCGGCTTTCTTGCCGCTCAACCGCCCTTGATCCATCGCGCGATGTCGCCCACCACCTCGTCCTCGATGCCGATATAGCCGTGGCGCGAGAGCGCTTCGCAGGGATCGCTGAGCGGCGGACTGCCGCCGGAGACGGCGATGAGCTCCTTCCGCGGCGCACGCTTGAAGCGCTCGAGAAAGCCGGGCACGGCGCTGAAGGGCGTCACCATGCAGGCGTCGTCGCGATTGTGGACGATGAGCGTCGGCAGCGCGATGCTGCCGACATCGACGCTGTCGCTCACCGGCGAGGCGCGGCGGCTGGCGGCGACGATGCTCGAGGTCAGCACCAGACCGTCGGCGCCGCCGCTCTTGAGCCGCGCCGCGGCATTGGCCGCCGAGATCGTGCCCATGCTGGTGCCGACGAGCCATACCGGCACCGGCGCCTTCTGCCGGAGATAGGCGATGACGGCGGCGATGTCCTGGGCGTGCTCGGCCGAGGAGCGGAAGTTGTCGAGCCCGTCGGGATGATCGGAGGGCGCGTCGACCGACGCCACGAGAAAACCCGCGGCGGCGAATTTGGCGCGGGAACGGATGAGAAAGTTCTTGCCCTTGAGCAAAGGACTGTGCTGGCTGCCGAGAATGCCGGCCCCGCCGGTGAAGAGGATGAGGCTCGCGACCGGCTTCCCCGGCGGCGTCATCAGCCAGAAGGGCTCAATTACGCCCGGCCGCGTCGGCAGCTGGATCAGATCTTCGCCGGCGCGCGCCGGCGCGGCGAACGCAAGGAGAAGAACAACGAGACCGGCGGCGAACCCAGTACGCATAATGAGACCTCCCGAAATGCCGGCACCCCAGCTACATCACGACGACCGACCCGTCCTCGACGGCGGCGGCATCCAGCGCGGCGAAGATCGGCGCGGCGAGCTGCCGCTCGGTCGCATTCCGGAGACAGAGGGCGAGATTGGCCGCGCCGTCGGCGATGCAGACATCCGCTGCGCGCGTGCCGGCCGGCGGCGCCAAAGCGGCAAGCCGCTGCTGCGCCATGCGCTCGCCGTCGAGCTCGACCGCCTTGGCGGCGACATAGAGCCGCTGGGCGGCGGCACCCGCTTCCTTGAGCGCGCGGCGCGCGGCGCGCAACGGCTCGATCACGCCGCGGTGCCAGGGCTCGCTCGTCGCGGCGGCGCGCGCGAGATCGGCGGGCGCGAGCCGGCCGCGACCGCTGAGCCCGATCCAACAGGCATAGAGCAGCAGGTTGACGTCGTGCCCGTGGGCATCCTGCAGCGCAAGGCAGGCGGCCGGAACCTCGGGCCGGCCGTAAAAGGCGAGGCTGAACTTCCAAAAGGGCTCGTCGCTCTCAGTCATCGCCGAGACAAATACCAAGTCCGCGCGCGGTGCGCACCAAAGTACTGTCGAGATCGACCTGCTGCGGCGCGGCAATGGCGTCGGCGAGCGGGACGTCGACCACGCCGCGGTCCCGCCACGCGACCATCCGGTCGAACTTGCCGGCGGCGATGAGGTCGACCGCATGCGTGCCGAAGGCCGAGGCCAGCATGCGGTCGCTCCAGGTCGGCTGGCCGCCGCGCTGGACGTGGCCCAGCACGGTGACGCGCGTCTCGGCTCCGGTCATTCGCCCCAGCGCCTCGCCGAGGCTGTGGCCGATGCCGCCATAGGTGAGATTGCCGCCGGCCTGGCGGCGCTGAACGCGCTGCCCGGTGCGGTCTTTGACCGCCTCGGCGACGACGACGAGCGCGAAGTTGCGCCCGTGCTGCCGCACTTTCTCGATATGCGCCGCCACGCTCTCGAGGGTATAGCCGATTTCGGGGATGAGAATGACGTCGGCGCCGCCGGCTATGCCGGCAGCGAGCGCGATGTGCCCGGCATCCCGCCCCATCACCTCGAGGACCATGACGCGATCGTGGCTCGCCGCGGTCGGCTGCAGCCGATCGAGCGCCTCGGTCGCCACGGCAACGGCAGTGTGGAAGCCGATCGAGTTCTCGGTGCCGCGGACGTCGTTGTCGATCGTCTTGGGAATGCCGACGAGGGGAATCCCGCCTTGCTGCGCCAGCCGCCGCAGGATGGCGAAGCTGCCGTCGCCGCCGATGCCGATGAGCCCGTCGAGCGCCAGATGACGCACGCCCTCGATCACCTCCGCCGAGCGGTCCTGCACGCTGCCGTCCGGCATGGGAAAGGCGAAGGGGTCGCCGCGATTGGTGGTGCCGAGAATGGTGCCGCCGAGGCGCAGGATCTCGCCGGTGGCGACGCTCAGATCGAGCGTCTCGTATTCGACCGGCCGGCGCAGCAAGCCCATGGTGCCCTGGCGGATGCCGATGACGCGCCAGCCATAGCCCAGCGCGGCCCGGCTCACGACCGCGCGAATGGCGGCATTGAGCCCGGCGCAGTCGCCGCCGCTGGTGAGGATGCCGATGGTCTTCTCGGAAGCGGCGGACAGGGCCATGTTTCGCTCTCCTCCTCTCGCCGGGCTAACGCCCTCGGCCGCTCACCCTCCGCGTCGGGCTTTGCTATAATGGCACCGCCAGGCGATCGGAGAGTCATGGATCTCGACGTCGAAGCCATCAAGGCCAAAATCGAGGCGTTGAAGAGGGAGCATCGCGAGCTCGACGACTCGATTGCGCGCCTCGCCGAGCAAGCGCCGGTCGACCCCGTCCATCTTCAGCGCCTGAAGAAGCGCAAGCTCGCCTTGAAGGACCTCATCGCCAAGCTCGAGAGCCAGCTGCTGCCGGATATCATCGCCTGAGCTCGACCTAACGCGGCGTCGGATCGTTGCGGTGGCGCTTGGCCTCGTACATGGCGCGGTCGGCGGCATCGAGCGCGTCGCCCGCGTTCTCGGCGCCGCTGAAGGAATAGATGCCGTAAGCGACGCTGAGCGGTATCTCGTGCCCCTGCCAGAGCAACGGCTTCGCCGCTACCGCTTGCGCGAGCTGCGCCGCCTTCTGTTGCGCCAGCGTCTCGTCCGTCTGCACCAGCAGCACGCCGAGCTCGTCGCCGCCCAAGCGCCCCACCACGTCGGTGTTGCGGACATTGTCGATGAGCACGCGCGCCACCTGCAGCAGCGCGGCGTCGCCCGCGGCATGCGAATGCCGGTCGTTGATCTGCTTCAGGTCGTTGATGTCGAAATAGACGATGCTGGAGGGCGTGCTGTAGCGCTGGGCGAAGGACATCATGCGGGTGAGCTCGCGGACGAAGGCGCGCCGATTGGCGATCGGCATCAGCGTGTCCTCGTCGGCCAGACGCTCCAAGTAGCCGATGCGCTGGCGCGCCTCGCCGAGCTCGCGGCGCAGCGCATCGACCTCGGCGATCAGCGCCACGATCGCGTCGCGGATCTTGGGCGTAAGCTCGCTCTCGCTGAGCCCGGCGAGGTTGAGGATGTCGGTCGGCTCATGCGCCGCTCCAGTGCCGGCCTGGTCGAGGGCTCGTCGCGCCTCGACTTTGCGGGTCGGCGAAGCACCGGCGACGGGCTTGGTGTTGCGGATTTCCATCATGCCCAAGTCGCGTCAAACGGCGGGAGTATGCCAGAAATCGCCCGCGCGGGCAAAACAAAGGGCGGCGAATCGGCGTGGCCGATCAATGGCCTGTGGCGATAATGCGGGGGCGCGCACGGTAAATGGCGAGAAATGATGCTCGCTTGCCGCCGCTCCCCCCGCACCTATAATGCGCGCTTTTCCGCGGGAGGCGAAGGCGGTGAGCGACGCGCGGCCGGCGGTCGGCATCATCATGGGCAGCCAGTCGGATTGGGAGACGATGCGCCATGCGGCCGAGACGCTGGAGACGCTCGGCATCGTCCACGAGCGGCGCATCGTCTCGGCCCATCGCACGCCCAAGCGCCTCGTGGCCTATGCCGAAGGCGCGCGCCAACGCGGCCTCAAAGTGATCATCGCCGGCGCGGGGGGCGCGGCGCATCTGCCGGGGATGGTTGCGTCGCTGACGCCGCTCCCGGTGCTGGGCGTGCCGATCGAATCGGCGGCGCTCAAAGGCATGGACAGCCTGCTGTCGATCGCGCAGATGCCGGGCGGCGTTCCCGTCGGCACCCTCGCCATCGGCAAGTCCGGCGCGGTCAACGCGGCGCTGCTGGCCGCCGCCATCCTGGCGCTCGGCGACAAGAGCATCGCCACGGCGCTCGACCGCTGGCGGCTCGAGCAGACCTCGGCGGTTGCGGAGCGGCCGGAGGACTGATGCTCATCGCGCCAGGGGCGACGATCGGCATCCTGGGCGGCGGCCAGCTCGGCCGCATGACCGCGCTCGCCGCGGCCGAGCTCGGCTATCGCACGCATGTTTTCTGTCCCGAAGGGGACAGCCCGGCAAAGCAGGTGACCGCGTTGGCCACCACCGCTCCTTACGACGACCGCGCCGCGCTGGCGCGCTTTGCCGCCGCCGTCGATGTCGTGACCTTCGAGTTCGAGAACGTCCCCGCCGACACGGCCGAGGTCCTGGCCGGGCGGAAGCCGGTGCGCCCCGCGCCCAACGCGCTCCGCATCGCGCAAGACCGGCTCAAGGAGAAGGACTTCCTGCGCTCGATCGATGTGGCGACGACGCCTTATCGCGAGGTCGCCAGCGCCGACGCCTTGGCGCGCGCCGCCCGCGATTTGGGTCCCGGCAGCGTGCTGAAGACGGTGCGCGGCGGCTATGACGGCAAAGGGCAGCAGACGATCCGCGCCGATGGCGACCTCGCCGCGGCTTGGGCGGCGCTGGGTGCCGGCACCGGCATCCTCGAGAGCTTCGTCCGTTTCACCTGCGAGATCTCGGTGATCGTCGCGCGCGGCCTCGACGGGGAGATGGCGACTTATGTCCCGGTCGAGAATCGGCATGTGCACCACATCCTCGACACCACCATCGCCCCGGCGCGCGTCACCGCCGAGGTGGCGGGGCGCGCCGAGGCGGTGGCGCGCCACGTCGCCGAGCGTCTCGACCTCGTCGGCGTGCTGGGCGTCGAGATGTTCGTCACCGAGACGGGCGAGGTGCTGGTGAACGAGCTCGCGCCGCGGCCGCACAATTCCGGCCACTGGACCATCGACGCCTGCCGGACGAGCCAGTTCGAGCAGCTGGTGCGCGCCATCTGCGGCCTGCCGCTGGGCTCGCCCGAGCGCCACTCGGACGCGGTGATGAAGAACCTGATCGGCGCCGATGTCGAGAAATGGCGGAACTTCATCAACGAGCCGGGCGCCAAGCTCCACCTTTACGGCAAGGGGGCACCCTTGCCGGGCCGGAAGATGGGGCATGTGACGCGGTTGATGCCGCGGGCTTAGGTGGCGGCACCCGTGTTGTCGGCGAACGACGGACACCGGAGGGAAGGAGCGCTTTCTTGGTTGGCAAGTTCGACAGCGAATTCGACATTGTGGTCGCCGGCGGCGGCTCGGCAGGATGCGTGCTGGCGACGCGATTGACGGAAAATCCGGCGGTCACCTTGTGCCTGATCGAGGCTGGCGGGCGCGACCGCAATCCCTGGATCCATGTCCCCTTGGGCTTCGGCAAACTCGTGACGAATCCCAAGGTCAACTGGGGCTACGAGACGGAGCCCGAGCCGCACCTCAACGGACGACGCCTGGGCTGGCCGCGCGGCAAGGTGCTCGGCGGCTCCGGCTCGATCAACGGCCTCGTGTTCCTGCGCGGCGCCCCTAGCGATTTCGACGGATGGGAGGCACTGGGCGCCAAGGGTTGGAGCTACAAGGACGTGCTGCCCTATTTCAAGCGCATGGAGCACAACGTCCGCGGTGCCGACGCCTATCGCGGCGAGGGCGGACCGATGACCATTTCCGACATCAGGAAACCCTCGGCGACATCGCAGGCGTTCGTCGAGGCGTGCCAGCGGCTGCAATATCCGTTCAATGCCGATTTCAACGGCGAGCGGATCGATGGTGTGGGCACGGTTCAGCTCAACGTGCGCAACGGCTGGCGCTGCTCGACGGCGCGGGGCTATCTGAAGCCCAATCTCAAGCGCGGGAATCTCGCGTTGATGACCCATACGTTCGTGCGGCGGATTCTTTTCGAAGGTCGGCGCGCGGTCGGGGTCGAGGTCGAGCGCGGCGGCGCCATCAAGCGGATCGGGGCACGGCGCGAAGTGATCGTCTCCGGCGGTTCGATCAATTCGCCGATGCTGCTGATGAACTCGGGGGTGGGACCCGCGGCCGAACTCCATCAAGTCGGGATCGAGGTCCACCACGATTTGCCGGGGGTCGGCAAGAACTTGCAAGACCATGTGCAAGGGCGGTTCACCTTCCTCACACGGCAGCCCGGAACGCTGAACGAGATCCTGACCTCGACCCGTCAGCAGGCGCGCATGGCGCTCGAGTGGCTGACCTCGGCCTCGGGTCAGCTGGCGGTGGGGGCGACGGAGGGCACGCTCTTTGCCAAGTCCAATCCGGCCGAGCCGGTGCCCGACCTGCAGTTCCAGGCGACCAACTTCTCGACCGAGCATCTGACGCTGGGGTTGGACCGCTGGCCCGGCTTCGGCTTCAATTTCTGCGTCTGCCGGCCGAAAAGCCGGGGCGAGATCAAGCTTGCCGACGGCACCGGGCGCTCGAAGCCGCGGATCTTCGCCAATTATTTCGGCGACCCTGAAGACGATGACATGCGCCGGTCGGTGAAGGCGTTCCATATCGGCCGCCAGATCATCGCCACCGAACCCTATCGCTCGCTGATTTTCGCGGAGGTGAGGCCGGGCGCCCACGTCGTTGCCGAGGACGAGATCAGGAGCTTCATCCGTCAGGTCGCCGGTACGGTCTATCATCCCTGCGGTACATGTCGGATGGGAGAGGACGAAAAGGCCGTCGTCGACCCCGAATTGCGGGTTCGCGGCTTGGCCGGCTTGCGCGTGGCCGACGCCTCGGTCATGCCGGCAATCCCGTCGCCCAATATTCAGCCTGCCACCATCATGATTGCGGAAAAGGGATCGGACGCGATCTCGCGGTCCCTCGCCGGCTGAAGGAAATCGCGCTGGGGATGGCCTCTAGTCGACGGCCGGATCGATCTCGTCGAGAAGCCATGCGCGGAACGAGGCAACAGCCTCGCCGACCGGCAGGCGATAGACGAGAAACCACGCCGTGCCGCGCAGCATCTCGCGCGGCTCGAGCGGCGCCACCAGCCGCCCCGTGGCGAGCGCCTCTTGCGCCAGCGCGCGGTCGAGGAGCGCGATGCCGAGGCCGGCAAGCGCCCCTTCCATCGCCAGGCGCTCGTCGCCGAAGCTGAGCCGGCGCTCGCCCGGCGCGACACCGGTCGCCTGTGCCCAATCCAGCCAATCACCGGGCAAGGAGAGCGCCTCCAGCAGCAGGTGACCCTGAAGCGGGTCCGGACTCGCCGCATCGAGCGGATGGCTGGCGAGATAGGCGGGACTGCACAAAGGAATGCGGCGATCGGCGAGGAGGAAGTCGCAGCCGAGATTGCCGCTCCACCCGGCGCGTCCGAAGCGGATGACGGCGTCCGGGGCGTCATCGCCGCCCTCGCCCGGCTCGAGCAGCCGCTCGGTCGCGCTCAGCGTCAGCGCGATCCCCGGCGCACGCTCCTGGAAGCGGGGCAGCCGCGGCAGCAGCCAGCTTGCGGCAAAGCCGGCAGGACAAGCCACGCGCAAAGGCAGCGCCGCCGCGGGCGCGGCAAGCCGCCGCAACGCGGCGTCGATGGCGTCGAACGCCTCGGTCAGCACGGGCAACAACGCGAGCCCCGCCCTTGTCGCCGCCAGCGATTGCGGCCGCCGGGTGAAAAGCGCGAAGCCCAGCCGGTCTTCGAGGGCGCGCACTTGCTGGCTGATGGCGCCCGCCGTCACGCCGAGCTCGGCCGCGGCTGCGACCAAGCTTCCGAGGCGCGCCGCCGTCTCGAAGGCACGCAACCCGTTGAGCGAGGGAAGGGTTCGCTTCGCCATGCAGCATCAGAAAAACTCATCCTAACGACAAAAACAAGTCGATTGCGGGCCGATATGGGGGCGGTATCATCCTTCAGGTTCAGTTTTTCTATCGGAGAAGACGTTGGCCGAACCTCTGACCCTCCATCTTCGCGACGCAGAGCCCGATGACATGGCCGAGGTCTCACGCATTTACGGGCATTACGTCGAGACCAGCACCTACACCTTCGAGGAAGTGGCGCCCTCGGCCGAGGAGATGCGCTCCCGACTCCGCCAGGTGAGGGAGAGCGGTCTCCCCTGGCGGGTCGCCGAGAGAGAGGGAGCGGTCATGGGCTACGCCTATGCGTCGCGCTTTCGCACGCGGGTGGGATATCGCTACAGCGTCGAGAACTCCGTCTATATCGCCGCCGGCGAGGCAAAGCGCGGCGTCGGCCTGGTGCTGATGCGCGACCTCATCCGCGACTGCACGGCGCTCGGCTATCGGCAGATGATCGCGGTGATCGGCGACAGCGCCAACGAGGCCTCGCTTCGGCTCCATACGCGGTTGGGATTCCGCACGGTCGGCCACCAAGTGGCGATCGGCCTGAAGTTCGGTCGCTGGATCGACGTGGTGCAGATGCAGCTCGCGCTCGGCGACGGCGCGCGCTCGGTGCCGACGGGAGAGCCGGTGGGATATGCGCGGCGCTGACCCGGGGGAAACCCGCGCCTAAGGCCGCCGCGCCGCGCGCATCAGCCGGAAGGGATTGGGCAGCCAGGCGAGGCTCTCCTCGAGACGGGCGCGGAGCTTTGGGATCGACATGACCTCTGCCAAGCGGCGATCGAGGAAATCGCTCGTGTCGGCGCCGCCTTCCGAGCGGTCGTCAAGCCAGTAAAGCGTGGTGGCGGCGTGGACGCCCGCCAACAGGCCGCGCTTCGTATAGAAATTGAAATCGGTCGAGCGATCCCCGGCGGCGTACCAGATGGCGTCGACGGTGCGATAGAGCAGGATGAGGCCCATGGCCATGTTCTGCGGCAAGGCCAGCACCGCCAGCGCGCGGCGCACCGCCTCGCGATGCGGCTCGAGGACGCGGAGCCGCGCGCGCTCCGCCGCGGCGACGCGGTCGCGCACGCGCATCGCGTCGAGATTCTGCGCCAGGAGCGCATCGAGCATGCGGTCGTCGGCCCAATGGCTGAAGCCCTGCACCAGGTCGCGCGGCGTGCGAAAGAAGGTCAGCGCCTCGCTTTCGTCGATGCCCGTCTCGGCCGCGGCGGCGCGCAGCGCCGTGCGGCTCCAGCCGTCGAAGGGCACTTCGGGCAGCATCGCCTCGATCAGCACGCGGCGTTTTTCGTGCTCTTCCATCGCCTACTCCGCGGCTTCGGCGGCGCGCGCGAGGTCCATGGGAAAGCGCGCGCCCTCCTCGTTGAACACCAAGTAGCGCAAGTCGCTCATGCGCTGGGGATAGAGAATGCCGTCGAGATGATCGCATTCATGCTGCACGACGCGGGCGTGGAAGCCGCCGACGGTGCGGTCGATGGCATCTCCCTCGGGCGTCACGCCGCGGTAACGGATGCGCGCCCAGCGCCAGACCGCGCCGCGCAGCCCCGGCACCGAGAGGCAGCCCTCCCAGCCCAGCACCCGGTCGTCGCCGGCGGGCTCGATGATCGGATTGACCAGCGCCGAGAGAGCTTGTGCCGGATCGTCGGCGCCGCCGGTGACGCGCTCGGGCGGCACCTCGAAGATGACGACGCGCCGCGGCACATGCACCTGCGGCGCCGCGAGCCCGGCGCCGCCGATGTCGGCGAGCGTCTCGATCATGTCGGCGACGAGGCGCCTGATCTCGGGAGCGGTCGGATCGGCGACCTCGGCGGCGATGCCCCGGAGCACCGGGTGGCCCATGCGGGCGATCTTGAGAATGGCCATCACCGATAATATGCGGGCCGGGAGCGCCGGGGTAAAGCCGGCGGACCGGGGCTGCCGCAATCCCGCCATAAGCTTTTGGCAATGTCTATCGCTCACTTTGAGGTTGCGGAGGACTGCGGCCTCTGCTGGCACATTAGGGGAAGACTATGCCTGCTATTGGCGTCCTGGAGATCCTCTCGATCATGTGCGCAGTGCACATCATTCGCACGGGACGGCCCTATTACTGGCTCTACATCATCTTCATACCGGTCGTGGGCGTGGCCGCCTATGTCATCGCCGAAATCCTGCCCGAGTTCCTGCAAACCCGCGGCGCCCGCCAAGTCACCGCCGGCATCGCCAAGGCGCTCAACCCCGGCAAAAGCCTGCGCGAGGCGCAGCAGCGGGTGCAGATCACGCCCACGGCGGAGAACAAGGCGCGCCTTGCGCAGGCGTATCTCGGGGCCAATCAGCCGGCCGAGGCGGCGGCGCTCTACCGCGAGGCACTCGCCGGCATTCACGCGACCGACCCCGGCATGATGCTGGGCCTCGCGCGTGCCCTCTTCGCAGAGGGCGACGTCGCGGAAACCCGGGCGGTGCTAGAGCGGCTGCGCGAGGCCAACCCGGAGCTCAATTCACCCGAAGGCCATCTCCTCTATGCCCGTGCGCTGGAGCAGCAGGACAAGACCGAGGAGGCGCTCAGCGAATACGCGGCGCTATCGGCGTACTATCCCGGCCAGGAGGCGCGCTGCCGCTACGCCCTGCTGCTGCGGCGCGTCGGACGCGAGAGCGACGCCAAACGGATTTTCGAGGAGGTCTGTCAGCTCCTCGACTACGGCCCACGCCACCAGCGCCGTCTCCAGCGCGAATGGCACGATGTCGCTAAGCGCGCGCTGGCCGCGTCCTAAGCGCGCCGGCGCCGGTCGCTAATACCCAGGGAGGTTCTTCCCCGGCGGGGGTGTCGCGCTATTTGCGTGATCGCCGCTCGGCGGCGGCGAGCTCGATGGCGCCGAGCTGGCGCAGCCGGCCAGCGCCAACGCGATCAGCGCGATCGCCGCCGTCTTGACCCTCATGGATTTCACCAGCATAGTCTCACCTCCAGCGTGCAGTTCTATCATGGCCGACCCTGGGAGGACGGCGTCCCTTTGGGATCGCCGGCTTCACAATTTCGCGACGCCATGATATTGCTCGGCGGACGCGCCCCGGGGTTGCGCGTTGAATCCGCGTTTTGGCTGTGACGAAAGGAGAGAGGCTTCCGTGCAAGTCGTCGTTCGCGACAACAATGTCGATCAGGCGCTCCGTGCCCTCAAGAAGAAGCTGCAGCGCGAGGGCGTGTTCCGCGAGATGAAGCTCCGGCGCAACTACGAGAAGCCGTCCGAGCGCCGCGCCCGCGAGAAGGCCGAGGCGGTGCGCCGCTACCGCAAGCTGCTGAGAAAGCGCCTGGAGCGCGAGGGCTACTGAGAACGAGCCCAGACGAGCAGCGCGGCAGAATCTTAATGGCCTCTAATTTCTTCGTGGCAATAAGAAAAAACCTCATCCTGAGGTGGCGCGCGCAGCGCGCCGGTCGAAGGGCGCACCCTGTCGATCCAAAGCTCCCATGATCGACCACGTCTCGATCGCCGTCAGCGATCTCGCCGCCAGCGCCCAGCTCTATGAGCGCATGCTGGCGCCGCTCGGGCTCGTTCGCCTGGTGACGCGCGAGGGCACCGTCGGCTTCGGCAAGCGCTATCCCGAATTCTGGCTGAACCTCCGCGCCGACCTTGCGCCGGGGCCCGCCCATCCCGGCACCCATATCTGCTTGCGCGCGCCCGACGAGGCGGCGGTGCGCGCTTTCTTCGCCGCAGCACTCGAAGGCGGCTGCACCGAGGACGGCGCGCCGGGCCCGCGCCAAGGAGCGATGACGGTCTATTACGGCGCCTTCATCCTCGATCGCGACGGCAACAAGATCGAGGCGGTGACCTTTCCGCGGAGCGCGTGATAGGCCCACCTAATCCAGCGCCTTCACCACTTCCTCGCACATCTTCTTGGCGTCGCCGAAGAGCATCATCGTATTGTCGCGGAAGAAGAGCTCGTTCTCGACGCCGGCATAGCCCGACGCCATCGAGCGCTTGACGAAGAGCACCGTCTTCGCCCGCTCGACGTCGAGGATGGGCATGCCGTAGATCGGTGATTTCGGGTCGGTCTTGGCGGCGGGGTTGGTGACGTCATTGGCGCCGATGACGAAGGCCACGTCGGTCGAGGCGAAATCGCGGTTGATCTCCTCGAGCTCCTGCACTTCGTCATAAGGCACATTGGCCTCGGCGAGCAGTACGTTCATGTGGCCCGGCATGCGGCCCGCCACGGGATGGATGGCGTAGCGCACGGTGACGCCCTCATGCTTCAGGACGTCAGCCATTTCCTTCAGCGCATGCTGCGCCTGCGCCACCGCCATGCCGTAGCCGGGGACGATGATGATCGAGCTCGCATTCTTCATGATGAAGGCGGCATCCTCGGCGCTCCCCGCCTTGACGCCGCGATCGGCGTGGCCGCCCGCCGCCACCGTGCCGCCCTCGGTGCCGAAGCCCCCCAGAATGACGTTGAAGATCGAGCGGTTCATCCCCTTGCACATGATGTAGCTCAGGATCGCGCCCGAGGATCCGACCAGCGCGCCGGTGATGATGAGGAGGCTGTTGGCAAGCGTGAAGCCGATGCCGCAGGCCGCCCAACCCGAATAGGAATTCAGCATCGAGATGACGACCGGCATGTCGGCGCCGCCGATCGGCAGGATGAGGAGAAAGCCCAGCGCCAGCGACAAGACGACGATGCCCCAGAAGGCCAGCGGCGATTGCCCCGCGACGAACCAGGCGATGAGCGCCAGCAGCAGCACGCCCAAGAGCGCGTTCAGCGGATGCTGGCCGGCAAAGACCAGCGGCTTCCCGGTGATGAGCCCCTGCAGCTTGCCGAAGGCGATGATCGAGCCCGAGAAGGTGACGGCGCCGATCGCCGTGCCGAGCGACATTTCGACGAGGCTGTTGGCATGGATGGCGCCCGCCGTGCCGATGCCATAGGCGTCGGGCTCGTAGAAGGCGGCGGCGGCGACGCAGACCGCGGCGAGGCCGACCAGGCTGTGGAAGGCGGCGACGAGCTGCGGCAGCGCCGTCATCTGGATGCGGAGCGCGATGAAGGTGCCGATCGTGCCGCCGATGACGATCCCTATCGCGATCAGCGGATAGCTCACCACGCCCGGCGACGCCAAAGTCGTGCCGATGGCGATCAGCATGCCGACGATGCCGTAGAGATTGCCAGCGCGCGCCGTCTCGGGCGAGGAGAGCCCGCGCAGCGCCATGATGAAGGCGACCGAGGCGATGAGGTAGAAGAGAGCGGAAAGGTTGGCGCTCACGGGGCTTCGGCTCCTATTTCGGCTTCTTCTTCTGGAACATCTGCAGCATGCGCTGGGTCACGATGAAGCCGCCGAAAATGTTGACCGAGGCGAGGATCACGGCGAGGAAGCCCATCACCTTGGAGAAGGAGAGACCCGCCGGCCCGGCGGCAATAAGCGCGCCGACGATGATGACGCTGGAGATGGCGTTGGTGACGCTCATCAGCGGCGAATGGAGCGCCGGCGTCACGCGCCAGACGACGTAGTATCCGACGAAGCAAGCGAGCACGAAGACGGTGAGGAAGGAGACGAAGACGTCGGCGTGCTCCATGGACCTAAGCTCCTGCCGCGGCGGCGAGCGCCAGTTGCGGATGGACGATGGCGCCGCCTTGGGTCAGCAGCGTCGCTTTGACGATCTCGTCGGCGGCGTCGATCTTGAGGTTCTTTTCCTTGTCGATGAGAAGACCCAGGAACGCCAGCAGGTTCTTGGCGTAGAGCTGGCTCGCATCGACGGCGATGCGGGACGGCACGTTGTTGTGGCCGATGATGCTGACGCCGTTCGCCGTGGTCACGATCTTGCCCGGCTCGTTGCCTTCGACATTGCCGCCCTGCTCGACCGCGAGATCGACGATGACCGAGCCCGGGCGCATCACCGCCACCATGTCGCGGGTGATCAGCACCGGCGCCTTCCGCCCGGGAATGAGCGCGGTGCAGATGACAATGTCGATTTTCTTGAGCGCCTCGGTCACATGTTCGCGCTGGCGCCGGGCGAAGTCCTCACCCATCTCCTTGGCGTAGCCGCCCGCCGTCTCCATCGCCTTCATCGCCTCGAGGTCGACGGCGAGAAAGCTGGCGCCGAGGCTCTCGACCTGCTCCTTGGCGGCGAAGCGCACATCCGTGGCGGAGACGACGCCGCCCAGGCGCCGCGCCGTGGCGATCGCCTGCAACCCCGCGACCCCCGCCCCCATCACCAGGACACGCGCCGGCGGAATGGTGCCGGCCGCGGTCATCATCATCGGCATGGCGCGGCCGAAATGATCGGCCGCCTCCAGCACCGCCTTGTAGCCCGCAAGATTGGCCTGCGAGGAGAGCACGTCCATCGATTGCGCACGGGTGATGCGCGGCACCAGCTCCATGGCGAAGGCGGTGATCCCCGCCTTGGCATAGGCCTCGACATCCGCCTTCTGCTGCAAGGGCTGCAGCAAGCCGATCAGCACCGCGCCCCGCTTCATCAGCGCCAGCTCGTCGGGCGCCCCCTCGCCGGCGCGGAGCGGCCGCTGCACCTTCAGCACGATGTCGCCTGCGCCCAATGCCGCCGCGGCGTCGGGCGCGATCTTCGCGCCGGCCGCCTCGTAGGCGGCATCGGGGAAAGCGGCGCCGGCGCCGGCGCGGTCTCGACCAAGACGTCCTGGCCTTGTCCCACGAGTCGCTTCACCGTATCCGGCGAGGCGGCGACGCGGCGCTCGTCGGGGCGGCGCTCTTTGGCGACGCTGATCTTCATCGCAAAGACATTCCCCCTGCCCCGCGCCGTCACGATCGGGCGGCGTCGGCGCGACACAATGGCGTGGCCTTAACGATTTGTGAAGCCCGCGTTATTTGAGAAGCGCGCGCGCATGCTGCACGTCGTCGGCGCAGAGCTGCGCGCGGCCGGCCAGGTCGTCCATCTCGGCCTTCTCGATGAGCTACGCCAGCTCCTCGCGGCGGTGCTCGTCCTTGACC